>Ga0070739_10003562_pt1 | contig 19237 bp, 18 predicted proteins | sample Coa_R1_7_FD_66445 | JGI IMG/M metagenome (GOLD analysis project Ga0070739, IMG submission 66445) | Surface soil microbial communities from Centralia Pennsylvania, which are recovering from an underground coalmine fire - Coalmine... | ecosystem: Environmental > Terrestrial > Soil > Unclassified ... | reverse complement strand
ATGCCCTCTGGGCCATCCACGTGATCTCGGCCCTGGTCGATACCGGGACAATTATCCTGACCGGCCTGATGGCCCGGTTCCTCGGTGGGACGAAGTGGGTCCAGGGGCTTGCTGCCCTGGCATCGGCGACGGCCCTCATCCTGCTGGGAAACGGCGCAATCTACAGCTATGATGTCTTCGATGTCTTCTGGTGGACGCTTTGCGCCACCATCCTCATCGCCCTGCTGCGCGATGACCAGCCGCGGCGCTGGCTCGCGTTCGGCGTGGCAGCCGGCCTGGGATTATTGACGAAGGAGACCATCCTCTTCTGGGGGTTCGCCCTGGTTGTTGGCTTGCTGCTGACCCCGCAGCGCCGCCTGTTGTTCACCCGCTGGACGCTGTTTGGTGGGCTGATCGCGTTCGCCCTCGTCTCGCCATACCTGATCTGGAATGCCACGAACGGCTGGGCTTCGTTCCAGTATTGGGCGAGCTATTCCCACAACCATAGCGCCGGTGGGACGCCCCTCGATTTCCTGATCAATCAGATCTTCATCATGAATCCTCTCTCGATATTCTTGTGGGTGGCAGGGCTGTGGTACTTCTTTTCCGCACGCGGGAAGCGCTACCGGGTCTTCGCGTGGGCGTATCTCATGCTCTTCGTGCTCTTCATCGTGATTCAGGGGAAATCCTACTTTCTGGCGCCTGCCTACCCGCCATTGTTTGCCGGTGGGGCGATGCTCTTCGGTGAATGGCGTGCAAAAAAGTCCGGGGGACTTTTGCGCTTTCGCAGATTGGTCGCGGTCTATCCCGTGGTGCTGGCCGTAAGTGGTCTGTTGCTGGCCCCCGCGGCGATGCCGGTGTTGCCGCCCACCCTCTATGCGCATATCTATGGCCCAAGTGGCAGCTCCGGATCGCAGCAGGTGTCAGGCGATGCCTACGGCCTGCCGCAAGCCCTGGCGGATCGCTTTGGCTGGGAGCAACAGGTCGCCCTGATTGCCCAGGTGTATCACAGCCTGCCGCCGGAGGAGCAGCGAGTTGCCTGCATCTTTACCTCCAATTATGGCGAGGCGAGTGCGCTCGTGCAATTCGGTGGGCGTTATCATCTGCCCCCCCCGATCAGCGGACACAATGCTTTCTATCTCTGGGGACCGCAAGGCTGTACCGGCCAGGTCATCATCACGATCAATATCCCCCCTCAGGACGCTGTACAGGCGTTCAACTCGGTGACGCTGGCCGCCAGGACGTCCTGCGCTGCGTGTGTAGACTTTGAGAACCATGCTCCTATCCTGATCTTGCGACAGCCGAAGGCGAAGGTGCCATTCGCGGTGCTCTGGGCGCAGGCGAAGCATTACGATTAATGGGAGAAAGAGAGGCTTTTTCGTTATGCCAACTCTCGAATTACCAACGTCCCCACCAAAGCCTCGCGAAACAAGCAATACACATGGACATATCGTCTCCACACGAAAAATGCGGAACAGAACGATCTGGCAATTCGTGCGGTTCGGGCCGATCGGTTGCTTGAATACAACTATCGATCTGCTCGTGCTGAATGGCTTGCTCTGGCCTGGGCAGGGCATGACCAGGCTATTGCTCTTCAATACGATTGCCTACGCTTGCGGTGCGCTCGATAGTTTCTTCTTCAACCGCGATTGGACGTTCCAACGCGAGGGTCCGCCCAACGCGCGTGAAGGAGTGCGCTTTTTCCTGATTACTCTGGCCGCCATTGGTTGCAATGATCTGACGCTGTGGTTCATGGGGAACATCTTACATCCTGCGAGGTTGACCCACTTTACAAAAGCGGGTCAACCTCAAGCTATTAGCGATGCGGCGGTCGCTTATGACCCGAAACACCGGGTGTGGCTCATCTCCTACGTATTCCTGGATAGCACGACCACAGGGGGCGTCTCTCCGTCCGCGACTGCGGTCAGTCGTTCGTTTGATGGCGGATTGCCCTGGAGCACGCCGACGCTTGTATCGACCGCGCCATCGGGCGATACGTCTTATGATAAACCCTGGATGAGTTGTGATACGAGCGCCCATAGTCCTTTTTATGGATATTGGTATATGCTCTGGGATGATACGCCTTATAGATCTGAGTACTTCAACGGACGAAGGAGCGACCTGGGGTGCAGTCAGGCACTCGGCAAATCCATTCAATGGGGTAGGTGGCAGTCTGGTGGTCCAGCCAGATGGCACCGTTATCGTCGTGACGCCAGAAAACAACGAACCGCCTTCGTTCGTCGCCTTTACTTCCACGGACGGAGGGCAGAATTGGGGAGACGCTGCGACGATCGACGCGTCTTTCGGGGGATATGCTGATGAATTTCCCAGCCTCGCCGAGGATGCGGATGGAACGCTGTATCTCGCGTGGAACGATTACGGAGAGAATGGAACTTCTACCGTCCTGGCCTGCTCACACGATGGAATTCACTGGAGCGCTTCCCAGGTCATCAGTACCGACTTTTACGACCTCCCGGCCCTGGCTGTCGATGCGCAGGCAGCAGGTTCGCACGCACATCTGGGCTTGACGTATTATGTGCTCGACACAAGCGCTTCACCCACCACCATGCAGCCCTTTTTCATCTCCTCGACCGATAGCGGGCAGCACTGGAGTTCAGCACAAGCGCTGAGCGCGCCGACCTCTCTTGATTGGTTAGTCCCAGGGCGCAGCGTAGGAGACTATATCTCAATGGTTTTCGATGAGGGACGAGCTTTCCCCTTCTTCGGCATTGGGACAGTACGAGGGAGCAATGAGCCGTATCATCAGAAAGTGTACACTATCAGCGAAGGAATTCCCTGTTAAGTGATCCATCCATTTTTTCAAAGGAGTAAATGAACTGGCGATGTCTCGGACGCTCTCTCCATTGAGAGACTCCAGGACATCGCCAGTCCTCCCACTCTCATTTTTCCTCAACACTGTGAAAGCACGAACCTGAAGGCTCCGGGCCGCTGGGAAACCGATCTGCCGGGAAAGCATGATCCCTATGTCTGGCAGAGTGGCGCGGCCTATATCGCTGAATGCCTGGCGTACGGAAAAGAGCCGCTGCTGCGTAGCGAGCACGCCTACCATGTGCTTGAGGTGATGTTGGCAGCGAAGCGCTCGGCGCGGACGGGACAGCGCGTTCAAATCACTTCGACCTTCCCATGGCCGCTGCTGAAGGAAGATGGAGAGCCGAAAATTGAGGCCGTCGAGCGGAGCTTATAATCCCCCGACAGATAGGAGGTATCTGCATGAAAAAAACACTCTCTGGAACGTGGCCGCGCCTGGGCGCGATGGCCCATGAACTCGGCGTGAAACCGGATGAAGCAGAACGGGTGGTCTCTTTTCTCCAAAGCGCTGGAATGAGCACAGTCCAGTTGGGCACGCCGCTGCTCGAAGAGATTATCGCGCACAGAGAGCTGATAGCAGAGTGGTGCGCCCGGCTGGAGGCTGCGTCTCTCTCACTGCATGCCCTCGGTGGCTATCGCAACCTTGTCGCTCCCGATAAGGCGAGACGAGAAGCGAATATTGCGTTCCTCCAGCGCTGCCTGGAGATGGCGCCGCAGTTCGGAACAACTATCGTCGCGACTGAAACGGGAACGTACAACCGTCAGAACGACTGGTCTCCTGCTCCTGATTTTCAGGAGCAGGAGGTGTGGGATATCCTCTGCGCTACGCTGCGCGAACTGCTGCCCGTCGCCGAGAAGCACGGGACGATCCTGGCTTTAGAGGGTCACGTCAATCACGTGATCAACACGCCAGAGCGCCTGGCAAGGCTCCTTGAGCAATTCCCGACGCCCCACTTTCAGGTCGTGCTCGATCCATTCGACTATCTGGGGCGGGACCAGATGGCACGGAAAGAACAGGTTGTGGCAAACTTCCTCCAACAATTTAAGGATCGTTTCGTGCTGGCGCATCTTAAAGATGTGCATCAAGAAGGGGCGGAGGTCGATACTCCGGCGTTTGGGCAAAGGGTCTTTCCCGCGTCGCTCTACCTGGATTTTTTGCGCAGGGAGCGTCCCGACCTGCCGCTCATTATTGAGCACGCGTCTCTTGAGCAGGTCCCTGAGGTGCTGTGGCAGGTGCGACACCTGGAGAAGCGCCTTTCGGCGGGCCAGCGGGGCTTGAAAGATCCGCCTGAGATGGCCCTGTGATGTTTTGTAACCCGGGTCTACGCCGGGAAGGATACTTGTTGCCAGCTCATCTTTTCCTACTATAAAGCGCGCTGCCTCTCGTTTCCTCTGCTATAATTAGGAATACACATTACGAACGGGGAGCTTCCATGAGTGATTCGAGGGCGTTCGATGAAGCGTTGCTGACAACTAAATTCTTCATGCCGGTGGCTTCGCATGCGGTGATTCCACGCGCGCGCCTTTTTACGCTGCTGGATGAGGGACTTGCGCGCCCTCTCACTCTCGTCTCAGCCCCGGCCGGCTTTGGCAAATTAACGTTTGTGTCTGCCTGGGCACGCTCCAAACTCCCAGGCGAGCAGGAGGTCGCCTGGGTCTCCCTCAATGAAGAGAACAATGAACAGCGGCGCTTCTGGGCCTATGTGCTTACCGCCCTGGAGCGCTGCCGTCCTGGAACATATCAGCCCTTTCTCACTATTTTGTGAGAACAACAGTTTTCCACATCTTCCTGGCTCATTGCGCTGCTCAACACGCTGGCACAGCAGGACAAGACACAAGTGCTCGTCCTGGACGATTATCATGTCATCACTGAGCAGGCTATTCACAACGCTTTCGCCTCGTTCATCGAGCGCCTGCCGCCCCGGGTCCATGTTGTCCTCATTACCCGCGCCGAACCTCCCGTCAGGCTGTCCCGGCTGCGTGGACGCGATCATGTGCTCGAAGTGCGTACCGATCACCTGCGCTGGACCGCTGAGGAGGCCGGCGCTTTCCTGGAGACGTCGATGGGGACGCACCTGGAGCCGAGGGAGATAGAACAGGTGACGGCGCGCACAGAAGGGTGGGTGATGGGATTGCAGTTCTTCGCCCTCTCCCTGCGAGGGTATGCCACGCCACAGCCCCTCCTCGAGCGCATGAGCGGCAAAGAGCGCTACATCCTGGATTATTTGAGTGAGGAGGTCCTGCAGCAGCACCCGGAGGCAACGCAGCGTTTTTTGCTGCAAACCTCAATCCTGACGCAACTCACGGCCTCGTTGTGCGATCATGTGACGCAGCAGACGGGCAGTCAGGCTCTTCTGGAGAGGTTAGAGCGTGAGAATGTCTTCCTCACGGCTCTGGATAGAGAGCGCCGCTGGTATCGCTACCACGTGCTCTTTGCCGAGACCCTGCGCGTGCGCCTGGAGAGGGGAGAAGAGCCGCAGACGCTCATTGCGTTGCATCAGCGTGCCAGCGACTGGTATGCTGAACATGATTACCTCAAAGAGGCTGTCGAGCATGCCATACAAGCGCAAGACTGGCCGCGCGCCCTGGATTTGATGGAATCCGCTGTGCAGAAGCTTCCGAAGGGCAGAAAAGGCTCTCCTTCGTTGCTGCCCTGGCTCTCTCAGGTGCCCACCAGCGCGGTATATCAGCGGCCCCGCCTCTGCCTGTTCTTCGCGCGCGTCCTGCTCTTAAGCGCCCGCTTCCAGGAGGCGTTCTCCTGGCTCGATGCGGCCGAGGCAAAGATTGACGCCGAGCTGGCACAGCAGCGCTCTGGAAGCGCTGAAAGGGGAGCAAAGCTCTCACCCGTCCGATCCGCAATGGATGGAACAGCTTGGTGAACTGCTGGGCTACCGGGCGCAGATCGCCAGTTATTATGGAGACAGCCAGGCAGCGTATGCCTACAGCCAGCGAGCCCTCTCGTACCTGAACGAGCAGGATCTCTATGAACGAGCCAACGTTGCCTGCGCCCTGACGCTGGCCGCGCTGACCGAAGGGGAGGCGAGCAGTGGTGTCCAGCACGCCTTTGACGCGAGCCGCCTGATGCAAGCCGCCGACGTCACGCAGGCCGCCATTTGCTATCACAGCATCGGCGCCTTTCTCTTGCACAGGCAAGGACAGCTGCATGCCGCATGGCGGACATACCAGGAGGCGATTGCGCTGGGAACGGGACCGGAAAACGTCCCGTTTACGGCGGTGGGCCTGGCCTATGCCTGCCAGGCCGATCTCTTACGCGAGTGGAATCGCCTCGATGAGGCGCTCGATGACGCTCTCGGCGGGCTGCATCTGGCCGAGCAGGGAGGCTATATGACCGTTTACCTCGGCAGAGTCTATCAAGCGCTGGTACGTATCTACCTCTCCATGGGAGAGCTGGACGCTGCCAGAGAAGCTCTCCAGGAGCTGCTTCAACTGCCCTTGCTCGCGCGCAATCCGTATCAGCAAGCAATTCTCACCTCGGTGGAACAGGTACGTCTCTGGATCAATTCTGGAGAGGAAGAACAGGCACTGCGCTGGGCAAGAGAGCAGAAACGCAGGGAGTATCCCCTTCCGCCACTGGCGGCTGAACGCGTGGAGATGGCGCTGGCTCGCGTGTGCCTGCTGCAAGGGCAGGCGCGCGAAGCCCTCACGTGTCTGGAACAGGTTATCGCGCAGGCAACAGCACAGCAGCGCCAGGAGCAAGTGCTCGAGGCGCGGATAGTGCAGGCGCTGGCGTGGCAAGCGATGCAGCAGGAGGAGAGAGCGCTTGCGACCCTTGCCGAGGCTGTACGCCTCGCCGAGCCGGAGGGCTACCAGCGCATCTTTGTGGATGAGGGCGCGCGCCTGCAAACCCTGCTTGCCAGCCTGTGCTCAGGCGAATCGCAGCAGATCCGCATCCTATCGTGCAGGCCTGCTCGCCGCCTTCGCCTTCTCTGTCCGTGCTGAGGAGAAGTCGCGATCCGATACAGTACATTCACGGCGCATTTCCCAATCGCCGTCTCCCCTTCTGGATCCCTTGAGCCCGCGAGAACAGGAGGTGCTCCACCTGCTGGCACAGGGAGCATCGAACCAGGAAATCGCCGCGGCCCTGGTCGTCACGGTCGATACGGTCAAGTACCACGTCAGCAATATTCTCTCAAAACTCCAGGCGCGCAATCGCACTCAGGCCGTGGCCCGTGCGCGCAGTCTTGGTCTGCTTTCATAGAAAGCGTGCAATCGGTCCTTTTCTTCCGCGAGACAGGCCAGATGAACAGCTACCTGAATATCCCTTTGCAGCTGAAAAGGTGGTGCGTGAGCGGCTCCGCTTTGCCGTTCGCACGGCACTGATCAGCGTGCTGGAGGAAGAAGTGACGGCATTCGTTGGAGCCAAACCCGATGAACGCAACGAAGAGCGGCGAGATCAACGCAATGGACATTACAGTCGGAATCTGGAAACGACAGCAGGGCTGATCCCTGATTTACCCGTACCACGAACCCGACAAGGGCACCAAACTCAGCTCTTTGAACGCTACCATCGGAGGCGAGAAGAACTGGATAGTGCCATTGGGGACATGTTTGTCAAAGGGGTAAGTCAAGCCAAAGTGGGTCAGGTGATCGAGACCTTGACCGGCTCACAGCCGAGCGCCTCGACCGTCTCTCGCGTCTTTCATACGTTGGAAACGGAATATGAGCAGTGGAAGCAACGCCCGCTCGACGTGCTGATCGGGTCGCAGAAAGAGCACATCGCTATCTTCGTGGTCCCGCGTTTGTGCCCCCAGAAACAGATCTATGGCCCAACCACCTGCCACCCACCAGGGAGCCGTTGCGAAGGCAAAGAGCCGCGCCACTTGATGCGGGTGATACGGTTGCCAGGCTCCGAACCGCTTTGGATCGTTTGCCATCGTCTCTCTTTCCTCCTGCTATGACCAGTGGTATCATTCGTCAATGAGCCAGGCTAATCACCGAGACTTCTTCGGATCGCGGCACGGATCATCGGCCAGGATGTAACGAGCGCGTTGAACAAGAAGGTTGCCGCAACCGAGCCAACAATCCCTCCCCAGACCGACATTCCAAGTGGAAGAGCGATGAGCGCCGTAATAGCGAAGGCTACCCATTGCCAGTTTTGCTTCACCCACCACCACCCGTTTCCAAGAGGATGAAGCGGTTGGGCGCGGTTCCATGCCCTGTCAAAGTGCGCTTGAAACAGGGTAACAATATTGTAATCAGGCCCCAGGCGCGAATCAAACTCGATCATGTATCCTGCCAGACTGCGTTGCCTGAATGGATCATAGATATCCAGGCGCAGGAGCTTGCGATCAAGTGTCCAGGAGGTGGCAAAGTACATATCTTCGGGCAGGTGTGCCATCCTGATTTCCATGTTCGGAAACCCTCGTGCTTTCTCCCGCCAGTCGGAGATGGCTCTGCGCGCTCTATCAGCCACTGTTTCTCCACGTATTTTGGCCGCCACTCTGGGCGAGGCCAGGAGAAGTTTGACATGGACTCCGCGCCGTGCGCGATCTTGCAGAATAGCAGCCGTGGTTGGATAGGGGGGTGTTACCAACATAGGGAGGCATATTTCGCTGTTAGCCTGCCTCAATAAGTCGAGATAGGTCCCATAATTGTTTTCGCTATTCATCGGTCCAATGAGGTGAATTTGCGGCGGCAGCTCAGAGGCTATCTGTGAACGAGGCTGCGGCAGACGGTCAATAAGGATCTGGTTGGGGATACACTCTGCCATCTTCTGCTGGAGATCTGGTGCGGCCCTGGTAATGATTTGACCATAAGAGGTGGCGGTAATCAGCCAGCCTTTGCTCTTCAAGGCATCAATAGCCTGTTGTGTCTGCTGCCTATCTGCCAGACCCGGATAAAGATCAACGATATTGATGAGTTCTTCTTCTGGGCGGGCATGCCCACGTGTAAACATGATGACCGCAAGTGTTGCCTCTGCCGGAGACATTCCAGCATTGCGCAGTGCTCCTATGGCCTCACTTTCTTCGTGAGTCAGATTAATGCTCACTGGCTGCCGCTCCTTTGCGTACTACCTCTCCATGCTCTTATGTGGTATCGGGAGATACTGCTTCCATTGAATATCTACTAGATAAGACGCCGCCTGGATAGATGTATTAAACTCTTCCTTATCAGATGAGTGGAGCTACTTTCTCCCTGTGTAGTTCTGCCTGAGGACCGATTTGCTGGACATAACAGCGATAGACGTAATCGAGGCTCTCCGGGGGAGCCTGGGCAATGTGGAGGGCGTTGGCAATCCTGGTTTCATATGCCTGCAAGAGGATACTTTCGAGGGTGAGAAAGCCAAAATAGATCTGATACTCGGTCAGGTTTGCCAGTCGATACACGGGGAGCGAGAGCCGGTCATACTTACTCCAATTCTGGTGGAGCAGTTCCATCTGATGCCGCCAGGGAGATTCAAAATACGGAGTGCCAGGGTAGGGCACCAGGACTTTGTTGCCGATCACGTCTACACTCCTTTGCTGTATTAAGCGAGGTATCGTGCGAGCGATTCTGCCCAGGGTTGCCATCGTAGAACCGGGCAGCCCGGTGAGCATATAGGCGTGTATGAGCATATGCGGCGCAGCGCTGCGAATGATCTCCAGTGCTCGCAGGCTTTGATCGGCAACGATATCTTTTTTCACCGATTGCAAGACATCATCATCCAGATCTTCTACACCGAGTCGAATACTGACAAACCTGGCCTCTGCCATCGCTTGCACAACTTCACGGTCTACATGATCTACACGCGTATCGCAGGAAAACACCACAGGAAGTTGAGCTTTCGCAAGAAGTGAGCAGAGTTCCAGCGTGCGCTCCTTATCAAGTGTGAAAATGCTATCAGAGAAGTGGATAAGCGTTTGAGGAGCGGCTCCCTGAGAAACAAGGCGTATCTCGTCAACCACTCGTTGAAGGCTGTTATGCCCTCGGCGTCCATGCCAGGAAAGACGCTCAAAGCAAAAATTACATTTATAAGGGCAGCCAGAGAAGGTCCGAATATTATGCGCATAGGTTGCAAGTGGTCGCCTGAGAAGATGATAAGCCGGACCTGGCATCTCGACTGTAGCCCGGGGTTGTTTCTCTTGAAGTTGGTTCTGCGCTAATTCATATGTAGCTTGCCGATACGTGATACCCGGCACATCACGATAGGACTCGAGACGGTCCACAAGCTGCGCAAATGAAAGCTCACCGGCCCCGGTAATCACGACATCCAGTTCGGGACATTCTTCCAGGCAGCGCCTTGCCATTGTACGTGCATGCGGCCCCCCAAGTACGCAGAGGGCAGAAGGATGAAGCGCTTTGGCTTGCCGACATAAGGCGAAGACCTGTTGAACCACAGGCGTCATGGCTGTAAAGCCGATCACATCGGCTTCTTTGCACAGATGCATAAATTGTCTGGCATCGCCTGAATCGGGATAAATAAGGTATCGAATAAAATGCCCCTGTTGTTCTAGATAGGCAGCAATGAGCAGCAGGCCCCGTGAGTAAGGGAGCGCCGGTCTGCTTATCGTAAAGCCGATGCGCTCTTTGCTCAGGACACTCTGTGCTTTCAGACGGCGTTCTAATAGCTCCCGGTAAGGGGAAGGAACGGCTACCGGGTAGTTGGGTATGTCCACAAGGAGGACATTACGGCGTGGCATATGTCTGACTCCTCTTTCTCTTGTCAATCATACAGCGCACTACCGCTATGCTAACGCACTTAAAAACTGCTTATTCCTACAAATTCAATTATGCGTAAGCTTGTGGTCAGGCACAGGAAGCAACAGAGCGTTCATCACCAAACTGTCCGCCATGAGTGGATCCGGTCAAGGTATGGCAATGAGCATACGTAATCCATCATCTGAAAGAGAAATCGGCGATCACCGCATAGTGATCAGAAAGGTTTGGATCGGCACATCCATGCTTTACCAGAAGCGTGCCTGGTGTGTAGAGAATGTGATCAAATTGTTCATCTAATCCAACAACCGTTGTGTCGGCCAGGACGGCTTCGCGAAATCGGTCACAAAGAAAAAGCTCTGGGAAGGCATCTCGCAAGGAAATCCCTTTATTATTGAAGTCACCGGTGATGATGGTGGGTGTATGCTGGTCTGTGAGCAATATATCCACTAACTCTCGTCGGATGCGCGCGAAATCTTGCTCGCAAATGCTCCGGTGAAAGTGATGAAATGGGAAATAGTGCAGATTGAAAACAGTGATCAGTCTTCCATGAACATCCAGACGAAGTCGTTGTGCCCCCTTATCAAGCATCTTCCAATGCGAGCCATCTGGTCGCTCGACTTCTAATCGCGGATTGGGCAGCGCAAAGGGAGTATAATCCTTAATCGTATATCTGCTGAGAACGGCTATCCCCATATCTTTGCTTGTATCAAGGTGAGAACGTGACTGGTAAAGGCATCGGTATGCGGGGAGTTCCAGCCTGGAGGCGATGGTTTCTACCATTTCGCTCTTTCCAGTTTTTCCTTCCATATGGACTTCTGTCAGGCAGAGAATATCGGGCTGATAGTGTTGAAAATAGGTGATGTATTCTTCAAGCGACACTCTACTGAAGAGCATTTCTCCGTGGCTTTTCCCCGCCATGACCATTCCGCCAGAAATGTTCTCGAAGACAATCCTGAGTCCTTCCATGCAGATCTATCCTCTCTGTAAGATTTATCGGGCAAGGCGAAGCATTTACACAATATATGAGAACTTGTGGAAAGTATAGCATACGATTGGATACTTGTAAATAAGTACAGGATAGAAAATATGATCTTAATCAAACGTATTAAAGATCATAGATGAATAAAGAAGCAAGCGTTGTCTTAAAGTAATGCTATCGTAACACACCGCCCGCCAATAGAGATTACATCCTGCTCGGCAGCATAGCGAACCCCCACCGGGGCGATCTGCGGGGCGTCGTCAAGCCGCACGGTGGCTAAACATGCCAGGCGCTGACTGCACAGGTACGCGATTTCGTTTTCGGTTAAGACACCCATCGTTGGTGGCTCCTCTTCTCTCATGCCATACTTGCTATGCATCATTGCCAGGCTCCCAACGGCTTTGGAGCGTTTGCCATCGTCTCTCTTTCCTCCTGCTATGACCAGTGGTCCCATTCGTCCCGCTTCTTGCTTATCAATGAAGCAAGTGTCTGGCGATCTGCCCATTGTTGGTGCTGAGAGCGCGCAGGGCAACAGGCCAGCAGTGCACAACGGTAGCATACCGGCTGCCAGGTGTCTGTAATGGAGGCTCCAGTGAAGGACCTCATGCTCAGAAACACCACTCACGGAAAGGATAGCAGGAGGATATAATGGTGAGCAGAACCAGGGAGGGAAAGATGCTCACAGTGTACTATTCCCCACATATGACCAGCGTCGATAACGAAGCGAAGCGCGCGTCCGGGCACGCGGATGTACCACTTTCAGCCCGTGGCCGTGAAGAGGCACGCGAACTGGGAGCGCATTACGCGAGCATCGCCCTGGATGGCATCTACTGCTCTGATCTCCAGCGGGCTGTGACCACCGCCCGGATCACCTTTGCCGGGCGCCGCCTGCCCATCATCCCGGATGCACGGCTGCGAGAGTACGATTATGGAGAGCTTACCCGCTTTCCTGTGGCTCAGGTCGAGCAGGCGTTCCTGCGTCGCCTTCGCGAGCCATTTCCGCACGGGAGAGCTTGCTGATGGTCGTCGAGCGGGTGGGCGCGTTTCTGCGCGAGGTGCTGGCGCGGCACGATGGCGGGAGCCTGGTGGTCATCGGCCACGGCGCCTCCCGCTACGCGCTGGATACCCGCTACGGGCTGGTGTACTGGTGCGGCAGCGAAACGCTGGAGGAGATCGTGCGTGCCCCCTGGCCCTGGCTCACCGTTCCCATCTGGCGCTATGAACTGCAAGCTCCCCTGCTGCATCGGCTTGACACGTTGCACTGATCGTGGGAGGATCACTGCGTCTCGCTCTTTTTCTGTATTGCGAGTCTGAGCGCGCTGGTGGGAGCGGCATGCAATCCCTGGTTGACGCGCAAGCCTGGTCCTGGTCCGACCATCTTGCTCGCAGCCTTCACGCTGGCCGCTGGTTAGCTGCTCATTCCGCTGGCTGGTGGGCCTCCCCTTGTAAAGATCGGTAGGATGGTCGTGGGCGCGCTGCTCTTTGGCGTCTCGAACACGCTCTTCAATGTGAACGAGGTGAGCCTGCGCCAGCAGGTCACGCCTGACCGGCTGCTGGGACGTGTGGGGACCAGCATGCAGTGTATCGGCGTAGGGATTTTGACCCTGGGTGCGCTGCTCGGCTGCTGCGGCTTCTTCCTGGCCGTTCTGTGGACCTGGTTTTCACCGGTGCGCAAGCTGCGCCAGGCGCCTCCCATGTACTCATTGTTTTTGCATTGAGGCCCATTAAAAACCGAAGAACTGTGCCGGATTGCTCACGAGCATGGCCTGGATAGCCTCTCGCGGCATGCCCTCTGCGATCAGCCAGGGGACAAAACGCCACAGAATATAGCTCAATCCGGGGCCGCCTCCGTTGGTCGTCCAATAGGAGACTCTGGCAAAATCGCCGGACAGCATGATTCTGTCGCCATGCCCTTCCGCTACCAATCGCATAAGGAGTCTGATGCGGTCCCGGTCAGGCACATACTTTTCCTTGCTGATCTGATCGTAGATCAAATACGCGCCGGTATCGAGCAATGCTTTGTGGTAATCATACTCCACCTTGCGGTCAACATGTCCGAGGGCTACCCTTGAGAGATCTACTCCCTGCTGCTTAAAGATGGCGAGTTGCTCCAGGCCCATTGTCCCGTTCTGGGTGTGGGTAGAGATTGGTACCCCGGTGGCAAGATGGGTGCGAGCAGCAGCGAGTAATACCTTTTCCTCGCCGGGGGTAATCGTGTTGAGGCTCGTTGCTGCTTTCACCACCCCTGCCTTTACGCCCATCTCGCCGGTACCTTCGGTCACATCCTTGATAAATCGGGTGGCAAGCGTATCGACGGTGGCATTGGCAGTCAGTGGGCGAGAATAGGCATCTTTGTGCAACCCGGTGGTCATGATGATATGTACCCCGGTTGCAGTGGATAGGGCGCGGAGTCCGTCGGGGCTGCGATTATAGTCCGCTGGCGACATCTCCACGATAGCTTGCCCACCAGCGAACTTAAAGATTTCGAGTTCCTTAGTAGCAGCTTCTACCGACTGCAAGATAAGGTCCTGATCCTCTCGATCGGCACTCCACGCGGGCGGGCTACCCAGCAAGTGTTCATGCGCATAGGTAATTCCCAGTTGCGATGGCTCGATAGGGCCTGTGACCGTCATGACGGCAACCATACCATGTACCTCCTGTTCAGGCTCTTGCTCCGGCCAGCAAAGCTCCCTCGGCCAGTAAGCGAGCCTGAAGATCCTTGATAGAAAGCTGGCGCGGTGTCTGTCCTGTGGCAACGGCCAGCGCCGCCGCTGTACCTGCGGCCTGGCCCATTGCCATACATTGCCCCATGCTGCGCACCGAGGCATGGGCATCATGCGTGGCCGAAAGGCAGCGCCCCGCGATCAGCAGGTTTTCGCTATCCAGAGGGAGTAAGCAGCGATAGGGAATATCATAGGTAGCGCCGCCTGGAATGTACTCCCAGCGCGTGTTGCTGCCGGGGTGATGATCCTCTATAGGTGCGCCACATTGCGCGATGGCATCGTCAAATTTCCGACCTGAAAGTACGTCTTCACGCGTCAGCCGGTACTCGCCATAGACGCGGCGCGTTTCGCGTATACCGATCTGCACGCTAAAATTGATGAGGTAGGCTCGCTCGTAGCCGGGGATCTCCGTGCGCAAAAACCGCACATATTCCAGCGCTTGCCGTCGTCCCTCCACCTCGGCCCGCGTGAGCTGGACGGGATCGGTTGCATCCACCTGCGCCACGCGCGTCATATTTGTCGCCACTACTCCTGGCAGCGGCGTGATATGCACGCTGCCCTCCTCACGCGGTAAGCGATACTGCCCGCTCAGGTTCGCGCGTTTCATCAACGCCTCAAGCTGCGGGCGCTTCACCGCCAGTGCCTGCTCTACGTTCACGTTCCCCATACGAAACGTCGTGGTGAGCGACTGAGCCGGCCCATCCTCGCCCGCGCGCTGAAACGGCACGCCTGCATGAAAGCAGATATCCGCATCCCCCGAAGCGTCCACAATCACGCGTGCCTGGATCAGTCCCAGACCGCTTTTCCCATCTACAATCAGGCCGGTAATGCGGCGATCCTCCATCACGACATCGGTGCAAAAGGTGTGCAGCCGAAGGCGCACACCTGCCTCCAGCGCCATCTCTTCCCATATCACTTTCAGCGTTTCCGGGTCATAGGTCACAGCAGTGCCGGCGCCATAGGAACTCGGACGCTGTAGCATCATGTCGCGCGCGACCAGCTTCTCCACGATTTCCCAGGGAATGCCACCGACGACGCGCCTGTTATCGTCGCCGGGCGGGTAAAAGCCATAAAATGTATCCAGCACCATCGTCGAAGTGCCACCCAGGAAACCATAACGCTCGATGAGGAGCGTATCGGCTCCAGCCCGCGCGCTCGCTATGGCCGCTACGGTGCCGGCTGAACCCGAACCAACCACCACAACATCGGCGGCATCGAATATGGGCAACTTGCTGGCATCGATGACCATATTTCACCTCTCACTTCGTGTCTTCTGCTCGTATTGTCTCTGCTTTTGCGACCAACTGCTCGAACTGCTCTGGCGTTACGCCAACATGGAAGACTTCGGCGATGTGGTCGATCCAGGAGACGACAAAATAGCGCCATCCGTCGTGGACGTTGAGCCGTCGTTGTTCTTGCTGAGCAAGGGCCTGCTGGAGAAAGTCCCGCTTCCCACGGTAGTTGAGTTCCCAGACAACGCCATGCATAGGGAACAGTCCCGCATCTGTAACAGGCGATCCCGGACGATCTTTGCCCATCCCGGTCGCATTGATGACCAGCGAACCCGGCGGCAGTGCCGCCATGAGCCGGTCATTCTCATATGGGTCCTCATTCAACACATAGACCATCTCAATAGTCGCTGGCAACTGCTCCACCACTGCGCGCAGCTTGTCTAGAGCGGACTGACTGCGGCTTACAATGGTCAGCCGCTGCGGCCTGTCGCTAGCCTCGGGTTGGGTGAGCAAATTGACCGTGATGGCAGTGCCGGAGCCGCCCGCTCCCAGGCAGAGGACGTGGCCCTTACTCTGCCCCCAGTAGCCCGGGGGGAGCATTTGCCGCAGAGCCAGGGCTGAGGTGATCGGATCTTTAGCATATCCGATGAGCTGACCATCGCGTTTGGTAATACATGAAACCTCCTGGCAGAGCTGCGCATAGCGATCCAGGCTGTCGAACATGTCAGCGGTTGCCCGCAGCAGATCGATTTTATGTGTCGTGACAAGCCCTCCCAGCGAGAGCGGATCGTCCTTGATTTGCGCTATCGCCTGCCTGTAGTGCTCAGGTGCTGCATGCAGCGGCAGATCTACTCCGATGAGCTGAGCCTGTTTGAGGCCGAGGATCTCGGCCCAGAGCGGAAAGAGGCGCATCATCGCCGATTGACCTGTGGTGACTCCGATAAAGTACATGGTAGGAACGCTCTGCTGAACGATAGGATATTGTCTGAAGTCTTGCCGCATGGCCTCCCTCATTCCCTGACAAAAGCCTTGATAACTTTACAGATGCCTCTGGCCCGATTGCGCAAGCGATAGTGCCCGGTTGCCGCCGGTATCACCATCGTTTCGGCATAGTGCAGCGGATGGGCGCCATGCTCCCATTCGACCAGCACCTCTTCTCCTTCCACCAGGTTGAGCACATGAAAGCGCTCTTTGCCGGTGTCGCTCTCATAGTTGTTACCGAACTCCGCACGATGGATGGAGAAGAACAATAGAGGATGCTCGCCGATAAGATACTCGGTCCAGCCCTCTCCTTGCTGGATAATGCGTGGGGAGGGAATCAGGTTGTGCCGTACCCAGCGCGTCCGGCGAGTAAAGTCGATATTGTCCCAGGCGCGCTCAATATGGATGGGGCGTAGTTCACCGCTCAGGTCGCGGCGCAGATAATCGTAAATCTTGAAGGTGTACAGATACGGCGTGGCGCTGATCTCCAGCACGACGTTGTTTGCGCCGCTATTGTGAACCGTCCCGGCGGGGATGAGAAAGAGATCATGCACGCGCGTCGGCCAGGCGTTCACGAACTCTTCCGTATCGAAGGCAATCTCTTCATCACGCGCGCGCTCAGCCGCCAGGCGAAAGGCATCCGGCTCTACGTCTTCCTTTAACCCCAGGTAGCACAACCCTTTTTCCCCGGCCTTCAAAATGTAATAGGTTTCGTCCTGAGTATAGCTGAGGCCAAATTCGCGACGCATGTATGCTGTCTGGGGGTGCACCTGGCAGGAGAGGTTGCCGCCGGTAAGGGTGTCATCGTAGTTGAAACGAATGGGAAAACTGGCGCCGAAGCGTTCGGCTACCTTTATGCCCTGCACATTGATCGTCTCCTGCGCCATGAGCATTGTGAACGGGACTTCCAGTCGGCACTCGCCATCGCGAAAAACAACGCCGTTCTCCGGTGCGATGAGTTCATACGACCAGGCATAATTCGGTTTGCTGGGATCAAGTTGCATATACTCCTTCATCCACTGGCCTCCCCACGCACCCGGATAAAAGACGGGCTTGACGCGAAATGGCTGGCTGGAGAGTGCCGATAAGCTTGCCCGCAGTGCGGCACCCTCAACGAATGTCGGGTATCTGGGATTTGCCATGTCCAGGTAAAGAGCCAGGCCGGGCAGCAGCGCGGTCATGTAGCGTTCCATTACCGGCCAGTCCACCCAGTACATACTCTTCATAGCCGGGTATGCAGGTGTGCCGAGGAAGAGAGGGCGTCCTGCCGCTGCCATACCGGTGATGTTTTCTTTGGGCAGATCCGCCCACGCTCTCCCTCCATCCAGGTTGAGCAGCGTGCTCCCCTGTCCGAAGCAGATCACAAGCTCGGCCCGCTGTGCCTCCTCAAGCACTCGCTCCCTCAATCTACCCAGCCGGTCAGCGGCGAAGAAATCAAGCAAGGTGCCCTCATAGAGCCTGCCAAATACGCTGTCGCCATTGTCCAGCGCGTCGGCCAGCAGATCTCTTACTGCATCTTGCTCCAGGCGCGCCTCAGCCACGTCGATGAATACGGCCCGGTATCCCGCAAGCGCATCTTGCAGCCCGGCCTGGAATATATCCCAGGCGACACCGCTCATGCCATCAATCATCCACAGCCTGGTGCTGCTATTTGCCAGGTATTGGGCGAGCTGAGCATAGCCTTCGAATAAATGACCTTCGGCCAGGGGATAATCTGGAAAGGCGTTATAGATGGTGGTCTTCATGCGTATGTGGCGCTCTTCTTTATTTATAGATGCCGGCAGTGCGACGTGCATGTTCGGCGTACCATGCGCCAGCCAGAGACTCGATAGCGGCATGCTCCTCTGCCGTCATGCCGGCGTTATGGCTGGGGAATACGGGCAGGTGGATACCGCGCTCCGCCAGGTTCTGTGCCACCTCTGCCACCAGCGACTGCATGATGATGCACGCGGCGATGGTGGAGGCCGATGCAACTTTCTGCGCAAAGCCTGGAACCGCGACCAGGGCGTCACCTTCCGGCACACAGGTGTCAATCACTGCGTCGCAGACTTCAAAGAGTCGTTTGCCGCTGCTGTGGCGTGATTTGCTCTCACGGCTGTGGGCGAGCGAAGTGATCGCCACCGTCTTCAGTCCCTGCTCCCTGGCGCCCAGCGCGACATCGATCCCCATTGCGTTGATACCGGAGTTGGAGACCACGATCATGATATCCGCTGGCGAAAGGCGGTAGTTCTCCAGGACAACGCGTCCAAAGCCCTCTACTTTTTCCAGGTATATTGCCTGGCGCAGCGCCTGGTTGCCAATGACGGTGGGCATATAGGAGGTCGAAAGCTCGTGAATAGGGAGCCAGCCGGGGTAGCATCCGATGCGTGGATAGGTGTCCATGGTTGGAATAAATGAGTGTCCTGAGCCGAACAGCACGATCAGGCGGTCGGCGGCAATGGCGTCGGCGCCCCATGCCGCGACCTTGCTGATCGTTGCGAGCTGGGTGGCCTCAATCTGATCGAATATATCACGAAAAGCGCTAAAAAAGGGGTTGGCTCCCATTCTGATCTCCTTCCAGATCGTAAAGGTTTCACAGTAAAAACGAGAAAAAGAGGAAAGCAGATATCTCCGCTCTCATTTCAGGCCGGCCTTCTTGCGTGCCGTCACCCACTCAATCGGCTTCTGGCTGCCAAAGGGCACCAGTTGAATCCAGATGCGGATACCCTGCTGGTGCAACATCTCGGAATCGGCGATCTCGTCGGGCGAAAGGTCACAGTTCGGGGCGACGTTGCGCGAGTTTGCCCTGTGCGCCATTGCCCCATAATTGATGTCTGAGGGTCTGTAGCCTTTCTCCAGCAGGCGCAGAAACGTCC
>Ga0070739_10003561_pt1 | contig 19241 bp, 16 predicted proteins | sample Coa_R1_7_FD_66445 | JGI IMG/M metagenome (GOLD analysis project Ga0070739, IMG submission 66445) | Surface soil microbial communities from Centralia Pennsylvania, which are recovering from an underground coalmine fire - Coalmine... | ecosystem: Environmental > Terrestrial > Soil > Unclassified ... | reverse complement strand
GCCAGATGGATAAAGGCCAGATGGATAAAGGCCAGATGGATAAAGGCCAGATGGATAAAGGCCAGATGGATAAAGGCCAGATGGATAAAGGCCAGATGGATAAAGGCCAGGGCAAGCCTGGCCTCTACATCCCTCAAGCGCCAAATTTGTGCTTTGGCTGTCCCCTGACATTCGTTTTCAGGCGGAACAGATCGCCGGAAAGTGGATACTGCTCCTTCTGCTGCTCGCTCAGACCTGTCCACGCACTGGTGATGTATAACTCATCCAGATTCGGACCGCCGAAGACGCAACTGGTTGTGCGCAGCGCCGGCACCTGCACAACCCGCTCGATTGTCCCATCCGGCGCATAGCGGATAATCTTCGCCCCATCCCAGCAAGCGCTCCAGATATAGCCCTCGCTATCAACAGCGAGGCCATCCGGCACCCATCCCTCATCAGGGCACTGCACAAAGACGCGGCGATTGGCAATATTGCCCGTCGCCAGATCATAGTCATAGGCGTAAATAGTGCGCGGGGTGGAATCGGTAAAATACATGGTATGGTGATCGGGACTCCAGCCGATGCCGTTGGGTGTGTGCAGGCCGGTTTCCATAGCGTGCAGCGAGCCATCGGGATCAAAGCGGTAGAGCACGCCTTCCGGACGCGCACCATCGTCCTCGTCGGTCATGCTGCCCGCCCAGAAGCGCCCGCCAGGATCCACGGCTCCATCGTTGAAGCGCATGTATGATGCATGGCCTTCTGGCCGTGCGACATAGCGCAGCTCCTGCTTTCCGGGATCCCAGAAGGCAAACCCTTCTCGCGCGGCCATTACCAGGCCGCCGGACGCGCGCAGGGCAAGCACTCCAATCGCGGCTCCGACGTGGATATCCTCGTGCGCCCCCGAAATCGGGTTGTAGCGGCTGTAGCTATTCCCCCGGATATCCACCCAGTAGAGCAACTGTTCATCCTCACTCCAGACCGGGCCTTCTCCCAGTTCGCTGTGCGCCGCAAGAACGTGTTCTACATCGCTCATCGGGAATCCTCCAAATTGAAATATATTTTTGTTGGTGCTCGATTGCGAATTTGACCGATCAAGACCGGCCTCCTCAATGTGCGCAGGCGCGCGATGATGAAGATTAACGAACAAGATCGGCAAGGGAAAGGATGCCGGGCCATTGTAGGGACGCGGCGCCGCTCTCCGGGGCAACGCTCTGTGACTTGCCTGCGGCGCAAGTCCGCTGATCCCTGCCCCCCCCCGAATCGTTCAGATGCCTGCGGAGCGGACTTGCGCCGCAGGCAGGCGAGGGGGTGGGACCTCCGGGGCAGCGCTGCGTCCCTACGCCATCCCAACAATGCTCTCGATTGCCGAACCTGGTTGCCTCTCTTCATTATCGCGCCGAGGTGGCCTGTAGGGCGGCTCCAGGCGCGATAAATCGCGCGCCTGCGCAATTATACTCTACCATTATATTACCGGCATGCCTCGATATAGCGGCGCGCCAGGGTCGTCAAAGCGGCCCAGTCTTTACGCTGCGCGATATCCTTGCTCACCAGCTGGCTCCCCACCGCGACGGTATAGGCCCCGGCGGCGAGAAAGGCGGAGCAGGTGTCCAGGTTCACGCCGCCGGTGGGAACGAGCGGGATATCGGGCAGAGGAGCCAGCACATCCTTGAAATAGCCCGGCCCCAGTGGCCCGGCGGGAAAAACCTTGACCAGAGCGGCTCCAGCACGCCACGCGGTCAATATCTCGGTTGGCGTGAAGGCGCCGCAGAGCACAGGAATGCCAGCGCTGCGCCCCACCTCGATCACGTCGATGAGCAGCGCGGGCGTGACCAGGAATTGCGCGCCCGCCCGTAGCGATGCCTCAGCCGCAGCCTTATCCAGCACCGTTCCCGCTCCTACGGTGAGGCTATCGCCGAAGGTGCGCCGTACCTGCGTAATGACCAGGGGCGCCTCGGCGTTGGTCAGAGTGAATTCAAGGCGTGTGATGCCGCCTTCGAGCAGAGCGCGGCTGATCTCGCGGGCATCCGTGAGGTCGGCTAGCCTGATGATGGCTATTGGCTCGCGCGGCGGTAGCGTCTTCTCGACACTGCCTGGCATGGCTCTATCCTCTCCAACTATGCTTCCTCGTTAGTCTTCACATTATACCACCAGCATATCATGCTGAGCGGCAACTCAGGATCCGAGCAGGGCTATTTAATGCTCCCCGCCCCCCATCCGAAAGGAATAGTTTGGGCGGAGATACCCCGCAAGGGGGCTGCCGCTCCCTCAACCCTCGCTTCTGGCGAGAAGGAAATCGCCCCGGGAGCCTGGTGCGACGCTCGCGCCTGCGGTGCTCGCCTGATATGGTTTGTGTTGTAGAAAAATGCGCTTTGCGCATTTTTCTACAACACAAACCATATCAATTCTACGGCGAAGCCGCGCATTCGAGAGCAGGATGAGACGCCCGGCGCTCAGGATAGCATGTCCGTGGTGGCCGATAAAAAATTATAGGAGTCAGGAGGTATGGCGCACAGCGGCGATAATATCGCGCCGCTTGATGACGCGATCCACAGCGTGGGCAAATTGCGCGTATGGCGGCTCGTTGCGGATATGGAGCTGCGTGCACTGCTCGATCAGCTCGATGATGGAAGCACGCTCGATACGCGTGGCGTTCCAGGAGAGGGCCAGCGCGCCGCCGGGGAGCAGCAGTCCTTCCCAGGCCGGAAGCGCCCGCCTGAGCAGGTCAGCAATATCGCCGAAATGCTGAATACCGTAGGGAAGGTCCGCGACGATGGCATGCATGCGCGGCCCGCCGGCAATGTCGCGCAGGTGCAGGCCCGCCTCGCATGCGTCACCGTGAGCCAGCACCAGCAGGCGCGTCCCCCCTCTGGAACCGATCTCAAACTGGTAGCGCCGTCCCGCCTTACGCCCGCGTTCATCGACCACCTTGCAGGGAATATGCACGCCGTCCAGGAATTGTTTGACGAAGACGGCGGTTGTCTCTACATCCTGCCGCGATAGCTCGATGCCAAAGGCGTCGTAGCCATAAATCAGCGCTTGAAAGAGCGTCGTGCCGCCCCCGGCCAGCGGATCGAGTATCCGCAGTCGCTCGCCATAGTGCTCGCCGTAGTCGCCGGCAAAGAGCGCGGCGTTGAGCAGCACGCGCGTAAAGATCTCGTTGGTCTTCCCCTTATAGCGCCGTGCCTCCGTCATCTCTGGCGGGACGAAGGGCGTGAAGTCCAGCGCGAGGGGGCGCAGGAGCGGACCCGGTACAGGACCAATGCGCTCGAAATACTCGTAGACCTCGCCGGTAGCGCCCATGCGAGCCAGGATATTGAGCATCTCCGGCGAGGAGAGCCGCGCTTCATCCAGCTCCACCGCCAGGTAGCCCTGCCCGGCCAGCGTGACCGGCGTCACATCGTCAATGGAGGCGCGCAGGGGACTGGCGAGCAATTCGGGGATCGCCATCTCCGCCGCCATGCGCGCGTATTGTGTGCTGCGTTGGGGTGTGATCTTGAGCGCGAGTTTCATATCGCCCCGAGTATAACATACTCTATCCATCGACGCATTAAAATGAGTAATATAAGTATAAGGACAAAAATACGCTCCAGAAAATGCGGAGGATTGTATGCATATAGTTACAGTTGCGGAAATGCGAGAATTAGAGGCTCAGGCCGAGCGTCAGTATGGCCTGACCTCGCAGATATTGATGCAACACGCGGGAAAAAGCGCGGCAGACATCTTCGAGGCTAACCTGCTGCCGCATCACTCGATGAACGATCTTGAGGTGCTATTCCTGATCGGACCGGGCAATAACGGGGGCGACGGCCTGGTGATGGCGGAGCATCTCGCGCAGGCAGGGGCGCTGGTCAGCCTCTACCGCTGGAAAGAGCATACGCTGACCGAACGCGGGCAGGAGGTAGCACCGCAGCAGGTAGCGGATGAGCTAGAATCGCTGATCCAGAGCGCCGATTATGTGATTGATGCACTGCTCGGCACCGGGACCTCGCGCCCGCTCCCCGATGATATGCGCGCCCTCATTAAACGCGTCCAGCAGGAGCGCGAGAAGCGCGATACGCTGCGCATCGTCTCGATAGATCTGCCGACGGGCCTCAATGCGGACACCGGCGCAGTTGACCCCGGCACGATACGCGCCGACATGACGATAACGCTGGCCTGTCCCAAGCAGGGCTTTTTCTTCTTTCCAGGGCGCGACTACATTGGGGAATTGCACGTTGGCTCCATCGGCCTCCCTCCCGAAATGGAGAGCCATCTGAGGACGGAGATGCTGACCGGAGATCTCGTCCGCAGCCTGCTGCCGCGCCGCACGCTCAATAGCAACAAGGGCACGTTCGGCAAAGTCATGCTTTTCTGCGGCTCGCCGCCCTACCCCGGCTCGGCCTTCCTCGCCGGAAGCGCTGCCCTGCGCGTGGGTGCCGGCCTGATCACGCTGGCCGCCACCGAGCGTATGCTGCCCATCTACGCCAGCGCCTTGCATGAGGCGACCTTCGCGCTGCTGCCGGAAGAAGATTCAGGGAGCTTTGAAACCGCGAAAACGCTCATCGGCCACCTGGAGGGCTATCGCTCGCTGCTCATCGGCCCCGGCCTGGGACAATCCCCTCACACGCGCGAGGTGATCTTGCAGGTATTGGAGCATCTACGCGCACAGCCCGCCGAGAAGCGTCCTCACCTCGTGGTTGACGCCGATGGCCTGAACAACCTCTCGGCGCTGGAACACTGGTGGACGCTGCTGCCGGAGGGAACGGTGATTACGCCGCACCCTGGCGAGATGGGGCGCCTCTGTGGCGGCATAAAGGTATCCGGCGGCGATATCACGCGCCTGGGGCTAGCGCGCGACAAGGCGAAGGAATGGAACGTAACGCTGGTGCTGAAAGGCGCCTGCACCATCATTACCGGGCCAGAGGGGCGCACGCGCATCAACTGGCAGGCGAATCCCGCGCTGGCGAGTGCCGGCACGGGCGATGTGCTCGCGGGCATGGTTGCGGGCTTTCTGGCGCAAGGCGTCCACTCCTTCGATGCCGCCAGCGCGAGCGTCTATCTGCATACCGCCGCTTCGCTGCTGGTGAGCGAGCATACAGGCCCCGTCGGCCTGCTGGCCTCCGATCTCCTACCGCAGATTCCGCGCGCCATGCTGGAATGCTCGTAACCTTTCCCCAGGTTTTTGCAACTAATAATAAAGAGACCAATCGGGACATGCGGTAAATAAGGGGAACATTTCAATGATACCAGTACATGTAGAGGGCGTGAGAAGAAACTTCGGGATCAGCAGCGTCTTCATGTATAGCGTCTCCTTGCTCGATGAAGCGGGCAAGCGTCTACTAATCCTGGGTGTTGAGCGACACGAAGCCTGGCCCATCATCGCGGCGCTCAACAATGTGGCGCTGCCTCGTCAGGAGACGATCAACGTCATGGTTGATACGCTCAAGTCGCTCAACTGCATCCTGGAAGAGGTACGCATCGAAAACTACTCCATAAACCTCCCCTCGCTCTATAATCTATGCTCGTGCATGCTGCGCTGGCGCACTTGCGAAGGCGAGCAAGAGCAGGCGATGACTCTGCGTCCCGGCGATGCTGTGGGGCTGGCTCTGCTGATGCAGGCCCCGCTCCTGATCTCGGAAGTAATTTTCCAGCAAATGGGCATTCTACTTTCAGAAGGGGAGACGCCCGAACTGGTGTTTGCAAGGTATCTACTCAGACAGGAGGGTATCACGTTGCCAGAAGGCAAGGCGCTCCGCCTGGGCTACAGCGGGACGCCGCTGCGCGATGCGCTGGTCAAAGAGTTCAAAGCCTCCCTTCTGGGCAAAGCTCCGCCTTTCCCGGAAGAAGACATGGAGCAGAGGAAAAAGGACTACCTTGCCTTTCTGCTTGGAGAAGACGCCGAAAAATTGATACATGGAGCAGCGGGCAGATAGCGAACTGGTTGCGCTGGCGCGTGGAGGCGATAAAGCCGCCTTCGGCCAGCTTATTGAACACCATCAACAGATGGTCAGGCACATAGTCATGGGCCTCATCACCGGCGCGGAAATCGCGCGCGAACTGGCGCAGGAGGCAATGCTGCAAGCCTACCTATCGCTTGACCACCTGCGGGATGACACGCGCTTCAAAAGCTGGCTCTACGGCATTACGCTCAACGTCTGCCGCAGCTACCTGCGCGAACAGAAAAGCGACGCTTTGTCCCTCGAAGCTCTGCTCGGCGGCATGCGTGCCGATCATGTGGGATTGCTGGAGAGCAGCGTCGTCGTCGATCCGCAGGTCGTTGCCGAAGAACAGGAATTGCAGCGCCTGGTGCTGCATGCCGTCGAAGGTCTCTCGCCAAAGGATAGAGTCGCCACGCTCATGTTCTATTACGAGCAATTGAGCATGGAAGAGATCGCCGCCATTCTGGGCATCTCTGTCGTCGCGGTCAAGGGGCGCCTGCACCGCGCCAGAAAGCAGTTGCGCGAACGGCTCCTGCCGCTCTACCAGGAGTTGCACCCGGCGATACAGAGGAGGAAAAAGATGATTAAGGCACGCATCAATTCAGTGCGCATCAATATGGTAACACAGCAGCCCATCGTTGTCTTGCAGGATGAGCCGGGGCGCAACCTGCTCTTTATCTGGATAGCGCACGCGGAAGCCTATTCGATAGCGATGGGCCTTATGGGCGAGGCGACGCCCAGGCCGCTCACGATGCAGTTCGCAGCAAATATACTCAAGGCGACGGGCGCACAGCTTGAGGAGGTGCGCATCGAGGCGCTCAAGGATGAGATCTTCTATGCCGTAGCGAAGGTGCGCAGCGGCGATAGCGTGCAGGAGATCGACGCGCGATCAAGCGATGCCCTGGCGCTGGCCGTCCAGATGGGCAGCCCCATCTACATCGCCGAAGAGGTCATGAAGAAGGCCAGCGTACCGGTGCCGGAGGGCGAGACCATCGAGGCTTTTACGATGCCACTCAGACAAAGGGAAGAATTCCTCAAGAAGATCGAAGCGGAATTCGAGAAGCGCGGCATAGCCTACCAGAAAGAGGAAATGGTGAAGAAGATAGAGGCGCTGGTCGGCGCCGGCCTGACCGCTTTTGAGCCGGTGCCGCCGACACCTGTGATGATCGCGCAGGATGAGGCGTTCCAGAAATTCTTTGAGCGCCTGATAACCGAATCGGGAGCGTCAGCCGGGTAGCATGGACGAAATCAATCATGTCATCCTGAGCGGCAGCAGCCCGGCCCTGAGGTACGAAGGGGAAGGATCTCATGCTCCAGGCCGCAGATCCTTCGCTGCCTCTCAGGATGACATATGTGGCGCTCAGAATGACATCCTGGTATTCGGGATGTTAGCCGGGTAGAATGAAGAAGACCACGCAGGCCATGACGTAGATCGCTAAAAGTTGCACGCCCTCCAGCCAGTTCGATTCGCCGTCGAGGCTGACGAAGGTGAAGAGAATGGCGGCCAGGGCGAGCAGGACCAGTTCCAGGGGCTGGAAGACGAGATTAAGCGGGTGCGCGCCGAAGAGGCTGATGAGCACCAGGATCGGGGCCACAAAGACTGCGACCTGGATCGATGAGCCGGCGGCGATAGCCATGCTCAGATCGATGCGATCCCGGTAGGCGATAATCAGGGCGCTGGAATGCTCGGCGGCGTTGCCGATGATGGGGATAATCACCAGGCCGATAAAGACCGTTGACCAGCCGAGTTGATGCGCCACCGGCTCTATCGCGCCGACCAGCAATTCGCTATTCCACGCCGTCGCCAGAGTGGCAATGAGCAAGAGTGAGGCAGAGAGCCACCAGAGCGGCGGTTTCACACCCTCCGGTTCGCGCGCGCGCGCGCTCAATCCTCCTGTTGCCACCGGGGCCTCTTCCTCTTCAGCGTTCTCTTCATCCTCTTGCTCTCTCGCCGTATCGCTGATCGTTCGCTGCTGAACAGTTGCCCGTTTCTCGGCTATGCGCAGCGTCGGATTGCGGCGTCTCCAGTGTAAATGAAAGATATGCAGCGCCAGGTAGAGCACATAGACGACGAGCATGATAACAGCGATGCCAGTGCTGATGGCTTGTATGCGTCCCTGGTCCTTCAAAACCAGGCTGGCGAAGAATGGAATCACAAAGCCAGCCAGAGCCAGCACCAGCATAGCCGAATACTGGCCGGCGTCGCGGCTGCTGAAAAACTGCCTGCCCCAGCGCCAGCCGCCCAGCGCCAGCGCCCCACCGAGCACGAGCAGCACATTGCTGATGACCGAGCCGGTGAGCGAGGCTTTGACGACGGAGATCAGCCCATCCCGCAATGCAAAAATACCGATAATCAGTTCGGGCGCGTTGCCGAAGGTCGCATTCAGCAGGCCCCCGGCAGTCGGGCCAACATAGTACTCCAGATCCTCGGTAGTGCGACCAATCAGCGCGGCAAGAGGGATCAGACTCAAAGCTGAGCATATAAAAATGACCATCTCCTGCTGCGTTCCCCATATCAGAGAGATGATGGGAGCGAAGACGGCCAGTATCAGTAGATAGTAGAACCAGCGTGGCATAGAATCTCCACGGTCAGGCGAGACCTGCGGGCAGGGTGCGACTCGCGGGCAGGGGGCGCAGCGAGCAAGCCAGAGGCAGGCTTGCCGCAGGTCCACCTATGCCGGGGCTGTCTGCTCGGCAGTAACTTTCCCCGACTCGTCAACCACATTGACACTGATGGTTGGCTCCAGATGGGTTGCGACCTTCACAGGAACGCTGAAGGTGCCCAGGGAGCGGATCGGCTCCGGCAGTTCGATCATGCGCCGATCAATGACGATGCCCTCGGCCTCGCGCAGCGCCTCGGCGATATCCGCGCTGGTGATCGAGCCATAGAGGCGGCCCTGGCTGCCAACCTTCGCCTTGAAGGTGAGCGTTACCTGGCTCAAGCGCTCGGCTCGCTGTCGATTCTCCTCGGCCTGCTTCTCCAACTTGCGCTGCTCGGCGGCGACGCGCTGCTCACGATTGGCGATCAGGCCGGGCGTCGCTCCCGCGGCCAGGCGGCGCGGCAGAAGATAGTTACGGGCATAACCGTTAGCGACATCTTTCAGGTCGCCGGCCTTGCCCAGACCGGCAACATCCTGTAAAAGAATTACTTTCATAGCAAAAAAGCTCCTTATTGGAGGTATGGCGAACTCCGCCTTCCTCAAGCTAAGAATATCGCGCATAAGTATACACCCTGTCATGCATCGGCGCAACCTCCGCACCCTCCGGGTTGTAGTCATGGAGAGAAGCCATTATAATAGCCACAATCATGAGCGAACTCATTACTTTTGTAAAGGATTTTTCTTTATGAATATTGAGGGAACGTACACTCTTCAAGCTGCGCCCGAGGATGTATGGCAGTGCTTGATGAAGCACGAGATGCTGCTGCGCACGGTTCCTGGCGTAGAGCGGCTGGAACAGGTTGGTGAGGATAGCTATCAGATCTCGGTCCGCATCAAGCATGCGCCGCTGATAGGTGTCTATCATGGACGGGTCGCCGTCGTCGATCAGATCTATCCTTGCTCCTACCGCCTTATCGTCGAGGGCGAGGGGCGTCAGAGCAGGATCAGCGCCAGCGGGAGTATCGATCTGAATGGGCGCGATGGCAACACCGTCATTGCTTATAAGGGAACGCTAACGACTGGCAAAATGGGAACACTCCTGCCACCTCCCGTGGTGAAGGGAGCGGCGAAACTGTTTATCCAGCAATATTTTTCGGCCCTGTCCGACGAGTTGCGCCGGAGCAGGCGCGTGCAGGCCGGGACGCGCGAGGGCCAGCCGCTATCCGTTACACAGCAGCCCGACGAAGAGATCGTGATCTCGTCCCCGGCGGCGGCGCATGCCGGCCTCGCAGCCAGCATCTCGCGCAGCATCGCGGGCGCCATTGTCGCCGTGCTCAAACCGGGCAGCGCCGATCCCGGGGAACAGGAGTTGTGGGCGCGGCGCGTGCGGCGCATTGGCTTCATCGCTGTGCTTTTGCTGCTCGTCTGGATCGGCACGCGCCTGCCGAGGAAACGTTAATCATAGGGCTTTACAAAAGTTGCCTGTAGTGCTCAGCAATGTCATCCTGAGCGGCAGCGAAGGATCTCCCCTGAGGGAACCAAAGGGGAGTCTGGAGTCGCCCTTCCCTTCGGTTGGGCCGGATCCTTCGCTGCCGCTCAGGATGACATGATTGCACTTGCTCGTTAAATTTCATCTTGTTGATCGAGCATGGAGCGCAGGCGCGCACGCCAGTCCTGCCCGTCAGCACCGGCATCCTCAGCGTTCGGGGCCTCAATAACCCAGGTGCGCGCGCCATCGGCGGCCTGTGTGGTCGGCGCACGCGGCGGGCGCGGCCCCTTCCCGTCCAGATTACGCAGTGCGGTCTGGGCAGCTTTGCGCACATCGTAGACAGGATCGTTGAGCAGCGGGCGAATCGACTCCCGCGCCGACTGCACATAGAGGCGTCCCAGCGCCCGCGCACTGCCCGCGCGTTCGTCCGAGGTCGCAGCCTGTAGCAGAGGAATGATGTCCGGCGCGAGCTTTATTAGCGATAGGTCGGTGATGAGGCGTAACAGGCGATTGCGGCGCAGCGGATGCGTTATTGCCGCCAGCGCGGCGCGACAATCGGCTGTGACCTGCGCTTTGTTCTGAATAATCCCGCGCGCCCTGGCCTCCGCGACGGCTACCTCCGGGGGGACAGAGGCCGTTCCGTACAGGAATGGCTCGATCCACTCCGCGACCTGCGTGGTTTGATTGGTATTCTCATGCAGCGCCAGGACCGCCGGGTAATGCTCGTCCAGCCAGTAATAGAGGGCCAGCGTCACCTCGGCGTCGCGCGCGGCATAGGCAATCATCGCCGGAGGCAGCGGGCGGCGCGTCCAGTCGGTGCGTTGCAGGCTCTTGTCCAGTCGCATATTGAAGGCGCGCTGCAACATCGCGGCCAGCGACGATTCATGCTGACCAAAGATCGAGCGACTCGTTGCCTCCAGGTCATAGTAATGGACCACATTCAGGCCGCGTTCGGCCATAACGCGCAGATCGCCGCCCGCGCCATGCAGCAGAACAACATTATCAGGGTTTTCTACGACGGCTTTGAGGGGAGAGAGGTCGTTCAGGCGCAGCGTATCGACCACAAAGCAGTGCTGGTCGATAGCAAGTTGCAGCAACGCGAGGCGGGGCACCGTGCTCGTGGCTGTTTGTTGCGCATGGGAACGCGCCTGAGTAAATTCGGCATCAATCGCAATCACGCGGGCATGCTTGAGCACAGCTACCGCGCGTAGCAACTGTTCGGGACGGTCAATCCAGAATCGCTCGCCGCGCCGGGGCGGATCTCCTGGCGGCGGAGTGGAGCCTAGATAGCCTGGCTGCACATTGTACTGATCTTCTGCGTCTGCTGGCACTACATAATCATTCAATGCACTGTTGCTCTGACTTCTTACCTTAAAACATAGCTGAATAATGGCGATATGCTACACTATAGCACATCCAGACCGATTCGTACAGAGAAAGCGCGGTCATCCAGGGCTATGTAATGCTCGCCAGAAGCGGGGGTCAAGAGGGCGGCCGCCCCCTTGCGGGGCGCGGGGTGTCCCCGCCCAAACTCTTCCTTTCGGGCGTGGGGTGGGGAGCATTACATAGCCCTGGCGGTCATCAGAACTGTATTGCCGGATTATACAATGCGCATCCATAGCCAATTGGTCACGAAAACTTGTGAACCGTAAAACGGTACATCTAAATACCAGATACAAGATAGAAAAGATCTACCAATGCATGGAGGAATGCGATCTCTATGGGACAACCGGACGGTGTGAGATGGATTCTCGCTATCCTCTTTCTTCTTGTGGTGCTTTTTGCCACCGCTTATCTTCAGATCCAGCTCCACTTCAGCACCTATGTTGCTCTTGTTGCCTGCCTGCTCGATACGATAATTTCGGCTGCTATCCTTTTAGGCCGCTCGGAAGGGTAAATTAAATCTTTTTTTGTGTAACTGCTCAGCGCCTTCGGCGCTTCGCGATAGAATGGTGGCTGCGTGAGGTGCGAACTGCGTCCGCACCTCACGCAGCCACCACCGATGGAACCAGATGCCTCCGGCAGCCAGGGAGCCTGAACAGCTTCCCTCATATGGCGATGGAACCAGATGCCTCCGGCAGCCAGGGAGCCTGGACAGCTTCCCTCATATGGCGATGGGACCAGACGCCTCCGGCAGCCAGGGAGCCTGGACAGCTTCCCTCATATGGCGATGGGACCAGACGCCTCCGGCAGCCAGGGAGCCTGAACAGCCTCCCTCCGATGGCTACCAACCAGCCACCTGAAGGCAGGAGCACCTGAAGAGCTATCCTCAGGCGGGAGTGGAGATGCTTCGCTCAAGCGCCTTCACCTGGAAATGGTTCCCCGGTACGGGTGTGGGATGGCTCTCAATGACCAGTTGATAGCCGGGCGGATCAAACTGCAAGCTGTACATGGAGAGCAGCGTCGCCATTGTGACCTGTAATTGCACTTCGGCGATGCCAGCTCCCAGGCAGGTATGATCGCCCAGGCCAAACGGGGCGAAGGCGCCGCGCTGGCGGTGCTCGTTGCGCGGCTCGCGGAAACGATCAATGTCGAACTGCATGGGATGCGGGTACAGCTCCTCCAGGAAATGCGGCACCGTCATCGCTACGAACACATTCATTCCCGGTTCCAGGCGATAGCCGGCGAGGGTCAGCGGCCTGGCGACGCGCGTGTTATGGCCGCCGGCCACGGGATAGCGCCGCAGCGTCTCCATCATGGCCCCGTTCAGATCGGGCATCCGCTTGAGCTTCTCCCAGGTTAACGGACCATCGCTGAAGGCCGCATCAACCTCCGCCTGTACACGCCGGCGCGCATCTGGATTGGCGAGCAGGGCGTAGATCATGAAGCTGAGCGAGTTCGCGACGGTATCGATTCCCGCGAGCATCGGCCCGAGGGCAACGCGCTCGAGCATGGCTTTACGATAGGGTTCAGGATAGCGTTCCGCCGCCTGCATGGCCTCATCGATCATATCCGGTTTGCCGGTGGGCTGCGGGTGCTCCAGGTGCCATGCATAGACTTTACGACCAAACTCGTTCACGCGCTCCACGGCCCGTTTATACGCTGCCGCATCGGCGTGGTCGCCCTCCTCGCCGCTCACGTCCAGCGTGTTAGCGAGGGTTGTATTGAGGTAGGCAACGAAGTCGTCGAGATACTCACCCGGGCTGTAACCAAGCAGTAATCCCCCCAGCTGCTCCGCGACGAGCCGCCGCATGCTTGCATGAACAGGGACGCTTGAAGAACTCCACTGCTGCGTACATTCCCTGGTAATCTCGATCATTCGCGGAATCTGATCTAGAATACGGACGCGCGACCATTGACGGCCACTGGCGGCGCGCCGTTTGCGATTGGCCTCGCCATCTCTGGCTTCGCTCAGGCGGCTGGTATTCTGGCTGATGGCGGCATCGAACTGTTCCCACTGCTCTCGCGTCGTGAAAAACTCATCCTCATGGCGAGCCATAAAGACGTTCGCCTCGGGGCCTGCCAGGATAACCTCCGGCTCTCTCCCACCTCGCGGCAGCCGGAATACCGGCCCGTAAGCGCGATAGAGGGCCACCAGCGGGCGTTCTTCGTGCGCGACGGGTGCGGGATCCGCCAGCGGGGGCAGCGGCGCATCACTTTCACCGCCTGTCCAGAGAAGCGCCTGTTGCTCTCCCATATGCTTTTCTCCCTTTCCTGTCAAAACCTATCCTGTCTTCTGAAATGATATCATTATATTTCATTGAATGGCCCCGGCGCCGGCATCGCGAAGCTTGCGGAGCTGATCGAAGATGGGCCTGTTCTTGCGCGAGTAGACCACGCTCCAGTGAATGGCGAGCAGGATGATGGCGAAGTTCAGGATCGGGCCAATCCCCACCATGAGCGGGATGGGGAGCGTAAAGGCCAGCGCCGCGACCAGCAGCACCTGACCAACCATGGCGCAGCCCCAGACGAGCGACAGCGTTCGATAGAACGCGCGAAGCTGAGGGAATGCCCAGCCGGCGTTAAAACTGGCGAGCCGCTGCGCATCGTTCTGCGTTGTGATCGAGCGCACGAGATAGAACAGCACAGGGCGCGTGAAGAGCAGCGAGATCAGCGCCACAATCCCAAAGGTTCCGGTCAGCACCGAACCTTGAAGCAGCAAGATCCGTGGGCTATGGAATACCAGGGCAAAGACGGCGCTCAGCAGCAGCCCCACGACGACGAACAGGCCGAGCGCATCAACGCGCCGCTTCACGACCAGGCCCACCAGCGTGTACAGAGCCGGAACGGAACTCGCCAGCAGCAGGGCGTCAATAGCAGACATGTGGGGCTGCGCCAGCACATCAATAAGGAATGGCACGCCAGCATTGATAAGCAAGTTGGGGAGTAGGCGGCGCAGCGACATGAGGCGCCCGCCATCGTTCTGCTGCCCTCCGGATTGTTCCAGATGAAGCTGAGAGGGATTAGAAGTCCGAGTTGTCATATCTTTACCTTCCCTTTCATGGTACTCTTTAAGCATTTCTAGATGATCGGCAAGCGCCGGCAGCGCTCACCGAAGAGATATTGTCTGGTGGCAAACAAGATCTCTTCCTGGCGCGGCTCCGCCGCGCGAACGTCCGGCCCGAGAGGGCGACCCGCAGGTACGCTCATCTGCTGGGAAGTGTAGCTGATATGGGGCGCCGGCACATCGGCTCCAGGGTTGATTCCGGGTTGATATCGGTATGCCCGCATTCTCCACCCCCGGGTTGATGACCTTAGAGCAGGGATGGATTATAATGCAGGCAGGAACAAGGAACTGTAACCCTACGCGCTCTCGCTCCGAGGAGACCCGACAATGAATCTGCTGATGGATTTCTACATCTTCGAGACAATACCCGGAGAACAACGCCTGCCAGGAAAAACAGCATGGTGGAGCGGCGTGCAGCAGGGGAAGCCAGTGTCATTCGCCTTCGCGCGTGGTTTCCAGATAGCCGCTAATTGGGCGATAGTCTGCATCGCGGTGTTAATCGCGGTCACGACACGGGCGCCGGCGACTACGATAGCGCTTATAGAGCTTCTTTTTGTGAGCATCGGCGCGCTCCTGCTCGTTTCGCGGATACTCAAGCAATTTTTCCCTGTGATTGTCTCCTACCTTCTCATTATTGCCCTGTGCATTATCCTGAACCTCTTCTTTCCAGGGATGTGGGGCAGCGTCGGATTCTACTTCCTCTTTACTATCATGCTCCACCGGATCCCGCCTGCCTGGTCGCTGCCATTAACCGGATTGAGCCTCCTCGCGCTCCTGGTAAGCAATGGGACGCTGCATCTTCTCCCGCTTCAACATCCGGCCAATGGAGAGACGCTGGCTTTCAGCCTGGTGATCACCGGCGGCCTTTGCTGGTTAGGATGGGCGCAGCGCGCACAGTATCTCCTCGTGATAAGATTGCACGAGACACAGAAGCAATTGAGGGAGCAGATGGCGCGTAGCGAGGCTCTGGCGGCAGAGCAGGAGCGTATCCGCATCGCGCGTGACATCCACGACGTGCTTTCGCATTCGCTGGCCGTGCTCTCGATACAGGTTCAGGCGGCACGGCATCTGATGAAGGATCCCGAACGGCTCGCGGCCAAACTGGATGATATGGCGGCGCTTATCCACGAAAGCATCGCCGAGAGCCGCGAGGTCGTTGGAATGCTCAGGGAGAGGCCGCTGGCACCTGCCAGACAGGATGACCTGAGTGCGGGCCTGCGCTCGATTGCCCACATCTTCAACGAACGGACTGGCGTCTCCTGCCACTTCGCGGAACATGGAACGCCTCACCCTGTCGACACGCCTCAGCGGGAGACGCTGCACCTGGCGCTGCGCGAGATGCTGACCAATGCCCATCGTCACGGAGCGGCCCGGACCGTATGGATCACACTGGAGTGGCAGGAGGCCGGCATCGTGCTGAAGGTGCACGATGATGGCCTGGGCGCGAGCGCGGCGCAGAACGAAACATATGCGGATGAGCGGCGCAATGGAAAGGGCAGCCATCATGGGCTACAGGGGATGCGCGAGCGAGCCGGGGCGCTCGGCGGCCAGGTCGAGGCAGGACCGGCGGAAACCGGCGGCTTTATGGTCAGCCTGAAACTTCCCTGCGCGCCGTCTGGCAAGAAGGCTCTTCGTGAGGGAAGACAAGCATGAGCGCCCAGAAGATTCGCATCCTGATTGCCGACGACCAGCGCCTGATGCGTGAAGGATTGCGCATCATTCTTGAGGATACGCCGGATATAGAGGTCATCGGGGAAGCCGAAAACGGGCTGATCGCCGTGCAGATCGCGGAGAGCCAGCGCCCCGACGTGATCCTGATGGATATTCGCATGCCCCTGCTCGACGGCATCGAGGCAACCGGGCGCATTCGCCGTCAGGCGCCGGGGGAGCAGGCGCCGCGTATCCTGCTCCTCACCACCTTCGATACGCCGGAACTGGTCATCGAAGGGATGCGCGCAGGCGCGGCCGGCTACCTGCTCAAAGACTGTAGCGCCGAAGAACTATGCAGCGCCGTGCGGGCCGTCGCGCGCGGGCAGGTACTTTTGCAGGCATCCAGCGCGGCCCAGCTTCTGGCGCGGCTGAACGCACAGGAACCACCTATCTACGGGCCGGCGCCGGAGATAACCGTAACGCCGGAGGCAGCGAAGCTGGGGCTGACCGCGCGCGAACTGGAGGTTGTGCGACTGATCGCACAGGGGCACAGCAACACGGAGATCGCGGCTCAGCTTTTCGTCAGCGAGGCAACCGTAAAGACGCATATCAATCATATTTTCTCCAAGCTGGGCGCGCGTGATCGCTCGCAGGCCATCGTCAGGGCACGCCAGCTTGGCCTGGCCTGAATAAACGAACACAGGACATGCCATCCTGAGCGGCTGCGCATGTCATCCTGAGCGCAGCGAAAGATCTGGCTGCACGAAGCGGCAGCGCGCCCGTCCGGTCCGCGCGGGAGGAGCAGAGGGGCATTCGCACAGCGCTGCGCTCGCGCGGGCCTCCTTCGCGGCACCCGGGATGACACCATTGCGTTCAGGATGACATGATTGTAAGGTGATATGAGCGATGATTTTACCGGGAGGCATGCATTTCTTATGACAACAACAGAACGACAGGCAGCTATAGCCCACACACCCGGCTCAACCAGCACCGGCACGCTGAACTTCTTTAGCGCCGATCCTGACCTGGCCTTTCTTCTCCAGCGTCATCTTTCAGCCGCCGAATACGAGCGCGCTCTGCCCATTCTCACCAGCATGGGCGCCGCAGCCGCACAGCGCATGGACGAACTGGCCGCGCTCGCCAACGTTCATGGGCCGGTGCATAAAGCATTCGATAGGTATGGCCGGCGCGTGGACGAGATTATGTTTCATCCGGCCTACCACGAACTGGAACGCATCAGCTACGAAGAGTTTGCCATTGCCGCCTGCACGCATCGCGAAGGCGCGCTGGGCTGGCCCGGGCGTGTGCCGCAACCGCTCAAGTTCGCGCTGGGCTATCTGGGCATGCAGGCCGAGTCGGGCGTCTTCTGCCCCGTCGCTATGACCGATGCCCTGGCCCGCGTCCTGGAACGTTATGGCAGCGAAGCGCTCAAGCAGCGCTTTCTGCCGGGGCTGACGGCGCTGACGATGGACAGGTTACAGCAGGGGGCGATGTTTCTCACGGAGCAGCAGGGCGGCTCCGATGTAGGACAGACCGCGACCATCGCGCGACGCCGCGATGGGGACAACCCGGCGTCTGGCGACCTCATGCCTGAATGGGAACTGTGGGGCGAGAAGTGGTTCTGCTCCAACGTCTCCGCCGACCTGATCCTGACGCTGGCGCGCCCGGAAGGAGCGCCGGCGGGCACACGCGGCCTCGGCCTCTTCCTGGTTCCAAAAACACTCGCCGATGGAACGCGCAACGCCTACAGCATTCGCCGCTTGAAGGACAAGCTGGGCACGCGTTCGCTGGCGACGGGCGAGGTCACGCTGCACGGCGCGCAGGCTTATCTGGTGGGCAGGCTGGAGCGCGGCTTCGTGCAGATGACGGAGATGATTAATCTCACACGCATCTGGGCCGCGCTGGGTTCGCTGGCAGCGATGCGGCGCTGCTACCTGGAAGCCCTGCTCTATACCCGCGAGCGCATTGCCTTCGGGCGCCCGCTGGCCGGGCATCCCCTGATGCGCAAGCAGCTGGTCGACCTGCTCGTCGAGGTCGAGGGCTGCGCCGCGCTGGTCTTCGAGACCACCGCCGTGCTCGAACAGGTGGATCGCGGCGGCCAGGAGGAGGCGCGCCAGTTGTTGCGTATCCTCACACCGCTCTGCAAATATTATGTGCCCAGACGCGGCGAGTATGTGACTTTGCAGGCATTGGAGATGCGCGGAGGCAACGGCTATGTCGAGGAATGGGTGCACGCCCGCATGCTGCGCGACGCGATTGTGAACGTGATCTGGGAAGGCTCCAGCAACGTGATCGCGCTGGATGTGGCGCGAGCAATAAGCCGCGAGGGTGCGGACCGTGCGCTCTTCGCCTGGCTCACCGCGCGTTTGCAGGCATTGCATCGTCCAGAGGTTGAGCCGCTCGCCGGGCAGGTGCAGGCATCCCTGCACGGTCTTGCGCAGCGCTTCGCCCACCTGGCGACGCTTGATAGCGAGCGGGCGCAATTGCCGCTCTGTGGCCTCGTTGAGCGCATGGCGCAATTGACTATCCTTACGCTGTTACTGGAGCAGGCCGAGGCGGAAGCGCAGAGCGGCGCAGCGGGAACCGGTCAACGCAAGCTGCTCATAGCGCAACTGTACCTGCGCCGCCACGTCGCGACTCACGCCGATGGCTGGGCCGCCGACGATGACGCTGCCCCGCTCACCCACTTCTCCGCGCTTGTCGATTGGCAGAAAATCGAGGCGTAAAAAGCATCAATCTTCATCATCACTCGCTCGCGCCTGCGGTGCTCGCCTTATAGGAGGGGTGATGTGGGACATGCGCGAAGCACATGTCCCACATCACCCCTCCTATCCCTCGCGCGGCGGAGCCATGTGAAGACCTGGCGAGAATGCTGAGAATCGGATAGCTTTAAGAGCATGGCTTCGCGCTTACTTACAAATATTCCTGATGTGATCGGTCACACAATCCTTTATTGATGGAATTACTAATTACCTATATAGCGCGTTATGAGCTTGACTTTCAAGGCAAAAATACCTGCTATCTGGTTGTGATCGGTCACATTAGAAAGCGCAACTGGAAAGGAGTAAGGAATTTGAAATATCTCTTCAAGAGACACTCGTTGATTCAGATCGGGATTGTGCTCGTTGGACGCCACAATATCATCTGCGCATCGATCC
>Ga0070739_10003558_pt1 | contig 19269 bp, 20 predicted proteins | sample Coa_R1_7_FD_66445 | JGI IMG/M metagenome (GOLD analysis project Ga0070739, IMG submission 66445) | Surface soil microbial communities from Centralia Pennsylvania, which are recovering from an underground coalmine fire - Coalmine... | ecosystem: Environmental > Terrestrial > Soil > Unclassified ... | reverse complement strand
GATCCAAGAGCCGTTCCAACAGGGAAAGCTCGAGCTGTCCTACCGCGACCAGGATCGGATCATGCTCGCTCTCAGGCGCCGCCTCCCGGCGCACGATCTCCTCCTCGAAGATCCTGGACCCAGCCGCCATCAGCGTGCCCGCAGCTTGCGGCCCGAAGCCACTCAAGCCTTCCAGCAGGTGCACGGAGGTTTCGACCGCGATGGTTTCGCGGCTCACGGCAGTAACCTTACCGGGAAGTACCGAGCGGATCGTATCTTCCCGGTCCGGCGGCCGGAGGAGCAGGGTTCCGTGCTGCTCCACGAATGCGGCCACGACCCCATCGGTCGGGCTGAGTGCCTCTCGCCGGCGCATTCCGAATGGGCCCGAGGCTCCAGCCAGCTTCTGTCCGCGCCTGACCACGTCACCCTGCGAGACCGTAACCGACTTGGCGATTGAACGAGCGCCGCGACCCAAAGCCTGGGCCACATCGGCGAGCACCAGCGGAGACCGTTCTGTGCCGACGCCAATGACGTCGTATGCCGTCACGGCATCGCCGGCCCCTACCCGAGGACCAAGCACGGGTGCTCGATACGTCGAAAGCACCTTACCTGGCGCGCCCTCCGGGGCCTCGACCACACACACCTGAAGCACTGTCATAGTCTCGAGACAGATTCCGCGCCGGCCGCGCCCAGGGCCTGCAAGGCATCGATGAGCCGGGCCTGCCGGACAGACCGTTCCTCATCCTCCGGCAGCGGCCGGCCTCGGGCATCCACGATCAAGCCCAGGACCCCACCTTCGACCTGGTACTCTTTGGCACTCGAGCCGCGGTCGTCGCCTGCCCGCAGGTGAACCAGACGGCTCTTTCCCAGGCCCAGGTCGTGCCTCCGATGCTCGACGACTCTGACGACTGTGTCGATTCCCGGCGGAATCGGAACGACTGTGAGAGTACCGGATCGGATCTCGTAATGCTCTCGAAGCTCGGGAGAAGCGCGCGCGATGCCGTCCGTTATCTCCGGCGATATCTCCGCCAACAAATCTCCAGCCTCTTCCCGCGCGTAGGGGAGACTCAGGCACAGGCCGATGTCGACCAGAGCATCCTGCTGCAGGAGGCTAACCGCGGCGGCCGGATCCAACAGAGCCGCCGCGCCCAGTCGAGGCAGAAGGTCCGCCCGGTCGGCCAGCAGCCGGCAGGGTGCGAGTGGTTCAAAAACGTCCAGTAGCACGAGCGCGATTTGACCCAGCAGAGGGCCCTGAGCCAGTGCTCCCGAGGCGATGAGCAGCTCCGCTGCGTTGGCGCGGCTGAGTCCCGACCTAGCGCATTTCGAGATAGCTCGAATGACGGCATGTTCAAGCAGAGCTTGCTTCTGATCCTGAGGGACAAAATCCCCCCTGGCCCTCCGGTTGGCGAGATAGTCGGCAAGCTCATCAGTATCAAGGTCGAACGGTAGCCAGCCCTGTAGCCATTCCAAAGAGACCTGTTCGAGAAGCGGCTCGACGTCGCCGGTGGTGCCGATCGGCACGGAGCTGAGGTAGCGCTCGATATCCGGGCCTCTGGGGCCGTCAGGCAGATCCCGGGGAGCCGCGGCGATGATCGACGTCGTTCGTCCCCCGGGATCGAGAATCGTCACCTCCGACTGGCGTGCGCGTGCCAGTAGCTGAGCTACCAAGCTGAGGGCGTCGAGATCGGCTGCCAGGGATGCCGCCTGCTCAAATGGATCCCGCTGGAGCACAGGCCTGTTCTCGGGTGTCATGTAGTCGGCCGACAGACCGGCCAGGGCGAGCCCAGTGTCAAAGCCCGGCCCAAACCAGGCAGCCTGGTTAACGTGGCGGAACTCCACGGCCGCAGGCAAGCTCTCTCTCAGGGCCGCCCCGACCTCGTCGGGGCCGGCGAAGAGCACCGGCAGTCGCGGCAACCTGGAGGCAACGTCGGCGGCCCCGATGAGCCGGCCGATCGTCATGGCTTCCGCAGGGCTGCTCGCCGACACCGCCAGTGCGCCAACCTCGGCACCATCGAGGCATCGCATGGCGCGCTCGAGGCTTACGGCATTGTTGTCTCCCTCCGGAGGTCCAATCACGGCTTGGCCGGCCACCTCATTGAACCCCATGGTGCTCAAGCCCTCCGCCAGCTTTTGCGCTGCGGACTTGGTCCCCGCCATGACAAGCATTTTCAGCAGCGGAGGTGCGCTGGTGGACACGGCCAGTGAGACGAGGGAACGATCGAGCCGGCCATCCTGCGCCGCGAGGCGCCAGCCGGTTAGGTCCTCGAGCCGGTTCAGCAGGTCCGCAAATGTGCCTGACGCCGAACTGGAGCCGGCCGCTGGTCTCGTCACCTGTGCCGCTAGACGTGCCTCGCCCTCAACCTGTACGGCCAGGCTCAGCTTCTCCGTGGTGGTGCCGGCATCCAGAAGCAGTAGCGCCGGCGCTAGATCGGAGGTCACCAGACGAGCACCCCGAAACTGAGACTCACCCGTGGAGCGCGATTATGCCGGCCCGCTTCCATCCAACGCGGGCCGGTGGTGAGGACGTCGGAGCAATAGGAGCCGGAGCGAACCTTCAGCGCCGCCCTCCGGCATAGGACGAAACATGGTTCTCACCGTAGGCAACGTCACGTCGCGGCTGTCGGGCGCATGTCCCCGGACCGGCTGACCGTCGACGCTCTCAAGTCGACCGGCTCCGTTCGATTCCGATTCCGGCACCGTCAAGTGCGCCCAGAGGTAGGTAAAGCGGCCCACGTGTGTCGCCCTGCGAACATAGACCTTTCTCGGTTGGGTCTGACCGACGGCAGCCGTAGGAGCCAGGCGCCGCCGGCCGCATTCGAAGGTCGCCGGGGTCTCTGATGGCGGCTCAATCTATCACAAACCCCAGGGCCCTGTGGCTCAATTTGCGTGCTACGCTCGGGCTAATGGCACTCCAAAGAGGCAAGCGGAAACGGCGTGACCGCCGGCCTCGGTCAGGCCGGGTGGACGAGCTGAGTGGCGCCGCTTCCGAGGCCCGGGCCGAAGCGACACAAACGAAGGCGCCGCAACGCAAGTCGTGGCGTGGCGGCAAGCCCCTCCGTCAGCGGTCCCCCGTCATCACCGCCGTCACGATGGTTCTCTGCGTGGGTCTGGCCGTATGGGCAATCATTGCGCACATGGGCTTCTACGCCTGGCTTTACATCGTCCTAGCAGGACTTCAAGGAGTGCTGACGTTTGTGATCTATCGCGCCCGGGGAGGCTGGCGGTGATCGAAACGAGCGCGCCCGAGATGATTCTTTCGAGGCAATGTAAAAGAAGGCAGCAAAGAAGTTGATAGGGCGACTTGCAAGGTTGGGTGGGTTAGACTCGCTCGTAGCTCGCCAGGAGGTTCGGCCTCAGGTCACGTGCGGCGGCCAGACCGAACACCCCCAGGAAGACAAGAAGTAGCGCAACATTTCCAACGGAACCCCCCTCTGGGCGTCGGAGGTCATCCGCCTGAGCGGGTCGTAGGCGTAGCTGGCGGCGTCAGCGAGTACCTGGAGCCCGAGGTCGTGGACGCCCCCGCGAGCTGGTCGATGGGATGGATGTTCGACGTGGAGGCGTTTCCAGCCTTGGTTGTAGTCGAATGTCATTAGGTTGCCCGGGCCGAAGGTCGCAGTCATGGTCAACGGCTGCCAGCCGATTACGCGGTCCCTTCGGTCACACTCAGCTTCTGGCCTGGCTGCGCCCCGTACTCGGTTACGAGCAGATCGTAGAGCCTGCGCCCTGCCCGGCTGCGTACCTCGCCGACCGCGTTCCGGTCTTCGGCGAGGAACTCTTCCCCGCCCCTCTCTGCATCCAGCAAGTAGAACACGTGCCCGCGGCGCACGGAAACGCCAACGACCACGGGCTGGCCGGCCGCCAGCGTGGTCCAAGTGGTCTCCTCGCGAGCGTCATGGGCCGCCGCCTCCCGGCCCTGGAGAAATGCCTTTAGGTCATCGCGGGTGCAGATCACCGGCTGCAGCTGCTGCCCGGCTCGCTGCCTCGCAGCCGATCCGCCGGCGGGAGGCCTCCTCCCTGCTGTCGGCCGCTTGCGTAGCTCCAAAGCGCCGGTGCCGCCCAGAACGCCCACGATCCAGGTACCTGCTGCCAGTCCGCCCATCTGCCCCTGACGAACGAAGGCTATCGGTGCGATTGGTAGCAGCGCAACGAGCGGCAGGAGCCACTGAGCCCGCTGCGGCGAGACGGGTTCCTCTTCCGTCAGGGCGAGCGCGGCGCCCATGGCCGTGGCCATCCCCAGGACCGCGATCCAACCGACCCCAAAGGCGTGACGGTGGGCGACCGCAAGTCCGATGAGCGCCGAGAGTGCCGCAGCCAAAAACGCCGAGATTAGGGCCTTCCCGATGCGCGCAGGCGGCCGGGCGGCTCGCAGGCGCGAGCCGTGCCGCTTGCTCTCGATCACCGCTAGAGCCCAGCCCAAGCTAGGGCAGGGTCCACGACGTCCCGCACGGTTCCAGCTAGCAAAGAAGCGCCCGCCCCGACGGCCATCGAGCGCATATTTCGTCCAAACCTTCCGACCGCTCCCAGAGTCCGGGGCGCGAAGTACCGCGCCTGACTCATCGTGTACATCCCGTTGGGTCGATACAGCGCGTTCGCCCTCTCGGCCGGCAGCGCGCTGGCCAGAGCGCCCTCCGCCACACCCTCTGGCGTCACGCAGGCTCCCGATATCTCGTCGTTGATGACCGAGCTCCCGCAGCGCCGTTAATTCCGGCCGTGAGGGCAGTCGCCGCGATGCCCGTGGTCTCATAGCCCAGAGCCGCCGCCAGAGTCCCTCCGGCCGGTCCGGCGAGGCCCGCCACCGCCCCGACGACGGCGCCCTCAGCCGCGGAGCCGGCCAACCCTCCCCAGCTGAAACTTCCCGTATGCAGCACCTCGGTGGAGACGAGGTAAGAGGCTCCGCCGGCAAGCGCCCCCAGCCCGGCCCCGATCGCTGCCGTGCACCAGGGCCAGCATCGGCCGGCGGGGTCGGCTCCATTGATTGGATCATCAGACACATAGGCATAGGGCTGGACGGCGGCCATCGTGCCCCGACGGCAACAACGCCAGATGGCCTTCAGGCATCATCGGGCCACGGGGCCGCCGGGGAGACAAAACAGGTCCAAGTTCCCAGGACCCGAGACCGTCCAACTCTCGAAGTCGAGCTCGGGCCCGGCTCGAATCTCGGACCCATTGTCAAATGTTAGGGTCAGGTACCCGAGGGCCCCGACACGTGCTGCCGTGAAGCGGGCGTGCTGCAACTCAAGCAACGGGGCGAGTCGGACCCACCTTTCGTCCCCGCTCAATAGGTGAGTTTCTCCTTTCGATGACCGATATTCAAACGCGCCCCCGAGGGCGATTTGAGTCCGGGGCGGTAGCGGCAGTCCAGAGGCTCGAGTCCCGGCAGGGCTGTCGCCGTATGCGATAAGGAACACCTGCCCGCTCAGCCAGATCTCCAACAGTTCGAACCCCTCGAGTGGAAGGCTCGTGGGTTCCCCCTGCAGCGCTGGAAACCGGCCTTGCTCCGAGCTGTCACCCGCCCCCTCGAGGCGCCGCTCCCGATTCGTCATGGCACATCGATCGGCAGCTCCTCGGTAGGAGCGTCGGGGCCCTCCGGGTCGTCCGGCGAAAGCGGGAAGTGCATGTCCGCTCTCGAGGCAATCTTGCCCTCGGGGTTCAACGGCTGGCCGCCCTCATTGTGAATTTTCATGTAGCCATCAGGGTACCTGTCGGTCGGCTCCATGACGCGATAGGTGTTTGCTTGGCCCTGGGAGCCCGGCGGTCGGAAAATCCATCCCGGACCTCTCGCCGGCTCTGAAGTGTAGTCCTTTGGTATTGGGTAGCCCGCCCTTGCGGCCTCGGCCCGGGCCTGCTCCGGCGTGCTGTCTGGCTTAAGCGAGCCAAAAGCAAAGCAGACGCTCGTCTGCTCCGAAGCCCCGTCCGAGCTGTTAGTGCCACGTGAGTCGGACGCGACCCCAAACTGGCTGCATGGGTCGGTGCCGATGGCGGCCACAGGCACGGGTTTGTGGGCGGTGCGGAGGTTAGAGTCGCTCCAATCCGCTGCGCGGCGGCACCGGCGACGGACCCGACCTCGTCGACGCCCTGTTGCCATGCAGAGACAGCTGAGGAGATGCACCCTCCCCACGCAAACGGTAGGCTGCTACACGCGAGGCCGTAAGGGTCGAGTGCGTTTATCGGATCGTCGCCGGCATAGGCGTACGGCTGGACTGTGGCCTGGACCAGCGGGTCCTGGCTGGTGAACTGCTGGCTGGACGGATCGTACCAGCGGGCTTGCATGTAGACGAAGCCGGTCAGCGTCTGGTCGGTGTACTGGCCGCCGTAGAGCAGAGGCGTCGACCAGCCGCTCGTCGGACTGGAGACCTGGCCCCAGGGCGTGTAGTTGTAGGTCTGGACGACGTTGTGAGCGCTGGTCGTGTCCAGCAGCGCCCGCGTATCGCCACTGCGGTCGTGGTAGTAGAAGCTGGCCGTCGATCCGCCCGATGCCGGCACATAGACCTGCTCCAACGGCAAGCCGTCCGGCCCGTCGATGTAGTCGGTGTGGCCATTGGTGAAGGTGCTGTAGTCGGCGGCCAGCGAGGGAACGCCGGAGCCGGCCGTGTTCCAGGTGAAGCTGTCGGTGCTTCCGGTGGTGATCGAGGACAGCAGCCCGTCGCCGTTGTAGCCCAGCGATTCCGGCGTCTTGCCGGATTGCGTGACCGAGGTCAGCCGGTTCTCCTCGTCGTACCCGTAGGTGACGGCGTTGGGGTCGCCGGTGCAGGAGCCGGTGGTCACGCTCTCACAGGTGCGGTTGCCGTCACTGTCGTAGGCATAGTACTGCGTGTTGGGCGCCGAGATGCCGGTGAGCTGGCCGTCGCCGCTGGAATCGTAGGAGTAGCTGCCGGCGCCCGACGGCGTGGTCATACTGGCCATGGCGCTGTTGGGGTTGTAGGTCTGGCTGGTGGTCGAGGCGCCGGAGCCGCTTTGGGTGTCGGAGGTTAACCGCCCCAGCGGGTCGTAGGCGTAGCTGTCGGTTCCCGGCGTCAACGAGTAGCCTGCGTATTTCACGGGTTTTGGGCCACCCATTTCACAATTAACGAGCCACCCATTTCACAATTAACGAGCCACCCATTTCACGGTTATGAGCCACCCATTTCACGGTTTTGGGCCACCCATTTGCAAAAACGAATCGACCAATAGTCGAAAGGAGGTTCAGTCGGGACGTCCGGCGCGTCGCACGCTACCGCTCCCTGGGAAGCGGCCGAAAACCGTGAACCAGGTGGCTCATTTGCGTGAACTGACCGGCTCATTATCGTGAAATGCGCATAGCCGGAGGCCGAGGTCGTCGACGCCCCCTCGAGCTGGCCGTTGGGATAGATGTTCCGCGTGGAGGCGTTCCCGTTCTTGGTGTAGTCAAACGTCATCAAGTTGGCTCCCGCCGATCGCCGCAGATATGGCCAATCTGTCAAAACGCTACATTTGCCACAACCGCAATCGGGTGACTGGCCCCCCCGCGCTCGTATTACCGAGACGCCTTGGTGACGCGGCGGCAACGAGCAACGACGACTCGCTTGTCACTCGTCCACGGATTGGATTGTAAGAAGAGCCCGCAAGAAGGTTGATAGACCTTGCAACGATCATGGCCGTCGGCCCTTGTCGGGGGCGCGGAACTACGCATCTTCGCCAACCACAGCTCGACACCAGCTCCGGATGCCGTCCTGGAACGCTCCCTGCTGCTCACCAAGCAGATCAAGCTGGCGGCGCGCCACCGCCACTGCCGCCCGGTCGTCGCCCAGAAAGCGGTAAGCGAAGACGCGGAAACGATTTGACGCTGGGGAGTCGTCCCCTACGTCCGCGAGGGCCCGGCGAAGTATGGCCTCCGCGTCGTGGCCTCGGCCAAGCATTCGGTACGCCATCGGAAGGCGAGACCTTCGGACCAGGGCCGGCGCGCCAGGCTGCTCAAGCCACTCAGCGATGGACTCAAGGGACGCCATCCGCTCGATGAACGGCAGCGCGTACTCGCGGATTGCGGTGGCCATCATCCCGGCCGTCTCGGCGTTGCTAGAACCAATCGACATAAAGCGGGTGCCGCCCGGCATCGCCGCGACACGCTCCCTGACCTCGGGCGTCACCTCCCCAACGGCAAACTCCCACACCACGTCGGACCGCTGCGGCATAAGGTAGCCCAGGTGTTCAAGAACCGTACGTGGGCCGACGGCGCGGTCCGGTACACAGTAAAGTACCGCGGCGTTCCGCTCGAGTTTCTCGTGCCTCACACCGATCGTGGGCGTCACGGCGAGCAACTGGTCCCTTCGATAGAAGGTCATAGCCAGCCCGACGCGACCCAGTATTTCGGGGGTCCACTGCTTCGTGAAGACGTCGCCGCGACGCCTGAAACCCTGCGGAACGAGCGAATCCGCCAACCAAGCGACGACCTGTCGCCGGAGCAACGTAGCCGGCGACGGCTTAGGGGACAAACTCGACGTCGACGGGAGCCGCCGGCGCGAAGCCGCCCTCCTCGAAGCCCCCGAACTCCTCGGCGTTGTGGCCGACGGCCGTGCCGCCACCGCCGTTATCCTCGTACTCGTATGCCGTGAAATCGTTCCCATGGCGGTAAATCTTGACCGTTGTGCCCTCGCCATACAGGTTGCCGCCATTCTGAATCGCCCACTGGACGTCGCCGCCCTCGGTCGAACGGTAGGCCACGCTGAGGCCGCCGGTATAGGTGCAACCGTAGTGGCCGTTGACGCAGGCGTCGCCGTACACGGCGAAGAAGGGGCTGGACGCGTCCGTTGGGTCCTGCCTGATCATCAGTCCGCCCTGGAATGCGTCGGTGACATTTGGAGCCGGTGCCACGATGCGCGACTCAAGGGTGGCGTCGCCCCCGACCGATCGGGTGACGTACCAGAGCGCGTCCGAGGTGTCGGCCGAGCCGTCGATCATGGCGCCGGTGCCGCCCACCTCCCACTGCCACGAGGTGTTCCACGTCGGGCCCGCAGTGTCGTTCTGGCTGCCGGTCGCGCCATTGATACCCACGCACTGCCACGGCAGCGGCGGGCACGGGGGAGGGCTCATCGCATGGCGACGCAGCCGAGCCGGCTGCGAGCGGCTACGGGCGGGGAGGTGACGCAGAGGCGTAAGATGGGCTGCTGAGGCATAACGGGACGCTGAGGCAGAACCGGGCCGGCTCCAGACGGAGTTCCGCCTGGTCGCGTCGGAGCTGCTGACCCCGGGTATGCCGATAGAGCCGCGCCCATGGCGATGAGAACCGCCACGGCCAGACGAGGAACCTTGGACTTCCAAACTGTCTCGACGTGGCCTGCCATCTCTTCCTCCCCAAGCCTCGCTATGAGAAGCATACTCGCGCGGTCCAGCCATGTCAAACGGCGGGTTGACAACCACGACCCGCTTCCTTGGCCCCACGCGGGCACGCCGCCGCCTGAAGTGCGGAGCCTGGCGAACAAATATGGGCGCATGTAAGTCTTGCCCGCAACAACCTTGATAGAAGTAGTTGCAAGGTTCGGAAGCGGGCGCCTACAATTGGGCAGGTATATGCATGTTCGTACGGTCGTCTGACGCCGCTCGATAATGCAAGTACGGGTCAGGCTTCCCGACTTCCTAAACCGCCCTTGTGACAGGCAACTCCAACCTCATGCAACTTCCGCCGGTCCTCAAGGAGGGACCACATGGCACAACGTAACTGGTACGGACGCGATGTAAAGCTGCAGCTCCGAATGCTGCTGACCATCTTACTGCTGATCCTGACGTTCCTGGTCTTCGGCGGGGTGATCTTCGCCTTCACCAAGGCCTACATCTTCCTGATCGTCATCCCCATCGTCGGACTCGTCGTTCAGTACTTCGCCTCCGACAAGCTGGTACTGGCCGCCAGCGGAGCGCGCATTGTCACGCCCGCCCAGGCGCCACAGCTTCATGCCATGGTCGAACGGCTGGCGCAGCTCGCCGATCTGCCCAAGCCGCAGGTGGCCATCATGGACAACCTGATGCCCAATGCCTTCGCCACTGGGCGCAATCCGAAGCATGCCGTCGTCGCGGTCACTACAGGTTTGCTCAACCGGCTCTCTCCACAGGAGCTGGAGGCCGTGCTGGGTCATGAGATGACGCATATCAGGAACCGCGACATGACCGTCATGACCATGGCAAGCTCCATTCTGGCGGTGGCTTCATTCCTCACCCAAATTCTGATGTGGACCGGTATGTGGGGCGGCATGGGCGGCGGTTTCGGGCGGCGCGATGACAGAAACGGCGCCGGAGCCTACGGTCTGCTGATCGTGCTGGCCGTCAGCGCACTGACCTGGTTCGTGAGCTATGTCCTGATCAATGCACTGTCGCGCTATCGGGAGTACGCCGCCGACCGCGGCAGCGCCATTCTGACAGGAGCCCCGGAGCAGCTGATCTCGGCACTCACCCGGATCACCTCGGACATGGCGCGAGTGCCCAGCCAGGACCTCCGGCAGGCCCAGCCCATGAGCGCTCTGTACATCGCCTCGCCCAAGCGCGAGATCATCTCCGAGTTCTTCGCCGACCACCCGTCACTGCAGCACCGGATTGCCCGCCTGCAGGCACTTCAGCTACAGATGTCCCGAGCTTCGTGAGCTTTCTCGACACCGTTCTCGGTCGCGACAAGCCGGCCAAGTCAAAGTCCGATGCCCTCTTCGCCCTGACCACCAGCCAGCCCACCATGCAGGTGCAGCTGGATATGCAGCCAACGAATCGGGCCGCCATCTCCTTCCGGCCCGTCTCCACCGGCGACTGGACTGTCTCCGAACATGAGATCTCGGATCTGCTGGACATCAGCACCAAGGACTCGCCCCTGAAGTGGCGCTGGTTTACCGACGAATTCGGGTTCAAGTGGGTAATCCTTGAGGCGCAGGAATTCGAGAACCTGGTAGCCACCGTGAACATGGTGGGCGACACGCTCACCGAACACGGCTTTGGCGACCAGCTTCTGGCTGCCATCGTTCAGTACCAGGACCAGGACAAGCACCAGACCTATCTGATCTACAACTACAAGCGAGCCACCTTCTATCCCTTCGTGCCCGATCCCGATCGGAAGCAGGAGCGGCTCAATGCGGTCGAGTTCAGAATGAGCGGCACACTGGGCAAAGAGCTGCCGATCGAGAAGGAGGTCGAGGCCTGGTACCCGCTTTGGGGAGTCCCGCTCTAATCGCCGGGATCGCGACCAAGAAAGAGCATCCTCCGTGAGCCTGAGGCTCCGTTAGTGGAGCGGGAAACCGCGGCTTAGCGTTCAAGCCCGTCCAAAGATGGGTCGCCTTTTTCTGCCTATCGACAGGGCTGCGCCTCCGGCCGCGAGTCCGACGACCGCGCCCGCCGCGACGTCCAGCGGGAAGTGGACTCCCACATAGACTCGCGAATAGCTGATGGTGGCGCCTAGGAGGATAAGTGGCAGGGCCCAAGCCGGGTATGCAGACCCAAGGATGATCATCGCCGCAACCGATGAGGCGGCGTGAGCCGACGGCCAGGAATGCTCTCCGGGGGGAGGGATAAGCAGTCTTTGCGTGTCGGCGAACGGACGGCGGCGCTTGATCAGGGGCTTGAGGACGAGGTTGGAAGTTCCTTGGGCCAGCAGCACCCCGGCCACGGTCCGCAGGGCCGACCGGCGATGTCTGCCTCCGGCCCACAACAGGCCGGCTGAGATTGCCATCCAGACGGCGCTCTTGGTGCCGATGCCGCTCGCGAACACCATCACTCGGTCGAGACGCCGATCTCTCATTCGATTGGTCACCAAGTCGTAAAGGCTTCGGTCCAGTACCACCAATCGCCTCAGGAAGGTAGGTTCGGCCTTCTCTCGAGGCTCCGGAACGACGATTCGGAGGGCACCCGGTATCACCCGTACGTCGACGGGGGTCTGGGCCTTTATCTCCCCGTCGAGGGTCAACGGCTCCGGTTTGGGCGTCTCGATGCGGCCCTCCTTCACCCCAAAGCTCTGCGCGCCGGGCAGTCCCAGGTGTCGTTGAAAGAAGATCCTCGGCAAGCCGAGCAGAACCGTTCTCAGTCTGAGGTCGTGCAGGAGCAGCACCCGTAGCTCGTGGTTCTGGACGGCGGCGCGAGGCGCCTTCAGGCCGAGAGGGCCACCGAAATGCGCCGAGTTGAGCACCGCGACCTGGAAGACGTCGACGGGCCCAATGCGCCGGCCGCTCTCCAGGAAGGACACCGAGTGCCGCCTTCTTTGTCGATACGCCTGGACCGCGGCCAGTGGATACGAAAATCGGCCCACGATGCCGCGCAGTCGCTGGGCCGATCGAGCGAACTCGACATTCAGGCCCATGATGGCGGCATGGGCGAAGTAATGACCTCCCGCCTCGCCCACGTCCACCTGCACCTCGTACCCTCGGGCTATGGTACAGGCGGCACGCCGCGCGTTAAGAGGAATGCCGAGGCTACGTGCGAAGTTGTTCGACGTGCCCGCCGGAATGACACCGAAGAGGACGTTCTCTCCAATGATGCCGTCCACGACCGATCCGATGGTTCCGTCTCCGCCGCAGGCGATGATGACTCTGTCCTCTCGCGCCGTCTGATGGAGCGCATCCCGAATCGCCGCCGGTTCAATATCGAATCGTACCGAATCGACGTCGATCCCCGACTCTCGGAGCGCATCCACCGTATCGAAGAAGGCGCGACGTGCCCTGCCGGACCGTGGATTGACGAACAGCGTCGCCGACTTTGGCGGCCGCCGGCTCACTTCTCGGAGCGTCCTTCCGTGAACATCGGCATGTCGACCGAACCCACCACGAACCCACACATCCAACCCGCGAGGAGTCCGATTCGGGTTTCCAGACCCATGGGTAGGGAGGCCAGAATGATGGCCACAATCAGAGCTCCAGCCACAGCATACGGGTACAGTATTCTCCAGCGGTGCAAGGCCAATCCGGCCGCACCGGAACCCACGAGTACGCCGATGAGCAGCTCGACGACGAATACCATTTGTCGACCTCGGTGGCCAAGCCTGTTCTCACTTAGCTTGACATATTGTGAAAGGCGACCTTTGATAGACTCTATGAGCACGGAGCGTACCTGCCGCGCCGATTCCACACCTCGAAATGATCGTGTGCTCCCTCCGATCTGCCTGGAGGTGATGTTCGCATGATGAGCGCTACCGTGAGGGAGTTGGAAAGGCTGCTTCCGACGACCGCTAACACCAACCGAGTGGCCGAAGTCTCGGTGATTCTGCCGGCTCATGATGAGGCTGGAAACATTGAGCCGGTCACCCGTCGCGCCCTCGAGGTGCTGCCCTCGACCGCCGGGCGGTTCGAGGTCATCATAGTCGACGACGGCAGCCGGGACCAAACCGGAGAGATTGCAGATCGGCTTGCAAGTGAATCAGCCTTCGTCCGCGTGATCCATCATCCCCAGAACCGTGGGTACGGCAACGCCTGGAAGACCGGAATCGAAGCGGCGACCTACAAGTGGATCTTCATCATGGACTCCGACCGCCAGTTCGACATTGCCGACATCGAGCGCCTCATTGACGAGGCTGAGGGCAACGACATCGTCGCCGGCTACCGCATCGCGCGGCGCGATCCGTACTACCGGTTTCTGGTCGGATCGTGCTTCAACATTCTGGTGAAGCTGCTCTTCAACGTCCATCTGCGGGATATCGACTGCGGCTTCAAGCTGTTTCGTGCGGACCTGCTCAAGTCAATGCCCCTGGAGAGTCCGGGTGCACTCATCAACACGGAGATTCATGCCAAGGCCAACATGCTCGGCGCCCGTCTCGTGGAGGTGGGGATCACTCACTATCCGCGTACCGTCGGCCGTCAATCGGGCACCAAGCCCAAGGTTATGCTTCGAGCCTTGCTCGAAATCATCCGCTTGCGGTGGCACCTGGTGGGCTTTCGCTCGGGGGCAGACTCCGAGGCTCGCAACCGCGAGAGTGTCTCGGCCGGCCCATCCGCGGACTGACCAACGGGGATCCTCGGATGATCGAGTCTTCCGATAGACCCGGTCCTCGTGGACCCACGGACTGCCCGACCCTCCTGGCGGTAGACGTCGGCAACACCAACATTTCCTTGGGGCCATTTCGAGGGACCGAGCTGTTGGGATTCTGGCGCATCTCGAGTCAATGGACTCGCACCGCTGAGGAGTATCTGCCCATCCTGCGAGAGATCCTGAAGGAGCAGGACCTCAGGCCCGCCGACGTCGGACACGCGGTTATCGCCAGTGTGGTGCCGCCGATACTCGATGCCGTCGTCGAAGCCCTCCGACGCTGGAGCATCCCCGCGACCGTTATCAGGCCGGACCTCGAGCTTGGTCTCCCTATTCGTTATGAACCGGTGTCTACGGTGGGCGCGGACCGGATCGCCAACGCCGTAGCGGTGCGCGAGCGATACGGGTGCCCAGCCGTGATCGTAGATCTGGGAACGGCCACCACTCTCGACGTCCTGAACCCATCGGGAAGCTACATCGGCGGAGCCATTGCTCCGGGACTGGACACGGCCGTGGAGGGCCTCGCGGCTCGAGCCTTTCAGCTGCCCAGAATACAGCTCCAGGCTCCGGAGCGTGCCATTGGATCGAACACGGTCGCCAGCATCCAATCCGGCATCATTTTCGGTTATGCCGGCTTGGTGGATGGACTGGTCGACCGGTTTCGCGCCGAGATGGGCGGTGAGCCGGTGGTGGTGGCGACCGGGGGATTGGCGCCGGTCATCGCCCCCCACAGTAGGTACATACGACACGTGTGGCCTGAGCTCACCCTCGAGGGGCTGCGTCTGATTTACGGAACGCTGTCCGAGATGTCCTAGCTTCCCAATGCCTCATCCCGGATGATCGAGGCGCACCCGGCTGCCGGGCTCAGTATGAGGGACGACATGCAAACCAAGAGTCGACCGCCGGCCAAGGTCGTCGAAACCGCGTACGCGAAAGTGAACCTATCACTCGACGTGCTTGGTCTCAGACCGGATGGCTACCACGAGCTGCGCTCGGTGATGCAGACGGTCTCGCTGCACGACTCACTCGCCTTTCAAGAGTCCGCTCCACCGAGGGTCGATGAGGTCTCCTCGCACGACTATTCCCTGATCGACCGAGCCATCCTGCAGTTCAAGGTGGCCGCCAAACGCGAAGACCGCGTCATCAGTCACGTACTGGTCAAACGAATACCCGTGGCGGCCGGGCTCGGCGGCGGAAGCAGCGATGCTGCAGCCGCTCTTCGCGGCGCCAACCGGCTCCTCGGGCAGCCGCTGACCCTCTCCCGGCTGACTCGTTTGGCAGCCGCGCTCGGCAGTGACGTCCCGTTCTTCGTCCGTGGTGGAACCGCCTTGGTGGAAGGCCGGGGCGAGCGGATCGTGTCCCTCCAGCCCGCACCCCTACGCTGGTTCGTACTCGTCGGAGGCGACATACCCGTATCCACGGCTAGGGTCTTCGAGGAGTTTCACGAGCTCGATGGCGGAGATGGAACAAGTACCGACCGGGTTTTGGAATCCCTCAGATCAGGCGGGATGACGACGGGCCGCAACGATCTCTGGCGCGCGTCCCTTCGCGCCTACCCTGAGATCGACGGTTGGTATGCGCCGTTGGCCGAGCGGGTTTCGCCGGAACGGGTGATGCTCAGCGGTAGCGGAGGCACCTTCTTTTCAATCTTCGAGACCGTCGACGAGGCCCGGCATGTGTACGCCGCGCTCCGTGGCTTTGTCCCCTGGGCCTACGTCGCCTCCTCTGTCGGTGAGATCCAGTTCAAAGGGCTGTAGACGGGAGACATGGCATCCGAAGCAAGCGTGAGCCATGGCCTGTGGGTTTCGACCTGATAGAATCTCCCGGATAGTTTCATATCTGTCTTCGGGGCAGGGTGAGGCGCGTGGCGCCAATTCCCGATCGGCGGTAAAGCCCGCGAGCGTGACTAATACGCATGATCCGGTGAGATTCCGGAGCCGACGGTATAGTCCGGATGAAAGAAGACCAAATCGATTGGCGTAGGCGCCATTCTGCCTCGAAGCATAGGCTTCGAGGTTCTTTTGTCTGTAGCTCCGCCGCCTCCCGTCATGTCGTCGCCGAGCCATGCCGGCCGGCCCCGGGCGACGTCGCTGCCGTCCGGCGACGATCTGTCCCGGCGCTCCTATCCCCCTGACCGAGCCGGACGTGGACACCTGAGCATTTCCACCTGGCTGCTGCCTCCAGCGCTCCTGGCTCTGCTGCTCGGCGTCTGGTGCCTCCTGGCGTCGCGGTACCCCTCCTCGGTGGTTCCGTGGCCGCTCCAGGTCTGGAGCAGCTTCGTGCAGTCGCTCCGAGACGGGATCTTTCTACCCGATCTCGCAACCACGGCGGAGGAAGCCTTCATCGGTTGGGCCATTGGCTCGGCCGTGGCCCTCCCACTGGGCTACATCATCGGACGCGTCCTGACGCTAGAACGGGCGCTGGCGCCGTACCTGGCATCAAGCCAGGCCATACCCATCATTGCCATCGCTCCCCTCCTCGTGCAATGGACCGGCTTCGGGCTGATGTCGAAGGTGGTCGTGGCCGGGCTGATCACCTTCTTCCCCGTGATGGCGACGACCGCGTTCGGAATCCGGTCCATCGACCGCGACCTTCGCGATGTGGCGCGCGTCTTCGGGGCCGGCTGGCGACAAACCCTGTTCCACCTCGAGCTCCCGGCTGCCGCTCGGTCGATCTTTGCTGGAGAGAAGATCGCTGCTGCACTTGCCGTGACCGGCGCCGTCGTGGGGGAATACGTCGGGGCGAGTCAGGGACTCGGATACCGGATCGAATTTGCGCTGCAGAATTTCGACATGGCGCTGGCCTTTGTCGGCTTGGTTGCGCTCATGTCGCTGGGCGCGGCCGCCTACGCGGCCGTCAGTCTCGCGGAAAGGATGGTAGTCACTTGGACCGATTGAAGATCACTATGGCTGGGGTCGCCGCCGCGACCGCATTGATTCTCCTCGCCGGCTGCGGTGGACAGGCGGCTTCCGATTCGCACAAGACTCGGCCCCTGAAGACAGTGTCGGTGGCCATGGGCTTTACCCAGAACGTGCAGTTCGCACCCTTCTACGCCGCCCAGAAGCTCGGCTACTACCGCGCGGCTGGTCTGCGCACGCAGTTCAACTACACGAGTGAGCCCAATGCGCTCAGTCTGTTGTCTCAAGGAAAGATCGACTTCGTGGACTCGGGCGGCGACGAGGTTCTGGCTGCCGGAGCCGGAGGGCTGCACGTCAGGTACGTGCTGACCCAGTATTCACGGTTCCCGTCGGCACTGTTCTTCCTTCGAAGCAGTCACATCAGAACGGTCCGTGACCTCGCAGGGAAGACGATCGGCGTTCCGGCCATGTACGGCGCCTCGTACTACGGCCTGCTCGCCCTTCTGCGCTCAAATCATGTCAAGGCGTCGAGCGTGCACCTCGAGAGCATCAACTACACCCAGGTGACGTCAGTAGCCGACGGGAAGGTGGCGGCGGCGATGGGCTACGCGCCCAACGAGCCCGTTGAGCTGCGTTCGCAGGGCAAGGCGGTGGGAGAGTTCGACATCTATCGCTGGGACAATCTGGCGGGAGCCGGAATCGCGGCATCCAATCGGGAGATCAGCCACAATCCCCACCTCGTGCGCGCCTTCGTGCAGGCTACCCTCAAAGGTCTGCGCTTCACACTGCAGCATCCAAACCAGGCCTTCGCCATCTCGAAGAAGGCGATTCCCGGTCTGCAGAACCCTTCCCTGCAACGTCAGGTGCTGATGCGGGCCATTGACTTCTGGAAACCGGCGGGGGTGCCTCTGGGCCACATGGATCCTAAGGTGTGGAACCTCACGGCACAGGTGCTCCATGTGTTCCGACAGATTCGCCGGCCGGTCCAGGCGTCGAACTTCTACACCAACCGCTTCGTCCCGTGAGCGTGAGCCGTCGCCGGCCCGCCGCTCGACGACACTCAGCTTCCCAGACCGCGCGCCTGCGTAGAAGAATGGCGCCTTGCAAAATGAAGACCGGCCGGTCAAGGCCTCGGCCGTTCCTCTAGAATCTCGGCAGTAGACGCGGAAAGGCAGGTCATGCCGGAAACTGAGCACTACGACGCCGTCATCATCGGCTCCGGCCAGGCGGCGGGTCCACTCTCGACGGCGCTGTCCAAGGCAGGCAGGCGTACGGCATTGATTGAACGCGAGCACATTGGCGGCACCTGTATCAACGAAGGCTGCACGCCGACCAAGACCATGGTAGCCAGCGCTCGCGTGGCGTACATGGCCCGACGCGCAGGCGAGTACGGGGTGGAAGATGGCGCCGTAGGCGTGTACATGTCCCAGGTTCGGACACGTAAACGGCGCATCGTAGAGGAATTCCGGCTGGGGAGCCTGAGCGCGATCGAGTCGGGCGAGGTCGACGTGCTTATGGGAGAAGCGTCCTTCACTGGGCCCCGCTCAGTCCGCGTCAAGATGATCGATGGAGCAGAGCGCAGGCTCGAAGCGGAGGTCGTGGTCATCGACACCGGCTCGCGACCGGTCACCCCGCGGATTCCCGGTCTCGACTCGGTTCCGACTCTCAACTCCACCACGGTCATGGATCTGGATGTTCTCCCGGATCACCTTCTGATTCTGGGCGGCGGCTACGTCGGGGTTGAGTTCGCCCAGCTCTTCCGTCGATTCGGCAGCAGAGTGACCATCATGCAGAACGGGCCTGCCCTTCTGACCAGGGAGGATCCCGATGTCTCCGCCGCGGTCGCCGGAATCCTTCGGGAAGACGGCGTACAGGTGCTGCTGGAAGCGCAGGCCGATCATGTTCAGCCGGGTCAGACCGCAGCGATAGAGATTTCTGTCAAGACCCCTGAAGGAGAGATGTGGGTCCAGGGTTCCCACCTCCTCGTGGCTACCGGAAGAAGGCCCAATGTAGAGGCCCTCGATCTGGAAAAGGCCGGTATCTCGACAACCGAAAGAGGGGTGATCCGCGTCGACCAGCGGCTGGCAACGGATGTCCCCGGCGTCTACGCCGCCGGCGAGGTCGCGGGCAGCCCGGCGTTCACCCACATCGCCTACGACGACTTCAGAATACTCAGGGACAATCTGGTCGACGGGAAGGAGCGCACCACCAAGGGCCGCCTGGTGCCCTACACGGTATTCATTGACCCGCAGCTCGGTCGTGTCGGGCTGACTGAAGCAGAGGCTCGTGCCGAGGGCCTCGACATCGCCGTGGCACGGCTCCCGATGTCGAGCGTGGCCCGGGCCGAGGAGGTCGGTGAGACCCGGGGGGCGATGAAGGTGGTGATCGACCGCGCGACCAGGACGATATTGGGATGCGCGATTCTGGGCATCGAGGGTGGAGAGCTCATGGCGATGGTCGAGATCGCGATGATGGGCGGGCTTCCCTACACTGCCCT
>Ga0070739_10003557_pt1 | contig 19271 bp, 16 predicted proteins | sample Coa_R1_7_FD_66445 | JGI IMG/M metagenome (GOLD analysis project Ga0070739, IMG submission 66445) | Surface soil microbial communities from Centralia Pennsylvania, which are recovering from an underground coalmine fire - Coalmine... | ecosystem: Environmental > Terrestrial > Soil > Unclassified ... | reverse complement strand
CGGGGATCCTTAGTCGGCTAGCGCGCGCGACACAGACAGGCTGAGTGCGCTACGGCCTCGACGATCAGCCGGTGTCTGAACCCTATGCGAAGCTGGCGTCATGGCTATCGCACGCCGGATCGCACCGATCTTCGCCGTCCACGACCTCGACGCGGCGCTGGAGTTCTACGCGCGGATGGGCTTCTCCGTCCGGCCGTACTCCGGCGGTGGCTACGGGTTCGCCACCCGTGACGGGATTGAACTCCACCTGGGCGTCGCGCCCGAGGGCGATAAGCGCACCAGTTCGGCGTACCTGTTCGTCGACGATGCCGACGAGTTGGCGGCCGAGTGGCGCGCCGCAGGCATCCACGTACACCCCCCGCAGGACACTGAGTGGGGCCAGCACGAGGGCGCCGTCGTCGATCGTGACGGCAACGTCATCCGGTTCGGCTCGCCGATCAGGCAGGCAGCCGAGCAGTAGCGGTCCGCGCGCGCGGTTTCAGGACTCTGCCGTACTCAGGCGGCGCAGGATCTCGGCGAGGATCGGCTCCGAGGTGGCGAAGTTGAGCCGCGCATACCCGGGTCCGCCGGGCCCGAAGTCGGGGCCGCGGCTGAGCATGACCTTGTTGCGGGCCAGCAGTGCGGCGGCGGGATCGTCGCCGAGTCCTAGCGCGCGCCAGTCCAGCCAGGCCAGGTAGGTCGCCTGCGGCAGGTGGTAACGCACTTCGCGCGGCAACCCGTCGGCGACGAGTTTCCGGTTGCGGTCGAGCAGGGTGAGCACCTCGGCGAGCCAGGGACCGCCGTGCCGCCAGGCCGCGAGCGTCCCGATCACGCCGAGGCTGCTGGACTGGCCGAGCAGCACCGGTGGCAGGGCGTCGAGTGCGGCGCGGACCGAGGCGGGCGCGACATCCGCGACCGAGCAGCGCAGGCCGGCCAGGTTGAACGCCTTGCTCGCGGAGGTCAGCGTGACCGTACGCGCGGCCAGGTCCGGCGCCAGCGCGGCGAAGGGAAGATGCCGGTGCGGCCGGAAGGTCAGCTCGGCGTGGATCTCGTCGGAGATGACGAGCAGGTCGTGCCGCTGAGCGATCTCGGTGAGAGCGGAGAGCTCGTCGGCCGAGAACACCCGGCCGGTCGGGTTGTGCGGGTTGACCAGAATCAGCGCCCTGCATCGCTGCTGCGCGACGTCCGTGGCGAGCCGGTCGGCGTCGAAGCTCCAGCCCTCGTCGGTATCGAGCATCGGGATCGGAATCAGGCGCCGGCCCATCGCTTCGAGCGTCTGGACGAAGGGCGGGTACGAGGGTGTGTGCATCGCCACCGCGTCGCCAGGCTGCGTCGCGACGTGCAAAACCGCCTGCAACGCCTGGATGACCTCGGTGAACACGCGCACGTGCGCCGGCTGCGGGAGGTATCCGTACCTTGTTTCCATGCGGTCGGCGAACGCTTCGGCCAGGGGATTCTCCCCGGGTTTGTCATCCCAGGCGGGATAGCCCAGATCGGTGTGCACCGCCTCGACCAGTGCGTCGCGGATCGGCTCGGCCACCGGGAAGTCCATGTCGGCGACCCACGCGGGCAGCGCCCCGCGCGCGGTGGCCAGGGCCCACTTGGCGCCTGGACGCTTGGTGAGGACGGCGAGGTCGAGATCATCGAGCATGAAGCCAGCCTAGAGCGACGAGCGCGGTCGCGGCCGACCGCGAAGCGGCTCACCGGCTGAGTGGACTGGAACGGCGTCTACGCGAGATACCGGCTGTCGGCGTCAACGAAGGTTCGCTCACCGTTCACCCCTGCTCCGCCCTCCCACCGGCCCCCGGGGTGGTCTGATCCGAAGCGAGCCGTGCGGCTCCGCGCGTGATCCATGGGAGGGGACAGACGCATGTTCGACCGTCGAAGCCGCCAACCGATCCGGGGCAGGCGTACCGCGTTGGGGCTCACCGCCGCATTCGCGCTCACGGCCTGCGTCGTGACCGTGTCCGGCGGCGGCCCGGCCCAGGCGGCGGGGGACCGCTCGCCGTTCATCCCGGGCGACCTGCTGCTGAGCCGGGCGCACTACACCGGATACGCCGGGCTGATCATCCCCGGCGTCACCGTGCTGCCGACCGGCGCCGTCGCGACCGCGGACGGCAGCTTCACGCGCGTCTGGGACAACGTCCAGGTCGATCCGAACTTCGGTGTCACCGCGCCGATCTACCTCGACCGGCTCACCCGGCGCGGCACCCTCATCGGCTCGATCGCCGTGCCGGACGTCGAGGCCGGGACGAACGCGCACGGCCGCGACGTGCTCAGCACCAGCTTCTCCTCCAAGTCCGAGCTGGCGCTGAACCTGTCGAGCGACGGCTCGGCCGTCACGTTCATGGGCTACGTCGCCCCGGCCAACACCCTCGACGCCTCCAACGGCAACACCCCCGGTGTCATCGATCCGACGAACCCTGACACGCAGGCGGTCTACCGCGCGGTGGCCCAGCTTGACGCCGATGGCAAGATCCGGATCACCGAGAGCAATGCCTACAGCGGTGACAACGGCCGCGCCGCGATCCTGGACGAGGGCACCGGCCTTTACTACGCGGCCGGCAACTCGAACAACGGCACCGGCACCTCGGTGCCCGGCGTGATCTTCGGGACCGGCGCTCAGCTGATCACCCCGGCGCACGCGCCCGAGAAGGCGCAGACCCCGGGCGCGCCGACCCCGGTCGGCGGCTTCAGCATCACCCAGCTGCCCGCGTACCCGAAGGCGGACAAGCTGGGCAAGGACACGAACTTCGCCGAGCTGACCATCCACGGCAACGTGCTGTATTACACCAAGGGCAGCGGCGGCAACGGGATCGACACCGTCTACTTCGTGGACACCACCGGCAAGGCCTGTCCCCAAGGCGTCGGACTGCCCGTCCCCGGCGCGCCGCTTCCCTCGGCCCCCGACGCCTACAACCCGGTGACCGGCCAGCCGGCCGGCAACATGTGCGTGTTGGCCGGATTCCCGACCGCGCTGGCGAAGTCCATCAAGACCCCGGACACCGGAGCCCCGGCCAACACCGCCGCCTTCGGCGCCCTGTGGTTCGCCAACCCGACCACCCTCTACGTCGCCGACTCCGGCAACGGCTCGGACACCTTCAGCAACGGCAGCTACACCGACGCCGCCGCGGAAAACCTCGCCGGCATCCAGAAGTGGTCGCTCGTCGACGGCGCCTGGACCTACGACTACACCCTCAACGCGGGGCTCGCACTCGGCGTGCCGTACACCGTCCCCGGTCTTCCGACCGGCACGAACGCCATCACGGGCCGACCCTGGACACCCGCCGTCGACGGCATCCGCACCTTCACCGGCAAGGTCAACCGCGACGGCACCGTGACCCTCTACGGCGTCACCACCTCGGTCGGCGGCTTGTCCGACTACGGCGCCGACCCGAACAAGCTGGTGTCGATCACTGACGACGCGGCGGCCACCACGCTTCCCGCCAACGAGCACTTCACCACGCTGCGCACCGCCTGTGCCGGTGACGTGTTCCGCGGCGTCGCCTTCGCCCCGCGCTCCGACCGCTGACAAGGCCGGCCGCGCGCGGCGATCGGCGGTGATGCCCGTCGATCAGCGCACTTACAAGCCAAGGGCCTACGCCTTCACGGTGTAGGCCCTTGGCTTGCGCGCAGACGTCCGACTACTTGACGCATTGGGAGGTTGCGTTTACTTTCGTTTAACAATTTTCTTATGAATGTTGTGATGTTTGCTTTTCTGTTTGATTCTCGGCGGCGCCCGACACCCACCGTGCGACGAGGAGTCCGAACATGCGCATCGCATCCGCACCGCCGACCCGAACCGCACCACCTGCGCGAACCGGACCGCGCCGCCTGCTCACCGCCTGCCTTGCGCTCGCCCTCGCGCTGTTCGCCCTCGCCGGGCCACGCACCCCGGCCAGGGCGCAGGACAACGGGGCCGCGCTTACCCCGCTGATGGGCTGGAGCAGCTGGTCGTTCCTGCGCGGCTCGCCCACCGAGGCGAAGATGAAGGCCCAGGCGCAGGCCATGTCCAGCTCCGGCCTGGTCGCCGCGGGATACAAGTACGTCAACCTCGACGACTTCTGGTACCTCAACCCCGCCACCGCCGTCGACACCTACGGCCGCTGGGTGACGGACCCATCCAGGTTCCCCGACGGCATGGCGAATCTGGGCTCGTACATCCACGGCCTCGGCGAGAAGTTCGGCATGTACCTCACGCCCGGCATCCCGGTCGCCGCGTACAACCAGAACACCCCGATCGAGGGCACGCAGTACCACGCTCGCGACATCGTCTCGGACACCAGCAGCCACGAGACGAACTACAACTTCGGCAACGTCATGTACTACATCGACTACGCCAAGAACCCGGCGGCCGCGCAGGCCTACCTGAACTCCTGGGCCGACCTGCTGGCCGGATACGGCATCGACTACCTCAAGGTGGACGGCGTCAGCCCCAACGACGGCGACAGCGAGGCCGTCGCCGACGTCCAGCACTGGGCCGCGGCGCTCAACCAGAGCGGCCGCACCATCCACCTGGAGCTGTCCAACTCGCTGACCACCGCCGACATCGCCTCCTGGCAGCAGTACTCCAACGGCTGGCGCATCGACGGCGACATCGAGTGCTACTGCGGCGCGAACGGCTCCTCCTTCCCGCTCACCGACTGGAACAACGTCAAGGGCCGCTTCACCGACGTCGCCCGCTGGATCGGCGACGGGGTCACCGGCGGCTGGAACGACCTGGACTCGATCGAGGTGGGCAACGGCAGCAACGACGGGCTGACCCTCGACGAGCGCAAAACCCAGCTGACGCTGTGGGCGATCGAGAACTCGAACCTCACCCTCGGCGTGGACCTGACGAACCTGGACTCCACCGACCTGGCTCTGATCACCAACCCCGAGGTGCTGGCCGTGGACCAGGCCGGCCACCCGGCGCGCCCCGTGGACGCGACCACCACGGCGCAGGCCTGGTACGCGCCCAACGGCGACGGCAGCTACACGGTCGCGCTGTTCAACCTCGCCGACTCCGCCGCCACGGTCACGGCGAACTGGCAGGACATCGGCTTCACCGGCTCCGCGGCGGCCGTGCACGACGAGTGGTCCCACACCGACCTGGGCAGCTTCGCCACCGGCTACAGCGCCTCGCTGCCCGCTCACGGCTCGGCGCTGCTGAAGGTCACGCCGACCAGCGCGGTCACCTACACCGCCATGTCCTACAACCTCGTCAACGTCAACAGCGGCATGAACCTGGCCGTCTCCGGCAACTCGACCGCCTCGGGCGCCGCGATCGTGCAGCAGAGCGCTGACAACGCCCTGGACCAGGAGTGGCAGCTGGTCCCGGTCGGCGACGGCACGTACAAGGTGCTCAACCGCGCCAGCCGGCTGCAGCTGACCGCGCCGTCCGCCGCGCAGGGAGCCCAGCTGATCCAGAAGGCCGACGACAACGCCGGCGACTCGCGCTGGCGGTTCGCGCCGGCCGGCAGCGGCTCCTACACGCTGGCCGCCGTCTCGGACGGGCTGCTCGCCGACGTCTCCGGCGCCTCGACGAGCGCGGGCGCACCGGTGATCCAGTGGCCGTCCAACGGCGGCGCCAACCAGCGCTGGACGCTGACGCCGGTCCCGGAGCCCAACCAGGGCTACCGCGTGGAGAACTGGCTGACCGGCGGACGGCTGGACGTGGACAACGATTCCACCGCCAACGGCGCGCACCTGCTCGAATGGTCCGACAACGGCCGCGCCGACCAGCGCTGGAGCTTCGTCAAGCAGCCCGGCGGCGCCTACACGATCGTCAACGCGAACAGCGGCAAACTCGTCAACATCCCCGGCCCGACGACCACGCAGGGCACCCAGCTGATCCAGTACCAGGACGACGGCAACAGCAACTCGCGCTGGACGCTCCTGGACGAAGGGCCCGGGGTGGTCGCGCTGCAAAGCGTGTACGACAGCCAGCTGATCGACCTGTCCAACGGCGGCACCGCTCTGGGTACCGCCGTGATCCAGTGGCCCTCGAACGGCGGACTGAACCAGCGCTGGACCCTGGCCCCCTGACCGCGCGGCGCTGCGTTGACCGCCGACGCGCAGCGCCGCGCTAAGACCACGCGACCGCACTCGCGTGGACCGGGCGTGTGGCCGACCGGACCACGGTCGGCCACACGCCCTCGCCGCGCCCGAAGCGGGACGTGATCCGCAGGAGCGGTGACGTCAACCGGAGGAGCTGTCGAAGCGCAGCTTGGAGGTGATCCGGTACCGGTCGCCCCGGTAGATCGAGCGGGCGAACTCGACGATGCGGCCGGTCACATCCCGCGTGGTGCGCTCGATCAGCAGCACCGGGGAGTACAGCGGCACGTCGAGCAGGTCGGCCTGGTCCGGGTTGGTCACCGTCGGCTCGATGGTCTGGATCGCGTCGGCCACCACCACGTCGAAGCGCTCGCGCAGCAGCTGGTAGAAGTTGCCAGACTCCATCTCCCGTTCGGTCAGGCCCGGCACCAGCGCGGCGGGCACGTCGATGCGCTCGATCGCCATCGGCTCCTTGTCGACCAGGCGCAGCCGCACGATCCGCAGCACCGGCTCGGACGGGGAGAGCTTGAGCCGGGTCGCCCGCGGCGCGCCGGCCGGGGCCGCGCGGAAGGCGAGCACCCGGCTGGTCCAGTAGCCCTCGGCCGGCGGCACCGCGAAGGCGTTCGTGGTGCCGCCGCTCAGCTCCTGGGTGATCTTGTGCGGGCTGGTGAAGGTGCCGCGGCCCTGCTGGCGCACGAGCAGGCCGGTGCGGGCCAGGTCGTCGATCGCCGCGCGCACCGTGGGCCGCGAGACGCCCAGCCGCAGCGCCAGGTCCCGTTCCGGGGGCAGCGCGGTGCCCGGTCCGGCCTGCTCGATCAGGTCGAGCAGGTGGCGGCGCACACCGTCGCGTTTGGCCGTGGCCGGCTGGCGGGCGGGGACGGATTGGTCCATGCCTCTCACGCGTCCATCGTCTCAGCAATCCTCGCCCCCACGGGCACGCCGAGCGCGCGCAGCAGCCCGGCGTGCCGGGCGAGCCGGGCGGTGAAGTCGGCGTAGTCGCGCGTGCCGCTCCAGGCGACCTCGGCCAGCGCGCACAGCCGCGGGAAGGCGAGGTACTCCACGTGCGCGGGGGTCGGGGCGAACTCGGTCCACAGCTGCGCCTGGGTGCCGAGGACCCCTGGCCGCAAGCCGTCGTCGGGGTCTGCGACGCGCAGTGCGCCGGCGAGCGGTTCGAAGCGGTACACGTCGCGCAGGGTCGTGATTCCCTGCGGGTGGCCCGGCGGCTCGTCGGGGTGGTCGCGCTGCGGATAGTCGAAGTAGGTCGACAGGTGCGGCGCCATGATCACCTGATGGCCGCGCCGGACCGCACGGCGGCCGTGCTCCACCTCGCGCCACGCGGTCAGGGCCACATCGGCGGGCAGGCGCGCGTCGGCCGCGTGCCCGGTCTCGTCCCAGCAGACCGCGCGGCGGCCGTGCTCGGCGAGGAAGTCGCGCATCTGGCTCAGGAACCAGCCGTGCAGTTCGCCCGGTGAACCGAGCCCGAGTTCGCGGACCCGGGCGCGGGCCGCCGCGCTGGTCTCCCACTGCCGGGTCGGGCACTCGTCGCCGCCGATGTGGAGGTAGCGGCCGGGGAACAGGCCGAGGGTCTGTCCCAGCACCTCGCGGCAGAAGTCCAGGGCCTCGTCGTGGACGCCGAAGATGTCCTCGCTCACCCCCCAGCTGGTCCAGACCGAGAGCCGGCGGTCCGGTTCGTTGCCCACTCGCGGGTAGGCGGCGAGCGCGGCGCGGGCGTGCCCCGGCAGGTCGATCTCCGGCACGATGCGTATGCCGCGCGCGGCCGCGTACTGAACCAGGGATGCCAGTTCGCGGCGGGTGTAGTAGCCGCCGTGCGGAACCCCGTCGAAGCGGTCGCTGCCCGCCGGGCCGATCATGGACTGCGCGCGCCACGCGCCGATCTCGGTGAGCAGCGGCAGCCCGTCGATCTCGATCCGCCAGCCCTGATCGTCGGTCAGGTGCAGATGCAGCACGTTGAGCTTGTGCAGGGCGAGCAGGTCGACGAACCGGTAGAGGAACTGCGGCGGCATGAAGTGCCGGGCGACGTCGAGCAGCACGCCGCGCCACGGCAGCCGCGGAGCGTCGCGGATCGTGAGGCAAGGCCAGCTCCACGCGGTACCCGATGCGGCCGCCGGATCCGCGGCGCCGGCCGGCAGCAACTGCCGCAGGGTCTGCACTGCGTGGAAGAGGCCCGCTTCGTGCGGCGCGGTCAGGGTCACGCGCTCGGTGCGGATCTGCAGGGCGTAGGATTCACGGTCCGCCGGGCCGCGGTCGTTTCCGAGCCTGCGGTCCGCTGTCTCCACCAGGTCGAGCCGGATGCCCGGCGTGTCGGGCGCGTTCGTTCTGGCGCGGTCGTCGCCGAGGTAGTGCGCGAGCAGGTCGGCCGCGCGTCCCGCGCCCGGACCGGCGGTAAGGTTCGGCGTCGCCGGAATGACGAACCTGCCGGGATGCAGGGCCAGCTCCGCGGGTCGCGGGACGAGCGCCACGAGCGGATCGGCCGCGGCGTCGCGGCTGACTGCGGCACCGCTCATTCCTTCACCGCGCCGGAGGTCATGCCCTCCACGAGGCGGCCCTGAATGATCATGAAGAAGACGATGACCGGCAGCGCGAACAGGCTCGAGGCGGCGATCAGGCCGCCGTAGTCCGTGCCGGTGCTGGTGCTGAAGGAGACCAGCCACACCGGCAGCGTGTACTTGTCCTGGTCCTTCATCATCACGTACGCGTACACGTAGTCGTTCCAGGCCGTGATGAACGCGAACACGCTCGTCGCGATGACCCCCGGAGCCACCAGCGGCAGCAGGATCAGCCTGATCACCGTCATCCGCCCGGCCCCGTCGACCATCGCGGCCTCCTCGATCTCGACCGGCACCCCGTGCAGGAACCCGCGCAGCGTCCAGATCGTGAAGGGCAGCACGAACGCCACATAGGTCAGCGTCAGCCCGATCAGGGTGTTGAGCAGGTGCGCGCTGCGCAGGGTGAGGAACAGCGGGATCAGCAGCGCGGGCTGCGGAACCATCTGCACCGTCAGCACCCCGATGAGGAACCCGCGCCGGCCGAGGAAGCGGAACCTGGTCAGCGCGGTCGCGGCGAAGAAGGCCACCGCCAGCGAGAGCAGCACCACGCTCGCGGTCACGATCAGGCTGTTGCGCAGATACGTGCCGAACAGCGGCTTGTGGATCGCGTCGGCGAAGTTGCCCAGGCTCAGCGGGATCGGCAGGAACGCCGGCGTGGGACTGAGGATCCTGCCGTACGGCTTGAACGCGGTGTTCACCATCCAGTACACCGGGAACGCCCAGAGCACGCAGAACAGCGCCGCGGCCGCGTTGAGGGCGACCTTGTGTCTCTTCACAGCTGTTCTCCCGTGCGCACCAGGCGGCGGACGTAGGAGGCGGTCAGCACCAGCAGCAGCGCGACCGAGACCACCGCGATCGCCGCGCCCTGCCCGAAGGACTGGCTGCTGAAGGCCCGTGCGAACGACCAGATGCCGAGCGTGCTGGTCGCGCCGTTCGGCCCGCCCTGGGTCAGGATCCAGATCTGGTTGAACACGTTGAAGTCCCAGATCACCGACAGGATCGTCACCAGCAGCAGGATCGGGCGCAGCAGCGGCACCGTCACCAGGCGAAATCCGGTCCACGGCCCGGCGCCCGCCAGCGCCGCCGCCTCGTAGTAGGAGCGCGGGATCTGGCTGAGCCCGGCGTGCAGGGTGAGCGCCACGAACGGCACCGACTGCCAGACCACCAGCAGCCAGAGGACGAAGAACGCCGAGTGCGGGCCGGCCAGCCAGTCGTGCTGCGCATAGTCGCCGGCCAGGCGCGTACTGGTGATCAACCAGTTGACGACGCCGTAGGTCGGCTGGAACAGCCACTGCCACACCAGCGTCGCCGCGACGTTCGGCATCGCCCACGCGCAGATCAGGCAGAGCGTCACCGCGGTGCGCATCCGCCGGCCGAGCCGGCCCATCAGCTGCGCCACCAGCAGGCCGATGACCAGCGTGCCGGCCGCCAGCGCGGCGCAGAACACGAGCGTGCGCAGCAGCACCGCGCCGAACTGGCCGTCGGCGAGGACGGCGCGGTAGTTGGCCGCGCCGTTCCACCTCGTCGTGCCGGTGAACAGCGCCCGCAGCCCGTAGTCCTGCATCGAGATGAGCACCAGGCGCACCAGCGGATAACCCAGCACCAGGGCCAGAATCAGCGCGGCCGGCGCCAGCAGCACGTAAGGCAGCGCCCTGTCACGACCGCGGCCCCCGCGCCGCCGCCGCGCGGCCCGCCGGCCCGCGCGCTTCCCCTCCGGGCCCGCTGGACCCTGACCGGCCGGTCCGCGATCCTGCGCCGGGCTCGCCGGGTCCAGCACGCCCGCCGCGCCCTCGCCGCTCACGCCGCGTTCACTGCGCGGCATTGAGCGCCTGGTCCAGGTGCGCGTCGAAGTCCTTCGCCGCCTGCGCCACGCTCTTGCGGCCGGTGGCGATGTCGGCGAAGAAGGCGTTGATCGACTTGTCGCTCTCGATCGTGGCCCAGCCGGGCGTGGCCGGGGTCGCCACGCTGCGCTTGGCCGCGGCCGCGAACGCCTGCGAGGTCGCCGACAGGGAACCCGAGGTCTGGTCGATCAGCTGGGTGGAGACCGGGGTCCAGCCGTCCGTGCCGACGATCGCGCCGGTCTGCACCGAGACGCTGGTCGCGGCCTTGAGGTAGGCGAGCGCGAGGTCCTGGTTCGGGCTCTTGGCCGCGATCGCCAGGTCCGAGCCGCCGAGGAACACCGGCTGCGTCGTACCGGGCGCGGCGCCGGGCAGCGGGAAGGTGCCGATCTGGTCCTTGAGCGCGTTGTCGCCGTGGGACGCCGCGTCCTTCAGGACCGTGTTCACGCTGGTGTCCAGGATCGCGGCGGCCTTGCCGTCGGCGAACAGCGCGGCCTGGTCGGGGCTCTTGGTGTCCGCGTCCCGGGAGGCGGCGGTCGAGTAGGTGTTCTGGAAGCTCTTCCAGGCCGCCAGGCCCTGCTGCGCGGCGGCCGACTCCAGCGCGCCGGACCACGAACCGCCGTTCTGCACGGCCAGCTGCCCGCCGGCGGCCCAGACGAACTGCAGGGCGCCGTACCAGTACTGGCCCGGGAAGTAGAAGGCGCTGAAGCCGGGGGACGCGTTCGCCTTCTTGATCTTGTCCAGGTCGGCGGTGAGCTCGGCGAAGCTGGCCGGGGCGGCGCTCACCCCGGCCGCGCCCCAGATCTTCTTGTTGTAGATCACCGCGCGGTTGCCGGCGAACAGCGGCGCGGCGTAGAGCTTGCCGTCCACGGTGGCCGGGCCGACCAGTCCGGGCAGCCAGCTCTGGCCGCCGGCGAGCTGCGCCCGGTGCGCGGTGATGTCGCTCAGCGCGCCGGTCGCGGCGAACAGCGGGACGTCGGTGTTGCCGATCTCCAGCACGTCCGGCGGGTTGTCCTGGGCCAGCGCGGTGCTGATCTTGGTGTTGATGTCGTCCCACTCCTGGATCTGCACCCTGACCTTGGCGCCGGTGGCCTTCTCGAAGGCCGTGTCGATCGCGTTCTGCGCCTGGCTGCTCAGGTCGCCGTCCATGTACCAGACGGTCAGGGTCTTGCCGCCCGCCGCGCCGGACCGCGCCTGGCCGGAGGTGGCGCAGCTGCACGCGGTCGCGGCGAGAGCCAGCGCCGCGCCGAGGGCGACAGGAGCGAGGGAGCGTCGGTGCACCGGATCCTCCTTGGCAGTGCCGCGCCCGGCCGAAGGGGCGGGGCCGCGGTTCGGTCGGTGATGCTTGCACTTGACCAATGGTCATGTCAACGGTCTAGACCAAAGCGGCCCCAGGGCTTGACAGGAGCGCGTGTGCAGGTCACTTTGATGGCCATCACGCGCAAGAACTTACCCTTGGTCAATTTCATGGAAGGGGTGGTGTGGCCCGCGGCGCCCAGGGCCGTACCGCTCCCGCCCTACCCCTGACCCGATCTCGCCCAGGAGCGAACGATGGATCCCCAACCCCGTGCGCGACGGCGCCCGCGCGCACTACGCCGCGCCGGCCTTGCCGTCGCGGCCGTGGCCGCGTGTACCGCGGCGACGCTGATGCCGACCGTGTGGTCCGCGCAAGCCGCCGGGTCCGCGGTCACCGTGCTGTACAAGACCAGTACCGGCGCGACCGCCGACGAGGCAGAGCCCTGGTTCGAGGTGGTCAACAACACCGGCGGCGCGATCCCGTACACCCAGCTGACCCTGCGTTACTACTTCACGGCCGACGCGAACGTGTCCTACACCTTCGCCTGCGCGTGGGCGGTGGTCGGCTGCTCGAACATCACCGGCGCGGTCTACCCGATGCCGAGCCCCACCTCGAGCGCGGACCACTACCTGCAGATCGGCTTCACCACGTACGCCGGGTCGCTTGCCGCCGGAGCCGACAGCGGCGACATGCAGCTGCGGCTGTACCGCAGCGACTGGCAGAACGTGAACCAGGCCGACGACTACTCGTTCAACGCGGCCGACACCAGCTACACCGTGTGGAACCACGTGACCGCCTATCAGAACGGCGCGCTGGTCTGGGGCGCCGACCCGAACGGCGCCGCCGCAGGCAGCGGCTCGCCGTCCGCCTCGGCCTCGTCCTCGTCGAGTCCGAGCGCCAGCCCGACCGGCTCGTCGAACCCGCCCCCGGCCGGCGTCCTGTTCGACGACTTCAACTACACCGGTTCGAGCGACCCGAACCTGGCCGCGCACGACTGGAGCGTGCGCACCAGCGCCGGCGGACCCGGCGTGACCGGAGCGACCTGGTCGGCCAGCGCGATCACCTTCCCGCCCTCCACGGCGGCCGGCGGCACGCACGTCATGCAGCTGACCGCGAGCACCGACGGAACCGCCGCGAACACGATCCAGGCGGAGATCGACACCACCCGGCGCAAGTTCCTCGACGGGACCTATGCCGCGCGCGTCCACCTGACCGACGCGCCGGTCTCCGGGCCGAACGGCGACGACGTCAACGAGACCTTCTACACGATCTCGCCCCTGGCTAGTTGCGACGACCCGAACTACAGCGAGAACGACTTCGAATACCTGCCCAACGGCGGCTGGGGCGTCAACGGCCCGCGCATGTACACCACCACCTGGTACACGTACTGCGACAGCCCCTACTCGCAGGACAACAGCTCCACGAGCGTCGTCGCGAGCGACGCCGGCTGGCACACCCTGGTGATGACCGTGCACGCCGGCACCGTCACCTACTACATCGACGGCAGCCAGTACTGGTCGACCAGCGGCAAGTACTACCCGCGCGAGAACATGACCATCGACTTCAACGAGTGGTTCATCAACGGCTACCTGAACGGCAGCTCGACCCCGCGCAGCTGGCAGGAGCAGGTCGGCTGGGTCTACTTCGCCGGCGGCGCCGCGCTCTCCCCGGCGCAGGTGAGCAGCAACGTGGCCGCACTGCAGTCGGCCGGCACCAGCTTCCTCGACACGGTGCCGAACAGCTGACCCCACCCGCGGGTCGCGCCCCGGCCGCATCTGCCGGCCGGGGCGCGGTCTGACGATCAAAAGGTCTGACGGTACACCAGATGCAGCAGCAGCTCGCCGGCCACCGCGGCCGGAAGCGTCACCAGCATCCAAAGGCAGGTACGCGCGTACTGCCGTCCGCGTCGGCCCAACGCCGCGACCAGGACGATCCCGATCACCGCGAACAGCGCCGCGCTGGAGTAGTAGCCCAGGAACAGCGCGTACGCGATGGCCGCCTCACCGAGGAACGCACTGGCCAAAAGCGCGAGCCCGAGCCCGCGAACCGGCCCGCGCGCCGATCGCCACAGTGTCCCGGCGACAGCGAACGTCGGCCCGCCGATCACGCCGCACAACGCCCAGAACGCGGTGATGCCGCCGCTGACCGCGACGCCGCGCACGTGCGCGGTCACGTCGTAGGCGGCCAGCTCCACCACGCAGGTCACCAGCCCCGCCACAGCCGCCTGCGAGTACCGGCGCGCCGCGATCCCGACCGCGAAGGCCGGGGCCAGCCACGGACTGGCCGCGTTCACCAGGCTGAGCCAGGGCGAATCCAGGTGCGCCTGAAGCAGATCCGTCGCGACACCGACCAGCACCCCGACGAGCACGGCGAGCGCGAGCAGCGTCCCCAAGCCCGCGTGCCGGCCGGACTGCTGCCGGCCACCGGCGCGGACACCACCGATGATCCGCCGCAGCTGATCCGCGCGCCGCGCCCCAGGCGAACCGTCGGGCGTGGCCGCGAGCGCAGGCTCGTCCGGCGTGGTCTTCGGCGGATTGGCGCTCATGTGATCGACACTATCCGCCGCGCTCCTGCTGCGGCGCGACCCGGGCGGCGTATGCGGGCGGCAGCGGCAGCAGTGCACCCAGCGCGCGGACGGTCTCGGCCGCGGCGACGGCCTGGCTGCGGCCGTTGCCGTGCAGGCCGTCGCTGCTGATCGTGCTCGGGTCGCGGGCCGTGGGGTGGTCGGCCAGGTCGACGTGTGTCGTGCCGAGCCGCGCCGCGAGCGCGTTGGTGCGCCGGCCCAGGGCCGCCATGCGCTCGGTCGGCGACGGGTTGAGCCAGGCGGGCAGGCTCGGATACAGGGACCGCACGAAGATCGACACGGTGATGACCCGCGCCCCCTGCGCCTGTAAGGCCTCGATCATCGCCGCCAGATCCCGGTCGACGCCGTCCGCGCGCGCCTCGTAGCCCGGCCGCAAGGCGTCATTGGCTCCGCACACCACCAGCGCCAGGTCCGGGTGGAAAGCCAGCGCGGGATCCAACTGCGTGGCGAGCACCTCGTGCGTGCGCAGCCCACGGCGGCCCAGGTTCAGGTACGCGGTGCCCGCAGCGGTGCGCTCCAGTTCGGCGGCGACCCGATCCGCCAGCGGCAGCGGACTGTAGCCGGGCACCGGTTCCGCGACACCCTCCGCGATGCTGTCTCCGAGCACCGCGAAGCGGCGCCACGGATGCCCGGCCAGCAGCGCCGGCGCCTCATCAGGACGCAGACAGTACGGATCGGCGGCTTCCGCGAAGGCGGCGCCGGCTTGGCCTCGCGCGGGCGCCGCGTGGTCGCTGGTCATCTCAGCTGGGATACTTCCGTTTCATGGGCGACGGCGCGGACACGGTGGACGTCTGGCTGATCGACGGCCGCGCGCCATGCCCGGACCTGGTGAACCTGCTCGCGCTGCTCGGTCCCGACGAGCGCACGCGCGCCGAAGCCTGCCTCTCGGCCGCGGACCGGCGCGAGTACGTCGTCGCGCACGCCGCCTTGCACTGCATCGTCGGCGACCGGATCGGCGTCGCGCCGGCGCAGGTCGGCTGGAAGCTCGGGCCGCACGGCAAGCCGCACCTGAGCGTGGGCGGACCTGGGCGGCGCGTCGAGGCCAACCTGTCGCACTCGGGCGATGTGTGCATGGTCGCGGTCTCGGCGTCTCGCGCGGTCGGCGTCGATATCCAGCAGTTGGCGAGCGGTTCCACGGCGGCGGCGCTGGCGCGGCGGTATTTCCCGCCGCAGGAAGTGCGGCTCGTGCTCGCCGCCGAAGACGCGGCCGGAAAGGCGGCAGTGTTCGCCCGGCTGTGGGCCCGCAAGGAGGCGCTGGTCAAAGCGGCCGGCTCTCGTCTGCTGCGCGGCCTGGCGGCACCGGCGCACGGCCCCGGGCCGCTGACGGTCCATCACCCCGGGGTTTCGCCGCACCCGGTGCGTGTCGCGGATCTGCAGGCTCCACCGGGCTATTGCGCCGCGGTCGCGCTGATCGGTGCCGAGCCCTTCCGCGTCGTGACACGGACATGGGAGTGGCCGCAAGCGCTGTGGGAGGCGAGCACCGCCAGGCAGAGGCAGCCCTGTACCGGGTCGTAGTCGCACAGCGCGATGCTTCGCGGCGAGTCGGCGCGCGCGTCATATTCGGCGGCGAGTTCCCACCACAAGCCGGTGAGCGGCTGCGCGGCTTGCGCGACGCGCACCCGGCACTCGCCCCCAGACGCGAGGGCGCCCGCGTGCCGGGCCCAGTGCGACAACGCCGACCCGAGTATCACCGTCGACGCGGTGTGCTGCGCGCACAGCGTCTTGAGCTCCTGCTCGACCGCGTCCTCACGGATCCCTGCTCGCGTGATGATCGGCCCGAGCCGCAGGGGCGAGGCAGAGTTCGGCCCGTGCCCGCAGTCCCCGAGAAGCAGGGCGACACCGGTGTGGCCCGCGGGGATCGCGACGTTGTCGCTTGCCCGGTAGGGGAGTGCGGCCTGCTCGACGACGAGCAGCAGGGCGCGGCGTAGCCCGGCGGTCCGCGCGTACTGGCGGATAAGGCGCAGCGCGGTGAACGGCGCGGCAACACCCTGATCGCTCAGCCCGAAGGCGAGCGGCTTGCCCGGACAGTTCCCGCTGAGCAGCGCGGCCATGTTGCGGCCGGGGTTGACGTCCGGGATGGCGTACGCGAATACGAGCAGATCGACGCTCTCGTGCGCGGGCACGGCCCGCTGGAGCAGCGCGGTCGCCATCTCGCTGTACGACCAGCCGGCCCAGTCGCGATCGTCGCACGACGCATCGAGCCCGTGCTCGCGCAACATGTCCCGCATGTACAGGTCGAGCCGCGCGGCGTACGCCGCGTCGTGCGCCTGACGCGCCGGTTGCGGGAACGCCATCCGCACCGCCGCGCGCACGTCCCAAGCGGGACCTTCCCGGCCGTCGGCCAACACCGGATCGCCCAGGTCGGCGGGTTCGGCAGATTCGGCAGGGTCGGCAGGGTCAGCGAGATCAGTGGGGTCAGCGAGACTGGTGGGGTCGGCGGCGTCCCGGCGCGGCGCGACCGCCGAGAAGGCCATCAATCCTCCTCGGGAAGCAGATTCGCGGCGATGTAGCCGGCCAGCGTGCCGATGGTGGCGAAGTCGTCCCGGCCCAGCTCCTCGACGCTGATCTCCCGCTCCAGGCGCTCCTCGAGTTCGAGCACCAGCTCCAGCGCGGCGGTGGAGCTCAGACCCAGCGCCTCCATCAGCGTAGTCTCCGCCGTCGCGCCGGCGACCTCACGCTTGAGTACCCGCGGCAGCAGCGCGCAGATCTCCTCGACGACCCGATCGCGCAGCCCGGGATCGGCCGCCGTGTCCAGCTCCGTCATTGTTCGCTCCCTTATCCAGTCGGTCCGGCGCAGTGCGTCAGTGTTCGAAAACCATGGCCGCGAAGGCCGCGCCACGGCCGGCCCCCGCGGCCATCACGTAGTGCTCGCCGGGACGCAGCAGCTCCCGGCGCACAGCGGTGCGGTAGTTGATGAAGGCGTCCGCGCAGAACACGTGGCCGTATGCGGCCAGGTTCTCGAGCACGACCCGCTCGAGCGGGAAGCCGAGGATCCGGCAGACCTGCCGCCAGATCGGCGCGTTCACGTTGTGCGGAAGCAGGGCGCTGACCGCGTCGAGAGGCAGCGCCGCACGCTGCAGCGCCGCGTGGATCGTGTCCGCGAGCAGTTGCGCGTAGTCGCGCTGAAAGGCCAGCGCGACCTGCTCGGCGTCGTCGTCGTATTCAGCGCGCTGGTCCACGGCGTACGCCAGCATCCGGTCACGCGAACCGTCGGCGCCGACCAGGCAAGCCGAGGCGCCCTCGCTGAAGAACGTGGTGTCCGGCAGGATCTCGGCCTCGGCGGTGAACGTCTTCTCCCCGGCCAGCACCAGCGCCAGGGCGCCCGGATCGGGATCGGCGGCGAGCAGGCGGCCGACGACGTCCAGCGCGAGCAGCCCGGACGCGCAGGCGTGGTGGCCGACGGCGAACGCGCTGGCCCGCTCGAGCCCGAACTCGCGGCACAGCTCGTGCACCGGGTGCAGCGGATACGGGACGACCGACGGGAAGGTGCGCGCGTGCACGACATAACGGACGTCCTGTTCGCGGCCGCGCAGCCCGCCGAGTCCGGCGACGGCGGCGCGCAGCAGGTCGATCAGGTCGCCGCCCGGGTCCCGGCGCACCTCGCCGAGCTTGTGATACCTGCGGAAGACCTTGACCTGCATCGGCGTGAGCCCATACTGGGCGGCGACCTCGTCGACGCTCGTGCGCTGCTCGGGAAGGTGGACCGCGACGTCCAGCAGTGCGGTCACGGCGCGCTCCCGCGCTCCCTGCTCCCGCTCGACATTCACGCCGCCGTCTCGGCCAGGTGCCGCTGCCGCATCAGGAACTTGCGCACCTTGCCCGTGGGGCCGAGGATCAGCTGCCCGTCGTCGATCACGACGACGTTGCGCAGCGTCGCCGCGGCGGCGCCGGACAGGGCGGCCCGGATCGCGGCGGTGCGCTCCGCGGTCGGGTCGGCCCAGGCGTGCAGGCTGAGCAGCACGTCCGTGAACACCCCGCCGCTCGCCGTCGCGGCCACGATGGTGCAGTCGCGCACATCCGGGCACGCTTTGAGGATGCGCTCCTCGGACATGGCCGTGTACAGCCACTCACCGCCGCCCAGGTCCACCGAATCGACCGCACGGTCCACGTGGTAGTAGTAGCCGTCGCCGTCGCGGTACATCAGATCGCCGGTCAGGTAGTAGCCGCCCAGCCGGTTGCGATAGGTGTTCACCGAGTCGTTCCAGTAGCCCGGCGCCAGCGTCGGCGCCTTGAGCCCGAAGTGGCCGACCTCCCCGACCGGCACTTCCCGCCCGGTCTTCAGGTCGAGCAGCGCGACGTCGGCGAACACGTGCGGCCGGCCGACGCACCGGCCGTACCGCTCGGTGTCGGTGCGGTGGGTGATGTGGAAGGCCGAGTGCCCCATCTCGGTGGAGCCCAGGCCGTCCACGAAGCTCGAACCGGGGACCCGCCGCACGCCGTCGCGGGTGACGATGTTGCGCGAACCGGCCGCGACCAGGTGCCGGACATGCGGCTCGTGCGCGCAGTCCCCGGTGTTGAACCACAGCGACACCGAGTCCAGGTCGTACTCGGTCAGGTCGAATCTGGCCAGCTCGGCCCAGGTGACGGCGAAGCCGAACACGCCGGTCGGCCGCCAACGCGCGATCGCGTCGAGGATCGCGGCGCCATCGCGCTGCTGCGAGAGATAAAGCAGCTCGCTGCGATTGCACAGCGCGTGGTTGACGGTCATGATCCCGGCCGCGTGCGCCGACGGCAGCGCGCTGAGGATCCGCTCGGTGCCCTGCGCGCGAGGCGAGCCGAGCCGAATCATCCGCGTCGCCGCGAACAGGCTGCCGTGCGAGTGCACGACCGCCGCGGGCATCCGCGTCGTACCGGACGAATGGGTGATGGCGATCGGATCATCGGGGTGCAGGCGGTACGGCGGGGGAGCGGCGCCCGGATCGCCGGTGCCGGTCTCGGCCGCGTCGATCACGAGGCCGACGGCGAGATCC
>Ga0070739_10003555_pt1 | contig 19275 bp, 13 predicted proteins | sample Coa_R1_7_FD_66445 | JGI IMG/M metagenome (GOLD analysis project Ga0070739, IMG submission 66445) | Surface soil microbial communities from Centralia Pennsylvania, which are recovering from an underground coalmine fire - Coalmine... | ecosystem: Environmental > Terrestrial > Soil > Unclassified ... | reverse complement strand
GCTTGAGAAGTGGAACCGACAATGTGCCTACTGCGGAGCGAATAACGTCCCCCTGCAAGTGGAGCACATCTGCCCCCGTGCGCGAAACGGGAGCAGCAGGATCAGCAATCTGACGTTGGCATGTGAGTCATGCAACTGCAAGAAGGGGACGCAAGATGTTGGCACGTTCCTGGCTCACAAGCCTGACCTACTCACTCGCTTGCTGGCTCAAGCCAAAGCACCTCTCGCCGATGCCGCTGCGGTGAACAGCACCCGCTGGGTCCTCTCCCAGCGCCTTCAGTCTCTGGGTGTTCCGGTGGAGTGTGGGTCAGGAGGTCGCACTCAGTACAACCGGACAGGGCAACACTTGCCCAAGTCGCATTGGCTGGATGCAGCCTGTGTGGGGGAAAGTACTCCCGCTCTGCTCAAGATGCAAGGCGTCGTTCCCTTGCGCATTTACGCTACAGGACACGGCAGGCGACAGATGTGTTTGATGGACGAGCATGGGTTTCCTCGTACCAGACCCAAACACGCCAAGCACGTCAAGGGGTTCCAGACCGGGGATATCGTGCGGGCGGTGGTTGCATCGGGTACCAAGCGTGGAACCTATGTTGGGCGGGTGGCTGTACGGGCGACTGGCTCCTTCAATATCACCACCAAAGGGGCCACGATCCAGGGGATTAGCCATTCCTGCTGCAGGGCCTTACACCGATGTGATGGCTATAGCTATGGGCAAGGCAACTCAGCTGCCCCTAAAAAGAAACGCCTACTTCCTCCCCATGGTTAAAAACAGGGGTATCCGTAGGCGGAGGGTTGATGACATGTTCTTTAGCAACGGGAGAGATCGCTGGTGAATGCGAAACAGATTTGGCAAACGGCCATAGAACGATTACAAACAAAAGTCCATCCGACCGTCTTTACAACGTGGTTTCAAGGCACAGCGGCGCATTCTTTTCAGGATGGCGTCTTCACTGTACGCGTCCCCACGACCTTTGCCAAAGCGCACCTGGAGGGTCGCTTTCTTGAGTTGATTCGCTCGATCCTCTCCGAGGTCACCGGCAATAAGGAAATTGAGGTGCAGTTTGTCGTAGCAAAGCAGACAACCGATCAAGCAGACGATGCTACAGAGATAGTACGACCAGCGAGCAAACCACCCATTCGTCCTACCAGAGGGCGGCCATCTGCTGCCCAACGCGAAAAACGTATCGCCGATGCTGCCGCAGCTGCTGCTATGCAGGCAATGACCTCAATATCCCCAACACCTTCTCAAGCCAGCGCTCATTTCAGCATCGAACCAACCGAACACCTCGCTGACGTCGAGCAAAATGCCATCGAGACTCTTACTGAGGCAGTCAGCACACCTTACGAGAGCAGGCTTCCCTCTCTAGGACTTTCGCAGACTCTAGGGGAGGGAGTGCTCAATCCACGCTATACCTTCAAATCCTTCATTGTTGGCAAATCAAATCAGTTGGCACACGCGGCCTCCCTTGCCGTCTCGGAAAATCCAGGGCGCATTTACAATCCGCTCTTTTTCTACGGGGGCGTCGGTCTGGGAAAAACCCACTTGCTGCACGCGATTGGACACATCGGGCAAACAACTGGACTACACGTCCTCTACGTCACTTCTGAAAAATTTACGAACGAAATTATTAACGCTATTCGTTTCCAAAAGACCGAAGAGTTTCGGGCAAAGTATCGCCAGATCGATATCCTGCTTGTGGACGATATTCAATTCATTGCCGGGAAAGAGTCTACTGAAGAAGAATTCTTTCATACCTTCAATACCCTCCATAACGCCAATAAGCAGATCGTCGTGACCAGTGACCGCCCACCAAAGGCCATTCACAGCTTGCAGGACCGTCTGCGCTCCCGTTTTGAGTGGGGATTGCTCGCCGATATTCAGCCGCCAGAGTACGAACATCGTCTGGCAATTCTACGCTCAAAGGCCGAATCGCTGCACTTCAGCATCCCTTCCTCGGTCATCGAGTTCGTTGCTCGTCCCGCCTGTAGCAGTGTACGAGAACTTGAAGGGGCGCTCAATCGTGTCATCGCGTATGCCACATTGCATGATGCCCCCCTCACCACCAGCCTTGCAGCTCAGGCGCTTGAACATATCTACAGCGAAGCGCAGCCACAACGCTCAATGCTTTCAGTGAAAGAGGTGATGGAGGGCGTTTGCCGTTATTACAATGTCAATCCAGACTTAGTGAGAGGAAAGCAGCGTGATCGTGACATCGTGTGGCCTCGTCAGGTAGCTATGTATCTGATGCGTGAAGAGACAAGTGCCTCTCTTCTTCAGATCGGCGCAGAACTGGGCGGGCGCGACCATACCACCATTATGCACGGCTGGGAAAAGGTACACACCGAGATGGTAAATAATGATCGAGTACGCCGCGAGATCGCGGCCGTACTCGATGCGATACAACGCAAACAATAATTCGTAGAATGAGGGTAGGTCGTACTGGAGTACCTCCATGATCCCTCCCGTGCTTCGATCTTGCCAGTAGCATCCAGGGTGTATAATATTATGGGTCAGGGACGAACGACTCCTAGAACAGAATATTTGCGGAAGCCCCGGCCAGGATCGCTTCCAATATCCATAATTCTACCATAATCAGGAGCTTTTTCATGCAACAACAAGGTTCCGACTATGATTTGTTGGCGGTTTTTCCAGACGAGAAGCATGCCGAGGCAGCTACAGCAAAATTGCACAAAGAGGGATTTGGTGATAGTGAGGTCTTCCAGCTAGCAGCAGGAGCAGCGGGCAAGGGAGAGTTTCGTGAGCATGGCCCTAATCGTAATCGTAGAGAGGTGTTCCTGCGCACAGAACGCAGGGGACCAAATCTCCTGCTCGTCGTCCTGCTGGCTGTCGCGCTCGGTATCCTGATAGGCGGCATTGGTTTCGCCTTGCCACTCCTCGCACTCGTGCTTCATCTAGCCCTTTTTAGTGTGGCAGAGCCGATTACAGGAGTTGTGGCCAGTGTGCTGGGTGTCGTCATCGGTGCTATCATTGGCCTGAGCCGACGTGGACGCGTACGGGGAGCTATCGGCCAGAATACAGTGCAAACTAGCGTTCCGAGTCCTGTGCAGGGAGCACGCACTGCCGTTGCGTTGCGCTTCGCTGATCCTGACAACACGATTAAGAACTCAAAAGCGAGAGCGATACTGATCAATAACGAGGGCAAGATTGATCGGAGCGTGGGGAGAAGAGAATAGTATCTTTTGACTGTTTTCACCAAAACAGTAGAAAAACGTAGGAGTCTCCGTTAAAATAGACGCAGTAGGCCGAGATGTCATGCTGCCTATGTTTTTTTGTTGGAGAACAACTGCTATGCTCGATGATCTGTTTATCCTATCCCAACCTTCGGTGCGACCGGAGGAAATAGTGCGTCGTCGCGCTCAACTGCTCCCACCCTATAGAGTGCTGCTCTTTGATGACGACTATAACGAAATGAATTACGTTGTTTTCGCGCTTCTGCAGTCAGTCAACAACCTGACGCAGCAAGAGGCCGAGCACATCATGCTCACGGCACATCTAACAGGAAGTGCTATTGTGATCGTTTGCCCAAAGGAGGCCGCAGAGTACTACCAGGAGCGTTTACTGAGCTACGGCCTCACGGCGACGATTGAACCAGAGTAAGCCCTTTAGTGAAGTCTTGCTGCTAGATCAATACGATGTGTCCTGTCTGTTTGGGCAAGCAGTGACACAAATGTGGCTTCGTCTGAATTCTACATTTGTGTCACTGCTTGCTCAAAACATGCAAAGTGAGAGAAAGAGCGTAACGCAGGTAGATGATGTGTGCATATGTTACATTGACGCAAGTACTTTTGGGAGGTAGAATCAAAAGTAACCTGAATGGAAAGCATTGCAGACGTTTCGCAAACACATGCTGACAACTGAACGTGCTCGTTGATGCTGTTGTATCATAACTCCATCAGGAGGAGAAAAATCATGGTTCATTTGTGGGACTCTAAATCCAAGGGTGAAACAGAGTTAAGCAAATCGGCTCTCGGGCAAAATGCTACTGGGGATATTGCCGTTGTGATTGGGAGTGAAAAACTTGATTTTGATCTGGTGAGTCTTGGATGTCGAATGGCAAAAAGTGCTAAACGGAAAGTCCATCTCGTTCATGTGATAGAGGTTCCCCGTGCCTTACCGTTAAAAGCTGTTCTCGAACAAGAGTCAGACCGTGCCAATAAATTACTTGGTTCCGCTTTACAGATAGCAAAGGCTATAGGTTGCGAAGCTGTTGCAGAGGTCGTGCAAGCACGTGATGCGGGCAGTGCCATTGTTGAAGAAGCGAAAGATCATCAGTGTGCTCTTATTCTTATTGGCGCGACACGGCGTATTAACCAGGGCAACGATATCGGCAAAACAATACCCTATATACTTACCCACGCACCCTGTCGTGTATGGCTGGTACAAGACTCACCTTCTTCGTCAAATATGCCCTAAATACTAGCAACAACGAAAATACAAGCCAAAGGGTTTTTACCCTTGATTCTTTTTTGCCACCGTCTACGGGTCGATGGAGATTTTCATATTCTGCGATTTTTGCCGATTCCTCGCCTTGTGTGATACGATTATAGTGTATTATTTGCTTTGTGTTTTTTCACTACCAGGACTTGTCAAGCATTATCACTATTCACACTTGGGGAGACGACAAAGATGACAACAGACTCTAATGCCGCAGGACCACCGAATCGTACTCATAAGGATTATTACACGGCTCTCCATCAGGCTGCGTTGACCATTTCATCGAGCCTTGAACTCAACCAGGTATTGCAGAGCGTTGTAACGAGTATCACGGAAGCTATGCAGGTTAAGGCTTGCGCCCTACGCCTCCTCGATCCCATAACAGGACAACTGCAACTGAGTGCCGTACACGGCTTAAGTAGTGACTATCTAGCAAAAGGACCTGTCGAGGTAGAGCGTAGCCCTATTGATGGAGAGGCGTTACGTGGCACTCCTGTCCTTATTCCAGATGTGAGGACAGATCCACGCTTCCAGTACCGTGAGGCCGCCAAGCACGAAGGACTTGTCTCTGTCCTATGTGTCCCTTTAGAGGTACGCGGTGATGCTATCGGCGTAATGCGCGTTTACACCGATACCCCAACCATATTCCACGAGGATGATGTGCAGTTTCTCTCGGTGTTAGCGAGTCTGGCTGCGCTGGCCATCGAGAATGCACGCCTCTATGAAAGTATCAAGAGCTCCTATGACGGTGTGGTAGAAGCCTTCTGGGGCTGGAACACGCAAACTATATCATAAACATAAGTCCTTCCAGAAGTTGAACAGGTACAACTGCTAGCGGTTGCACCTGTCCAACTTCTGGAAGGACTTATGTTCGTACCACTGTATTCGTCAAGTAGGGTGAGGTGAAGGTAGTATGTTCACCCGCCCGTTTACCAGGGACGGGAAAGAGGCGGGCAGAGAGGGGCTTCTGCAACCTCACCGCCAGTGTCCCCACATCAAGCAGCAGGTGAGCAATCGCCTCCACTGAACTACCTCCAGGCAGAGGAATAGTATCGAGCCCTGTTCCACACACTGCCGAGTACAAGAGCAATTGATGAACATTTACATACCCCTCTTCCCAGCGTCGTCCAAGCACAGCATCCTCAAGCACAGGCAGCATCAGTCCGCAATATCCACACGTGGGTAGCTCCGTACTCTTCAATGCAGCCGTCAAGGCAGAGGCAATAGCTAACGTTCCAGGAGAACCGAGCAGCCCATAACTCCCTGCTTCCAGAGCAGCAACAATGCTATCGTCTCCTAAGGGGGCTGGCGAAAGATCAATTCCACCAAAGCGCAGACCATACTCTTGTGCAAGCTGCTGACCCACAGCCACAACAGGCATTGCACGTTCACGCAAAGTGTCCCTGACTCGTTGTGTAATATGTCCAGGATCAACTATCGCTGTTGCGTGGGGTACATCAGTTCGTAGCGCTTCGGCCACAATACCGGCCCCTTGTAGACCGAGCGAGAGACTGGCAGGGCCAACATGATATGCAGCAGGAAAGAAGGGACTGCCGGGTGCAACACAGGCCAACATCGCAAAACGGAAATTACCAAAGCCCTCCTCCGTCTCGTGCGCCAGTCGCTGTATAATACGTGCTGTCGGCACTGCTGCCTCTCCCCGCAGTCCGTGCTCTGTTGTCGCAAGTTGCACCGTCGCGTTCAGAGCAGATGTAACGGTGAGCAGATCAGCAAGCAGATCGAGACGTTCGAGCGGAAAGTCGGGGCGAGCCGCCAGGGCTGTTCCCAACGAACAGAAACCCAGACCAATGTCATCCAGCATCTGCTGAAGCTCTCGCACATAACTGAGGAGCGCCGATGACGACCAACCAGCAAGATCATCAAAGATCGGACGCGTCGAGAGCCGTACTGTCTGCACCTCATAACCAGCAGATGTGAAACGCACATTTGCCTGCTGAAGTATCTTGCTCGCTCGCTCCAACACATGCATAGAAAGTGGATGGGCTTCAGCGATGCCCAGCGTAATAGTACGCACAGGTGGCGTAGGCATACATGATTATCCCTTCAACGAATACCAATAAAATGATCATACGTCCGCAGAAATCGGTTGATCGCATGCGGCTTTGGGATAGCTCCTTTTATTGCGGCCAGTCACAAACTTGACATTGCAACTCGGACGCGATCAATCCGGTCCCTACCGGTGTGCGGCTTCCAACACACGTCCTAAAGCTTTGGTAAGGACCGTTACTTCCTCATCTGTGAGATAGCGGGCAAAATGGTTGATAATGCCTCGCGCATACAAAGGCCATGTTCGACGCACAGCTGCCAAACCTTCATCGGTTAGCACAGCATACGCGCCACGACGGTCAGTTCCGGATCGTTCACGCGTGAGTAGTCCTTTGGCTTCCAGGCGGTCAACCAGGCGCGTCAACCCACTACGGCTCAATACAACTTCTCGTGCCAGTTCATGCATGCGTAGTCGATGATCGGGAGCTTCGAGCAGTGCAAGCAGCACGTCATATTCGCTCAGAGGGAGATGCCCTGCCTCTACGAGTTCTCGCTCGATGGCATCGATCACCGCAGCATGAGCATTCAGGAAGGCACGCCAGGCGGCCAGATGAAATTCGTCAATTTTTTCGTCCATGCTCTCCATTGTATCAAAAATTAGTTGCGTTTGCAACAATTTTATGACTGATGTTCCATTGACTTGACATAGCTTCTCCCTCTCCTCTACAATTGTCGCTAAACATGCACTTACTCAATAGAGTAGGTGGAAGTTCAGACGAAGAAGGATAGCGACGATGACAGAGCAGATAGGACAACAATTTGGCAATTATCAACTCACCCATCTTCTAGGAGAGGGTGGCTTTGCCCAGGTCTATCTTGGGGAGCATATCTATCTCGGTACCCAGGCAGCTATTAAGTTGCTCTCAATGCAATTGAACGACGACAATCGTGAGGGGTTTCTTATCGAGGCGCGTACTCTCGCCCGGCTTATCCACCCGAACATTGTGCGCGTCCTGGATTTTGGAGTGAAGGAAAAGATTCCTTTTTTGGTGCTGGATTACGCACCCAACGGCACACTTCGTCAACGGCATCCCTACGGGACACGTGTTCCCCTCCCTACCGTCGTTACCTATGTGAAGCAAGTAGCAGAGGCTTTGCAGTACGCACATGATCAAAAGTTGATTCACCGAGATGTAAAACCGGAGAATATGCTGCTCGGCAGACTCAACGAGGTGCTACTTAGTGATTTCGGTCTCGCGCTAATGGCCCAGAGTACCCGCTTCCAAAGCCTGCAAGATGTGGAAGTGGGCGGCACATTGGTCTATATAGCACCTGAACAAATTCAAGGCAAGCCACGGCCAGCCAGTGACCAGTACTCTCTGGGCATCGTCGTCTATGAGTGGCTAAGCGGAGAGCGTCCCTTTCGCGGCACACTCAACGAAATCATCTCTCAACAGTTGGGAAGTCTTCCTCCACCCCTTAGAGAAAAGATACCAACGGTTTCGCCTGCCGTTGAGCAAGTGGTCATGACCGCACTTGAGAAAGAGCCACGTAAGCGTTTTGGCAGTGTACGAGAATTCGCCCTCGCCCTGGAACAAGCCAGCCAATCTGCAAATCCGTTCTCCGATCAAGCTCCTACCCTTGCAGCCTCTCAAGAGAATGAGGCATTCCTCTTAACCGAAGCTGCTCCGCCTCCATCACAAAAGTCCGGTGTGCCCACGTATCTTGAAGCGTCAGTTGCTCCCCCTGCGGCTGCCGCCGGAACGATTCTCTGTCGCTACCGTGGACACAGTTCCCCGGTCTCTTCCCTCTCATGGTCCCCTGATGGCACACAGATTGTTTCCACTGGCGGCGATAAGACAGTCCATGTTTGGGAGGCCACGACTGGGCGCTCCATTCGCATCTATCAAGATATTGCTGATGTGGTGCGGGGAGTAGCCTGGTCCCCTGGTGGCATGCGTATTGCCACTGCTGGGGCTGACGCTATAGTGCGCGTCTGGGATGTAGCTACTAATCGCCTGATCGTGGCCTATCAAGGTCACGCCGGTTCCGCCATCAACACACTGACCTGGTCGCCCAAGCAACAATTTCTTGCTTCTGCTAGTAGCGATGGTGCTATACACGTCTGGAACGCCACTACGGGCCAGACCATCACCATCTATCGCGGTCACGTCGGCAACGTCTACGCCGTAGCATGGTCTCCCGACGGCAAAAGCCTGGTATCCGGGGGTGATGATGCTACCGTACAGGTGTGGTACGCGTTCACAGGAAGCACTGCCTCGATCTATCGGGATCAGACGGCTAAGGTAGTAAGTACTGCCTGGACACCTGAAACATCTTCAGATGTACCACTTGGCTCACGTGTCGCCTGTGGCAGAGATGATGGCTTGATACAAATGTGGGATGTGATTACGAATAGTCAGGTACTGGCATACCGCTATACCGCTTCCGTCTCCAACCTGGCATGGTCTCCAGATGGCAGGCAATTCGCCTTCGCAAGCGCGGATAAGATCATCCAGGTGTGGAACACGCTCACCAATCGCAGGCAGTTCGTCTTCCAGCAGGCTGCCCAGGTACGTGTCATGGCCTGGTCCCCGGATGGGAAGTACATTGCCTCCGGCGGTGATGATGCAATCGTCCAGGTATGGGTCACTCGCTAAGCCGATAATACCGGTAGAAAAAATGGAGCGTATCCTTGACGACAACCCATGATGGTCATAGTCAGACCAGCACAAAGCAGGCTTGTTTTCTTTGCTCACTTGATCCAAAAGGGGAGTGTGCTGAGACACAATTGGAAGGACGCATTATTGCCGCACAAGAACGCGTGCTTGACGGGGAGAAAACTCCCATTGTCCTGCTTGATACTGGTACAGCACGCATCGAATTGCTTCTTGACGATCAGTATTACCGCAACTTCGTCAAGGATCTCAAAGCAAAAAGCGATGCCCTGGGCAGCTATCATCTGACTCTACGTGTCTATCACTTACCTACAGCATCGGTGTTCGTTGAACACAACGGACGAACAAGACAGCGCTACAAAGCCAATTCCTATACCATGGCAGTACTCGAACCTGACACGCTTCTCAACATCACCGACCTTAATCAGGCTGAATATTGTTCTCGTCAATACCTCTTGAAGCGCCTGGCATCCTCACCAGTCTCAGCAGCGACCATACGCGGTAACCTCGTACACCATTGCTTCAAGGAACTTCTCAAGGAGCACGACCGGGGCAAGTTCCACATATCACATATAGATGAAGTGCAGGAGACCCCATTAGCTACGCTTCATCGTCATCTGGAACAGGCTCTGCACCTCAATGCAATCGATCTGGCACTCGCCAATGTTTCTCCTGAAGGAATGCGTGCCGATGTTGCTCCACATCTGGAAAGTCTGGCTCACTGGTATGAGCGTGAGCGCGACACACTCTGGGATATGCCTGCTGCACATGCTGACAATCAGGAAGATGGACAGGAGCCTTCAAGTGGCAACCAGGTGCGAGCTGAGACCTTCCTGCTCGCTCCAGAGATTGGCCTACGAGGACGGCTCGACCTGTTCTGGCAACAGTCAGGACGGCAGAGATTGCTTGAGTTGAAAACGGGGGGAGCGACAGGAGAGCTGCCCAAACGTGAGCATCGCTGGCAGGTCAACGGCTACCATGCTCTCTTGACTGTGCGGCGCGACTCCAAGATGAAGAAGGCTCTCGCTACTTTGCTCTATAGTGGGACTCCAGGCAGTGCGCAAGCTCATGGCATTCCCGCAACGATTCGCGATATTCAGCGCGTCAATCAGACACGTAACACCCTCGTCCTGAGTCACATTACCGGTATTCCACCCGCTCCTCCAGGTCCATCCCGCTGTACGAAATGTGCAATGCTCGTCCAATGCCAGAAAGTCTCCTCGCTGCTCTCCTGGCAACCACCAGAACCCGATAACCGCATGCAACAGCAGATCGAGATCGATACCTCCGAAGATCGCGAGTTCTTCGCTAAGTACTATCAACTACTCCAGCTGGAAGGTAGGGCCGGTGAACAACAACAGGCCCTACTCTGGAAAATGCCTGTAGCGGAACGCCTCGAACGCGGCACAGCGATTTCTGGCCTGGAACTCCAGGGAACACCGACAATAGACAGGGACGGATGGGAGCAGACTTACCACTGTGTCAACACTTCAGAACTACGCGAAGGGGATGAGGTATTGCTTAGTGATGGCAATCCTATTACGGGCGAGGTGGTCACAGGAACGATCCTCAGTGTTAGCTCTACACAAGTGACCGTCTGGACACGTGAACTCATCGCCAGACCGACACTGATAGACCGTTACGACAATGATCTCGTTCACGTGCGCACATTGCAAAACTTATTACGCTGGCTGCAAGCAACACCGCACATACGTGACCTGGTAGCAGGCAAAATTCGCCCTCGCTTTATCGGCATCGCTGTTCCACCGCGACCAGACTTCAACCGTGAGCAGAATCTTGCCGTCGAACGCGCCCTACAAATGCAAGACTACCTGCTCATTCACGGCCCCCCAGGCACCGGCAAAACCAGCGTCATCGCCGAAATCGTCAAACGCCTGACCCAACAAGGTCAGCGCGTGCTCCTCTCCGCCTTCACCAACCAGGCCGTCGATAACATGCTCAAACGCCTCGACCAGGAGGGTTTCCATGAGTACCTGCGCCTCGGCCATGAACGCAGCGTCAATGACACCGTCAAGCAGCATCTGCTGAAAGAACTTGTGGAAACGCAACCCGACGTATCATCTCATGCTGGTGACCTCGTGCGCAATATAATCACAACTATGCCCGTTGTCGCCACAACGACCGCCACGTGGTCATCCGACAAATACATCCCCCAGACCGCTCAGCATGAAGAGGGACTTGCATCCGAAAATACTAGTCTGTCCTTCGATGTCGCCATCATCGATGAAGCAGGACAACTCACCGTTCCTGCCATCCTCGGTGCGCTCCGCTTCGTCAGACGCTTCATCCTCGTCGGTGACGAAAAGCAACTGCCTCCTCTGGTTTTGAGCAAGGAAGCGGCAATAAACGGTCTCTCTGATTCCCTTTTCAGCTTTCTCAAGCGGCTCGATGATGACTACAGGAAAAATCATCCTGAGACGATCAGCGCCAGCGTACCATTACGCACACAATACCGCATGAACAAGTGGATCTCGAACTTCTCGTCGACCGTCTTTTATGACAAAGAATTAATGGCACACGAGTCGGTGGCTAATCGGAAATTGGAATTTGTTCCGGTGCAATGGCGAGGGACCAGCACGACGGTGAACAGAGCATCCTTCGTTCACAGAGCAAGCGATTCCAATCTCCCATTAGTTTTCGTGGATGTACGTGACCCGTCGGCAAACGCGGAGTCGAAAATCAGCAATGCTGAGGCACAGACGGTGCGTGAGGTCATTGCCAATTTACTCGTACGAGGCATCGAGCAAAAAGACATCGGCATCATCGCACCTTACCGCGCCCAGGTCGCCAACATCCGCCGCCACTTATTTAGTGATGATGTTGCCAGTAAATGGCAAGCCTTGCCAGCAACTTCGCCGATGAGCGTTGATACCGTTGATCGCTTCCAGGGTGGTGAACGCATGGTGATTATCATGTCGTTTGCCACGACAAGCGAACCACAGGGTGAGAGGCGTGCATTTCTCACCAACCCCAATCGTTTGAACGTCGCATTGACACGTGCTCAGCGCAAGCTCATCCTGGTCGGTTGTGTGCCTGCCCTTGAGAACCTGCCTATTTTCAGTCGGCTGATTACATATTGCCGGAGCATGAAGACGATCATCGCTACTTCACTGCAATAAGCAGTGAACAAAAGTATCTGAGTGCAATTATTGGTGCATCTGGTAAACTTAACCAGTTGCACCAATAAGTAGCGTTATAGGCTACACAAGTAGCCAATCAAGGCTAGAGAATAGCAGCAAATAATTGCTAGTACAAAGACTCTCTAGGATTTTAGTCATGTTTTTTTGACAGATTAGCCAAAGTAAGTTAATCTCATCTTCGGCAGATGTTCCTGTTTGTAGCTATGAGGAGAACTATGCGCAAGGTACAGCTTGTTCGCATCAGCGAGGGTGAGAGACAAACTATCAGCCGTTTGGCCCAGATACCTACGCTCTCTATCGCTTCTGTCTCGCCTCAAAAGCCCGATATGCCTCCTATTGGGCAAAAGTACCAGGAGCTAGACTCAGATTCAGTCGCCACAAAGAGTACATCACACAAGCACAGCTTGCTATTGCGAAGAATGTGGCGTGAACGTTGGGTGTATGCGCTACTGTTGCCGGGTCTGCTCTACTTTCTGGCTTTCTACTATCTGCCACTATTGGGCAACATTGTTGCTTTCCAGGACTACTCACCTTATCTAGGGTTTTTCCGTAGCCCATGGATCGGCCTGGCCAATTTTGCCCGCTTGTTCACTGACCCTGAGATCGGCATTGCAATACAGAACACGCTGATCATCAGCATTCTGCAAATTCTTTTTGCCTTTCCCTCTGGCATCGCGTTGGCCTTGCTGCTTAACGCTCTCATCAGTGAGCGTTTCAAGCGCTTCATGCAGAGCGTGCTCTATCTGCCCCACTTTCTCGGATGGGTAATTATCATCTCGATATGGCAACAACTTTTCGGCGGTGATGGTTTCCTGAACCATTTCATCGTCGGCATGGGAGGCAAGCCCATCGACATCATCACCAATCCCGATTTCTTTAAACCGATGGTAGTCTTGCAAGTGATGTGGAAGGATAGTGGCTGGAGCACAATTATCTTTATGGCTGCTATTACTGCCATCGATACTTCGCTCTATGAAGCAGCAGTGGTAGATGGAGCCAACAAATGGCGACGCATCTGGCACATTACCTTGCCTGGCATTCGTGGTATTATCGTTCTCCTGCTAATACTACGCATCGGCAATATCTTGAGTACGGGCTTCGAGCAGATTTTCCTTCAGCGTACTGCCGTCGGACTGAACGCCTCTGAGGTCATCGATACGTTCGTCTATTCGCGTGCATTGCTCAGTGGCGACTGGGGGTTCGCGGCCGCCGTGGCCCTTGTTAAAACGGTGATTGCTGCGCTGCTGGTCTATACGGCTAATAGGACTGTCAAGAAGTTTGGAGAGGCAGGTCTATACTGATATGGTGCGTTGGGACAAACCGAGCTTTCTCGGTCAAAGTATACTCTATCTGACAATGCTTATTCTGGCAGTGGTCATGCTCTTTCCCTTTCTCTATGTCCTGGCCGTCAGCTTTTCTAGTTCTCGGGATGTGGCCGATGGAAGATTGATTATCTTTCCGGCACACCCTACTTTGGCAGCGTACAGTTGGGTGTTGCAAGGGGGACAGTTTCTGCAAGGACTGGAGAACAGTTTCTTTCTGGTGGGGATAGGTACAGCATTCAACATGCTCATGACTACGACCATGGCTTATGCTTTAAGCCGTAGAGGTGTGCCAGGCAATAAATTTGTACTGTGGGCTGTCTTGCTCACCTTGCTTATTGCACCGGGCATCATTACGAAATACCTCGTCGTCAAGCAATTCGGCCTGCTCAATACTTTATGGGCATTGATTATACCAGGTGCCATCCTTCCCTTTAATCTCGTGGTGCTCCGACAATTCTTTTTGTCTATTCCAGAAGAGTTAATCGATAGTGCGAAGCTTGATGGGGCCAACGACCTACAAATATTACGGAGTATCGTGCTGCCATTATCCAAAGCTGCTTTGGCAGCTATAGCTCTGTTTTATGCAGTGGGACATTGGAACAGCTTCTTTGATGCCACGATTTATCTAAACAACCCCCAACTCTATCCGGTCTCAGTCATTTTGCGTCTCCTCGTGCTGCAAGGAGGCCAGTCCATGACTGAGACCTTGACAGGGCAGACCGCGCCTCCTGATCAGACCGTCCAGATGGCGGTTGTGGTTCTCGCCATTGTACCAATCTTGCTCATCTACCCATTCCTACAAAAATACTTTACGAAAGGGGTTTTAACAGGCTCGATCAAAGGCTAATCCGGTTGTTGTCTCTGTGAGCTGATACAGCAACTACGACTCCAGGATCAAAGTCAGATCTTCTTGTGTCATACATTATGAGGGGGAACTACTATGAGTGAAGAATCTTCAACCAAGATTGAGCGCGATGCACACAATATACAGAGTCGTCGCCAATTTATGCGTATAGCAACACTGACAGCAGGCAGCGCCTTGCTTGCTGCCTGCGGTGAGTCACAAAATCCTGCCCCACCAGTACCACAAATACCGACTGTAGCACCAGACGCCGTGACAGCTACAGCACAGGCATCACTTGGCAAAACGTACTTTCCATCACCAGCCCCAGGGGTACCAGAGGCATTTACTCTGCCACTTCCGACCTTTCAGTCGGTCACTTCCGCTCCCGGTCGAGGTGGGACGGTCAATGTCTTCTCAATTACCTATGCAGCACCAGAAACTCCAAAGAACATGAACCACTACTGGCAGGAACTGGAGAAGCGACTGAATGTGACCTGGAACGTCACTTACGCTGTCGGCAATGCGAACTACTCCGAAAAAGTGGCTACACTATTGGCAAGTGGAGACCTGCCCGATCTCTTCCGTCTCAACACCGGCATCGCCCCTTCGCTGTTACAAGCCATTCAGCAGGGTGCTTTTACCGATCTAACGCCATACCTGACCGGTAGTGCGCTCAACGAGTATCCCAATCTGGCCCGCTTCCCAGCGCTGCTCTGGCAGAATGTCGCCATCAACGGCAAAATCTATGGAGTGCCACGTCCATTCGGCTTCACTGGAGGAACCCTGCTCTACCGCAAAGACTGGGCGCAAAAGGTGGGCGTACCCAATCCCAAGAACGCCAACGACTTCTTCAAGCTGATGCAGGGTTTCACTAAGGGTGATCCAGATGGCAATAAGTCTGCTGACACCTGGGGGATGGGCTTTGCCGCCACAGGTATCGCGACACACCCATTCTTCATGAACATGTTTAATGTACCAAATCAATGGCGAGTGGAGACGAATGGTAGCCTGACTTACTTCCTCCAAACGAATGAGTACAAGGCAGCCGTAGCGTTCATGACGAAAATGTTTGCGGCAGGGCTTTTCTATCCTAACTCACTCACCTACACTGGCTTACAGATCAAGCAGGCGTTCACTGCAGGTAAGATTGGTTCATTTAACGATGGCTTCTCTACCTTGTACGATCAAAGGACGAAAATAAAAACGCTGAATCCCAATGCCGATGTGGGAATACTGGTACCATTCGCAGCTAATCCTGGTGGCAAAGCTAACTACTGGACCAGCAGGGGCTTTTTAGGTTTCACAGGCATCCCTTCATCAGTAGGAAGTAACGCGGACCGCGTAAAAGAACTGCTGCACATTCTCGACTATCTGGCAGCCCCAACCTTTAGCCTGGAGGCCAATTTCTTGACTCTGGGTATCGATGGCTGGGACAACAAGATGGGGTCCCAAGGTGTAAAGGCACTCACCCCGACAGGCACAAACGAAATTGGCAATCTGACGAATCTGATGAGCGGACCTCTTGTGTACTACTACCCTTCAGAACCTCCACTCGCACCTGTGGCTCAGGAGTACACACGCCGCTTGCTCGCCATCGGTGTTTACAACCCGGTAGATAGTCTCGTGTCTCCAACGGCAATGAAGCAACAGGCAACACTCGATACGTTGATCAATGACCGTATACTGCGCATCGTGAGAGGCATTGATCCACAAAGCGCCCTGAATGACTTGATCAAACAATGGATGGCTCAGGGCGGCACACAGATCGCTCATGAGTACGCCCAGGCGCTTCATAGGTAATCCAATTTCAGACAGAGCATAACAGAGATTGAGCTTCTCGCCAGACGGGAAGCTCAATCTCTGTTATGCTCTGTCTGAAATTAGACAAACCCTGAGTCACGTTTCGCCTGGTCAATAGTCGAGCCAAGATAGACGCGGATGGGAGCTTCACGTGCTACGACCAGATCGCTCAGCCGAGCGGGTAGGGGCTGTCCTAGCAACTGTTCGAGCAGTTCTCGCCGGTACTGCCGCTCAGTTGGGTGTTGTTGCGCAACATTGCTATGTTCCCCAGGGTCGGCTTGCAAATCAAAAAGAAACTCTTCTGCATCGGGTACTTCAAAGTTCACAAAATAGTTCCAGCGTGCATCCCGAACTGAGGCATAGCTACCCCAACCTGTGATGACATATTCCCGCTGAGGAGCGCCGGGGTGCTCGACCCACTGCCAGGCATTAGATCCTGCGACAGGGCTATAGGGTACACCAAGCAGTGCCAGGGCAGTCGGAACGAGGTCATGATTCTGGACCAAAGCATGACATTCACTACTTTGGTAATTTGGATGGCGGATCAACCAGAAGAGCTGTGTATTATGAGCATATAATCGCGAGTCCTTTTTTGAAAACTGACCATGATCCATGAGCTCGGTGCCATGATCGCTCACCGCCATGACAATAGTGTCTTGATCAAGACCGGTCTCTACCAGCGTGTTCAGGAAATAGCCTACCCATCGATCGACAAAGGTGAGGTACGCAAGATAGAGTTCACGCACGTGGCGCTGTTCCGACTCGGTCAGGTCTTTTGCAGTTAAGCCGATTGGATAAATGAACTCGATGCCATTGAACTCAGGATCAGACAGGTATGGTTTCAAGTATTGACGTGGTGGGTCCCAGGGCTCATGGGGGCTGAAGGAGTCCACGAACAAAAAGAACGGCTGAGTTGACGTATGCTGGTGATCGCGTAGCCAGGCGGCAGCTCGTGTAAAAGTCTGTGCTGTGAGCCAGTCTTCCTCTCGTTTGCGCTCTCGCACGTTCAGCAAATACTGCACGAGAGAGGCATGCTCGACCGGGTCTGGATTGCGTACATAGCGTGCCAGTTCATCAATGCTAACGACCCCGGCTCGGTAGTTATCGCTTTCATAGCCGCGAAGAAATTCATATTGCAGGAAACCACGTGTAAAGTTGACAGTGGGCTTGAACAGGTGGTAGTTATCACTAATGAGGCCAGTTTGATATCCTTGTTGGAGCAAAATTTCAGCTATTGTCGGCTGCTCAGGTGGAATCTTATGCCAGCCTCGTCCGGTCGGCCACATCCCTTTGGTATCAAAGCGGTAGCGCCAGGGAAACGAGCGTTCACCGGTAAAGTAGGCACGGCGGGTAGGAATGGTCGGCTCTCCCTCACCGAACACTTGAGTGAACTGCACACTTTCCTGTCTCAATCGGTCAAGATACGGCAATTCTACAGACCATGGAGCGCGGTGGTTCAGCAGGTCAAAGCGGAACGTATCCAGGCAGATTACAATAAGATTCCAGCGAGTTTGTTTCACCAAGCCTATACTCCCCTCTTGATCAACTCAGGTCTTTGCTATCAACATTCACAACCCATTATACGCTATCTAACATGAAGCAAATCTTAGAGAGACACAAACACGAGAGAGGCGTTTTGTGGCGCACAACGCCTCTCTCGTGTTTGTGTCTCTCTAAGATTTGCTCACGCTCAATGAGACGCACTCATAGGTGCAACATCATACTCTCCGGCATCTACAAAATCACACGCTGACGTGCCTGTGCCTTTCGGCAACACACACCAGAACAGGTCGTGCATCGCATCCCAGGCATCAAGTATCTGGATAGCCCGTTTACTGCGCGTCTTGCGAGCATGCCAGCCGATGACGATACGCAACGCCTCCCGTTCTCGCGCATCTTCAATGCGTCGGAGTTCTATGAGTTCAGTATTGCAACGAAGAGGGAAGACATCCGCCTCATCCAGGACATAAGCGACACCGGAGGACATACCAGCAGCAAAGTTTTGTCCGGTTTCGCCGAGGACGACAACCATGCCACCGGTCATATATTCACAGCAATGGGCTCCCGCACCTTCGACGACTGCTAACGCGCCGCTATTACGCACAGCGAAGCGTTCGCCAGCTCGTCCGGCGGCGAAGAGTTGCCCCCCTGTTGCACCGTAGAGGACGGTATTGCCGATGATGGTGTTTTCGTGTGAAGCGTAACTCGCATCGACTGGTGGGGCAATGATAATCTGCCCTCCTGTCATACTCTTACCTACGTAGTCGTTGGCATCTCCGTTGAGAATGAGACGCATGCCGGAAATGCAGTAAGCACCGAAACTCTGGCCTGCTGATCCCTGGAAGGTGCAGGTAATGTTCGCTCCCGGCAGTCCAGTGTTTCCGTAACGCCGGGCCACCTCACCGGCAAGGCTGGCACCGATGGAACGATCATAGTTGCTGATACTGTGCTGCGTGAGGACACTTCGTTCACCATTAAGGGCTTGCTGCGTTTCTACCAGTAGTTGCTCGGCAATCGACGATGCTGGCAGAGTTATATGTGTCTCAGGCAAACAGCGTTCTGGCAACGAGACGAGCAGGGAAGCCAGATCAACCTCTGTCTCTTCGGAGCATTGCAAGAGTTCGGCATGCCCGATCAGGTCATCCAGGCGTGCAATACCAAGTTGCGCCAATAGCTCCCGAACCTCTTCTGCAACCAGGGTCAGGTAATTGATGAGATATTGAGGTTGGCCTGTGAATTTGGCACGCAGATCCTCTCGCTGCGTGGCAATTCCTGTGGGACAGGTGTTCAGGTGGCACTGTCGTGCCATGTCACAACCAAGAGAGACGAGGGCGGTAGTACCAAAACCAAATTCTTCTGCCCCTAGCATGGCTCCAATAATCACATCTCGCCCGGTCTTAAAGCCTCCATCCACTCGCACTCTGACGCGCTTACGTAAGCCATTGCGTACCAGGACCTGTTGCGTTTCTGCCAGACCAAGCTCCCACGGCATGCCAGCGTGCTT
>Ga0070739_10003554_pt1 | contig 19275 bp, 17 predicted proteins | sample Coa_R1_7_FD_66445 | JGI IMG/M metagenome (GOLD analysis project Ga0070739, IMG submission 66445) | Surface soil microbial communities from Centralia Pennsylvania, which are recovering from an underground coalmine fire - Coalmine... | ecosystem: Environmental > Terrestrial > Soil > Unclassified ... | reverse complement strand
TGTGGCTCCACGCTGGCCGGCGTATAGCAGAGGCTCTTTCGCCGCCGCAATCCGGCAAATTCCGCAGCCGCGGCGTCGTGCCGCCCAGCGCACCGACGCTGGAGCAAAACGAAGGGGCGCAATCCACAGCCGCGGGGCTGGCAAAGCCTGGCGCCCGTGAGCAGCATCGGCCGCCGCCTGCCGCGAGCCGCCCAGCTTGCTTCGCCCCTTCACCTCTGGGCGGCCTGCGGCGGCGCCCCGGGTGCGGGATTGACGACGCCATAGTGATCCGCCAGCAGGTTGCCCGGCTGGCCCCAAGCCGCGGGCCGCGGCCGTTCTTCCAGCATGGTGGCGTTCCATGCCTCCCAATCGCTTCGCAGCCGCTCGAAGACGTCCCTGCGGCGATCCTTGAGATTGGCGCGCTCGCGCGGATCTTGAACGACATCGAACAGGAACTCGTTGCCGGCGATGCGCAGGTATTTCCAGTTCCCCTCGCGGACCGCCCGCTGCGATCCCGCCTTGTAGCGCCAATAAAGCTTACGCGGATGCGGCGGCGCGCCGCTCAGAGCCGGCGCCAGATCCTCGCCGTCCGGCGGATAGGCAGGATCGGGGCGCGTTCCGCCGATTGCGAGCAACGTCGGCATCCAGTCCATCGTGATCATCACCTGATCGGATACCGACGCCGCAGCAATGCGGCCAGGCCAGCGCACGATCGCCGGAATACGAAGCCCCCCTTCGAGCAACTCCCCTTTCATGCCGGTGAACGGCCAGATCATGGAGAACCGCTCGCCGCCGTTGTCGCTGCTGAACGCCACGACCGTGTTTGCGGAAAGCTCGTGAACGTCGAGCGCCTGCAGCACGCGCCCGATGTTAGCATCAAGGCTCTGCACCATTTTGCCGTAGGTCTTCTGGGTGCCGCCGTCGCGATGGCGAATGTCGCGGATGCGTTGCGACTCGGCCTGATCGTCCGGCCCCTCCCAAGGCCAATGCGGCGCGGTGAAATGCAGACTGAGCAGAAACGGCTGCCTGGACCTCGCGTAGCTCGCGATCGTCTCGACCGCGCGATCGCCCAGGAGGTTGGTCATGTAGCCATGCCGCTCCGCCGGCACCTCCTCCTCGTAAAGTTGAGAGGAGTCCTCGCCGGTGCGGGCGTGGTCGGCGCCGTGATTGAAATAGTCGGCGGCGCCGCCGAATATGCCGAAGAAATGGTCGTAGCCGCTCTTGAGCGGACTGAAATCCGGCAGGAAGCCGAGATGCCATTTGCCGATCAGCGTCGTCCCATAGCCTGCAGTGCGCAGCAGCGAAGGCAAGGTCGGATGGGTGGACGGGAGCCCGATGTTTCTCGGCGTCGCAGCGCCGATCGGTTCCTCCAAACCGACCGTGAGACGATACTGGTAACGCCCGGTAATCAACGCCGTGCGGGTCGCCGAACACACGGCCGAATTGGCGTAGGCTTGCGTGAATTTCATCCCTTCAAGCGCAAGCCGGTCAACATTCGGCGTCGTGTAGTCGCGCTGGCCGTAGCAACTCACATCCGCAAAGCCGAGGTCGTCGGCGAGAATGAAAACGATGTTCGGCCTGGCGGCCTGCGCGCCGGCGCGCCGCACGGCCGGCGCGCCAACGGCGAGCGTTCCGGCAGCGCCGACCAGCAGATCACGGCGCGAGAGGCTCTTTGGGTGTGGCATTTGGTTTCTCCCTTGGAATCGAGGCCAGGACGGTTGTCGGGCGACCCAAGTAGTCGCGCTCTGGCGGGCCGACGCAACGAACGCTTAAGATTGGCTCCGCTCGCGGGCGACCACAAGGGTCGCCCCAACAGCCAACATTCAGCCGAAAAGGACGACGTATTTGACGCCTCCCCGTTCCGGCGTATTCTTCCGCGGGACCGGTGCGGGCACCGCCCATTCGTCTTGAGGGAGCGAACCCGTCTTCAGGGAGCGAGCCGGCATGAGCACACGCATGTTTCTGACGATTACTCTGAGCCTGCTGGCCTCCGCTCCAGCCCTTGCGGCCGAGATCAGCATCATCAGCGCCGGCGCGGTCGAGCCGGGCGTCACGGCGGCGGCGGAGGCGTTCCACAAGGAGACCGGCGTCGAGGTCAAGATCAAATTCGCAACCGCCCCGGCGATCAGAGAGCGCGTCGGCGGCGGCGAGGCCGCCGATGTGGTGATTGCGCCGCCGGCGGTCATCGATGAGCTGGCGAAGGCCGGCAAGCTTGACGGCTCGGCGCGCGCCGCAGTTGGACGGGTTGGCGTCGGAGTGGTGGTCCGTGATGGCGTCGCGAAGCCCGACGTGTCGTCCACAGATGCGCTCAAGCGCGCTTTGCTCGACGCCGATTCGGTCATCTACAACAAGGCATCGACCGGCCTCTATCTCGAAAAGCTGTTCGACCGGCTGGGCGTGGGCAGGGAGGTCAAAGCCAAGGAGACGCGCTTTGCGGACGGCGCCGCCGTGATGGAGCATGTCATCCACGGCAAGGGCAAGGAGATCGGCTTCGGCGCCATCACGGAAATCAGGCTCTATGGGGACAAGGGCGCGCAATTCGTTGGGCCGCTGCCGCCCGAGGCGCAGAACTACACGAGCTACGCGGCGGCGCCTTCGGCTGCACCCGCCAACCGCGGCGGCGCCGCCGCATTCGTAAAATTCCTCGCGAGTCCGGCTGCGAGGGCGGCTTTCCTCGCAAAGGGCGTCGAGTAGTCAGGACATCGCGAAGAAGAACTCCTCAGCGGGCTCCTTAAGCGAAACCGGTCGATCACGCCATCAGCGCGGAATTCTCCACGAGCCAGATCACCGAGCCGCCGAAGGCGTCGTTTCTCGTGACGTCGCGGTCGAACTCTTGCGGCGTGTTGGGATTTTGAATGTGTTGAAACAATTGGTAGCCCCGGTGAGCTATATCGGGAATGTTGCCGGGAGCTCGCCAATAATGCTGCGTCTTCAGGTCGAAATACAACTCGTCTGAGGACAGGAGGGCGTCGAAGCCGACATACACGCCGGGCACGAAGCCCGAAGTCGTGACCGCGTCGAACCATTCGTTGCAATAATCAATGATATCCTGATGGGGAGTGCCTTGCGCAATTCCTTCAAGGTCAAGCCAGACGTTTACGCCGCTGGGCAGCCCCGCCTCGGCGGCGTATGAGCCCGCATTTTCGCCGTATGTGCGCCCAAGCTGCGAGGTCGGACGCCATCCGGGATTGGCCACATGCTGGACAGCCATGAGGGCCATCCCGGAATCGAGAATGGTCCGCGCTTCGTCGATTGAGAGATCCGGAGTGCCCTTTTTCTCATTGCTCTTGCGGCTGGCATCATCCCGGCTGACGTATCGCACGCAAAACCGGAATCCCTTGGCAAAATACTGCTTGGCCTGGGCCGAATTGATCTTCGTGTCTGAATCAAACCCGATGATTCCTTGCGGCGCACGGGCAACAGTGCCGGGCAAAGACATGGATTCCTCCCACTTCCTGGCGCAGGGCGCAGCGCCGGATTCGCGCGCGGATGGTAGCCAAAGGCTTTTCGCCGCGGCAAGCGCGCCGATCGCTAATGTCGAGACTTTGACAGTTCGTCTCGCGCGCGCTGTCGGGCCCCGGCGTGGTGAACGCGTTACTGAGCGCTTGCAAAACGCGCGGCCATGTTATTTCTGGTGTTGGACAAAGCAGGAGAACATGCATGCGAGGCTTGTTAGTGCTGGCGGCGTTGATGGCGAGCTCGAGCGTATTCGGACAGGAGTGCATTCGGCCCGAGTGGGGCAAGTGCGTGTCGTTTCCGAACGGCGGACGGCACACCGGCACGTCGATCCAGAAAGAGAAGATCGAGGCGGAGGTCACGCCCGGTCCCGACATCTGCGTCGTCAACGAGGAGGAGATCGGCGGCTACACATTCGCGCGCTTCGCGCGCAACGGCGCGCCGTGGCCGAACGCCGACTGGGCCGCGAACGTGGATGACTTCTGTTTCTTCAAGAAATGAACGGAGTCCGCGCCCCGCCCAGACTCGTGGCCGGATTGAGCGCGGCGCATCCGGGTGCGGCGGCGTGTCTCCGATAAGGCGGTCCCGGATTTCGCTGCGGTCAATCCGGGCTGCCGACGGCCGCGAAGCACCCATTGAAAGACCATTCGGTCCGATTGAAACAGCCATATTGCGGCTTTTGCCCGCGACGAGCACGTGGTAGTCTCTCCCAGAAAGAGCGGGCTCGCAATTCGCATACCCCGTAGTGCGCATCCCTCGCAGTGCGCATAGAATGAGCGGAGGCGGTCACATGAAACGGGCGCCGTTTGCGATCACCATCGCGGCCGCGACCATCGTCGCAGGCTCCGCGGCCGTATGGGGTGTCTGGGCGCCGGCCACTCCGAGCGCTGCCCCCTCCCGCGCCATAGAGCCGGTATGGACCGAGACCAAATGGCCGTTCCTGCAGGACCAATGGGGGATCGGCAAGGCCTTCGTGTGCATGCCGGCGGATTGCGGCGTCAAGATCAGCCTGTTCATCCGGCCGAAGATCGGCTTCTGCAATTGCTCGACTGGCGTGTCCGACGACGCCGAACTGGAGCGCGTCGCCGATACCGATCTGATCGCTCCGAAAGTGCAGCCGCTCGGTCCCGGCAGTCCCGTCAAGGTCGGCTGGATGCGAGGCCTCAGCCGGGCCTATGTTTCGTCCGGCGAAAAGCCGAATGAGCGCCTGCTGTCGGTCGCATTTAACGACGAGTGCGATGTAGTCGTAGCCGTCGCATCGCTTGGCGAGGGCGATCCGAACGTGCTTGGGCCGGCTGTCCTGTCCTACCTCAACAGCAGGCCCATGGTGCTGTGGGCAAAGAAGGAGCTCGGCCTGGAATTCGTGCGGCGCGAATGGTGACGGAAGGCATCGCAGGGTGGGCAAAGGCGCAACCGAAATCGGCAACAGCCGATGTGGGTGCTGTTGACCGCCGAAATCGGCCGTTGCCGGTTTCGGCACTGTTGACCACCGAAGCCGGGCAAGCCCGACTTGGGTGCGCCGTGTCCGCCGGCGCCCGGCCTTTCGATGGTCAGTGGGCACGCTTCGCTCTGAGCTTGTCGAAGAGTGCCCACCCTGCGAGATTTACAAGGGGCTTATCGGCGCCTTTGCCCACCGTACAAGTCTTCCATTTGATCGAAATTCAGCTAGGGAGGAAGCAATGATCAAAGGTGTGAAACAGCGCAATCTGCTTTGCGGCGTGGCGATGGCCGCAGGCATCATCGGCGTGGGCGCCGGCGTGTGGATGCTGCAGCCCGCCGCGACCGCGCAGGAGGCGACGGTTGAGGCGCCGATCTTCGAGGTCGATCCGCTGTGGCCGAAGCCGCTGCCCAATGAAGGGCTGCTCGGCATGACGATCGGCGTTTCGATCGACGACCAGGACAACGTCTGGATCGTCCATCGCGGCGCCGCGACGTTGAACAACAATGAGAAAGGCGCCGAGCTCAATCCTCCCGTCGCGATTTGCTGCCGCAGCGCGCCGCCGGTCATTGCATTCAACCAGGCGGGCGACGTGATCCACTCGTGGGGCGGCCCGGGTCCTGGCTACGAGTGGCCGGAATCGATGCACGGCATCCATGTGGACTACAAGGGCAATGTCTGGCTCGGCGGCAACGGCGCCAAGGATGCCCAGATCCTCAAATTCACAAAGGACGGCAAGTTCCTGATGCAGTCCGGCCACCAGGGCAAGAACGCCGGCAGCAACGATCCGGAGAACTTCGGGCGCGTGGCCCAGATCTACGTCGATCCGAAATCGAACGAAGCCTTCGTGGCCGACGGCTATCGCAACCGCCGCGTGGCGGTGGTGGATCCCGACTCCGGCAAGATCAAGCGCTGGTGGGGCGCCTACGGCAACAAGCCCAACGACGACCCGGAGGGGCCCTACAATCCGACGGCCGCGCCCTTGCAGCAGTTCCGCAGCCCGGTGCACTGCATTGCGCTCGCCAACGATGGCCTGCTCTATGTCTGCGACCGCCAGCATGACCGCGTTCAGGTCTTCCACACCGACGGCACGTTCATCAAGGAGCAGTTCTTTGCCAAGAATACATTGGCGTCGGGCTCGACCTGGGAGATCGCCTTCTCCAAGGATCCCGAGCAGCGCTACATGTACATCACCGACGGCCAGAATGAACGCGTGCGCATCGTCCGCCGCGACACCATGACGGAGCTGACTTCGTTCGGCCGCGGCGGGCGCCAGCCGAGCGAGTTCTTCGGCGTGCACTCAATCGCGACCGATTCGAAGGGCAACATCTATACGACCGAGACCTACGAGGGCAAACGCGTCCAGAAGTTCACCTACAAGGGCATCGGCAAGGTGCGGGCCGGCGACCAGGGCGTCGTGTGGCCGAAGCGCAGCAGCTAAAGCCGGTTTCGGGTGGGGTCGCTTCACCTGCGCCGTCGCCGGGCTTGTCCCGGCGACGGCGAGTGGCGGAGGGCAGAGCAGAAATAATTGAGGTGGCCGGGACAAGCCCTGGGACAAGCCCGGCCACGACCGGGAAGAGAGGCCAAGTGCTTCGGCGCGCGACAATCATCCTTATGCCCGGTACGAACGCACTGTCATCGCTTTTCACATGCGCAACTTTCTCTCGGCAGCACTCATCGCGTTCGCTACGATCGCTGCCTCCCATGCGTCAGCTCAAACCTGCCTGCGGCCAAAGTGGACCGAATGCATCTCGTTTCCGAACGGAGGCCGGCATACCGGGGTATCCCCTTACGGGAAGCCTCTACAGATGGAGGTTCCCGCGGGGGCCGAGATTTGCGTGAGCAACGAGTGGGAAATCCGCGCTGAAACCTACGCCCAATTTTCTCGCAATGGGCGGCCCTGGCCTGATCGCGATTGGGAGGTGGATGTTGACACCTTCTGCTTCTATAAAAATTGATCATGAAGCGATATCGTGCGGACGGAGCCGTGCCGCTGCGGCGGTTCGCCGTATTCCTGATGGCGACGCTTGCAGGCGCGACCTCTTACGCTCGCGTCGTCACCACGCCCGCCCTCGCCCATGACATTCCAGCCGACGTCAAGATCAACGCCTTCTTCAGGCCCGCGGGCGACCGGCTCGAACTTCTGGTCCGGCTTCCCCTCGCCTCCCTGATCGACACCGATTTTCCCCATGCGGGGCCCGTATCTGTACCTCGCACGAGCCATCCGCGGCGGCGTCAAGGTGTGGCTCACAGACAATATCGACGCCTACGAGGACGGCGCCTTGCTTGAGAAGCCGCGCATCGCCGCGGCGCTGGTGTCGCTGCCGTCGGACAAATCCTTTGCGTCGTTCGAAGCGGCGCGCGCCATGTGGTGGGGCCGCGGCCGCCCGATGATCTCGATCTCTCCCCGAGCCAGCAACTCCTCGACGGGCTGCGCGAATACAAGATCCGGTCCGATCGCTTGGAGTTCGCCATCGACCTGCGGGTCGACCGGCTGGGCGGCGCCGTCACTACGGCGCTGCGCTTCATACCGCCCGACGTAAGGAAAGCGGCAACATTAACTGAGCCATTTCCCAGACCGCGAACCGGCGATCGTGGTTATCGCAACGACACGGTTGTCGTATCTGCATATGGCTTCGCGGCAAAAACGACACCTTCACAGCCAATCGTTCAAAGATCGGCGGCGCCCTAATAAAATACCATTTTCCCTGAGAACAGGGAAAATAACAGGGAATTAGATCCTGCAAAAATTCACTGTCTGACTCGATTATTTACGGCGGGCCTGGAGCAAACAACTCATCGACAGTCATCCGCCGCTTGGTAAACCCCTGCTCGTGCAGATAGCGGCACAATGTCTCGATCGCCTTGCGGTTCGCCGCCACGCCGTAAGGCCAGATGTCCTCGCCCAGCACCGCCTGCGTGGCGCGATACTCCGCCTCGATCCAGGGCAGCGTCAGCGCAAACGCCGACAGTTTCGCGAAATCCGCAACCGCGATGTCCTTGGCTCTGGCGAAGGCCTTGAAGAGATTTCCGGCCATCCAGGGATGCTGTTCCGCCAGGGTGTTGCGAATCCCGACAGCGTGCATCAGCGGGTAGACGCCGGCTTTGCGGTAATAAGCCTGCTCGGCCGCGCGGTAATCGGGAAACAGCCGCGCCACGGCCTCTCTGCCCGCGCCATGGGGCAGCGACGGGTCCGGCGGGGCTTGCCGGAAACATGACGGCGGCCGCGCCGAGAGCACGGCGTCGAGTTCGCCTTCCGCCAGCATGCCGGCGAGGCTCTTGCCAGCGGGGATGGCCTCGATCTCGATATCGGCCGCGCCCAAAGCGACGGCGCCGTCAGCGAGCGAGGCGGGTCGCGCCGGCTGTTCGAGCGGCCCTATCCGCCAGCGCAAGTCGGACGGCTTGATCCCATATTCGTCAGACAGAAGCCCGCGCATCCACACCAGCATGGTAGTGAAATATTCGGGCGTACCGACGCGCTTGCCCTTAAGATCGGCTGGCGACGCGATGCCGCGGCCGGTGCGGATGAAGATCGCCGAATGCCGAAAGGCGCGGGACAGAAACACCGGGATCGCGGTGTAATGCGCCTTGCCCTGGTCGCGCAGCGCGATGTATGTGGAAAACGACATTTCGGAAACATCGAATTCCTGGTTTTTCAGATTGCGCGCAAACAACTGATTCGGCTCGACCACGTGGTAGGCAACGGCGCAGCCTTCGACCTTCACGACGCCATCGCGTATGGCGCGGATGCGGTCGTATTCGCCGGATGCGACTGTAATGGGGATATCAGGCATGATCCCGTCTGCACGCGCAGGCAGTCTTGATGCTGTGGAGCCTCGGGTCAAGTGCCCCTGCGATCCGTGCCCTATAAGGTTCTCGCAGGGGGTGCGGCTGTGACCAAACGGAGACAAACCTGCGGGACCGTTAACCCTGGTTTGGTCGATTTCTCATGGCTGGGCCGGAAACTCGGGGAACAGTTTTGCGGCTCGCGAATTATAGTAGCGACCGGCCGCTATCCCCCTCCCCCGCGCGCGGTCGGCCAATCCGAGGCGCAATCGACAATTACGTCGGTTGCGCCTCATTCTATTTGGGGCTCTGGCAAAAGCGAAGCCTGCCAGGCTTGCGCAAAGTGTCTGGATTATAAAACCGATGGTTGCTAACGTGTGGTTGCTAACGTGTTGAAAACACGGCGAAAACTCGCCCCAATCGCAACCGAGTCCTGATTTGGGCGCTACCTGGTTAATCGCTTCCTCGGCTGCACCGCATTCCGCTCAAAGAATAGCGCCTGGCTGACCAGGGCCGAAACGGTGGATTGCTGATAGGGCTTGGAGATCAGGAACGCCGGCTCCGGCCGCTCGCCGGTAAGAAAGCGCTCCGGATGAGCAGTTATGAAGATGACTGGAACTTCGAAGGAATTGAGCAGATCGTTAACGGCCTCCAATCCCGAGCTGCCGTCGGCCAATTGAATATCGGCAAGGATGAGACCTGGACGCTTAGCCTTCGATAAAGCGATCGCCTCAGCCCGGGTGCGCGCGATCCCGATGCTGCGGTGTCCGAGGTTCTCGACCAATTGCTCAAGATCAAGCGCGATCAGAATCTCGTCCTCAATAATCAGGACATCGGTGGCGATCTGCGCAGCAAGCTCCCGCCCTGACTCATCGACCAGGTCCTGCAGCGTCTGCTGATCGACGTCGAGAATCGAGGCCGCGTCTTCCTCAGAAAACCCCTCGACCGAGACAAGCAGGAATGCCTGACGGGGCATCGCAGTAATCTGGCCAAGATGGCGCTCCGCCGGCGCGAGATTCACGGCGGGTTCAACCCGCCCATTGACTTGAAGCGAATTCCAGATCCTTGAAAAGACCTGGTACAGCGCAATTCTGGGATGTTCGGCCATCGTCAGCAGGTCAGGTTCTTTGACGAGGGCTTCCAGCGTCGCCGCCACGTAGGAATCGCCCGACGCTTGATTTCCCGTCAAAACGCGAGCGTAGCGTCGCAAATAGGGAACATGCTGAGCAACGAGCTGAGACGCGGTCATACTAACTCTCCCCAATAGCGCGGGCGGCCGGTTGACCACAATAATGCGCGCGTATGAGAAAAGTTCGCTCCACCGATTCGGAACTCGGCTGCAGTCGCGCACGTTATGAGGTGGTTTCTACGGGGGCCTACGATCCTGGCCTCAACGCTTCGTGGTGGGCGCAGCGAGAGGACGATTGATGAATATACGCAAGCCGTCAAAGCAAAGGCAATCGCTGAAGCTGCAAGGATCCGAAATGAAACCTGTGGCCAAACTCGGAACCGACATCAAGGCGAAGATCGGCCAGCAGCTGCGCCTGATGTACGACGAAATCGTCGAGCAGGGGGTGCCGGAACGGTTTGCCAAGATCCTGCGCGGCCTGGACGATCCAAGCAACGAGAGCTCGAAAAATGAGCCCGCATAGAAATATGCGCGGAAACATGCGCGAGGTCATGCTCGCCGCGGTTCCGAGCCTGCGCGCATTCGCCATTTCGTTATGCGGGAACGTCGACCGTGCCGACGATCTCGTGCAGGAAGCGCTGCTGCGGGCGTTGGCGAATCTCGACTCCTTCGAGCCGGGAACCAACATGTCAGCGTGGTTATTCACGATCCTTCGCAACCTGTTCCGTTCGGAATACCGTAAGCGCCGGCGGGAGGTCGAGGATATTGACGGGTCCTACGCCGAACAGCTCACATTCTCGCCGGAACAAAGCACCCGTCTTGAGATCAACGAGTTCCGCGAGGCGCTCAAAGCGCTGCCCCCGGAGCAGCGGGAGGCGCTGATACTGGTCGGTGCGTCGGGCTTTTCCTACGAGGAGGCTGCGCGGATTTGCGGCTGCGCCGTCGGCACGATCAAAAGCCGCGTTAACCGCGCAAGAGGCCGGCTCGCGGAAATTCTTTCCATTGAGGGCGCCAGCGACTTTGGACCCGACCGAGAGACGCGCGCCGTCGTCAATTCCGATCTGTTGACGCGGCGGTCCTGACAGCAGCCATGACGGTCCTGATGGCAATGAGAACGCGGAGCGACAATCCCCGGGTCAAGCCCGGGGGAAATGATGATGGCAGATGATGCTTTCCGCCCGCGGCATTTTGGCTCAGTTGGGCGCGTTAAGCGCCACGGCGTTCAGGTCGAGTCGCACAAGCTGCGATTCGCCCCCACCCTTGCCTCCCCCGCTTGCCGCGGAGGGAAAAGCGAGAGTGAAGCTCTCATCCCGGATCAGCGGAATTCGCCTGCGCGGCCCGAGCTCGCGACGGTCGGCATGCCGAGGGTTCGATTTGTCGGATGAATCCAGGAAATTGTCGAACAACTCCGTTTTCGGACGACTTGGAACGCGGATCACGCATTGCAGTCCCTCCGACTGCCAATCGAATTCCACGGCGCCGGAAAGCTGGGCCTCCACGCTTGCCTTGATGACGCGCATCCCGAACCCCCCCTGTGTCTTCGGTTCTGAAGGGGGGCCGCCGCGCTCTATCCACCGCAGCTCGAGCCGGTCGTCATGCGCCTCCCAGGTGACCTCAACGCTGCCGGACGGCATCGACAACGCGCCATACTTGGCTGCGTTGGTGGCGAGCTCATGAACCGCGAGGGCAAGCGCCTGCACGGCGGAAGGGTGCAGCGAGAGGCTCTTTCCTGAAATCCGCACCCGCCCAAGGTTCGGGGTGCGGTAGGGGGCGAGCTCCCCATGGATGAGGTCGGCGATTTTAGCGCCGCGCCAGCGTGAATCGGAAAGCAGACTGTGGGCCCGCGCAAGCGCCGCAATACGCCCCTCCACGGCGGCACTGAATTGCTTGATGTCTTCTGCCCTGGTCAGCGAAACGATCGCGTGAACCACAGAGAGCGCATTCTTCGTCCGGTGATCGACCTCGCGGGCGAGCAGCGATTGCCGATCCTCCGCCTCCTTACGCTCGGTGATGTCGATCGTCACGCCCCTGACGCGCGATACGCGCCCGCTTGCATCCGTAATTGCGGCTGCCCTGCCAAGGCACCAGCGCAGGCTGCCGTCCGGGCGGCGAACGCGGAATTCAGCTTGATGGGCCCCCCCGTCTTGTCGGACCCGCTTAAGCAGCCGGCAAAGCATTTTCCAGTCGCGCCGGTCCACCAGCTCCATGATGTTGGAAAGCGCGACCTCGAAGGGCACATGCCCGACGCCGAATATCTGCTTCTGCTGCTCATCCCAAACGCAAGCACCCTCCACGAGATCCCAATCCCACGATCCCATCTTTCCGGCCGCAAGGGCCAGGTTGAGTTGATCCTCGCTCTCCTGCAGTCGCTTGCGCAGCCCCTCGGTCTCTGTCGCCGTCTCGATGTCGTTGAGTACAATGCCGATGCGTCCCGCGAGCTGCTCGAGGAAGGTCATCTGGCGCGTTGTGAAGGCGGAAACGGACGCCAGTTCGATGACGGCCTTGACCTCTTTCCTGAACAGCACCGGGAGCACGACGACGTTCTGCGGCGTCGCCTTGAACATTGAGAACCCGGTCGGCACGGTATGGGTGGGCCTTTGGGTGATGAGAAGACGCCGCTTATCAATGGCGCATTGCCCAATCACGCCCGCTCCAAGAGGAATCCGCTCGGAATAGAGGCGTCCGTCGTCATCGGCATATGCGGCAAGCACCTTCAAACAGGAGACGCCCTTTTCAGTCTCCGGTCGATAGATCACACCGAGCTGCGCGTCCAGGAGGGGCGTCAGTTCGGAGAGCAGCAGCCGTCCGACGGCCGAAATGTCGCGCTGCCCCTCCAGCAGGCTCGCAAACTTTGCAAGATTTGTCTCAACCCAGTCCTCCTCGATATTGCGTTCAGCCACAAGCCGCAGGCTCGCGATCATCGCATTGATACTGTCCCTGAGCCCGGCAAGCGCGCCGCGCACGTCGACAGTGACTTTCTTCGAGAGATCGCCGTCCACCGCCGCGATGGCGACATCGGCAATGTTGCGGACTTGAGCCGCGAGATTACTCGCCATCGCATTCACGCTGTTGGTCAAATCCTTCCAGACGCCGGCCGCCTCGCCGGCGCGAATGTGTCCGCCAAGCTTCCCTTCCGTTCCCACTTCCCGCGCGACCCGGACAACCTCGGACGTGAGCGTCCTGAGTTGCTTCATCATCGCATTGACGACGGTTGCGGCTTGCAGGAACTCGCCCTTAAGCGGACGGCCATCTCTGCCGAGAGCGAGAGTGTGTGAGAGATCCCCTTGCGCGACGGCCGCCACGGCTCGCGTGAGCGCCGTCACCGGCCACGTGAGATCGTCGATCAGGGTGTTGATCGACTCTTCCATCTCGCCCCAGGCCCCGTTCGGCAGACCGAACTTGACCCGTTGCCGCGTCCTGCCTTCGCGTCCGACGTCCTCGCACACGCGCCGAAGCTGATGAGCAACCTGCTGATTTGCGGCCGCAATTGCGTTTAATGTTTCGGCGATCTCGCCCGCCAAGCCGCCGCGGTTGCCGGCCATGCGGACCGAGAAGTCGCCTCCCCGAATAGCCTGCAAGGTATTTAGCAGATCGTACGCAAACGATATCGCGTCACTGCCATTCGCGGTGGAACCCTGATCGAGGCCTGCGTCGAGCGAGCCAGTGGCCGGTGACTCGATCGTCTCGACAATCCATTGCATTTTGGTTCCCTCCGGCAATGAGCAAATCTTGAGGGCCCCGCCGCAACAATGCGTGCGACAGGAATCGCAGCAACTCGCAAGGCCCTGGTGTTATTCCGCATCTTCGAGCACAGGCGATGCGTCGCCCGCTCTCATCCAAAGCTCAATCCAAACCGAAACCCGCAAAATTGGAAAAAGTTCCGGAATATTCAGACAAATTTCGCCTTTTACTGCGCGATCCCGAACTTTTGTTAACGGCGTGTCGCGCAACCTTGTAAACAGCAACCCGACGAGACGCCGGTCAAATCGGAGCGCCGCCCCGATGCGGGACATGCAGCGCTTTGGCTGTCGGCCCCGCAACACAACGGCGTTTTTATGGAGTAGAAGCCGGTGTCTTGGTTGGGAGGTGCGGCATCTTCCCGTATGCCGCTCGGTCTGGATCGCGCCAAATGCATAGCGGCCCCTCCATACCGGAGACTGCGGACGCCTCGCCCGCATCTTCTGGTTCCTCAATAGCCGGCGAGCGGGACGCCCACGTTCAGGCGAGGAGGTGGAGGCCGCATCCACAAGTAAGCCGCAGTGTCGAAACATGATTCACCGTCCAGAGTTGTCGTGGAGCTTCCGCAACCCCCCGGGAGGCCGCATGCGTAAAATCTGCCGCGCCGCCGTGGCTGTCGTGCTGATTGCCGCTTCTTCGGCCGCTCATTCGGCCGGACAAGGGAATCCGCTGCCACAGCAAAAAACCGGACCGCCGCCGGAAAACGCGGTCGAGGGCCCGAACCTCCGACAGCCGACCGTCACGGTTTTCGATCACGAGGAGGTCCAGGGCGTTCTCGGCAGGGAAGTGCGAAGCGGGGCCAATGAAAATATGGGCCGCATTGTCGATGTGCTTGTCGATCGCGACGGGCAGGCCCGCGCGGCAATCATCGACTTCGGTGGTTTTCTTGGCGTCGGCAGCCGTAAGATCGCAGTGGCGTGGAACGCACTGCGATTTCCATCTGACGCAAAGAAAACCGAGCCCATTGGCCTCGACTTGACCCGGGACCAGGTGCAGGCCGCGCCGGAGTATAAGGAAGACAAACCGGTCGTCGTGCTGGGCGCGTCAGGCCGCCTTGAGCAGCTCCCATTTTGAGAAGAGCTTCGGTGGCGCCAATCCCCTGCCGGCAAAGCCCTGACGGCGCCCCGTTGATCGCCTGGCGCCCTTCCTATCCAGTCCGCAGGCGGCGGAGGGTGGGGAGGGGCCGATGAACCGGATGAGCCACATCAGACCTTAAGCCGGGCCTATGGAGAACGAGCCATCTGCCGGTCCTACACGGCGCAGTGCGCGGGGGTTGGACTGGTTTGTTTTTTTTGTTGCGGACATCCAGACCGGCTTTGGTCCGTTTGTCGCGGCTTACCTGACCGAGCAAAAATGGACGCAGATCGATATTGGTCTGGTCCTTACGGTCGCCGGCATCGTCGCGCTCGCCGGGCAAGCGCCGGGCGGCGCGCTTGTCGACGCCGCTCGCTCGGAGCGTCTCGTGGCGGGCTTAAGCGTTGCGGCTATCGCGATCAGCGCGCTTGGCTACGCAATATCCCCCATTTTCGTCGTCGTGCTGGCGGCAGCCGTGGTGCATGCCGCCGCAAGTTGCGTCCTCGGGCCGGCAATAGCGGCGATCAGCCTCGGATTGGTCGGACATGAAGGGATCGGCGAACGGCTCGGCCGCAATGCCCGTTTTGCTTCGATCGGCAACGGCGTTGCGGCAGCCGCCATGGGGGCATGCGGACACTTTCTGTCGATGCGGGCGGTCTTCTTCGTGACCACTGCGTTTCTTGGTCCCGCCCTTCTGATGCTTCGGCGCATTTGCCCGCGGGAAATCGACCCTGAACGCGCCCATGGCGGGCCGCGCGACCGGCCGGCCGGCAAGCCCGCGTCTGAAATCCTGGGATTGGTGCGAAGACGTCCGCTGGTGATTTTGGGGGCCTGCCTCATCCTGTTCCATCTCGGCAACGCCGCAATGCTGCCGCTCATGGCAAGCGTCTTGACCATGCGGTCCAGCCAATGGGCGCCCCTGATGATCGCAGGATCTATCGTCGGGCCACAGCTCGTCGTCGCAATCTTTTCTCCGTGGGTCGGTCAGAAGGCACAAGTCTGGGGACGGCGCCCCCTGCTCCTCGCCGCCTTTGCGGCGCTGCCGCTGCGGGGCATTCTCTTTGCTACGGTGACGAACCCATATGCGCTGGTTGCGGTTCAACTGCTCGACGGAGTTACCGCCGCGGTGTTCGCCGTTCTGGTGCCGCTTGTGATTGCCGATGTCACCCGCGGCACAGGGCATTTCAATCTTGGCCAGGGAATTGTCGGCACCATGGTGGGAATCGGCGCTTCGGTGAGTCCGACCTACGCCGGATACTTAAGCGACCGGTTCTCCAGCCCGATCGCCTTCCTTGGATTGACCGCGGTAGCGACGCTCGGCGCCGCGGCAGCCTGGGCCTTTATGCCGGAAACGCGGCCGGCGCCAAAAAGGCCGATCCGCGTGCAGTGACCCGAGCATCGCCAAAGGAAAGCCGCACAGATAAAAGAGCCGTAAGAATGTAATGGAAGTGATAGCTTCCGCAGCGCGTCGGACGTCGTAACGATGTTTGGCGTCTCCGGCGGTGAAACCGCACCGAGGTATTCGTCTCCGTTCGGCTTGCCTGCGTGTAGCGGGAAGCTGCCTGTCTGCTTGTGGGAGGTATGATTGATCCGCAGGCAAAAACTTATTTTTGCCCGGAACCTTTTGTACAACGGGGCGTCAACGGGCGGTGTAGGTAAACATCGCAGCATGTTTGAGGGGCATCCTGGCAAAGTCGATCGCACATCAAGGCGCAAGCGCTTCTGGGTTTTCGTTGCGGCGGGCCATGAAAGCTTCGAATTTTCCGGCTGTCACGGCGATCAGTGATGTCAGTTGGTATGCCAACCGTCCGATCGCCTTCGCCCTCAGGTTCGTCTATCACCGCTGGGTTGCTCACGCGGCTATCTTGGCTGCGGTCCTCGCGGCAGTCGGGTGCTCTGTAGGCACCCAATACGGCATCAAGCTTCTCGTCGACACCTTGACGCATCCAAGCGACGGCGCCAGCGGCATTTGGTCGGCGTTCGGATTGCTCGTCGCACTCATCGCCGCAGACAGTGGGTTGTGGCGACTGGCCGGTCTGATTGCACACTCTACATTCGTCGGCGTCACCGGCGATCTGCGCCGCGAGCTGTTTCGCCACCTCACCGGCCACGCGCCGGGATACTTCGCGCAGCGGATGCCCGGGACGCTGGCGAGCCGCGTCACCGCAACGTCGAACGCGGTGTTTGCGGTTGAGAATATGTTTGTCTGGAACGTCCTGCCGCCCTGTGCCGCGACCGCCGTTGCGATTTCTCTGGTCGCCACCGTCAGCGTGCCTATGGCCGCGGTTCTCATGCCGGTTGCCGGGCTGATGGTCGTCGCGCTGTTTCGCCTCGCCGCTGCGGGGGAGCACCTTCACCACGACTTCGCCAGCAAAGCCGCCGCCGTGGATGGCGAAATGGTCGATGTGATCGCAAACATGCCGCTCGTCTGGTCGTTCTGCGGTCGCGGGCGGGAGTACCATCGATTCGACGCCACTGTCGCGCGCGAGATGGAGGCCCGGCGATCGAGCCTGCTCTATCTCGAAAGACTCCGCATCGGGCATGCCGCGGTGACGGTTGTCATAGCGATAGGATTGCTCGGCTGGGCCGTTATGCTGTGGGAACAGGGCGCAGCGACGGCGGGCGACGTCGTCCTTGCATGCACGTTAGGCTTGTCTGTTCTGCATGCCACGCGCGACCTGGCGGTGGCGCTGGTCGATGTGACCCAGCACTTCGCACGGCTGTCGGAAGCGCTGGCGACGCTCCTCGTCCCGCACGAACTTCGCGATCACCCGGAGGCGGCTTGCCTTGTCCGGCGCGGTGCGTCGGTTGAGCTTGAGCATATTTCATTTGTTTACCCGAACGGGAATGCGGTTTTCAACCGCCTGAGCCTGACGTTCGAACCTGGTCAGCGCGTCGGACTTGTCGGTCCGTCGGGAGGCGGCAAGTCGAGCCTGCTCGCGTTGATCCAGCGCTTCTATGATCTTCAGGACGGCCGCATCACCATTGACGGGCAGGACATCGCGCGGGTCACCCAGGAAAGCCTGCGGGCAGCGATCGCCGTGGTTCCACAGGATCTCTCGCTGTTTCATCGATCCGCCATGGAGAACATCCGCTACGGCCGGCCCGACGCAACCGATGCTGAGGTCATCGAAGCCGCCGAGTTTGCGAAATGCCGCGAATTCATCGAGGCCTTGCCGCTCGGCTTTTCAACCATCGTCGGCGATCGGGGGGTGCAGTTGTCAGGCGGACAGCGCCAGCGCATCGCGATTGCCCGCGCATTCCTGAAAGATGCGCCGCTGCTTCTGCTGGATGAAGCGACTTCGGCGCTCGACAGCGAGTCCGAGGAAGCCATCCAGGAAGCGCTTGCGAAGCTCATGCGCGGCCGCACCGTGATCGCAATCGCTCATCGCCTGTCGACGATCCATCACTTCGATCGCATCGTCGTCTTGCGCGGCGGGCAAGTCGTTCAGGATGGCCCGCCTGACGAGCTGATGCGCCAGGAAGGCATTTATCGCAGCCTGGTGCTGCGCGAGATGAGCCGCCTCGCGAAGCAGGCGGCGTGACGGGCTCACGCGATTGATCGCCAGCGCCGGCCGTCCCGCGCGAGCAGCTGATCGGCCTCGGCAGGGCCCTCGCTGCCGGCTTTGTAGACTGCAAGCCCGCGCGGTCCGGCGTTGCGCCAGGCGTCGAGGAACGGCTGCACCGCCCGCCAACCCGCCTCGATCCCATCGGCCCGTTGAAACAGGATCGCATCGCCGATCATGCAGTCATAGATCAGCGTCTCATAGCCGCTGCTCGGTGCGGCATCGAAATAGTCCTGGTACTTGAATGTCATGTGCACGCCCGAAATCGCGATCGCGGGACCCGGCACCTTGGCGTTGAATTGAAGGCCGATGCATTCGTTCGGCTGGATGCTCATCACCAGAAAGTTCTGCGCCAGCCGGTCGACCGGCGTATCCCGGAACATCGCAAACGGCGCCTGCTTGAACTCGATCGCGACCTCGGTCCGGCGCGATTTGAGGGCCTTTCCGGTTCGCAGGTAGAACGGAACGCCGGCCCAGCGCCAATTGTCGATCATGAGCTTAAGCGCGACATAGGTTTCGGTCGTACTGTCGGGACGGACGTCCTTCGTTTTGCGGTAGTCCTCAATCTCGTTGTCTCCAACCCGCGCGGCAACATATTGTGCGCGCACAGAGTCGTTGAGCGCGGTGCCGTCGTTGGGCAGGTGGATCGCGTCAAGCGCTTGTGCCTTTTCCAAGCGGACCGCGTGCGCTTCGAAACGTGAAGGCGGCTCCATGGCCACGAGGGAGAGGAGCTGGAACAGGTGGTTCGGCACCATGTCGCGCAAGGCGCCGGTTTCGTCATAGAAGCGGCCACGGCTGCCCACCGTGAGGCTCTCCGCCACCGTGATCTGCACGTGGTCGATGTGATGGCGATTCCAAATGGGCTCGAACAACCCGTTTGCGAACCGCAGCACCATGATATTCTGAACCGTCTCTTTTCCCAGATAGTGGTCGATGCGATAGATCTGACGCTCCTGGAGCAGCTCAAGGAGCTCGCGATTGAGCGCCTGCGCCGAAGCGAGATCGGTGCCGAACGGTTTTTCGATGATCAATCGGCGCCACGCCCCATTCTCCTCGCGCGCGAGACCGGTCTCGCCCAGGCGGCGGCCGATCGGCGCGAATGCTGAAGG
>Ga0070739_10003553_pt1 | contig 19278 bp, 9 predicted proteins | sample Coa_R1_7_FD_66445 | JGI IMG/M metagenome (GOLD analysis project Ga0070739, IMG submission 66445) | Surface soil microbial communities from Centralia Pennsylvania, which are recovering from an underground coalmine fire - Coalmine... | ecosystem: Environmental > Terrestrial > Soil > Unclassified ... | reverse complement strand
ATTCGAGCGGCTGTATAAGGACGGCCACTTGGCGGTGGTCCATGGCTGCGGCTACGACAATCCGTCGTTTTCGCACTTCACGTCGATGGCCTACTGGCACACTGCCGCGCCCAACAGCGGCGAGGAGTACGGATGGGTCGGCCGGCTGGCCGACACGCTCGCCCCCCAGGCTCCGCCGAATTATATCGTGAACATCGGCACGCGCCAGTCGCTCGCCGTGCGAAGCCGCAAACACGTTCCGGTCGTCTTCGACGATCCCAACAAGTTCACGCAAGAGAAGTTTTACGATGAGCGCGACATCCTGAACTCGGTCTCCGACGCGCAGGTCACCACCAACCCGTCCCGGCGTTTCCTGCTGGATACCGCCCGCAGCGCCAAGGACGCTTCGGCGCTGGTGCAGGAGGCTTGGGCCAGATATCACTCTCCTGTGGACTACGGCATCGTGCCTCTGGACCTCCCTAAGGTGGTGGCCCTGATCGACGCCGGCATGCCCACCCGCCTCTATTACACTTCGTATCGCAACAACGCGTTCGATACCCACGTGTTCCAGGGCGACACCCACAAGCGGCTGCTGACCTACGCCTCCGACGCCGTCTACGCCTTCATGAAGGACCTGGAGCGGATCGGCCGCGCCGACGACGTCGTGGTCATGATTTTCTCCGAGTTCGGCCGCCGCGTGCCCGAAAACGTGAACCTTGGCACCGACCACGGCACCGCCAATCTGATGTTCGTCGCGGGCAAGCAGGTCAAGGGCGGCCAATACGGCCAGGTCCCGAGCCTGACCAAGCTCGACGCCGGAGACAATCTGATCTTCACCACCGATTTCCGCAAAGTCTATGCGACGATGATCTCAGGGTGGATGGGGCTCAACGATACGCGGCAGTTGTTGAATGGCAATTTCGAGCCGTTCGACATGTTCCAGCAAAAAGCGTAGTAAATTTAGTAAGTTAGAAACACTTAGATGCACAGGGGCAACTCCATCGCATCCGCTTTGCGCTTCTTCACGTTTCTCTACGGCATGCTTTTGTTATGCGCGTACGCTCAGGTGACGGCTTCGATCTCCGGCCGCGTCGAAGATGCCTCGGGCGGCGGCGTCGCTAATGCCACCGTAACGGTCAAGAACGTGGAGACGGGTGCGACTCGAACCGTTACCACCAACGAGGCCGGTGACTTCCGGGTTTTGTCCCTCCCGCTTGGCTTGCAGGAGGTCAAGGCCGAAAAAGAAGGATTCAAAGCCGCGGTCCGCACCGGCATCAAGCTGGATGTCGGCCAGGAAGCAGTGGTCACCTTGCAGCTCGAGGTCGGTGAGATCGCCCAGTCGATTACGGTTCGCGAAGAAGTTCCGGTGGTCAATACGACGCCGAACGCGGTCTCGGGCATCGTGGACGAGCGCGCCGTGAAGGAGCTCCCTCTCAACGGCCGCAGCTTCGACAACTTGATTACTTTGAACCCCGGCGCCGTTAACTATACCTCCATGAAGAGCGTGAACACCACCACCAGCGAAGGCAACAGCTTTTCGGTGGCGGGACGGCGGCCCCAGGAGAATCTTTTCTTAATCAACGGTATCGAATACACCGGCACCAGCCAGCTCGCCGATACCCCGGGAAGCGTCAGCGGCGAGATGCTGGGCATCGACGCGGTTCGCGAGTTCAACCTGCTCACCGACACTTACGGTGCCGAGTACGGTAAGCGGGCCGGGGGCCAAGTGCTGGTGGTCACGCAATCCGGCACCAACAACCTGCACGGCTCGGCGTTCGAGTTCCTGCGCAATAGCGCGCTGGACGAGCCCGGCATCTTCGATCAGGGTACCGTTCCCCCGTTCCGCCGCAATCAGTTCGGAGGATCGCTGGGAGGGCCGGTCAAGAAGGATAAGGCTTTCCTGTTCGGCAATTTTGAGGAGTTCCGCCAGTCGCTGGCGGTCAGCAGCGTCAGCGTGGTCCCCAACGAACAGGCGCGCCAGGGGCTGCTGCCCAACTCTTCCGGCGTCTACGCCCCGGTCAGCGGCCTGAACCCCGCGATGCTGCCGTTCATGGCGCTGTGGCCCCAGCCGAACGGTCCCGACCTCGGCGGCGGCACCGCGCTGGCCTACTACAACCCGAAGAATACGATTCACGAGTCCTTCGGCACGCTGCGCACCGATTTCAATCTGCGCGATCATGACCGGATTTCGGCGTCTTACACCATCGACGACGGCAACAGCATCATCCCGCTGCCGGATCCCCTGTTCGCCTCGGCTCTGCACTTGAGCGGGCAGGTGGCCAGCCTTGAAGAAGCGCACGTCTTCTCGCCGCACGTTTTGAACACGTTCCGCGCGGGATTCTCGCGCGCCGGTTTCAATTACGACTCCGCCACTTTCACCTCGTTTCCGCCAAGCCTCTCCTTCGTGCAGGGCGCGCAGCCCGGAGGAATTATCATCAACGGCGGCGTCACCACGGCGGGAGGCAATGTCAACGCGGGCGTCTGGAACCGCCGCAATCTCTACACCTATTCCGACACCGTGCAGATCGTCAAAGGCATTCATCAGATCAGCCTCGGCGGGTGGATCCAGTGGGTGCAGGATAATGAAGATATTGCCTCGCGGCGGCTCGGGCAGGCGACCTTCAACACCCTGACCACCTTCCTTCAGGGCCGCCTGGTGAACTTCCAGGTCGTGCCCAACCACAATGAGCTGGGCTGGAGAAGTTTCTTCGGAGCCTGGCATGTTCAGGACGCCATCAAGCTCCATCCCAATTTCACGCTACAGCTTGGGCTTCGTCACGAGTTCACCACCGGCTGGAACGAGGTGTCCAACCGGGCCGGCAACTACATCCCGGATGCCAATGGAGTGCTGATGACCAATCCGCGTATCGGTCACTCCGCCTTCACGGAAAACAACGCGACACGGCTGTTCGGCCCGCGCGTCGGGCTGGCGTGGGACGTCTTCGGGAACGGCAAGACCGCCATCCGCTCCGGCTTTGGCACCTATTATTCGCTGATCGATGCCCTCAGCTTCCTGCTGAGCGCCCTGCCGCCGTACAACGGATCCGCTTCCTTTACCGGATCGCTACCTTCCCTGCTGCCGATCACCGCCAACGTCCCCGTGCCCCCGAGCTGCGGCCCCAACGTCCCGCAGCCGTGCACGATCTTTGCGCCGCAAGGCGTCCAGTCCGACGCCAAGACTCCCACGGCCGAAGAGTGGAATTTCATGGTGGAGCAGGAACTCAATCGCGATACCGCGCTGCGGGTGGCCTACGTTGGTTCGCACGGCTATCACGGGCTGCTGAGCATCGATCCCAACACGATTCCCGCCCAGAATTGTACGAACGCGAACGGATGCCTGGCGGGCGGCATGGGCTCGGCCACCTCCACGGTTCCTCAGGGAGCGCGCTATATTCCGGTCGCGCCGGGCCGCCCCAATCCGTATCTGTCCGCGGCTTTCTTCTGGCTCACCGAGGGCAACAGCAGCTACAACGCTCTCCAGATCGATGTGACCCACCGGCTCAGCCGGGGCTTGCAATTCCGCGCCGCCTACACGTGGTCGAAAAATCTCGACATGAACTCGGCGCTGACCGTCGCGCAGGGGCAGAACCAGCCGCAGATGGTGATGGACCGCTTCGATCCGCGCCGCGATTGGGGTCCCTCCGCACTCGGCGTCACCAGCGCCGCCAGTCTTTCGGCCAGCTATGAGCTGCCTTTCGGAAACCACTTCACCGGCTTCGAGCGCAAGGTATTCGGCGGCTGGCAGCTCAACGGAATCACCACGCTGGAATCGGGCTTCCCCTTCACCCCGCTGCTGGGCTCGAACCGTTCCGGCGATGGAAACATTCGCAACCCCGATCGGCCGTCTTTGAATCCGTCCTTCAGCGGCCCCGTGATTGTCGGAAAGCAGACTCAGTGGTTCGATCCTCACGCCTTTGTACAGCCGGCGCCCGGCACCTGGGGAAATCTGGGCCGCGGGGTGTATAGGGGGCCCGGCTTGGGCACCGTGGATTTCTCCGTGTTTAAGAACACCCCGGTTTCCGAACGCGCGAACCTTCAGTTCCGCGCCGAATTCTTTAATCTGCTGAACCGGACGAATCTCGGAACGCCGAGCGCCACCGTTTTTTCCGGGGCGTCCATCAATCCCTCGGCCGGCCTGATCACCACGCTCGCGACCACACCGCGCCAGATTCAGTTCGGACTGAAGTTGATTTTCTAGAGCCCAGCCGCACTCCGGTTCAGGCCTCCAGGGCCTGGTCGATGTCCCACAGGATATCGTCCAGATCTTCGATGCCGATGGAGAGCCGTACCAGCTCCGGCGTCACTCCCGCGGCTGCCTGCTCGGCCGGGGAGAGCTGCTGGTGCGTGGTCGAGGCCGGATGAATCACCAGGCTGCGCGCGTCGCCGACGTTGGCCAGATGCGAAAACATTTTCAGATTGTCGACAAACCGCTTGCCGGCCTCGTATCCGCCCTGAATGCCGAAAGAAAATACCGCGCCTGCGCCCTGGGGCGTGTACTTCTTCGCCAGCGGATAGTACGGGCTGGTCGGCAGGGACGCATACTTCACCCAGGTCACCTTGGGATGCTGCTCGAGGTGCGCCGCCACGGCGATCGAGTTCGAAAGATGCCGGTCCATGCGGGGCCCTAGCGTTTCGATTCCCTGAATCAGCAGGAAGGAATTGAACGGGCTGATGCACGGGCCGATATCGCGCAGCCCTTCCACGCGGCAGCGAATAATGAACGCGATGGCCCCGAATACCTCGCTGAAATTCATCCCGTGATAGGCGGGCGAGGGCTGGTTGATCTGGCGGTGCTTGCTCTTCGACCAATCGAATTTCCCTGAGTCGACGATGATCCCGCCGATCGAATTGCCATGCCCTCCCATGAACTTCGTGAGCGAGTGCACCACGATATCGGCGCCGTAATCGATGGGACGGCATACGTACGGCGTCGCAAACGTGTTATCGATTACCAGCGGGAGCCCGTGCTCGTGTGCGATCTTCGCGACCGCTTCGAGATCCAGAACATTGCCGCGCGGATTGCTGATGGTCTCGCCGTAAAGAAGCTTGGTATTGGGCTTGATGGCTTTGCGGAAGTTCTCCGGATCGTCGGGTTCCACAAATGTGGTGTCGTAGCCGAATTTCCGGAAGCTGACATCGAACTGCGTGTAGGTGCCGCCGTACAGCGTACTGGCCGATACCATGTGATCCCCGGGCTCCATCAGGCTGCTGATGGCCAGGAATTGCGCCGCCTGTCCGCTCGAGGTCGCCAGCGCGGCCACGCCGTTCTCCAACGAGGCCACGCGCTGCTCCAAAGCATCCGTGGTCGGATTCATGATCCGGGTATAGATGTTCCCGAATTCCTTGAGCGCGAACAGCGCCGCTGCATGATCGGAATTATTGAACACAAATGAAGTCGATTGATAGATCGGAACCGCGCGCGCATGCGTGGTCGGATCCGGTGAATACCCGGCGTGAAGCGCGCGTGTGTTGAAGCCCAGCGTACGATCGATTTTCTGTTCGGCCATAGGGACTCTTGTAGCACACGCATCCGGCCCGTGTCACGGATTTGCGCATCGCACCGAATATCGTTTACAATCGGCGGCGAAACGGCAGAATCCTCGGGGTCAGCACCCTGGGCACGTGCAAATCGCCTCCCCGTCCGTATTTATTGAGGACCGAAGCGATCAGGTGGAGAGCCGCCGCTACCGCCATCCAGACCTGCCAGTGGGAAAAGACGCCGGTGATGCCGAACTCCCCGGCCACGCCCATGTCCGAGGCCAGGCGCCAGAAGCCGAGCACGTACGCCATCAAAGCCGCCGGAATCAGAAGGGCGCCGCCAGCTAGCGCCAGATGGCGGTTTTTGCCCGCCTTGCGCTGTACTGGAGGACCCGTTCGGAGCTGAATCCGAACCTTCATAAGACCACTCGCTTCAGCTTATCAGATAGGAACGAAACATTTTCCCAGCCGCTGGGATCACAGATTCCAGCGTCAGATCGAGCGCGCGCCTCCGCCTCCGGCGGGCCAGCAAAACGGTGTTCTGCTTTTTGCGGGCGGGAGTCTAACGGATGGCCGCCTTTTTTCGATCGCGCCCGTTTCTGTCCCCCCCCGCGCTTGGCGCGCCGGAGTGGTAAATTGGAAAACCATAGCGCGTCGAGGCGGCGATCCCGCGGGGGACTGGTGAGAGCGGGCGTTGCTGTAAATATGGCGCCGATCCCCGGCCAGAGCGATCCGGCTGGACGGGGTGGCGGAGGAGATTGGGCGATGCGGCTTGCGTTAATTCTGATCGGGCTGGGTTTAGCCCGGGTTTCCGTGGCTCAAAGCTTGGCCGAGGAGGCCTGGAGCCTCGAACTTCGGGGAGACGCCAGGCAGGCCGAAGCCCGCCTCCAGCAGGCGGCGCGCGCGCCCAACGCGAGCCCCGCCGCTCTGCGTTCCTACGCCGAATTCCTGGAGCGCTTTCGCGAACCGGGCGCCCGCGATGCGTACGCCAGGCTCGAACAGGTGCTGGAACGGACCAACGCGCCGGCCTCCGAGCGCGCCGACGTCAATCGGCGCCTGGCGGCCCTCGACCTGATCGCCGGCGACCGGCAAGCCGCCGTCCGCCACATCGCCGCGTTCCGGGCGTCGGGCGGTTCCGGGCTCGTTCTTCCCGCAGTGGCCGAGCGTCCCCCGGAGTCGGCCTACATCGAAATCCCCGGCCCGCTCCGCTCGTTTGCCCGCATGGCCGCTCTTTCGCCGGACCTGAAACCCGATGAACTGCTGCCGGCTCTCGCGCGCAATGTGGTCACCAACGGCTACCAGGCTTCCAGCGCATCCGAAGGACTCGATCAGACCGAATATCTGAAGCTCGTCATTCGCTACCTGTCCCAGGCGCGGGAACTCGAAAAGCTCGCCGGGCCGGGCAAAATCCTCAAAATCGAGACCTGCGATTCCACCGCCACCGGCGATCTTCTGCGCGTGCTTGGTTATCGCATGCGCGGGGGCTGCGGCTCCGATCTCGTGCTGGAAACCGTCAATGCCTCGCGCGCGTTTCTCACCATCGATTCGGGTTTCCCTTTGGCCGAACTCGAACAATCGCTGCGCGTAAACCGGCCGTTCACGCTGGACTACCACGCGACCCGGATTCCCTTGCTCTACACGCTGGATTATTGGCAGGCGGCGAAGGACAAAACTCCAGGCGACTTCATCGACGCGTTCCTCGGCGATCCGCTCTTGTGCCGCTTATATCTCGCCCTGGCAAAACTCGACCCCGACACCGCGGAGGAGCTGCGCCGGCAGATTCCCGCGGCGCGCCTTAAAATCTACGCGCACGTCCTCGACTTTTTCGGCGCGATGTTCCAGATCCGCGACGGGAAAGCGGTGGTCCCGGGCGGCGCGCGGACCGAAAAAGTCTGGGCGGATCTGGCCGGCGTGGGGCCCGATCGCGGGGCGAGTTTCTTCGAGCACCTGATCGCCAAGGACGACGGCTGGCTGGCGAGCTACTACGACGCGCTGGCGCGCATCAACGGCCCCGTCAAGGACTACCTCACCGAGCCCGAGCGGCTGCGGCGCTTCTACGCCGCCATCCGCGGGCGCGTCACCAGCCCCGGCCCCGCGCGTCCCGTTTTCCGCTCCAATACCGACATGCTGCTGCTGACCACGCGGCTGCGCATCGACCCCGACGGAAAACCGCATCTTCCGGGGGGCCTGGACATTTGGAAAAATCTCTTCGCCAATCATCCGCGCGGAAAATACGACGCCAAGCTCACCCGCGCCGCGCCCGCCTGGAAGGATGGCGACGATGTCCTCGAAGCTCTGTTCGGGCTGTCGCGCAAGCTCGCCGAAAACGAGCCGCTAAAGATCTTCATGGCGCTCAGCGATCTGGACCGCGGCCGGACCAAGCCCCTGGAAGCCGCGACCGTGGACCGGCTCGCTCGCGAATATCGCGATATGAACGCGCAGCATCCCCTGATCGCCGAGGCGCCCTCGCTCAGCGATAAAACCATTCTGCAGTTCCTCAATACCGCCCATTCCATCTCCGGCATTCGCGATCCGGCCCTGCGCGCCGACGCCGCCGGGACCATGCAGGCGCTGGTTTCTTTGTTCCAAATCTTCCTGCGCCAAGGTTCGATTGCCGACCAGGAATCCGACGGCACTCTGGCCGCGCTCCTCACTCCCTTCGCCAAAATCCAGAATGAGCGCGAGGTCTTCGATGGCGGCTTGGCGGGCGTACGCTTGCTGCTCTCCGCGACTCGCTCTCCCGCCAGCGTGGACGCCCAGGACCGCATCATTGATCTGCTGGCCGGCACCGGCTCGCCCGATTCCTCCGGAACTCACCAGCAAATGATCGAGGAGATGATCCGCATTTTCGAGGCGCAGCGCCTGGTGTCTCTGAGCACGCTTTTCGAGCTCGCGGACAATCTCGATAGCGTCAGCCGCGGCGAAAAGCTCAACACCGCTCTGGCCGGAAGACTCGCCAGCCGGATCTCGGAAGTGCAGCTTCCGCGCACCAATATGACGGGCGAAGAAAAAAGCTCCCTCGCCTTCGGCTACTGGACGGAGCGCCACATCGACGCCCAGCGCAAGATTAACCTGCGCGCCACCATCGAAAAGGCCGCCAACGATCCGCAAAAGCTGAAGGACCTGCGCGGGCAGCTTGCTCCCTTCCTGCGCGATACCCTGGTCGGATTCGTTTATATCCACTACGCGCCTCCCGGAGCGCAAGTCCTGCGCACCAATCCTCTGTTTGTGCGCAGTCACGATTTCATCGGCATCCAGGGCTCCGAGCAGACCTGGAAACGCACCGAGGTTTTCGGCACCGGATGGCCCGCCAATGCCGGAGGACGCCTGGTGGGCTCGCTCGCCAGCGTGCCGTACGCGCTCGCCGAGGCCGAGCAGAATTTCCTGATTCCTTCCAAGGAGCAGGCGCTGATCTGGGGCGACTTGGTTCCGCAGATGCTTCTGACGGCCGTCATCCCGCGATGGTGGAATGTTTCGCCATTGCAGATCCACTGGGTCGGCATGCACATGGCGTACGCCGAGTCCCTGATCGCGGAAAGCGCGATGAATCCGCAGCGGCGCGCCCAGGTTGAGGCCGTCCTGGATCGCTACGCGCCTCCGGCCCGGCTCAAGAAAGTCGATCAGTTGCTGGCGCGCGGCGACGTGCCCGGAGCGCTCGACAACGTCGTTCCGGCCGAGCTCTATCTGCTGGCGGACGAACTCGCGCCGAACGATACTCAATCGGCCCTGGCGGCGAGCCTGCGGCGGCTGGCAAAGGAAAACGCGGAAGCCATCAGCCCCCGCGCGATCTCGCGGGCCTTCGGCACTCCCAAGCCGACTCTGGCGAATTCCTTCCAGCCGGAATTGCTGAACCTGCGCACGTTTCCGACCTTGATGGGTTATTCCAGCCGCATCCTGGCCGAAAGTTGGGAATCCAATCTGCTCTTCTACGGCGCCCTGGCGGATCAAATTCACGTGCCGCCGGCGCAGTTGAATCTGCTGGTTCCCGAGTGGACCCAGCAGACCGTGGAACAAATCTTCGCGACGCATCTGGAGGATTGGCCCGCTCTGTTGCGTTCGCTGCGGCTTGTGGGTGACGAGGTTCGCGGCAAGGTGCAAAAAGACCGGACCCAGGCCGACTGATTTTCGGGGGTGTAAATTGATTCGTCGATCCGCGTTGATTCTCGTGCTGGTTGCCCTGGCGGTAGCGCAGGAGCGCCCGACCTTCCGTGTCAAGGTCGACATGGTCGTGTTGAGCTTCCAGGTCACCGACAGCAAGGGTCATTACATCAACAATCTGAAACCCAAGGATTTCCGCATCCTGGAGGACGGCATCCCGCAGAAGCTGAACACGTTCGGGGAAGGCAACAATGCGCCCGTTCAGGTCGCCGAGGACGGCAGCACCCGTCCTCTGACTTTAGACGGTTCCGCCGCACCGGCTGGCCAGGAAGTCCGCTCCGACGCCTTCGTCGGCACGAACGTATTCATCCTGTTCGATACGAGCAACTATATGTACCGCGGATTTGTCTACGCCTCGGATGCCATCGCGGATTTCATCCGAGGGCTCGATCGCGCCGATTCCGTCGCCGTTTATACCTACAGCCGGAATTTGTCCCGCGCCGCGCCTCTGTCGAAGGAGCGCAACGATGCGATTATCGGCTTGAGAAAGGCTGTCGCCGGCGACGATTCCGCGCTCTATAATTGCTTGCTCCTGACGCTTCGCGACGCCGCGAAAGTTCCAGGCCGCAAGGTGGTTATCGTTTTCTCGAACGGGCCGGATAACGCCAGCATGGTCGCCCCCGACGATGTCCGCGCGGTGGCCGAAGACGAAGGCATCCCGATCTACGTGATCTCGACCAGTGAGATCACCAAAGACCCGATCTCTTCCAACGTCTTCAAGCGCATCTCCACACGCACCGGCGGAAAATCGTACTTCGCGCGGACCTGGCAGAAGCAGGTGGAAGCCTTCGAGGCCATCCGTGAAGATCTGGGCAATTCCTATACGGTGACGTACTATCCTCAGCCCAACCCGAACGAGGGCTTTCGCAAGATCTCGGTGGAGATCGTCACGGACGTGGGCAAGAAGTATCGAGTGCAGTGCCGGCCGGGCTACCGGCCGAGGGGCGGGTTCTAAAATCTAAGGCCCGACCAAGCCGAAAACCCCGCCCGCCGCCCCGGCGGGTGATCCGCGAGGCGGCTTGCAATCTCGTCCGGCCGTCTGCTACATTTAAAGTTCATCTCTTTGGGAGGCTTCAGGGGGGCTTGGACTGCCTGGGGCCGTTCGGACCAATCAAATTATGAGCCGCACATCAGGCAAGAAGTACTCCGCCGCAGCGAAACAGGTGGAGCGCCGCCCCTACACTATTGAAGAGGCGGTGCCCTTGGTTCAGAAGATCAAGTTCGCCAACTTCGATGAGACTGTCGAGCTGCACCTCCGCCTCGGGGTCGACGGCAAGCACGCCGACCAGATGGTGCGCGGTACCGTGGTGCTTCCGAACGGGCTCGGCAAGTCGAAGAAGGTGCTGGTGATCGCCTCCGGCGACAAACAGCGCGAAGCCACCGAAGCCGGCGCGGACATCGTCGGCGGCGAGGAGATCGTTCAGAAGATTCAGGCGGAAAACTGGACGGATTTTGACGCCGTGATCGCCACGCCGGACATGATGCGGTCCGTAGGCCGGCTCGGTAAAGTGCTCGGCCCTCGCGGCCTGATGCCGAATCCCAAAACCGGCACCGTGACGGTGGACATCGCTCAGGCGGTAAAAGAGGTGAAAGCCGGCAAGGTCGAGTTCCGGCTGGACAAGACCAACTGCATCCATTGCCCGGTCGGCAAAGTGAGTTTTCCGGCCGCGAAGCTGGCCGAGAACGCCCAGACCCTGCTTCAGGCTGTCGTGCGAGCCAAACCGCCAGCCGCGAAAGGCAAGTACATCCGAAGCGTAACGATCTGCTCAACCATGGGCCCTGGAGTTCCTCTGGACGAATCGCCCTATAACGCCAAGGTGGTGTAAGCCAGCATGAAGAAGAAACCGGAAAAACAAAAGGACCTGGAAACGTTGCGTGCCGAATTGAACCAGGCGGCCAACGTTTTCCTGACAAGCTTCGAAAAGCTGACGGTCCAGCAGGATTACGAACTGCGCAAGACGGTCCGTGGCGCGGGCGCCCGTTACAAGGTCATCAAGAACACCATCGCCGAGAAGGCCGCTGAAGGGACTCCCTCGGCGAATCTGCTGAAGGCCCTCAAGGGCATGTGCTCGATCGCCTACACGGCCGGCGATCCCGTAGCCCTGGCCAAGGCCCTCTCCAACTATGCGAAGGCCAATCCCACCTTTACCTTCCGGGCGGGCATGGTGGAGGGGCGCGTCCTGGACGTGGCCGGGATCAACGATCTTTCGAATCTCCCTGCGAAGGAAGAGATTTACGCGAAGTTGTTGTTTCTGATCAACGCTCCGGCGCAGAGGTTGGTGACCGCCATGAATGGAGTCGGCCGGAACTTAGCCGTGGTAGTGGATCAGGGCGTCAAGGAAAACAAATTTTCGAGTTAAACAGGAGTCAAAACTAAAATGGCAGATATCAACGCAATTGCGGAACAGATTCAGGGGCTGACGCTGCTCGAAGCATCCCAGCTCGTGAAGCTGCTCGAAGAAAAGCTCGGGGTCTCGGCAGCGGCAGCGGCGGTCGCGGCGGCTCCGGCGGCTGGCGGCGGGGCGGCGGCAGCGGCTCCGGCCGAAGAAAAGACCGAGTTTACCGTGGTGCTCACCTCGGCTGGCGCCAATAAGATCAACGTCATCAAGGCGGTCCGCGAAGTCACCAGCCTCGGCCTGAAGGAAGCCAAGGATCTGGTCGACGGCGCTCCCAAGACCATTAAGGAAGGCGTGAATAAGGAAGAGGCCGAGGCCATTAAGAAAAAGTTCACCGACGCGGGCGCGACCGTCGAAGTAAAGTAATGGCGGGCAAGAGTTAAGTTTCCGAAACCGAAGGACGGCGACCGCCGCTGCGCCAGGAGGCGCCAGGCCGCCCCTGCAAGGGGGTAGTTTGACGGGTAGGGTAGCGGTTGCTATGATGGAACTACCCGGAAAGAGCGCCGGCCCTTAAAGAGTGAGATTGGTACCCCGCGACCTGCTCGGCAGTTCGTCAGAACTACCGCGCGGCTTTGCCCTGCGCGCCCAGATTCCGCCCGAGGTGTATTTGCCCCCAGAGGCCCCTCGGGCGATTTTCATTTTGAACTAACGGTGGACCACCTTTTGAATCCGCCGCCTCCGCACGCGAAGAAGGATTGACGATGCTTACCCCCGTAAACGGCTTTACTCGCGAACGAGTCGATTTTTCCAAGATTAAAACTTCCATCCCGATCCCGAATCTGATCGAGGTCCAGAAGAAGTCCTATGAGCGCTTCCTCCAAATGGACCTGCTGCCCAGCGAGCGCGACGACACGGGACTGGAGAGCGTCTTTAAAAGCGTTTTCCCGATCTCCGATTTCCGCGGCCTGAGCCAGCTCGAGTTCGTCGATTACGCCATCGGCAATTGGGAGTGCAAGTGCGGCAACCTGAAAGGCCTGCACCACCTGCGCTCCACCTGCCGCAACCCCGCTTGCGGCGCGACCATCAAAACTGACCCGTTCCATTTGGGCGATGTCCTGTGCCACCGCTGCGGCACGTTTAACAAAAACATCGTGACGTTCTGCAACCGCTGCGGCGACCCCGTCGGCCTGCAACTCAAATACGACGTGGCCGAGTGCGAGGAGCGCGGCATGACCTACGCGGCTCCGCTGAAGGTCACCATCCGCCTGACGGTGTTCGACAAAGACCCCGAGACCGGCAACAAGACCATCCGCGACATCAAGGAGCAGGAGGTCTTCTTTGGCGAGATTCCGCTGATGACCGATAACGGGACGTTCATCATCAACGGAACCGAGCGCGTGATCGTTTCCCAGCTCCACCGCTCGCCGGGCGTGTTCTTCGAGCGCCAGCCCGCCCAAGGCTACTTCCTCGGCAAGATCATTCCCTACCGCGGAAGCTGGGTGGAGTTCGAATACGACAACAAGAATTACCTCTACGTCCGGATCGATCGCAAGCGGAAGTTCTACGGAACGATGTTCCTGCGCGCGCTGGGGCTTAAGTCCGACGCCGAGATCCTGCGGGCCTTCTACAAGTGCAGCGACATTCACATCAAGGGCGAGAAGCTCTACTGGAAGGTCTCCGAGGCGCTGATCGGCCACAAGCTCTCCTTCGCCGTGACCAAGGGCGGCGAAACCGTGGTTCCGCAGGGCCGCAAGATCACCAACAGCGTCTACAAGGAAATCCAGAAGGCCAAGATCGAGCAGGTGGAAGTCGCCTCCAACGATCTCGAAGGCGCTTATGTCGCCGCCGACGTGATCGATATGGAGACCGGCGAGGTCCTGATCGAAGCCAATCACGAACTGACGGTTCCCGCCATCAACAAGCTGATCCAGGCCAGGATCCAGACCTTCGACGTGTTCTTCCCCGAGCTCGATGAGGTCGGCAACGTGATCTCGCAGACGCTCAAGAAGGACGGCATCAAGGCGCAGAACGACGCGCTGCTCGAGATCTACCGCAAGCTGCGCCCCGGCGATCCGCCCACCGTCGACACCGCCACGCAACTGTTCCAGGGCATGTTCTTCGATCCGCGCAAGTACGATTTTTCGCGCGTGGGCCGCATGAAGTTCAACATTAAGCTGTATGACAAGGCCGACGCGACCCCCCTCGATAAGCGCACGCTCGACCACAAGGACTTCATCGATACCATCCAGTACTTGCTGAAGCTGCGCCGCGGGATCGGCACGGTGGACGACATCGACCACCTGGGCAACCGCCGCGTCCGCGCCGTCGGCGAGCTGCTCGAAAACCAGTTTCGCATCGGCCTGGTCCGCATGGAGCGCGCCATCAAGGAAAAAATGAGCGTGTACCAGGAAATGTCGACAGCCATGCCGCACGACCTGGTGAATGCCAAGCCGGTGATGGCTGCCATCCGCGAGTTCTTCGGCTCGTCCCAGCTCTCCCAGTTCATGGATCAGACCAACCCGCTCAGTGAAATTACGCACAAGCGGCGGCTTTCGGCGCTGGGGCCGGGCGGTCTGTCCCGCGAGCGCGCGGGATTCGAAGTACGCGACGTTCACCCCACGCACTACGGCCGCATCTGCCCGATCGAAACGCCGGAAGGCCCCAACATCGGCCTGATCAGCTCGCTTTCCTGCTTCGCGCGGATTAACGAATACGGCTTCATCGAGAGCCCGTACCGGCGCGTGAAAGACGGCGTGGTGGTGGACGAAGTTCGCGTCCTCAACCCCGGCGATACCGATCTCAAAGTCGGCCAGGTGCTCACCCGCAGCGAAATGGAGAAAGCCAACCGCGGAGCCAAGAAGCAGCCGGCCGAGTTCGAGGCCCACTGCGACTACCTCTCGGCCTGGGAAGAAGACAAGTACATCATCGCGCAGGCCAACGTGCAGCTCGACGAGAAAGGCAGGATCACGTCCGATCTGGTCAACGCGCGCCAGGCCGGCAATTTCGTGCTCAAGCACGTCGGCGAAATCGAATACATGGACGTCAGCCCCAAGCAACTGGTCTCGGTGGCCGCCAGCCTGATTCCGTTCCTCGAAAACGACGACGCCAACCGCGCGCTCATGGGATCGAACATGCAGCGCCAGGCCGTGCCGCTGCTGCGCGCCGAGGCTCCGTTCGTGGGCACCGGCATGGAGCAGGTGACGGCTCGCGACTCGGGCGCGGTGATCATCTGCAAGCGCTCCGGCGTGGTGGATTCGGTGGATAGCGAGCGCATCATCGTTCGCGTCGAGGGCAACACCCAGGAAGGCCAGCTCTCCCGCGAAGTCGGCGCGGACATCTACACGATGACCAAGTTCAAGCGCTCCAATCAGAACACCTGCATCAACCAGAAGCCCATCGTGCACCAGGGCCAGAAGGTCAAGAAAGGCGACGTGCTGGCCGACGGCCCCTGCACGGAAATGGGCGAGCTGGCGCTGGGCCGCAATGTTCTGGTGGCGTTCATGCCCTGGCGCGGCTACAACTTCGAAGACGCCATCGTGGTCAGCGAGAAGCTGGTCAAGGAAGATTACTACACCTCGATTCACATCGAGGAGTTCGAGGTCGACGCCCGCGATACCAAGCTCGGTCCCGAGGAAATCACGCGCGACATTCCGAATATCGCCGAGAGCTTCCTCAGGAATCTCGACGAAAGCGGCATCATCCGCATCGGCGCGACGGTCAAGCCCGGCGACATCCTGGTGGGCAAGGTGACGCCCAAGGGCGAGACCCAGCTCACGCCGGAAGAAAAACTCCTGCGCGCCATCTTCGGCGAAAAGGCCGGCGACGTGAAGGATGCCTCGCTTTACTGCCCGCCGGGCATCGAAGGCACGGTGGTCGATTGCAAGGTGTTCTCGCGCAAGGGCGCCGAGCTGGATGAGCGCTCCAAGCTCATTCTCGAAGGCGCCGAGGAGCGCCTCCGCCGCAATCTCGAAGACGAAAAGCGAATCCTCAATGACGAGCGCGCCAAGCGCCTCGCCAAGCTCCTCGAAGGCAAGGAAATCCTGGCGGACCTGCACGACGAAAAAACCAACAAGAAGCTGCTCGCCAAGGGCACGGACCTGACGCGCGACCTGATCGAAAAGCTGCGCGCGCGCGACCTCAAGCGCCTCAAGCTGAAGGACAAAGATCCGCGCATCAACGAGCAGATCGATGAGATCGAGGAGATGACCTCGCGTCAGATCGCGGTGCTCGAAAAGATCACCGACGAAAAAATCTCCAAGCTCCGCAAGGGCGACGAGCTGCCGCCGGGCGTCATCAAGCAGGTCAAGGTCTATATCGCCATGAAGCGCAAGCTGTCGGTGGGCGACAAGATGGCCGGCCGCCACGGCAACAAAGGCGTGATCGCGCGCATCGTCCCCGAGGAAGATATGCCGTATCTTCCCGACGGAACGCCGGTTGAGATCGTGCTGAACCCGCTCGGCGTGCCGAGCCGCATGAACGTCGGGCAGATTCTCGAAACTCACCTGGGCTGGGCCGCGCGGGCCCTCGGCGTCCGCTTCGCCACGCCGGTATTCGACGGCGCCACAGAAAAAAACATCAAAGATCAACTGGCCAAAGCCCAGCTTCCCAGCTCCGGCAAGGTCCAGCTTTACGACGGCATCAGCGGCCAGCCGTTCGAGCAGCCCGTGACCGTGGGCTACATCTACATGCTCAAGCTGTCCCACCTGGTGGATGACAAGATTCACGCGCGTTCCATCGGGCCCTACTCGCTGATCACGCAGCAGCCGCTGGGCGGCAAGGCCCAGTTCGGCGGCCAGCGCTTCGGCGAAATGGAAGTGTGGGCGCTCGAAGCCTACGGCGCGGCCTACGTTCTGCAAGAGCTGCTGACCGCGAAATCTGATGACGTCTATGGCCGGGCCAAGATTTACGAGGCCATCGTGAAGGGCGAGGCCGCGGCCGAGCCCGGGGTTCCCGAAAGCTTCAACGTGCTCATCCGGGAGCTGCAATCGCTGTGCCTGGACGTGGAATTAATGAAGCGCCCGCGCGAGCAGATGGAAACCGCGCTCGCAGCGGACTAATGAAAAGCCGCAGATGGACGCGGCGGATTCGCGCCCATCCGTGTGCGTTGTGGCTGAATAAGGAGATTCTAAATGTACCGTTCTTCTCCCTATGATCGTGCAAATCTGATCGCGGACTTTGACTCGATCCGCATTTCCCTGGCCTCCCCGGAAAAAATCCGGAGCTGGTCCCACGGCGAGGTGACCAAGCCCGAGACCATCAACTACCGAACCTTTAAACCCGAGCGCGACGGGCTGTTCTGCGCCCGCATCTTCGGGCCCATCGCCGACTGGGAGTGCCTGTGCGGCAAGTACAAGCGCATGAAGCACCGCGGCGTCATCTGCGACAAGTGCGGCGTCGAGGTCACCCTCTCCCGCGTGCGCCGCGAGCGCCTGGGCCACATCGAACTCGCCAGCCCCTGCTCCCACGTCTGGTTCTTCAAGGGCCTGCCGAGCCGCATCGGCTACCTGCTCGACATCACCCTGCGCGAGCTCGAACGCGTCCTCTACTTCGAAGCCTTCGTGGTGGTCGATCCCGGCGAAGTGCCCGGCCTCTCCAAGGGCGAGGTCATCAGCGACGAGCGCAAGCGCCAGCTCGATCAGGAGTTCCCGGGAAAATTCGTCGCCATGATGGGCGCCGAAGGCATCAAGGAGCTGCTCAAGAAGATCGATGTCGAGCAGCTCAGCCAGGAAATTCGCGAGCGCATGAAGACCGAGGCCTCGCAGCAAAAGAAACTGAAGTACGCCAAGCGCCTGCGCGTGGCCGAGAGCTTTCGCAAGTCCGGCAACAAACCCGAGTGGATGATCCTCGACGTGCTCCCGGTGATCCCGCCCGAGCTGCGCCCGCTGGTTCCCTTGGACGGCGGCCGCTTCGCCACCTCCGATCTCAACGACCTCTACCGCCGCGTGATCAACCGCAACAACCGGCTGAAGAAGCTGATCGAGCTGCACGCGCCCGATGTCATCGTCCGCAACGAAAAACGCATGCTCCAGGAGGCCGTGGACGCGCTGTTCGATAACGGCCGCCGCGGACGCGTGCTGCGCGGCGCCAACAACCGCCCGCTCAAGTCCCTCTCCGACACGCTCAAGGGCAAGCAGGGCCGCTTCCGCCAGAACCTGCTCGGCAAGCGCGTGGATTACTCCGGCCGCTCGGTGATCGTCGTCGGGCCCGAGTTGAAGCTGCACCAGTGCGGTCTGCCCAAAAAGATGGCGCTGGAGCTGTTCAAGCCTTTCATTTATCACCGGCTGGAGCAGCGCGGCCACTGCACCACCATCAAACAGGCCAAAGAACTGGTGGAGCAGCAGGACGCCGTGGTTTGGGACATCCTCGAAGAGGTCATCAAGGATCACCCCATTCTGCTGAACCGCGCGCCCACGCTGCACCGCCTCGGCATCCAGGCGTTCGAGCCCGTGCTAGTGGAAGGCAAAGCGATTAAGCTGCACCCGCTCACCTGCACCGCCTTTAACGCCGATTTCGACGGCGACCAGATGGCCGTCCACATCCCGCTTTCTCCGGAAGCGCAGATCGAGGCCGCCACGCTGATGCTGTCCTCGAACAACATCCTGTCGCCGGCGCACGGCGCGCCCATCGCGGTCCCCACGCAGGACATGGTGCTGGGCCTCTACTACCTGACCAAAGCCCGCCCCGGCACCAAGGGCGAGGGCCGCACCTTCGCGTCCATCGATGACGTGCTGATCGCGCTCGAGATGGGCGAGGTTGAAACCCTCACGCCCATCAAGCTGCGCTACACCGGCAAGGTCATCGACCTGGTCAAGGCGTTCGACAACCAGAACGTCATGCACACCGAGCCGATCGAGTTCAACAAGCAGTACATGGACACCACCGTCGGCCGCGTCATTCTCAATGACGTGCTGCCCGATGACATGCCGTTCGTCAACGGCCTGCTGAAGAAGAAGGGCCTCACGCAGCTCGTCCAATACTGCTATCTCAAGTTCGGATTGCCGGTCACGGTCAAGATGCTCGATCAGGTCAAGGCCCTCGGCTTCCTCTACGCCACCCGCGCCGGCATCTCCATCGGCATCGACGACATGGTCGTGCCGGGCGAAAAGGCCGCCTTGGTGCGCGATGCCGAAAAAGCCGTCATCGAAGTCGAATCGCAGTACCAGGAAGGCGCCATCACCCACGGCGAGCGCTACAACAAGATCGTCGAAATCTGGTCCAAGGTCACCGAGCGCGTCTCCGAAGAGATGTTCAAGCGAATGGAAGACGACGACCGTACCGGCCGTTACCTCAATCCGATTTACATCATGGCGGACTCCGGCGCGCGCGG
>Ga0070739_10003552_pt1 | contig 19280 bp, 19 predicted proteins | sample Coa_R1_7_FD_66445 | JGI IMG/M metagenome (GOLD analysis project Ga0070739, IMG submission 66445) | Surface soil microbial communities from Centralia Pennsylvania, which are recovering from an underground coalmine fire - Coalmine... | ecosystem: Environmental > Terrestrial > Soil > Unclassified ... | reverse complement strand
TTTTTTTCTCTGCGCTCTCTGCGTTCTCTGCGGTGAATCTTAATGTCCATATAACCGGGCGATGCTCGCCGATTGTTCGCGCTCGTGCAGCCAGGAGGCGACCTCAGATGTTTCCGTAGCGATTTTTTCGATCATGCGTCGTTCTGTACACAGGGTCTGGGCCACGTCGCCGGGAATCGGCGCGTAGATCGATTCCAATTCTAGGCGGATGCGCTGTTCCAGGCGGCGGCGGAACTCGCCGCGAATCGCCGGCCAGCGCAGACGAAGCACCAGCGTTATCAGCACGTGAAGGATGACCAGAATAATCAAGACAATGAGGAAAGGCAGAAGCACGTCCGCAGTGCTGGGCGCCGGGCTGGCCGCTGATGGATTGAAGTAGCGCCACAAAAGGACAATGAGGGCCGCCAGCAGAGCGATGGGCGGCACCCAGTTGCCCAGCCAGACGACGACCGATTCGATCAGACGGCGCAAGCCGGCAGGCTTGGACCAGTCGCGTTCGACCTGTTGCAGCACTTCACTGAGAATGCAGGCGTAGCGTTGTCGCCAATCGAGGGCGGAACGTCCTTCCATCGGTTCGGTAAGCACATTGAGCGGAAAGCCCTGGTGATCGGCTTCGACAAGCAGCTTATTGGACAACGCTTTGCCGCGGGCGTCGAGGTGGCGATTGCCGGCCACATCGCTGCACGCCTTGATGAAGGTAGACAAGTCCCAGGACGCCGGCGCCTCAGCACTGCTTTGTCCGCGCGGCATGAAAGGAATGCGTTCGCGCAGCGTGCTACCGACGTACTTCACGCGTGTGAACAAGTGCAAATACCACCCCATGATGCCGTGGAATCGCCGTTGTTCTTCCAGGGCGAAATGGTGCTCGATCTCACGCTGATAGGGTTCGAGGGTGTTAAGGAGGACATCGCTGGTGGCGGTGGCTTCCTCGGTCAGCGGGGTTGCCCAGGCGGCGCGAGTGCGCTCAGCGATGGCCGTGAGGTCCGGCGGACTGACGGCGGCCAGCGCTTGCTGCATGTGCTGCAAGAGCTGGCTGACGCCGCGCGCCTTGATCGCCTCGATTTCCAGCCGCGTCAGGCCCATCTCCAGCCAATTAACCATATCCGTGAATTGCTCGCCTTCAGGCAATGGAGGAGATGCTTCGCCATTGCTGGCGGCGCGATCCACCCACAGTTGAGCGCAGGTGCGGAACAGTAGCGGCGCTTGAAAACCTTGCGATTGCAGATCGCGCAACAGGTCGTCATCGGGCCGCACGCCGCTGTCGCTTGGATGTACGCAGCGATCCCATTTGTTGAGGACGAAAGCGAAGGCGCGGCGCTTGCGTTGTTGCAAAAACAACTCCCAGCCGAGTCGATCGTGATACTTCTCCTGTGAGCCGACGTAAAGCACAATGTCGGCGACCGGCAGCAGGCGCATCAGCTTATCGCGGTTGCTCAGATCATTGCTATCGAGGTCCGGTGTATCGACGAGGATCTTTTGTTCCAGCCCCGCTCGATCATGGGGAACAAGCCGGCAATGCCGCAATGCCGGATCGAGGCGGTCCGGTTTGACCGACTCGTGATAGTAGACGACCGGATCGCGCGTGGTCGGGCGGGTAAACGACGCCTGAGCGATGGCCCCGCCGGCCAAAGCGTTGAGCAGCGTCGATTTGCCCACGCCGGTGCCGCCCATGAGCATGATGACCAACAGCGGCCGATCCACGTCGAGCGCCTCGGCCTGGCGATGCAGGTCGATGGCCAAGCCTTCCAGCGTGGCGCGGTTGATTGTCGAAAGCGGATAGCAATGCGGCGCATCGAGCCAATTGCGCAGGCTGCGTTCCAGTCCGCGCAGCGCCGGCGAAAGCGTTCGCAGCAAAGGCGTGGTGTCCGGTTTGGTGGCTGCGTCGTTCATGGCGTCCGCTTTCCGATTCCTATGGCGGCGATGCCGGGCCGCGATCATTTTCCGTTGGCTTGGCGGCCTCAGACATTTTTTTCAATTCAAGTAGTTCGAGCAAATGTCCGTGGTCCTTGTTTCGTCCCGCCGCTTTTTTGGCAGCGATTAAGCCATCGAGGGACAAAACGCGTACTTTCATCCCAAACATTAGCTCTTCGCTGGATTGGGCCAGCACCTGCGCATAATCACCAACGCCGCTAACTTCGCCAAGCAAGTAAAGGTCGCCGCAGTCGGTAATGAAGGTGAAGTTCAGTCCCGCTTGAAGGGTAGGAACATCTACGTTGAAAGGCAATCCCGGCGGCGCGCCGCGCAAGTAAGAGTGCAATGGAGCGAGGGCAACAACGAGAGCAGCAAGATTATCAGGAGTTCGTTTGTAACAAATATCTAGGTCTTTTGTCAGATAAGCCGAACCGCGAGCAATCATAGCTAACCCGCCGACAACGACAAACTCCACATGCTGCTCCGTTAACCGGCGGACGATAGCCTGAGCATCGAGCATCCGTCTGCCTTCCTTTCGCTTTGTATAGGGTAGCTCGCTTTGACGAAACGCCTCGAAGATTATCGATCCTTGACAAGCATCTTGCCATCGTTCCTCAAGGGATTTTCGTAGGTTCTCCCGGAGCAGCGTCAAATCTACGCCGCTTTCGGAATAAACCTCATAGCCGCCGTAGAATTCGATTCCCTTGGGCTTGTCCTTCTGCTCGGGTGCAGCCATCGTCATCTCCTATGGTCATGTTCTGAGGATTTCTGCTAGTACCATTTTCTTCTTTGGCCGCGGCTCCTGCCACAGCCATTCGGGGCGCAGCCAAAATCCCGGCAGCGCTTGACTGTATAGTACTCCCTTGCGCGGCTTGATCTCGCGGTACGCTCCGGAGGCACTGCGCCTCAACAGAACGATACGTTGTTCCAACTCATCCACGATCCAGTATTCCGGTACACCCGCTTGCCGATATTGCTCACGCTTGCGGACGTAATCGCGCTCAATGCTGTCCGGCGAGACGATCTCGATGGCCAAATCCGGCGGACCATCCACAAAGCCGCGCTGCACAATATGCAAGCGGTCCGTTCGCACGAAAGCGATATCCGGTTCCGGACTTTGGTACTCCTCTAACCGAAACGCCACGCGCGAGCCGTATACCTCACCCAACTCGCGTTCCTCTGCGAAAAGGCCGATCAATCCACCCAACCACATGAAGAGACTGTTCGCATCCGTGTTATCCGGGGAGCTCATGTAGATCACTCCATCGATGAGGTCAGCTTTTTGATCTTCCTTGATGAGAAAGCAAAAATCATCAAAGGTATACTTCTTGCCGTTCGTCTCGATACCCATGACTTTGCCCCTCCTGACTTTACGAGTCGTATGCAGGTTCTCCCTCCATTGTAGACGGTGAGAGTGAAATAAGGCGGCAGGATTTCCGTCTTGGCAGTCCCGCCGCCGCGTTCCACAATGAAACCGTAGCTTCTCGCTGTTCCCCTACCGGATCTGCGAGCAATCTGTGGAGGTATCGTCATGCGCTGGCGCGTGTCCCTGTTGATGGTTGCATTTCTGCTTGAGACGGTCGCCGCGCCGGCGCGCGGCGAAGATCCGCTGGTCGAGAGAGTGCGTTTGGCCATCAAGAACGGCAAGGGTTATCTGCTCGGCCGGCAGCGCGACAGCGGCAGCTGGGAAAACGATGCGGCCGTGCTCAGTCATAAAGGCGGAGAAACCAGTCTTGCCATCCTGGCTCTGATCACTGCGGGCGAAAGTCCAAAGAGCGAAGCGATCCAGAAAGGGTTGAAATATCTGCGGGGCGTACCGCCGGGCCAAACGTACGTCGTCGCTTTACAGACGATGGCCTTCGCCCAAGCCGGCGAAATGGAAGACCGTGAACGGATTCAGCGCAACGTCCAATGGTTGATCGAAGCCCAGAAGGACACGGGCTGGGGCTACACCAAGGGCGGCGGACCCAGCGATAACTCGAACACACAGTACGCCGTCCTTGGCCTGCACGCCGGCATTGAAGCGGGCGTCCAGGTCAATAAGGACGCCCTGGCACGCATCCGCAAATACATGCTCGAATCGCAGATGGGCGGCGCCTGGGGATACGACCGTGGCGGCGAGCGTGGACCGCGTTTCACCATGACCTGCGCCGGGTTGTGCAATCTGATGGTTACAGGGATGGATCTGGAAACCGGCAAACAGCATATCGAGGATGGCGTCATCAAGGATTGCGGCAAATACGACGAAACCGGCCCGGTCGCCGAGGCTCTGAGTTGGATTGCTGCTCGCTTCCCCGCCGAGATCGATCCGAACAATGTCCGTCGCAATCTCGACACGCCTTTCCCCTTCTATTGCCTCTACGGCATCGAGCGCACCGGGCGGCTGACCGGCCAACGCTTCTTTGGTGGACACGATTGGTACGAGATCGGCTGCCGTTACCTGGTCGCTACCCAGAACAAGAGCGACGGCTTCTGGCACGGAAACAACCTGGATGGCTCTCCCGTCCTGGCCACCAGCTTCGCCTTATTGTTCCTGGCCAAGGGGCGAACGCCGGTGCTGCTGACTAAGCTGGCCTACGGCCCGCGTGAATACCAGGGCTGGAACAACAAGCACAACGACACTCGCCATGTCGTCGAGTTCACTAGCCGTGAGCTATTCAAGAAAATGCCGCTCGCCTGGCAAATCTTCGACGTGCGCGGCGGCGCTAACGCCGACACGGCGGCACAGCGGCGGCGCTTGGCTCAGGAATTGTTGCCATCGCCCATCGTCTATTTCAACGGCCACGGTGACATGCGGATCGGCGACCGTGAACGCGACATTTTGAAAGAATACGTCGAGAATGGCGGTTTTATTCTCGCTGAGGCTTGTTGCGGCCGAGAGGCGTTCCGCCGCCAATTCGAGAAGCTCCTGGAAGACATTCTGCCCAGCAGCGAGCTGCAGCTTTTGCCCAACGATCATCCAATCTGGACGGCGTCGGGCAAGTTCCTTCTGACCCCGAACCAGCCATTTCCGCTGTACGGCGTGCAGCACGGCTGCAAATGGGTGGCCATTTTCAGCCCCAAGCCGATGGCCTACTACTGGGAGGCAAATGATACGCAATCGCCGGAGGGCCGCGCCGCCTTTCAGTTGGCGGCGAACATCATCGCCTATGCCAGCGGCCTGGAGCCGCCGCGGCCGCGCTTGACCGAAGTGACGATTCCGCGCGACGACAGCAAAGAGCGAGTGCGCCGCGGCTTCTTGAAGGTCGGCCAACTCCGTTATACGCCTTCCGGCGGCGGCAGCGATTGGCGGCCTGCCCCCAAGGCCATGCGCAATCTCATGAGCGAAGTACGCAAAGCCGGACTCGATGTTCTCCTGGAGACAACGCCGATCTATCCTTCGGTCGAAAACGTGGTGAATTATCGTTTTCTCTACATGCACGGCCGATCCGGCTTCGAGGAACGCGCCCAAGATCTGGAGCACCTGCACTTCAATCTGACATCGGGTGGGTTCCTGTTGGCCGACGCCTGCTGCGGCTCCCCGGCTTTCGACGCGGCCTTTCGCAAATTCATGGAAACGCTGTGGGCCAAGGACAAACTCAAATTGGAGCCGATTCCGCTATCGGATGAGCTGTATAGCGCCGAGCTGAATGGCCAGCCGATTCGCACCGTGCGCTGCCGGCGGCCCAAAGCGGATGGCAAGGGCGTGGACCCGGAGTACCGCCAGCTAGCGCCGGCTCTGGAAGGGATCAAGTACAACGGCCGCTGGGTCGTTGTCTACAGCAAGTACGACCTCGGCTGTGCTCTGGAAAGACACAAGTCGTCCGACTGCCTAGGCCACGATTACGACAGCGCCGTCCGCCTTGGACGAGCAGCCGTACTGTATGCGCTCAAACGCTGACTCTTCCGATCTCGGTTCGTTTTTGCCGGATTGCTTGTTTCACCAATCGGTGCGTTGCCGCGATGCTTGTTTGCTCTGTTCCCAGCTGGCATTGGCCTTGGGCCAAAATCCTACCAGAGCCGTGTTTTCGTTCTCATCTCGCACCTTCCGCCGTGGGAATCCGTCGGCTTATCTTCTAGGATAGGCAATTGAAGAGAATGCCTGGTTTTCGACGAAGGGAACAGAGCCATCATGCCGGAGGAAGCACAAACTACGCCGCGCCCGATTCGCAAGCTGCTCGTTGCCAATCGCAGCGAGATTGCCATCCGCGTTTTTCGCACCGCCACGGAGTTAGGCATCCGCACCGTGGCGATTTATTCGCACGAGGATCGCTTTGCCCTGCATCGCTTCAAAGCGGACGAAGCCTATCGCGTCGGCCATCCTGGCGAACCGATCCGAGCCTATCTCGACATCGCCGGCATCGTTGCCCTGGCTCGCCAGCATGAAGTCGATGCGATCCACCCCGGATACGGATTCCTTTCGGAAAACGCTAACTTCGCCCGCGCCTGCCACGAGGGTGGACTGACCTTCGTTGGGCCAAGCGTTCCAATCCTCGAACAGCTCGGCGATAAGGTGGTGGCCCGCAATCTCGCCCAAAAAGCCGGCGTGCCAGTGTTGCCCGGCAGCACGGCCGTCAAGAGCAACGAAGAGGCCTATCAGGTGGCCGAGAAGCTCGGTTTTCCGGTGATAGTCAAGGCGGCGATGGGCGGCGGCGGGCGCGGCATGCGTGTGGCTGCCAGCGCCGAAAAGCTCGATGACGCTCTGGATCAAGCCCGCCGCGAGGCTGGAACCGCCTTCGGTATTCCCGATGTGTTCCTGGAAAAATTCATCGCCCGCGCCCGCCATCTCGAAGTGCAACTCTTGGGTGATCGTCACGGCAACCTCGTCCATCTCTTCGAGCGTGATTGCTCCCTCCAGCGCCGCCATCAGAAAATGGTCGAAATTGCACCGGCGCTTAACCTCGATCCAGCTCTGCGCCAGCGCATTCTTGACGCCGCCCTGACCGTCGGACGAACCGTGCATCTGGACAATGCCGGCACGGTCGAGTTCCTGGTCGATGTGGACAGTGGTAATTTCTACTTTATCGAGGTCAATCCGCGCATTCAGGTCGAGCATACCGTCACAGAGGAAGTGACCGGCTACGATGTGGTCAAATGTCAGATCCTAATCGCTCAGGGATTGCCGTTGAGCGACCCGGAAATCGGCTTGGGCGATCAGGGCCGGGTCACAACGCACGGCTATGCTTTGCAGTGCCGGGTCACAACCGAAGATCCGGCCAACAACTTCCTGCCGGATTACGGCAAGCTGAGCAATTATCGTTCGGCCAGTGGCATGGGCATCCGCCTCGACGCCGGCTCGGCGTTCACCGGCGCCGTCATTACGCCGTTTTACGATTCGATGTTGGTAAAAGTAACGGCGCACGGACTACGCTTCGTCGATGCGGCCCGCCGCATGTTGCGCAGCTTGCAGGAGTTCCGAGTTCGCGGCGTCAAGACGAACATTCCCTTTCTCGTCAACCTGGTAACAAACCCTACTTTCCTGGCTGGCGGCTGCACGACGCGCTTCATCGACGAGACGCCGGCACTGTTCAAGTTCGCGCGCCGCCAGGATCGCGCCACGCGGCTGCTACGCTACATCGCGGACGTGATTGTTAATGGCCATCCGCTCATCGCAAACAAGCCCGCTGGTATTCCCCGTGAACCTGTTCCTGTTCCCGAAGGCACGCGATCCGGAGCGGGCGTGTCGCCGGGTACTCGCGATAAGTTTCGAGAGCTGGGGGCCGACAAGTTCGCACGCTGGGTGCTGGAACAACAACGACTGCTCCTGACCGACACTACATTCCGCGATGCTCATCAATCGCTGTTGGCGACGCGCATGCGCACCTACGATATGCTGCGCATCGCGCCGTACTACGCCGCTCGCTTGTCTGGGTTGTTCTCGCTGGAGATGTGGGGCGGCGCTACCTTTGACACGGCGATGCGATTTCTCAAGGAATCGCCGTGGCAGCGGCTCGCCGATCTGCGTTCGCGTGTGCCGAACATTCTTTTCCAGATGCTTCTGCGTTCGGCCAGCGCGGTCGGTTACACCAATTATCCCGACAATGTTGTTCAGGCGTTCGTCAAGGAATCCGCTCAGGCCGGCATCGATCTTTTCCGCATCTTCGACGCTCTCAACGGTCTGCCCAATCTGCAATTGGCCATCGAGGCGGTGCGTGCCACCGGCATGTTGTGCGAAGCGGCCATTTGCTACACCGGCGACATTCTCGATCCGTCAAGGAAAAAATATGATCTGGCTTATTACGTCCATCTGGCCAAGGAGCTGGAGAAACGCGGCGCCAATCTGCTGGCCATCAAGGACATGGCCGGCCTGTGCAAGCCGTATGCGGCACAGCTTCTGGTCCGAACGCTGCGACAAGAAATCGGCATTCCCATCCACTTCCACACACATGATTGTGCCGGTGGGCAAATCGCATCGTACTTGCTGGCCGCCGAGGAGGGCGTGTCCATCGTCGATTGCGCCATGGCGCCGTTTTCCAGTATGACCAGCCAGCCCAGCCTGCACGCGCTCGTCGAAGCAATGCGTTTGCGGCCGCGCTCGACGAATCTGGACGAGGACGCTCTGCAAGACGTTGCCGACTACTGGTCGCGCGTTCGCCGCTTGTATGCTCCCTTCGAGACGGGCCAGTTGGCACCGACAGCGGACGTGTATCTCAATGAAATGCCCGGTGGACAATACACGAACCTCTATCACCAGGCGCAAGCGCTGGGACTGGAATCGCGCTGGCGCGAGGTGTGCCGCATGTACGCCGAAGTCAACCGCATGTTCGGCGACATCATCAAGGTGACGCCGACTTCCAAGGTAGTCGGCGACATGGCGCTGTTCATGGTCGGCAATAATCTGACGGCGGACGATGTGCTGCACGGAACGCGCGAGTTTTCGTTTCCCGAATCGGTGATCGAGTTCTTCGAGGGCCGGCTCGGCGAGCCGCCGGGCGGATTCCCGGAAGAATTGCAAGAACGTGTGCTGCGCGGTCGGCAACCCCTACGTGGCCGGCCCGGTGCCAGTCTGCCGCCCATCGATTTCGCCGCTGCACGCGCCACATTAGAACAGCAAATCGGCCGGGGTGTCAGCGAGCGCGAGCTGCTGAGCTATTTGCTCTATCCGCGTGTTTTTCCCGAATTGGCGGGCCATCAGGCCAAATACTCCGATACCAGCGTGTTGCCGACGCCGGTGTTCTTCTACGGCATGGAAGCCGGCCAGGAAACGTCTATCGACATTGAGCGCGGCAAGACACTGATCCTGAAATTCGTGGCAGTAGGCGAAGCCCATGCGGATGGTAGCCGAACCGTGTTCTTCGAGCTGAACGGTCAGCCGCGCGAGATCGTGGTCACGGACCGCAGCCTCGGCGGCAAGGTGGCTGCGCACCCCAAGGCCGAGCCGGGCAATCCGCTACACGTCGGCGCACCGATGCCCGGACTGGTCGTCCGCATCTTGGTCGAAGCGGAGGAGCAAGTCGTCGCCGGGCAAAAACTGTTCACGCTCGAAGCGATGAAGATGGAGACGACCATCTACGCCGAACGTCCCGGCACTATCGCCGAGGTACTGGTCCAAGCCGGAAAACAAGTCGATGCCGGCGACTTGCTGCTGCGCTATGAGGGGTAAAGCATGCTGACTTACAAAGCGGCTTATAAGTTAGTCGAGGGAGTATATCTCGGCGAGGTGTTGGATTTTCCGGGCACGGTATCGTTCGGCCATACGCTGGACGAGGCGCGGAAAAACTTGGCGGGAGCTCTCTATGACATGGCCGAGACGAACCTTTTGCGAGGGGAAGCACTGCCTCTACCTGACGCCAGCCGCTCCGATCCGGACGCCGACCTTGAGGAGCCAATCTATCTGACGATTCAGACCGGTCAGCATCTATCCGTCAACGTCGGTACGACTGTTCCATGAAACGGCGCGACTTAATCCGTCATCTGGAAGTGCATGGCTACCGTCTGGCACGCGAAGGACGCAGTCATAGTATCTACGAGAATACACAAACGGGACAGCGAGCGCCTGTGCCTAGGCATCGAGAAATACCGGAACCGCTTGTTCGTTCCATTTGCCGGCAGCTAGATGTTCCGACGCCTTGAAACGATGAAAAACGGCAACCCAGCGCTCAAGGCGGCGCATAGGAATGCGAATCCTGCGTCCCCTCGACTGCAGCAAACCATTCGCCGACAGGATGCCTCTGGAAACACTCCGGGCACATCGTTATCCGGAACAGCTTGCCGCACCCCGGACATTGCGCGCGGCAACTGAAGGTGTCGAAGCGTGTGCCGCATTCGTCGCAGGTCCAATAGTTGCCCATAGGAGGATTGAATCCGCACGAGGGGCAGGCCGCGTCTTTGTGGTGCGGCCCGCGCAGGAGACGCGAGAGAACCAGACCGTAACGAAATCCGGCCGTTGCGGTAAAAAGAACGAACGCAGACAGGATGAGCCAAAAGACACCGAGGCGAAAAGAGAGCAACATCCCCAAGCCGCCGACGATCATGCCTAGAATACTCACCACCAGCAGGCTATCGGCGCGGCCAATGAGGAACCATAGCACCCCATGCAGGATTTGCCCACCGTCCAACGGATATACCGGGATAAGATTGAAAACTAACAAGAGAAGGTTAATTAGGAAGTTCGCTCGCAAAAAAAGGTACCAGTCGGAACTCAGGACGCTGCTGTCGAATTGGTTCGCCAAGAGCAGGAGCGCGCCGAGTACAGGAACGAGCACGACATTGACCAGAGGCCCAGCGGCGGCGGTCCAGAGCAAGGTGCCGGCCCGCGGCGGCGGTTTGACAAAGGCGATGCCGCCCAACGGCCAGAGCACGATGGTATCGGCCCAGCCGCCGACCTGGCGGCAGGCCAACGCGTGACCGAATTCATGCACGAGGACTATGCCGAACAGGGCGATATATTGAAGCGCGTACCACACCCCCCGATTGATATAGAGGCAAGACCCAGCTGCCATCTTCGGCGGCCTGCGCACGGGCCTGGATCTGGAACCACGCCACCAGCAACCACGTCCAGTGTACGTAGACATCGATTCCTGCTAGACGAAACAGCCAAAGAGAACCAGCGCGGAACAGCGACATACATCCTCGCCAAAGAGCAGCTCCGCCGTGACCAGCGCGGCAGGCAATACTCTTATTGTACGATAACGGACGCTGTTCAAGGAATGTTATCCAGCAATCGGTCCAGCTCGGTCTTGATCAGACGATAGCAGCCGCACACGTTCCGCTCCAGACCGCGGCGGTCCAGGACCGTCAGTTGGCCGCCGCCGTAGCGGATTAGCCCGATCTGCCGTAAGCGACGAGCGGCCTCGGTCACGCTCGCCCGTCGTACTCCCAGCATGGCAGCGAGAAATTCGTGCGTGAGGGGAAAGCGGTCGCCGGTCCCCCGGTCGTGTACCGTCAGCAGCCAACGGCAGAGCCGCTTCTCGACCGAGTGCAGCGCATTACAGGAAACTCCATGCGTCAATTGTGTCAGGAGAACGTGGACGTAACGAAGCAGCAACTCGTGGAGCTTGCTGTCGCGGTCAACCAGGGTGCGGAACTTGTCGGCCTGTATGCGCAGGGCTTCGCCCGGCACCTGCACCATGCTCCGCGTCGGCTCAAAAGCCGCGCCGAGAAAGACAGACAAACCCGCCACTCCCTCGCGGCCCACTACGCCAACTTCCATGCCCGACCTGCGTCCGTCGCGGCCATTGAGCAACGAGAGCATTCCGCTGGTGGGGAAGTAAAGATGCCGGATAGGCTGGCCGAGTTCGTGAAGGATTGCTTTGAATTCCAGGCGAACACGGTCAAGATGAGGAAGAAGCCTACTATATTCGCGGCTGGGCAGGGCCGACAAAAGCAGATTGGTAGACGGCGCGCGGCTGGAAGCGTCCGACCTCAACATGGGGCGACTCCGGACGAGAGTACGATTGGTTAAGGGAACGGTCGGCCTCGACGTGGGGAAGACCGCATGAGATAGAGTTTATCGCTGTTGGGTACTCGTCGTCAAGAGTGCAGTTGCGGACTTTCTACGAGCCGAACGGAGAAAAGTTCGGTGCCGGAAAAAAGTGCCCCGCCGGAGTTTTCTATCGGCGTCGCCCAGTCACCGACAGTCCCTACCGGCGGGACGAAGCTAATGTACGTTAGCGTACAGCAGATGTCAAGTAGGATTATGAGAACCAGACGGTTGCCAGATGAGAACTTCGCCCTTGCCGGGAACAGCGGCATCTCCGCTGTAGCGACGATAACAGCCGCTGAACGGATGAGGAAGTGAGAAGCCCATTTCCCGCAGGCGCCTGGCGAACAATTGCAGGAATACAGGATTATATGTACACGCATAAGCGAAAGTTGGCAAGAGCGCAATGGGTTTGAAGCAAACGATTGTGCCGCGAACCATCCAGGCGCCCGTGCGAAGCTCAGCCCCGCCGAGCAGGAACAATGTACCCCCTTTCATTTGCAAGCCGGCGAAGTCGCGCACCGCGCCGTTGACGGCGATGATGCCTCGACGCATACGCATGCCAACCTCAATACCCGCTGATCCCTCGATCAAGATGGCGCCGCCGTTCATCCCCGACAGGCTTCCTCGATAGGCCGCGCCAATTTGGCCGCCGGCGTCGCCGTGAATATGGATAAGACCGCCAGTCATCTCCGCGCCGACCCAGTCTGAGGAGTTGCCCCGAACCTCAATGGCCCCACCTTTCATATACGCGCCGAGGTGCATGCCGGCGTTGCCGATAATCGTGATCTTGCCGCGTGTCATGCCGCGGCCGATCCATTTGACCCGCGCCAGATCGCCGCGAATCTCCAATACCTCGCTGCCGTCGCCTTCGATGGTAAAGAAATCACCCAGTCGGCGCTGCCGTTTGCCCAGAAACACCGGCAGGGCGGCGACCTCGTCGTGCCGCAGCGGCGAAACCGTGTCCGGCGAGAGAATCTCGGCCTCAAGGGGAACGATGGGAGATTCTTTGAGCGTTAGAGCAGTCATAAAACAAGGCTTCAAAATTACTAGCCCGGAGCGCTAGCGACGGGCGCCTTGCCCTGTCGCTAGCGCTCCGGGCTAGTGAGGCTTGCACGGGCGGAGGTCCGGCCGTTCCAGACGCTCCATCTCCACCGGATAGTTATCAAACGACATCGTGTAGTATTGCTGAAACAACGGCCGGAGGTAGTTCTCAATTTTTTCATCGTAAACCGGCTGGACGACAAACCCACGGCCTTCGACCGTCTTACGGATCTCCCCTTCTTCGATGACGACTTCGCCGCCTTTGATGACGTAGCGCGGATAGGCGAACATGCGAGCGATGTCCTTGGTGTCGTTGAAGATGGCCACGTCGGCGTCCGCGTCAACTCCGAGGTGTCCCTTGTTCGGCAGCCCCAACGCTCGCGCCGGGCCAGCTGATGTAATGATGGCGATTTCCGATAGCGTGTACTGGCGGTCGAGTTCGGGAAGCACGATGCGCTTGAGCGCCTTGGGAGCCAGCTTTTTCAACTGTTCGCGGCGGAAGTCCAAGTCCATCAACAACTGGATGATCTCGGGATAGCGCCAGAACGCGGCACCATTGGGATGGTCCGTGGTGAGGTAGACACGCCACGGATCTTTGATAAGCAGCAGAAGCTCCAATCCCACGGCCCACTGTACGGCGTTGACCAGGTTTTTCTCTTTGTAGACGTAGGGAACGATGCCGCAGCCGGTCTCGTTCTCCACGTCCAGATTGCCCCATTTGCGACCGGTGAGCTTGTACAACAAATGTTGCCAGGGACCGTCGGCGGTGATGGTCACGGTGTTGCCGAACAGCACGGCGCCGGCATCCGTGGTGAGATTAGGATGAGCGTTGAAAAAGTCGGCGACGGCGACCGATTCGGAGCGCATCGTCGGCCAATCGTCGCCGCCGTAAGCATGATATTGCAAATGGGCCAAGTGCGCTCGGTTGCCCTCCAGCACCTTCATGGTTTCGAGGGTGGTTTTGAAATTACCGGGCGCGCCGAGATTGTTGCAGTGCAGATGCAACGGGTGCGGCAGACCAAGCTCGTCCACGATGCCGGCAAGAGCAGAAATGATCTTGGCCGGCGTCACCTTGTTGTAGCCGTACACTGGCTCGAACAAGGCCTTGGCATCTTTGCCCCACTTCCAAGCCGCCACACCGCCGGGATTGACCGCCTTGACGCCGTATGCCTTGGCCGCCCAGATTTGCCAGGCGGCGACGTGCCGAGCGCGCTCGATCTCACCCGCTTCCAGCAGATCGAGCAAAATCTCGTTGTTGGCCATCAAGACGCAGCAGGATTTATCGACGATGGGCGTATCGCGCAGCTCTTCGTGCGTGTGCCGAGCCGAGAGAATTGGCACGGCGGCCTCGTTCACGGTGGTCCAGCCCATACCGGCATAGAGATAGCCGGTGACGTAGGTAGTCGGCGTTGCTCCGCCGATGCCGCCGCGATGTCGCTCATTGCGGATGTAGGGCGCATTGCGGCGATGATCTTCCGGGATCATCGCCCGCGCGAAGTTGAGCGCGGCGCCGGCAACGTGCGTATGAACATCTACCCCGCCGGGGAAAACGATCATGCCGGTTGCGTCGATGGTGCGTCCGCCCTCGACTTCGGATACGATGCGGCCGTTCGAGATGCAGATGTCACGGATTTCGCCGTTGATATTGTTGGCGGGGTCGTAGACTTTTCCGCCGCTGATTCGGAGCATGGATTGATTTCTCATTTCAAGAGGCGAATGAACCCTGCCTGTTCAAAGTGGTGGTCGGTTGTAAGAGCTTCCGTAACGGAGCGCTGCTGCATGAGGACGAAACTCGCACAGTCCACAAGGCTCCATTCCTTGTCCTGTCGATTTCGCAACAGGTTCCATGCGTCCGCATCCAGCGCGAGGTCTACATGAACGATCTCAACAAAAGGAGAGTTCTTCAGTCCGTCAATGAACTGGACCACAGAAGGTCGAGGGATCCGCAGCGGGCTGGTCAATAGGGCCACGAGTTCACAAAGGATGTAGTTGGTCGTCAGAATGCAGCGCCCTTGTTGACGGGCGGTTCGATAGATTTTGGCCGCCAAGGCGTGGAATGGCTCCCTGTAGTCCGCCAGATTTCCCCATCCGGATGTGTCCGCGAACAGGTCGGCCATCTTAACTCCTTGAGTCAGTTTGGTCGCGCATCTCCTCCAGCAAGGTTTGCCCTAAGTACTTATCCACTTGAGTCGTCCAGCCTGGCACGTCGCTGGCGAAGGCCCCGATAAACCGCTCAACGGGGTCGATTACCGGAGGGTAGCGATATTCCTCCAGGCGCCTTCGTGCAATCTCTCGCTCTTCATCCGTAAACAGGGGATGATACTCCGGATGATCGTGGATAAGCGCTTCAACGGTTAGGTCGAGACGCCTACGCTCCCAGAGAGCCGTATACTCCTCCGAAACGGCATTCGCGTGCAAAAGGATCTTCGCCGTCTCAACACCGCGATATTTGCAAAGCATCTGATGAAATCGGGTAGCGTTGTATTGCACCTCTGCTTTCGCGCGAAGATAGATGTCCATCATTGCCGCATCAAATCGCCCTTCCAATTCCTTCATCGTGATATCCCCCCTTCCGCAGGAACGATCCTCATGATATGCTTTCGCCTCGATTCCATTCTACCCAGCCATTATCGGACTATCGAGACTGCACCGCTGGCAACCACGCCGGCTTCTTCGCCACGGCTTTGTATATACGGCGAACCACTTCCTCATCCGTCGGATACGGCGATTTCAGCGCCGGACGCAGCGGCAGCGGGATTTCGTCCATGCGATACACCGTCCCTCCCGCACTGATGCCGGTGGCCGCCGTCGTGATGTGGACGCGCGACAAGCGGCTGGTGTGCGTCACCTTGGGATCGAGCACGATGGTTGGAATGCGAGCTAGGTGATCGATGGCTGGCTGCGGCATCGTCGCGCCGGGGTCAGCGCCGAGAATGAGCGCCGCGTCGTTGTCACCACGCAACAGCAGGTCTACTGTCGAAAACTCGCCGGGATTGAAGCGCGGATAGCCGCGGCTGAGATTGACGCCGAACGGATAGCCGGTGGTCCAACGCATCACCACGTCGCCGCCGGTGACGTTGCCGTGGCCGCGCATCGGCATGGCCACGAATTTCGTGAAGGCGTTCAGCTCCGCCGCCAACGACAACAGCGCCGCCGAGTTCATGTGCTTGCCGCGCGTCATCGACAGACCCATACCGAAGAACAGCACGCCGAAACGAGCCTTCTTCATGCGCTCGGCGAAGTCCTGGAGTTGTTCCAGCGTCAGTCCGGTTTCGGCAGCCGTCTCAGAGTTGACGCGCTGGCCTTTGATGATCGCGCGCAGCGTGGTCAATACCTCGAAGTCCTTGCTGGGCCGCACCTGGAGGAAGATGTCGGCGGCCTTCGCGCTCGGCGTCTCACGGATGTCTACGAGGATCATCGTGCGATCTTTACGGCCCCTGGGTATGAATTTGCCCTTCTGGGTCAGCGTGTACTTGGTGAAGTGCCGCGGATGGCACTCGGCGGGGTTGCCACCCCAATACACGATGAGGTCGGCGCGGTTCTTGATTTCGCCCAACGTGCAGGTGACTTTGCCGCCCAACTGGGCGGCGATTTCTGTGGGGCCGTGTCAAAGCGACGTATGGCTATCGACCACGCCGCCAATCAGCTCGGCCAACGCCACCGCCTCGCGCTGCGTCTCGCAGGTAACATTGCTGAGGCCGTATACGAGCGGCAGGTGGGCGTTGTAAAGATGCTCCGCCGCCGCCTCGATGGCATCGTCTAGTGTAGCCGGCTGACCATCGATCAGCGCATCGGGATACAACCGTTCCGCCGTGTGATTCTTGAACCAGGATTCGCCTAGAATGCAGGCGCGCTTGGTTTCGACGATACGCTCGCCGTCGGCGTGCAACTCGATATCGTCGCAGACGCAACCGCAAAAGGTGCAGGTCGCGTTTTTTGTGATCGTAAGTTCCATCCCTCTTCCTTTTATCGACGTAACTGGCCGTCCGAACCGGACGGTAAGACGAAAGTTCAACCCAACTCGCGGCCGTGACAGCTGCCGCGAACCCGGCGCGGCATGTACCGGCCGTTCTCGATCTGCTCCCACGCCGCTATCCGTTCCGTCTCGGAGGATTCGCTAATCGGCGGGACAAGGATGTCCTCTGGCGTTTTATTCGGTTCCATGATTTCTCCTATTTTCTCGAACGATTTCACGCGGACTCACCGTGAATCGGCTCAATCTCGACTTCCCAATTCTTGGAGGTCGGCATTCCGGTTCCCTCGGTGCTGGTGGCCATAAGACGACACGTTGGCGGACCATACGGCACGAAAACCATACCGGGCGGCACTTTTCCTTCCTTGCACAGGAACGTGCTTTCGCCATATTCGGAGCGAGCGCGGACCATCGCTCCCGAGGTAATGTTCAGCGCTTTCATGTCGTCCGGATGCATCGTCAAGGTACTCACGATGGCTTGATACTCTGCGTGATCTTTGCCGACATTGATCTGCTGGCCCTGTTTGCTGGTACGGCCTGCATTCATGATGAAGCGCTTGCTGGCCATCTGGCTTTTCCCATCCTCCGCGTGAATCGATACGGAATTACATTACGATGTATGATAGCCGAAATTGGCCGCATCGTATACGCTTTGTTTAGCCGCGAGCCGTAGGCGAGCGCGTGGTTGGTGGGGCCGGCGTCTCGCCGGTCCCGCGCTCGCCTACGGCTCGCGGCTAAACGAGGAACGCGACCGTGCTGACGATTCATTCCACGCTGATCGAGGACACCTTCGCCGAGGCATTTCCGATGACGGCGGCCCGGCTAATCGTGACGGCCGAGACGCCGCGATGGGCGCAGACCGCGGGGCGCGAAGCGACCGGCTACGCCGCTTCCGTCATTGGTTGCGACACCGAGGCCGGAATCGAGCGCGAGTTGTTGCCGGAAGAAACACCGGACGGCCGGCCAGGCGTCAGTCTGCTGATGTTTGCTTTCAGCCGCGATGCGCTGCAAAAAGCCGTCGTCAATCGTGTCGGTCAATGCATCCTCACCTGTGCGACCACAGCTTGCTACAATGGCCTGCCGTTGGTCAAGGACAAGAACATTCGCATCGGCGGCAATCTGCGTTTCTTCGGCGATACCTTCCAGTTCAGCAAAAAGCTCGAAGGCCGGCGTTTCTGGCGCGTGCCGGTCATGGACGGCGAGTTCGTCTGCGAGGATGTTTTCGGCACCATCAAGGGCGTGGCCGGCGGCAACTTCCTGATCCTCGGCGAAAGCCAGGCGACGGCGCTCGCCGCGGCGGGATCTGCCGTCGCCGCCATTGAACGCGTGCCCGGCGTGATCTGTCCCTTCCCCGGCGGCATCGTCCGCAGCGGCAGCAAAGTCGGCAGCCGCTACAAAAAGCTCAAAGCCAGCACCAACGACGCCTATTGCCCGACACTGCGCGGCCTGGTCGAATCCGCCCTCCCCGAAGGCGTCAATGCCGTCTACGAGATCGTCATCGACGGACTCGATCTCGCCGCCGTCGAGCAAGCGACGCGCGCCGGCGTCGAAGCCGCCTGCCGTCCGGGTATTGTCCGCATCAGCGCCGGCAACTACGGCGGCAATCTCGGCCCCTTCCATATTCATCTGCACAAGTTATTTGCCGGCGGGTCATAGCCCCATCTCACCGCGGCGACACCGGCCGTACCTCGCCGTCAGATTTCAGCTCGCTGCGTTACGGCGATCCAGACAGCGCCCAGCCGCTCAGCGGGGGCCAGAATGAATCAGCTTTCAAGTTTTCAAGGCCAGCAGGAAATTTTTCTTGAAACGTTTAGTGCTAGGCACCATACTGATCGACGAGAACTGATGAGCATTCCGGTTTGGAGAAACGAGATGATTCGGTTTCGATGTCCGAATTGTTCCTCTATCCTATCCGTTCCCGATCATGCCATCGGCAAGAAAGGAACATGCCCGAAGTGCGCTCAGAGACTTCAAGTCCCCCCGCCAATACGACGGCCTACTGTGATTGGCGCAGCGCCTCCAGGCGTATCTCTTGTGCCCATGCCGCAAGTTGCTACATCCAATGAGACGCAATCCGATCCCGAACTGTCTATTGGGAGCGAGCGGCCGCGCCACATGCAGCCAGCCACAAAAATGCTACTCGGAGCCTTGGGGACAGCAGTGATGGTCATTGGCCTGTTGCTCTTCTTGAGTGGGTGGGACAGAACGGGAGTAGACGAACTGTTTGAATTATCCTTACCCCGCGATACGATTGACGTACTTTATCCTGAAAAACAACAGGGCCGCTTCGTAGCGATGGCCCTTGGTACAACTTTTGTTCTCGCCGGTCTTGTTCTTTTGCTCTTATCTCGCCGTGTTTTGCCCCAGTCGAAACAGGAATTTGCCTTCGTGAGAGTTAGCGGCAATACTCTCGCGGAGGAATATCCATGACTCAGCAACGTCGCCACTTCA
>Ga0070739_10003551_pt1 | contig 19282 bp, 17 predicted proteins | sample Coa_R1_7_FD_66445 | JGI IMG/M metagenome (GOLD analysis project Ga0070739, IMG submission 66445) | Surface soil microbial communities from Centralia Pennsylvania, which are recovering from an underground coalmine fire - Coalmine... | ecosystem: Environmental > Terrestrial > Soil > Unclassified ... | reverse complement strand
ACCGGCACCGCCATCCTCAACGTCGCCGCCGGCGGGGCAGGCATCTTCCTCTCGGCCGCGCTCGGCTTCGTGATCCTGGGCCCGCTCGGCGGCCTGCTGGGCGGGGTGGAGACCAGCTGGCGCTGGCTGCTCGGAGTGCTGGTGATCCCGGCCGTACTCATCTTCTACTACCGCCGCTACATCCCCGAGTCGCCCCGCTACCTGATCTCGCACGGCCGCATCCAGGAGGCGAACCAGGTGCTCTCCATGCTGGCCGCGGGCGTGCTCACCCCGAGCAAGGTCACGGTCCAGGAATACGTCCCGCCCATCTCGGGCCCAGCTGGGACGGGCGAGCACGTCAACCTGGCCGACATCTTCGCTCGGCCCTTCGCCAAGCGGACGATCGCGATCTGGATCATCTCGCTCATGACCTTCGGGGCCCAGGTGGCGATCACCGTCTTCATGCCCACCGTGCTCGCCAGCGAGGGTTACACCGTGGTGCGCAGCCTCTTCTACTCGATGATCATCAACGTCGGCGGCCTGGTGGGTTCGATCCTCTCGGCGGTCTTCGCCTACTACGTCAACCGCCGCATCGTGCTCGGCTGGGGCTCGCTGCTGGCGGTGCTGATCGCCCTCGCCTTCGGCTTCTCGCGCTCGCTGGGCCTGATCGTGCTCTTCGGTGCGCTGCTCCAGCTCATGTTCATCCTCCTCAACACCACCACCTGGGTCTACACGCCGGAGCAGTACCCGACCCGGATCCGGGCCTTCGGCACCGGCGCTGCCGTCGTGGTCGCCCTGATCGGCGCCAGCGTGGTGCCGCTGGTCGCCGGCGCGATCTTCGACACTGCCGGGGCTACCGGGATCCTGGTCATGGTGGCGGTGATGTACGCGATCATGGCCATGACCGTGCTCGTCGCCACCATCGAGACGCGGGGTCAGTCCCTGGAGGCCCTGAGCGAGCACGTCGACCTGCCCTCCGCCACCGGCGGGACCCGCTCCGAGGTCACCGGCTGACCGAAAGCAGGCGGCGGTTGCCCCTGGGGGTCCTCGCGGTGGGCTGTGCTCCAATCCGACCGGGACGGGTGCCGGCCCCAGCCGCCGGTCCGGACTGGCGGCCGAGGAGGGCAAGGGTCCGCCCCGGGAGCGGCGCCGGCTGATCGAGCTTCTCGGAGCTGGTACCGCCGTCCCGGAGCCGGTGAGGGTGCCGACGGCGCAGCGGGGTCGAGGAGCAGGGGATGGCCTCGCCATCCGGCCGGCCTCCTGCTCTGCCCTGGCCCCCCGGTCCCTACGCCGATGCCATCGGGACCTCGGGGGTGTGCGTCCCTCCCGGGAGAGCAGCGCCGCCTGGGCCCGCTCCAGTGCCAGTCGAGGTCGACCGACCTCAGGACCGAAAGGCCCGCTCCGCACCCGGAGCCGCCGGCAGGAACGGACCTGCCTCTGGGAGCCGATCCCGTCCGGGCCCACCCTCGAGCGGACGGCGTGGAGCCCATCCCCCGGCAGCGATGGGCTCGGGGTTCCGCCCCCGGAGAGGCGGCTGCCCGTCATCCGGACCGAGTCGCCGCCCACCCGACGCCGGGCCGCCACCTTGCCTTCAGCCCACCCCATCGCCGCCGGCGCTCTCTCCAGCCGCTCGCCCGGGGGCCCGTGATCGCGATCACGGCCCGCCCGTGGCGGCCACCAACCGCAGGTCACCGCCGCGACCGAGCGGGGCGACCGGGGCCGAGGTCGGCGTCCCCACCCCGGGCCGGGCCACCCTCGGCGCTCCCCGGCCCCTCTTCGACCTGGCGACCTGGCCGCCGTGGCCGGGGGAGGCCGGCCGTCGCCTGGCGCGCAGGTCAGCCATCCCAGGTGGGATGGTTCACGCCAGATCGGAGCCCGAGCCCGGCGAACGTGATCGCCGCCGCCACCAGCACCAGGGCCGTCCCCGTCCAGGCGATGCCCGGGGAGAACCCGCCGAGGGCGAGCCCGAAGAGCGGCGGGGCGGCGAAGGCGCCGAGTCGGTTGAGCAGCAGGCCAGCGCCGATGCTGGTGCTCGCCAGCTCGCGTGGCCCCGCCTCGGCGAAGGCCGCGATCAGCATCCCGTTCCAGGCCATGACCGCGAACCCGCTCCCCAGGCTCAGGAGGATCAGGGGCACGAGCGGCGTGGTGGGAGGGAGCACCCCGAACGAGAGGAGGCATCCGGCCCCGGCCAGGCTGGTGGCCGCCAGCCAGACGGTTCGGCTCCCGTACCGGTCGCTCGCCCATCCCATGACCAGGCGCCCCAGCGCCCCACAGGCTTGCGCGGCCAGGAAGACGGTGGCAGCCAGGGCGAAGGGCACCCCGAACCGTCGGGTCAGCTGCAGGGTCAGGTACCCGAGGAAGACCCACTGCGCCGCTCCGAGCAACGCCCCTCCAACGCCCAGGGCGAGGGTGCGGACGGTCAGGGCACGCAGCCGTCGCTCGACCCGGGCGCGTGGGAGCGGGGTCCGGACGGCGACCAGGGCGGCCATCACGAACAGGGCCCCCTCGAGGAGGAACATCGCCCGCCAGCCGCCCCGCGCCACCACCGGTGGCGAGAGGAGGGCCGCGACCACGCCCCCCAGGGGCAGACCCAGCTGCCGGATGCTGACGAACAGCCCGCGTCGGGAGGCAGGCGCCATTCGGATCACCGCACCGCCGCCGGCGGGGATGGAAGCCCCCCAGGTGAAGCCAGCCGCGGCGAGCAGGACCTCCACCAGCGTGACCGAGTCGACGAGCGCCGCGATCACGACCAGGATCCCGCTGCCAACGGCGCTGACGGCCAGCACGCTTCGTGCCGCCAGGAGGTCGCCCCCCACCCCACCGAGCAGGAGGGCCAGCAGGGTGCCGAGGTTGACCCCGCTGAGCAGGAGGCCGAACCCCGCGGCCGAGAGGTGCAGGCTGGCGGTCAGCTCGGGGCCCAGGACCGCGAGCGACTGGGAGAGGATGGCACCGACGACCTGGATCAGGGTCGCCACCCCCAGCACGGACGCCGCCGTGCCGGGGCCAGGGGTACCACGAGAGACGATGAAGGCCATCGTTCCCGCCAACTCAGGGATGGACGGCGCGCTCCAGCCCGTCGCCTCCCCCGCCGGTGGCGCGCTCCCGCCCGCGGGCGGGAGCGGCCGGGGAGGGCGGCACGACCGCCTTCAGACCCGGCACCGATCCCTCCCCCGGGGTCCTGGCCGGCGACCCCATCGGGCGCCCGGATGACGGGCCGGGCACCACCGCCACCCCCGACCGAGGTCGGGACGCCCTCTGCGCTCGCCTTCCGCCCTCCCCCCGACCCACCGGCGAGGGAGGCCTGGTCCGGGATCACCGGCCGCGCTCATCACCCCGACCTCCAGCGCCATCACTCGGGAGCGCGGGTCGAGACGGAGGCCACGACCTCCTGGTCCGGGACGGCACCGCCTCGGCCGTCCGCGATCACCGTCGGGGCTCACGTGATGCCGCGCCCGCCGCTGACGTCGAGCGTGGCTCCGACCACGTAGCTGGCCGCGTCCGAGGCCAGGAACAGCACCACGGCGGCGATCTCCTCCGGGGTGGCGGGGCGACCCAGGGGGATCGCCGCCACCGCCCGCTGTTGCACCTCGGGGGCGGCAGCCGCCGTCATCGGCGTCGCCACCCGCCCCGGGGCGACCGCGTTGACCCGAATCCCGAGCGGCAGCAGCTCGATGGCGAGCGCTCGGGTCAGGCCCTCGACCCCGGACTTGCTGGCCACGTAGGCGGCGGAGGCGTTGCCGGTGTAGGTGGATGCCACCACCGAGGCGATGTTGACGATCGCCCCGCCCTCGCGCATCCGCCGGGCGGCCGCCGTCGAGCAGAAGAAGACCCCGCTCAGGTTGACGTCGATGATCCGGGCCCACTCCTCGGGCGTGGTCTCCAGGGCGTCCAGTCGCCGCCCCTCGCGCTTGGGTGAGATCCCGGCCGCGTTGACCAGCACGTCCAGGCGCCGGTAGCGGTCCATCACCCGCTGGAAGGCGGCCTCCACCTCGGATGGGGAGGAGACGTCGCAGTGCAGCCATCCCGCCTTCTCCTCGTCCGGCACCCGGTCGAGGCCGACCACCACCGCCCCCGCCTCCGCCAGGTGGACGCGAACCGCGGACCCGATCCCACCCGCGGCCCCGGTCACCACCGCCACCTTCCCATCCAGACCTCTCAACGGCCTTCCCTCCTGGTCACGGCCAACGCCGACATCGGAACGCTCATGGGCGGTGCGGCACCACCCGGACCGCCTCCGGGGGGCAGCTGAGCTCGAGGCGCGTGCCCGGCTCGGGCAGCCGAGCGGCGTTCGAGGCCGGAAGCCGGACCTGGACCCGGCGCCGGTTGGCCACCACCGTCAGCCGGACCACCTCGCCCAGGAACTGGACGTCGAGCACCACCCCCTCCAGCCGGTTGCTGCCGGCCCCGCCGCCGCCCAGCTCGAAGGCCTGCGGACGCACCACCGCCGCCGCCCGGTCGCCGTTGGCGACCCCGATCGGGTGGCTGGTCGCGAGCCGGAGCCCATCCTCGGTGACCAGGACCGAGCGTCCGTTGGCGCCTCCGAGGAGGCTTCCCTCGAAGACGTTGGCCTCGCCCAGGAAGCGGGCCACGAAGGTGTCCCGCGGCTCCCAGTAGACGTCATGGGGCGTCCCCATCTGGACGATCCGTCCCCGGTCCATCACCGCCACCCGGTGCGACATCGCCAGCGCCTCCTCCTGGTCATGGGTCACGTAGAGCACGCTGAGGCGAAGCCGTGAGGTCAGCTCCCTGATCTCCAGCTGCATCTGCTGGCGGAGGGCACGGTCGAGCGCGCCCAGGGGCTCGTCCATGAGCAGCAGCGGCGGCTCGAAGACCAGGGCCCGGGCCAGGGCCACCCGCTGCTGCTGGCCGCCCGAGAGCTGGGAGGGGCGACGCCGCCGCATCCCGCCCAGCCCGACCATCTCCAGGGCGGCGACGACCCGACGTTCCAGCTCGGGACGGGACACCCTGCGCATCCGCAGGGGGAAGGCGACGTTGTCCCACACCGAGAGGTGCGGGAAGAGGGCGTAGCTCTGGAAGACGACCCCGATCTGCCGGTGGTGGGGCGGGATGCCGACCACCGAGCGGCCGTCCAGGCGGATGTCACCGGCGTTGGGGGCGACGAAGCCGGCGATCATCATCAAGGTCGTGGTCTTGCCCGAGCCGCTCGGGCCGAGCAAGCTCACGAACTCGCCGGGCTGGATCTCGAAGCTGGCGTCCACCACCGCGTCACCGTCCTCGTAGCGCTTGCAGAGGCCCTCGACGACGACGTGCGCGCCCCGGACGGGGCCGGCCGGCTCAGCCACCTTCGGCCCCCTCGGCCGTGATCCGCCGGGTGGCGAGCCAGCGGCCCCCCTGGATCACGGCCAGCCCGCCAAGGAAGATGACGGCGGTGACGACGCTGGCCACCGCCACCACCGGCGTCAGCTCGAACTGGATCTGCTGCCAGAGCTGGAGAGGCAGCGTCCGAGCGGTGGCCCCGCTCAGGAAGAGCGCGATCTCCAGCTCGTCGAAGGAAGCGGCGAAGGCGAAGGCAGCCCCGCCCAACACCCCGGGCAGGATGAGGGGCAGGGTGACCAGCCGGAACCGCTGCCAGGCGTTGGCGCCCAGGCTGGCGGCAGCCCGGCCCAGGGCCGGATCCAGCCGCTGTAGGGTGGCGACCACGATCAGGACCACGAGTGGGGTGGCAACCACCGCATGGCCGAGGACCACCGCCAGGGGGGTGCCGACCAGCTGGAGCCGGGCCATCACCGGGTAGAGGCCGATGGCGAGGTTCATGTGGGGGACGATCAACGGGCAGAGCAGGAGGGCCAGCAGCCACTGTCCTCGTCCCCGTCCCAGCCCCTGCAGGCCGAGCGCGGCCAGAGTCCCGATCACCGTCGCCACCAGGGCTGTCCCGGCGGCGATCAGCAGGCTGTTGTCCATGGCACCGGTCCAGCTCGGGTCGGCCCCGAAGGCGCCGTACCAGCGGGGAGAAAGGCCCACCGGCGGGAACTGGATGTAGGGAGCAGCGCTGACCGAGGCGGGGGCCACCACCAGGAGCGGTAGGTCCATGTAGAAGAGGACCAGCCAGGCCCCCAGGAGCAGCAGGATTCGGCTCCGGCTCACGGGAGCGGCTCCTGGGCGAACATGATCCGGCCCAGCCCCAGGAGTCGGACCGCCAGCCCGTAGAGCGCCACCACGACGACCAGGAGCACGGTGGCCAGCGCGAAGGCGACCGGCCAGTTGAAGAGCTGGGTCTGCTGGTAGATCAGGACCGCCACCATCTGCTCCCTGGGTCCGCCGAGCAAGGAAGGGGTCACGAAGTAGCCCAAGGCGAGGATGAAGACCAGGAGCCCGCCGGCGGCGACGCCGGGCAGGCTCAGGGGCAGGAACACCCGGCCGAAGGCCTGGAGGGGCGAGGCCCCCAGGCTGGCCGCCGCCTTCATCAGGTCGAGATCGATCCCCCGCATCACGCTGTAGACGGGAAGGATCATGTAGGGCAGCAGGACCGACACCATCACCACCTCGACCACCGTCCGGTTGTAGAGGAACGGGAGCGGTCGCCCGATCAGGCCGAGCGCGAGCAGCGCCCCGTTGACCGGGCCGGAGCGCTCCAGCAGCAGCATCCAGGAGAAGCTGCGGACCACGGCACTGACCCAGAAGGGCACGAGGGCCAGGGCCAGCATCAGCGTCAGCAACCTGCCCCGGAGGCGGGTGAAGGCGTAGGCGACCGGGTACCCGATCACCGCCGAGGCCACCGTCACCGTGGCCGCGATCTGCAGGGTGGTCGCGATCGAGCGCAGGAAGGCCGCCTGCTGGAAGACCGTGTGGTAAGCGGACAGGCCGGGGCGAGGCTGGGCGAGGCTGGACCAGACCTCGATCGCCAGCGGTAGGACGAAGAAGAGGAGGAGCAGCAGCAACAGGGGTGCCAGGAGCAAGGGCTCCCTCCCCTGGCGTGGAGACCACCGGAGGCGCCGGCCGGCGGCGGGCCTCAGGACGAGAGCCAGTCGTTCCACGTCTGGGTGACCCGGTCCTGGTTGCGAGCCCACCAGTCGAAGTCCTGGATCAGCGCGTAGCGGTGCCCGGGCGCGTTGGGAAGGGAAGCCTTCACCTGGGCATCGAGGTAGGAGAAGGCCCTGGTGTTGGTGGGGCCGTAGGGGATGAGCTCGGCCTCTCGGGCCTGGTTGCGGGCCTGCATGCAGAAGGCGATGAACTGCATGGAGGCATCCTTGTGCTTGGCCCCCTTGGGCACGATCCAGGCGTCGGCGACCAACAGCGACTGGTTGAAGGTGAAGTCGACCGGTGAGCCCTGCGCCTTGGGGCCCTGGAGCCGGCCGTTCCAGGAGGTCCCCAGGTCGACCTCGTCGTCGATCAGCCACTGGGCCGATTGCGCGCCAGAGCTCCAGAACCGGAGCTGCGACTTGATCGGATCCAGGAACTTGAGCGCCCGCTCGACGTCGAGCGGGTAGAGGTGCTTGGGATCGACACCGGCACCCAGCAGCGCCACCTCCAGGGTCTGGCCGGGGGTGTTCAGCAGCCCCCTCGTCCCCGGGAAGCGGTGAACGTTGAAGAAGTCGGCCCAGGTCTGAGGGGCGTTCTCCGCCTGGTACTTCCTCGTGTTCCAGGCGATGACGTAGGCGGCCAGATCGTTGATCAGATAGGCATCGTGGACCATCTGGGGGAGCAGATCGTCCTTGTTGATGATGCGGTAGTCCAACCGCTCGAGGAGACCGTCATAGGCAGCGCTGGCGGCAGCGGCCGCGTCGATCTGGGCCACGTCCCACTCCACGGCTCCGCTCGAGACCATCGACTTGAGCTTGGCCGGGTCGACCGCCGTCTCCAGGATCTTGACCCCGGTCTTGGCCGTGAAGGGCTGGTAGTACGCCCGTCGGTAGGCGTCGGTCAGGGCTCCCCCGCCCCCGGCCACCACCAGCTGGCTCACCCCGAGCTTGCCGCCGGGTCCGCTCGGCGCGGACGATCCGGCGCTCCCGCAGGCCTCCAGCAGCTGGCCGCCCACGAACACGGGGATGGTCGCCCCCAGGCCTTTCAGGAAGGTTCGCCGGTCCAGTCGCCTCATTCCTCCCTCTCCTCCTTTCTTTCTCAGGTCCTGGTTGTTGCCGTCCCCAGCTCCTACCGCCTGGCCCCGGTCGTGGGAGGCAGGCGGTCGAGCGCCCGTCGGAAGGCGCGCGCCAGCTCCTCCACCTCCCCCTCCCCCATGGGGGTCGAGAGGCAGAGCAGGCCGCTGGGGGAGATCAGGATGCCGGAGCCGAGCAGGTGCCGGAAGACGGCGGCCATGGCCTGCCGCTCCCAGCTCCCGGGCCAGGCCGAACGGTAGTCGGTGAGGGGCCCGGGACGGAAGTGTAGCTTGATCAACGAGGCCATGCCCGTGGCCTGGCCCGGCACCCCGGCGGTGCGATAGGCGTCGTTCAGCAGCGACCGAGCGCGCTCGCCCAGGACCGCCAGGCGACGGTGGGCCTCCGGGGTGAGCAGCTCCAGCGCCGCCCGGCCGGCCGCCATCGCAACCGGGTTGGCGTTGAAGGTCCCGCCGTGGGGCACGGCAGGGCGGCCCGAGCGGGGGTCGAAGACCCGCAGGAGCTCGGCGGGTCCGCCCAGGGCGCCGATCGGGAAGCCGCCCCCGATCACCTTGCCCAGGACGGTGAGGTCGGGGGTGGTGTCGAAGGCGCGCTGGGCGCCTCCCGGGTCGATCCGGAAGCTGATCACCTCGTCGAAGACGAGCAGCGCCCCCGCCTCCCGGGTGAAACGGCGGAGCATGGCCAGGAAGTCGGGCCTGGCCGGGATCAGCCCCACTCGGTTGGGGAGGGGGTCGACGATCACCGCCGCCAGCTCCGAGCGGCGAGGGGCCAGGATGCGCTCGGCGGCCTCGGCGTCGTTGAAGGGGATCACCACCACGTCCTGCAGCACCCCCGCCGGGGTGCCCTGGGCGACCGGGACGGTGACCGGGTCGGGCTCCCCCCAGGCCTCGGGCGGCGGCTCGACGCTGACCTCGACCGCGTCGTAGCTGCCGTGGTAGGCGCCCTCGCACTTGGCGATCACCGAGCGGCCAGTGACCGCCCGAGCCACCTTCACCGCCAGCATCACCGCCTCCGAGCCGGAGCCGGCGAAACGGACCTGCTCGACGCTGTCGAGCCGGCGACAGATCTCCTCCGCCAGCTCGATCTCGGCCTCGGTCGGCATCGAGAAGCAAGTGCCAAGAGCCAGTTGCTCGCTGGCCGCGGCCACGATGTGGGGGTGGGCATGCCCATGCACCAGGGCGGTGTAGTTGTTGAGGAAGTCGATCCGCTCCACCCCGTCGGCGTCGACCACGCGACAGCCCCGCCCACGCCGGGCGTAGAGCGGATGAGGGGGATGGAAGACGGTGGTGCGGGTGTTGCCCCCGGGCATGGTCAGGAGCGCCCGCCGGTAGAGCGCTCGGGAGCGCGGGGCGGGGTCGGGGAGCGAGGTGCTGGCGCTCACGTCAGCCCCCGGCGATGACCTCCCCCCCGTTCGGGCTCAGCACCTGCCCGGTGACCAGCCGCGCCGCGGGCGAGAGGAGATAGCGCACGAACAGGGAGTACTCGGCCGGCTCCGCCCAACGTTGGGCGGGCACGCCGGCGATCTTGCGGGCCAACGTCTCGGGGTCGTAGTGGGAGAGGGTGGTCTCGGTCCGGGCCCCGCCGGGTGCGATCGCGTTGACCCGCACCTCGGGGGCCAGCTGCCGGGCCAGGGCCCGGGTGAGGCCGAGCACCCCTGCCTTGCCGGCGCAGTAGGCCACCGCGGGCGGCTGGGGCCAGGTGCAGGGACCGGCCAGCGCCCACTCCGAGGAGACGTTGACGATCGCGCCCCGGGCTTGCCGCAGGTACGGCTCCGCCGCCAGGCTGAAGGCGAGCGCCGCCTCCACGTGCACCGCGAGCTGGTCGAGGAGGTCATCGGCCGAGGAGTCGAGGAGGCTCCGCTGGAGGCCGTAGCCGGCGTTGTTGACCAGGCCGTCGAGGCGGCCGAAACGGTCGAGCGCCACCTCGACGGCGGCGGTGGCCAGGTCCGGCTGGCGGACGTCGCCCTCCACCGTCACCACCCGCTCCGCCCCCACCTCCGCGGTCAGGCTGGCCAGACCGGTGCGATCGCGGTCCACGGCGACCACGTTCCAGCCCTCGGCGATGAGGCAACGGCAGTGCGCCCGCCCCATGCCCGCCGCGGCCCCGGTGATCAGCACGGTCGGTCGTGTGCTCGCCACCTTCACGCCCCCGCGATCCAGGTCCCGCTGGTCAGGTTCAGCACCTGCCCGGTGTAGAAGGAGGACCCCGGGTCACGCAGCACCTGGAGGGTCGCCGCCAGATCCCGGTCCACCGCCTCCGGATCGTGAGCCCCGTCCACCACCAGAGCCACCGTGGAGGCCCGGGTCGCGAACTCGCGGGTCACCCCCCGCATCAAGCCCAGGACCGCGGCCTCCGCCGCTGCTCGCTCGGGGGAGCCGCAGCCGTTGAGCGGGGTCGGCGAGATGATCCAGGCCAGCCGCAGCCAATCTCGCTGACGGCGGAGCACCTCCCGCACCGGCAGGAAGGCCTCGAGCAGCACCTCCCGCATCAGCTCCAGCCGCGCCCCAAGAGTCCGGGGGCGGACGCCGGCGGCCGTCTGGTCGCTGAGGACCGCCACCAGGTCGAGCGGCAGGGGCAGCCCGTCCAGCCTCAGCCCCTCCGCCGGCTGGAAGGGAAGGCTGATCAGGCCCTCGACCTCACCCCGGGCGTGGGCAGGCCGGAGCCAGAGCCGCTCGCCGCTCAGGCCGGAGGCCAGGCGGCTGGCTCGTTCCGTTGAGCCGCCCACCAGGAGGGCACCGGCCGCGCTCACCGCAGCGCCCCCACCCTGACCAGGCGGGCCATCCGGGCCATCGACTCCCGGACCTCCTCCGAGCTCAGCTCGCCGAAGCGGAAGATGAGCGACATCGTGGTCACCCCCTGCTCGGCGAACCAGGCCAGCCGGTCCGCCACCTCGTGCTCGTCGCCGATCAGGGTCGAGCTGCGGACGGTGTCGTCGGCGGGGTCGTCCGGCTGCGGCCCCGGGTCGTCGAGCACGCCTCGCCGAATCACCCCCTCCCCTCGGCGGAGCAGGTTGCCGAGCCGATGGACCTGCCGGGCCGCCTCGATCGCCCGCCGTCGGGCGGCCGGGTCGGAGGAGACGAAGGCGTAGCATTGGACCCCGAACTCCAGGTCGACCCGTCCGTCCAGGGCCTGCCGCCGCGTCTCGAAGGCGCGCTTCAGCTCCTGGAACTTGCCCAGCCCCTCGATCCCGGCGGTCAGCACGACGTGCAGGGAGCGCTCCATGGCGGCCTCGATCGAACGCTGGGAGCCGCAGGCCAGCCACAGCGGCGGATGCGGCCGTTGACGGGGCATGGGCATCGCGGTCAAGGCCGGGAGACGGACGCTGGGCCCCTCGAAGGGCCGATCGGGCCGCTCCCAGAGATGCTTCAGGATGGCAATGCCCTCGCTCAGGCGCCGCTGGGAATCCGCCAGCTCGTAGCCGAGCCCTGCGAACTCCAGAGGCTGGAACCCACGACCGAGCACCAGCTCCAAACGGCCCTCGGAGAGGTGATCGACCATGGCCGCCTCTTCGGCCACCCGGACCGCGTTGTGAAGGGGCAGGACGACGACCGCGCTCCCGATCCGGATCCGGCTCGTCCGCTTGGCGATCGAGGCCAGGAGGGTCAGGGTGTTGGGGACCACGCAGTAGGTGGAGAAATGGTGTTCGGCGACCCAGAGCCCGTCGAAGCCCAGCTGCTCAGCCAACTCGGCGTCGTTGATCAGCTCCCGATAGACATCGGCGCTGTCGACGTGGGCAGGCTGCTGGCCGAGCAGGAAGACGAAGAACCTCATCCCACCTCCTTTGCTCCGGTACGAGCACGAAGCCACGGCCACCGTGGCCGACCGCCACACCCCGGGCGGCGTCGCTCCGGCGAGCGCGACCGGTCGCGATGCAGCGATCGCCCCGTCCCGACCGAGCGCTGACCTGGCGGGCAGGCCAATCTTCGGCCCCCGTCGACGGGGTAACGGTCCCCGAGGTCACTCTCGACCTTCCTCACCTCCTCGGCGTCCTCGCCGAGCGCCGTAGCAGCGGCCCTGGCGCCCTCCCTCAACCGCTGTTCGCCGCCTTCGGCCATCGTGGTAGTGAGACTAGCCCAATTCTCTGACGGCCGCCACGTGACAATGTCCGATCTCAGGCGTTACTTTCGTGACGATGTCACAAGTTGCTCCATCGCTGACCCAGGCCCAACGTGAGGAGTTCGCGCGCCGCCTCAACCGCGCCACCCGCCTGGAGGTCGCCGACTACGCCACCACCCCTGATCCCGAGGTCGAGCACGACCGGGCCGAGGTCGACCTCCGCAACGTCGACCTCTACTTCCGCCTCCTGGCCGAGCGTCGCCCCCCGCGACCCGAGGACCTCCGGCCCTTCGTCGAGGCGGCCCGCCGACGCTTCCACCAGGGTTACTCCCTGGAGGCGATCCTCCACTCCTGGCGGGTGAGCGTGCGCGTCCTCTGGGACTGCATGCTGGAGTCCGGGATCCGGAGCGACCTCGAGCTGCTGGGGAGGTTGAGTCTGGAGTACGCCGACCGGGTCAGCACCGCGGTCGCCAGCGCCTACCTGGAGGAGCGGGAGCAGAGCCGCCGCTCCCACGACAACGCCGCCCGACTCTTCTTCGCCCGGCTGATCGAGGGGGAGTTCCGGGACGAGGCCGCCGCCCTGGAGCAGGCCGACCAGCTCGGCTACGACCTCCGCAGCCCCCACATCGCGGTCGTGATCGGGCCCACGCAAGGCATCGGGTCGGCGCCGGAGCAGGTCGGCACGGCCCTGGCCCGGGTCGGGCTCCGGATGCACGCACGCTTCGGCGATTGCCCCTCCATCCCGCTACCGGTGGGCCAGCTCTGGCTGGTGGTGAGCACCGCGATCGACGACGTGGCGACCATGGTACGGGCGGCGCTGGCGACCCCGGAGTCGGAGGAGCTGCTGCTGGTGGCGGGGGTGGGTCTGCCCCGGCCCGGCGCCCTGGCGACGGTGAGGAGCTACCGGGAGGCGGCCCGAGCCCGGACCCTGGGGGCGCTGCTCCACCCCGAGCGCCGCGTCCATCGCTACGACGAGGTCCGGGTCTTCGACCTCTTCAAGCCCGGGCCGCCCCTGGACACCTTCGTACGCGACACCCTCGGACCCTTGCTCCGACACGGCCGTGGACCGGGCGGCAATCGCCTGCTCGAGACCCTGGACGTCTACCTCTCGGCCGGCCTCAACCGCAAGCGGGCCGCCCGCCAGCTCGGCATCCATCCCAACACCCTCGACTACCGTCTCACCCAGATCCAGCAGCTGCTGGGCCCCGACTACCTGGTCGACCCCACGCTGTTCCGGCTCCAGCTGGCCCTCAAGCTGCTGCCCATGGTGACCGTGCGCGAGCTGGGGGACTACGCGGGTGAGCACCCCTCCGACCCGGCCTCGACAGCGCAGACCGAGGACGGCCCCTGACGTGGCATCCGACGTCAGGAGCACGTCCGGGCGAGGCCGGCGCGGAAGGGGCCTCGCCGTCCGGCCCGAAGCCGGCGGCGGCCCAGCCCGGACGCCCGGCGCCCGTGCGTTCCCTGCGGTCTCCAACCCCCCGGGGCTCGTCCAGGGGAAGCGACCGGGATGGAGCCAAGGTGCCCCGACGGGGATGGAGGCGGCGGCAAACGACCAGGCGGTCGACCGGCGAAGACGAGCGGTGGCCCCGGCGCGAGGCGGATGCCACCCGGATGCCGACGGCCGGTCGGCGCAGGCCGGCCACCTCCGGCCGCAGCGGTTCGAGCGACCGGGCGAGCGGGAGTGGCTCGTCACCGCTCGTGCCGGTGACGGCGGGCCCGAGCCGCAGGGCGAAGCGGTGGCTGCTCTCGCCCGGCGCCCCTCGCGGAGCCCTCCACGGTCGCCTCCGGCTCGACCTCGGCGCCCGTCGTTCGCGGCCTGGTCCTCCAGCCCCGGCCATGGGTTCCACCGCCGAAGGCGATGCCGCCCTGGATTCCCGGCCCTACCCGGTCGGGACCGCCCCCCTCCTCGGGTCCCGCCAACGCCTCCCAAGCGGCATCTCCACCTCCAACCCGGGCACCGGGCTCAGGAGCCGGCGCCGGCCGCCACCCCCGACCCCTGCGGCAGCCGGATCGCCTCGTAGTCGTGGGCGCAGGGCGGGTGTTGCGCGATCTCGAAGCTGCCCGCCGTGAGGTCCATGACGATCGAGTAGACGGAGCAGACGCGCTCCAGCTCGGGGTCGCGCTCGTCCACGTGGCGGCAGATGCCGTTCGGGTAGCTGTAGTGGTCTCGGAAGACGGCCTTCAGGTCGTCGGTGGTCACCGTGCGGGCGTCCAGCCGGGGCTGCAGCAGGTGCCGGGCCCGCGCCGGCCGCAGCAGGGTCAGGGCGGAGACGCCCTTGCGCAGGTCCCGGACCGGCAGGCCGGACAGGAAGTGGTTGGAGTGGGCGATCAGGCCGTCCTCCGGGAGCACGTACCCGAAGTCGCTCGGGCACACCTCGAGGTCGATGGCCTCGCCGCCGGCGTCGGCGATCAGGAGGTTCCCCGAGCTGATCCTGGGATGGGCGGTCACCGCCCGCAGCGCGTCGGCCATGGTCCTGGACTGGAGCACCCCGCGGAGCAGGAGGTGGTAGGGCACCCCGTCCCCGCCCCGGTCCTCCGAGCTGACGAGCAGGTTGGCGCAGACCCCGAGCCCGGCCGAGTTGAGGCCGCTCTTGGCCAGCATCCCGGCCTCGGTGAGGGTCAGCACCGCGAAGCCCTCCTCGTCCCGGGTGAGGAGCAGGAAGGTGAGCTCGCGCTGCTCGGGGTGCCAGTCCCAGTTCTGGCCCAGCAGCACGTGCCCATCCACCGTGTGCGAGGGGAGCACGGCCAGCGAGGTGCAGTCGTCAGCGGGTGCGCGCCCTCGGGCGGCGGCGCCGTAGAGCAGCTCGGTGCGGGCGTTGAGCGCGAAGATCTGCTCGGGCTCCTGGCCGGCCCCCTCGGCGAGCGCCACCAGCATGGTCTCGAGGTCCGGGTCGTAGGCCCGGGCGACCGCCCGGTACCTGGCCCCCCAGGAGCGGACCTCTCCGTCGCTGAGCCCGGCCACCTCCCGGAACCGGCGACGGTAGTCCTGCAGGTTGCGGTCGATGAGGGCCGCCATCTGGCGCCCGTACTCGTGGCCCATCTCCTGGTAGGAGCCGCTCAGGCTGAGCAAGGGCATCGCGGTCACCATCCGTGCACCTCCTCACGCATCCAACCGTACGGCCACATGAGGCCCGGCGCGGAGGTCCATCGAGGCCGGTGTCCGGGACGTCCCCGGCCGCGCCCGCCCCCTCCCGGCAGAAGGCCTCGACCATGGCCCCCTCGATCCCGGGGTTGCCCGGGCACGATCGCCACCCGGCTCGGAGACGTCCGACCACGCCTCAGGCCTTCACCGGGGCGAATCGGTAGGTCCCGTAGCGACGGCCGCCCCGGAACTGCTCGGCCACGTGGTCCAGGCGGTCGAACGCCACCCCGAGGTCCTGGAGCTGGTCGAGGAAGCGCTCGAGCCCAAGCAGGCGGTGCCCACGCCCGATCACCTGCGGGTGGAAGGTGAGCACGCAGACCCCGTCGTCGAAGTCCCGGAGCATGTAGCGGACGTCGTCGAGCCAGTTGCCGAAAACGACGGCGGGGCTGCGCAGGCCGGGCATGACGAAGCCGGAGCTGCGGTAGTACTCGAAGGCCGGGTAGTCGTCGAGCGACCAGCTGACGGGGATCTCGACCAGGTCGGTCTCCTCCCCGAGCCGGGCGGCCCGATCTGTCGGCACCTCGTCCCCGGTCCGGCAGTAGAAGGGCGTGTAGTCGGTGGACATGAGGCTGGAGTCGTAGCGAACGCCCAGCTCGAGCAGGATGGGGACGGTGTGCGGGCTCAGGTCCCAGCTCGGCGTCCGGTTGCCCCGGGGCGGCCGGCCCACGAGCTCGGACAGGATCTCGTGGCTGCGCCAAAACACGTCCCGCTCCTGCTCGGGAGTGAGGTCGGAGACGGTCTCGTGGACGTAGCCGTGGAGGCCGACCTCGTGTCCCGCCTCCACGATTCGGCGGCAGGCGTCGGGGTAGGTCTCGACCGTGTGCCCGGGGATGAAGAACGTGGCCGGCAGGTCCCGCCGCTCCAGGAGGTGCAGCAACCGAGGGATGGCGTGGACCCCGAATTCGCCCCGCGAGAGCGGCCCCGGAGACCTGAGCCCGCGCGCGATCCAGAGCGACATGGCGTCGAAGTCGAAGGTGAGACAGACGGTCCCGCCCATGCTCACGGCCTCCTACCGGATGGGTCGCCGCAACCCTGGTTCGGTGGCGACCAGGATCGCGAGGAGCGTGCGCCCCCGCCGGCGATCATCGTCGCCCCGGCAGACCTCCGCCAGCCTCCTCCCTGGGCGATCCTGGTCAGCTCACTGCCCGTGGTCCTGATCCCACCCAGCACGATGATCAGTCCCGACAGGAAGACGATACCCGCCGGACGGCACCCAGCCCGACCTCACCGGGTCACCGCTGACCGGCCACATCCGCCTGCGTCGCGGCGAAGTGGTCCGCGATCTCCCTCCCCGTCGCCAGCCAGACGCCGTCGTGCCCGCAGACGTACTCCAGGGCTGCGTCCAGGGCGCCGATCCGGTGGGGTACCCCGATCAGGTAGGGGTGGAGCGCGATCGCCATCACCCGTCCCGACTCCTCGCCCTCCCGGTAGAGGACGTCGAACTGCCGGCAGATCATCTCCTGGAACTCGCCGGCTGACCGGTGGTGACGCTCGAAGGCCGGCTTGTCGTTCAGCTCCACGCTGTAGGGGATGGAGAGGAGGGTCCGGCCGTCCTCCAGCGTCATCGCATAGGGCTGATCGTCGTTCGTCCAGTCGCAGACGTAGCGGCACCCCTCGTCGGCCAGGTAGCCCAGCGTCCGGGGCGTCTCCTGCAGCCCCGAGCTGAGCCAGCCCCGAGGCCGTTCGCCCGTCGCCCGCTCGATGGTCGCCATCACCTCGGCGATCAGCCGCCGTTCCTCCTCGGGCTCCAGCTCGGTGAGCCGCTGGGCGTTGGTGCGGTTGTGGCCCATGAACTCCCAGCCCCGCGCTCGACCCTCCTCGACGATCTCGGGGTGATGGATGCAGAGGTCGCTGTTGAGGGCCACCGTCGCTCGAACCCGGTACCGGTCGAGCACCTGCATGAGCCGGAACACCCCGACCCGGTTGCCGTAGTCGCGCACCGACCACTGCATCACGTCGGGCAGGCGCTCCAGGGGGAAGAACTCCAGGTTGGGGATCACCCACACCGCCAGCCTCGCGTCGCCAGGCCATCGCAGCCGGGGCCGCCCGACGATCGGCGAGTAGGGAAAGGGGCCGTACGACCTCCTCACCTCCCCCTCCCTCGCCTCGCCAACGCCTCCAGGTGCTCGACCACCTCTTCCAGGACCATGACGTCCGCGTACTTGTGGTGGAGGTCGAAGAGGTTCACCTGGTGGGAGAGCAGGCTGCGGTCGAAGCAGCATTCCTCCACGACCACGACGTGATAGCCGTGCGAGTGGGCGTCGACCGCCGTCGCCCGGACGCAACCCGAGGTCGTCTCCCCGCAGACGATGACGCTGTCCACCCGCAGCTCGGTCAGATGGCTCGACAGGGGCGTCCCGAAGAAGGCGCTGGCCCGCGACTTGTGGATGACCACGTCGCCCGGCCGGGGCGAGAACTCGTCCCGGATCCGGTACAGGGAGGCATCCACCGGGGTCGCCCGTCGCCTCGTCGTCCGCAGCCGCTCCGGGGCGCCGTGCGGCGCGGTGTCTCGGGTCGAGTAGAAGATGGGGACTCCGGCGGCGCGGGCGGCATCGAGCAGCCGTCGGGTGGGCTCGATCGCGGCCCAGGCGTGCTCCCCGCACGAGCTCGGGTAGTCCGCCACCAGCTCCCGCACCGATCTGGCGCCGCCCTGGTAGGCCAGCTCGTAGAGATCGACCGCGAGCAACGCCGGCCGCTCGCCGACGAAGACCTGGCGCCGGTAGGGGGCGTAGATCTCGAGCACCTCCGGTGGCACCACCCCCCTCCAGCAGTGATCCTCGAAGTCCCGGAGCGACCGGTCGTGCGGCTTCGGGCGGTCGGAGGCGACCCCCCGGTCGCGGGTCACCACGGCCGGGCTCGCACGGGCAGGCACATGCGTCCCACGTGGTCCATCTCCACCTCCACCGTGTTCCCGGGCACGATTGGTCCCACCCCGGACGGGCTACCGGTCGTGTAGAGGTCGCCGGGCTGGAGCGGGAGCACGTGGCTCGCGATCTCGATCAGCTCCGGCACGCCCACGATGAGGTCGCGGGTGCTGGCCTCCTGCCGCAGCTCGCCGTCGACCCAGAGCCGGAGACCCACCTGGCCGGGATCGGGGACCTCGTCCGCGGTCACCAGCGCCGGCCCCACCGGGGTGAAGGTGGCGAACGACTTCCGCATGCTGCGCTCCTCGTTGCGGTCGACGCTCCTGCGCATGGTGATGTCGAGCAGGCAGGTGTAGCCGAACACGTGGTCGAGCGCCTGCGCCGCCTTGACCGCCCGCGCCTCCCGGCCCACGACCAGCGCCAGCTCGCACTCGTGGTCGAAACGGCGGCCGGGCAGCGGCGGCAGCTCGATGGCGTCGCCCGCCCCGCAGATCGACCCCGGCGCCTCGAGGAAGAACCCCAGCTCCCGAGGGGTCTCCGGGGGCCCCGTCCCCACCGCCCCGGATCTCATCTCGTCGATGTGCCGGGCGTTGTTCGAGGGTGCGGCCAGCAGGTGCATCGGCACCGGCACCGGCGCTCGCAACCGCACCCGGTCGGGCCCGATCGGCGCCACCTCCCTCGCCCGGCGTTCGATCCGCCCGCGGAGGCGGTCGAAGCGCTCCACCAGCCAGTTCATGGCGCGGGGGGTCCTGCGCCAGGGGGCGGGGATGAGCGAGTCGACCTCGTGGATGCCGTCCGGCTCCAGGATGCCCACCCGCCAATCGTCGTAGACGACCATGCGCATGACCGGCTTCGCCTCCTGCCATCGTGCTCACGGCCTGCGTCCGACCATGCCGCTCGGCACCTCAGTAACCGAGGCTCTCGCCGATGAGCACGAGCGTGATCCTGCCCGGGATGCCCTCCTTCTCGATGATCAGCACCTTGCCGCACTGCCGTTCCGGCGGATAGCACTCGTAGTTTCGACAGACCCCGTCCGAGGCGCACGGCGTCTTGCGGCCCAGCGCTCGACATTCCTCGGCCGCCGCCCGGTTGCGAAGACGACGGAAGGCGGCGGAGAGCGTCGGCGCGATCTTGTTGACGCCGGCCACCAGGTACACCTTGCCGCC
>Ga0070739_10003550_pt1 | contig 19284 bp, 19 predicted proteins | sample Coa_R1_7_FD_66445 | JGI IMG/M metagenome (GOLD analysis project Ga0070739, IMG submission 66445) | Surface soil microbial communities from Centralia Pennsylvania, which are recovering from an underground coalmine fire - Coalmine... | ecosystem: Environmental > Terrestrial > Soil > Unclassified ... | reverse complement strand
AAGGCCGGGGAGGCGATCGGCATTCTCCTCGATCAGAACACGGCGGAAAGCGAAGCGGTGTTCGTCGATTTCTTCGGAAGACCGGCGGCGACCCACAAGGGGATGGCGATCTTGGCTCTTCGGACCGGGGCTGCCGTTCTGCCGGCCTTCAACATCCGGGAGGAAGGTCGATGTCGCGTGATCATCCAAAAACCGTTGGACATTGTGCGGACCGGGGATCTGGAGAGAGATATCCGAGAAGCGACTGCCCTTTTCACCCGGGCGATCGAGTCGGCCGTTCGAAGCCGCCCCGACCACTGGTTGTGGGTTCATCGCCGATGGAAGACGCAGAAGACCGAGAGGAGACGTGAATCGTTATTCGTTAAACGTTAAATGTGAAAAACAGAAGGAAAATGCCTTTTCTTTTACGATGAACGAAGAACGAATAACGAGTGTTATGCCTAAGAAGATTCTAGTCCGGGCGCCGAATTGGATCGGCGATGCCGTCATGGCGATTCCAACCCTCTCGGCGCTCCGCGCCCGCTTTCCGGAGAGCCGGATCACGCTGCTGGCAAAGCCTCCGGTGGCGGCCCTCTTCGAGCATCATCCGACAATCGATCGGCTGTTCGTCTATGAATCGCCCGGCCCCCATGCCGGGTTGGTCGGGCTGTGGCGCTTGGTCCGCTCGATTCGAGAGGGCCGATTCGACCTCGCTTTTCTTCTTCAGAACGCATTTGAGGCGGCGCTGATCACCGCGGCCGCCGGAATCCCACGGCGGGTCGGCTATGCCGCCGACGGCCGCCGTTTCCTACTGACCCAATCGCTCGAGAAAGAGTCGGCTCCCCGGCATCAGCGGGAGGCCTATCTTTACCTGATGCGACTGCTCGGCCCGGTTGAAGCGTCGGAGCGAAAGCCGTTTCTGGTGATCACCGAAAAAGAGAGGCAGGCGGCGTCGGATCTCCTCTTTTCGGAAGGAATCGCCCGTTGGGATCAGGTCATCGGAATTAATCCCGGAGCAGCATATGGCTCGTCGAAGCGGTGGGACGCCGCGCGGTTTGCCGCGGCGGCCGACCGCCTGCAGGAGCGGCATCCGGTCAAGGTCCTGATCTTCGGCGGTCCGGCGGAGGTCGCCCTCGCGGAGGAGGTTCGGCGCAACATGAAGCGCCCAGCCACCATTGTTGCGGGGAAAACGACGGTCCGGATGATGCTGGCGCTGATCGCGCGTTGCCGTCTTTTCATCACCAACGATTCGGGCCCGATGCACATCGCGTCCGCATTCGGGGTTCCGGTTGTAGCGGTGTTCGGTCCGACCGATCCCGAGGCGACCTCCCCGGCCGGAGAGGACGATCTGATCATCCGAAACAAGGTCGATTGCGCCCCCTGCACCCACCGGGAGTGCCCGATCGATCATCGCTGCATGACCGGCGTGTCGGTCGACGCCGTCGTGGAGGCGGCCGAGCGACAGTTGGCGCGCCTCGGGCGACGTAGGATCGCCGTCTTCCTCGATCGCGACGGAACGATCAATCAAGACGTCGGGCACATCGGAACGATCGATCGGTTTGAAATGATACCCGGGTCGGCGGAGGCGATCGCGCGGCTGAATCGGCTCGGTATCCGGGTCATCATCGTTACGAACCAGTCGGGGGCGGCGCGCGGGTACTTTACCGAGGAGCAGATCGGCGAGGTCCACCGACATCTGCGGCAGATTCTCTCAACCGTCGGAGGACATCTTGACGCGATTTACTACTGCCCGCACCATCCCGAGATCGCTTCCTGCGTCTGTCGCAAGCCGGAGATGGGGATGATCGAGCGGGCGATCGCGGAGAATCGGATCGATCTTTCCGGTTCGTATGTGGTCGGCGACAAGCCGCTCGACATGGGCCTGGCGCGGGGGGGGATGAAAGGGGTGCTTGTCCGTACCGGACACGGCGAAGCGTCGTTGCGGGAGATGATGCAATCGGGAAAGAGACCCGATCATGTGGCTGATGATCTCGCCGCGGCGGTCGAGTGGATTTTAGAGGATCTGCAGAAGAGAGAATGGATCGCGGAATGAAGCGGGACCCCTTTCAGAAGATCCTCATCATTAAGCCGAGCTCGCTGGGGGACATCATCGATGCTCTCCCCGCGGTGGGATCGATTCGCAAGCAGTATCCTTCGGCATGTATCTCCTGGCTGGTGAAATCGGAATGGGGGTCTCTCTTGAACGGGCATCCTTTCATCGACGAGGTAATCGCCGCTCCCTTCGCCTGGAGGGGGATCTCGCGGTTAATCGGCGCGGTCCGGCGGCCGTTCGATCTGGTGGTCGATCTCCAGGGACTGCTGCGCAGTGCTTTGTTGGGCGCTGCGACCGGCGCTCCGGTCCGGATCGGGTTCGCATCGGCGAGGGAAGGAGCCTCTCGATTCTATACCGATCGGGTGACCATTCCGGAGCGGACGGTTCATGCGGTGGATCGATATCGGGAGATCGCCCGGGCGCTCGGCTGCGACGTGAGCCGGATCGATTTCGGCATTCCGATCTCGAGGGAGTCGGCCGCAGGGATCGACCGCCTCCTCTCCGGGGTTGGCTTTTCGCCGTCGGATCGCTTCATTGCGATTCATCCGACGGCGCGCTGGGAGAGTAAAAAGTGGATGCCGACACGGTTCGCCGATCTGGCCGACTGGCTGATTCGAGAGAAAAGGAATCCGATCATCTTTGTCGGGAGCAAGGGGGAGCGGGAAGAAGTCGAACAAATTGTTCGGAGGATGAAGCAGCCGGCGATCAACGTAGCGGGAGAGACGACCCTCTCCGAATTGGCGGAGCTGATCCGTCGGGCGGAGTGCTTCATCTGCAACGACTCGGGCCCGATGCATCTCGCGGCCGCGATCGGCACCCCGGTGGTCGCCCTCTTCGGACCGACCGATCCGAGCAAGATCGGGCCGTATGGAGCCGGGCACAAGATCATTCGAAAAGAGATCTCCTGCGCCGGCTGCCATCGAGACCGCTGTGTTCGAGACAATGAATGCATGCGGGCGATCTCTGTCGAGGATGTGATCGAGACGATAGAGAGATGAGTCTTTCTCAATTGATGGAGGACGCAATGGCGATTAACAAAGATCTACTCGAAATCCTGGCCTGCCCCAAGTGCAAAGGGGACATTCAGTTGAACGACAAGGGGGATGGGCTGGTCTGTCCCAAGTGCAAGCTGCTCTATCCGATTCGGGAAGACATTCCGGTGATGCTGATTGAGGAGGCGATCAAATTACCTTGACGAAAAATAAAAGGGCTTGATCTGCATTGCGCATCGTGAAAGGGTTGTTTCTACTCACAATCGATTCAGAAGCGCTCCGCCTTTGTTCGCGCGGCTGCGTTTTCGCGAGGGGCCCAATCAATTTTCGGAAGAGCCTTTTTCATCTTCGGCGGAGGATCTATAATCCCTTCTGATTTGGAGGGATCAACCCGCTTCCTCCGGCGCGTTTTGCAGCTTGCCGGAGGCCGAATTCCCTCCTTTGTTTCTGTTTAAGGCGGAGATAAGATCCCCTTGTTTCCCTGGGAGTTATTTTTCCTTGAAGTTCTTCTAAACTGAAGATAAAATAAAGAAATTTTGCGACATGAGGAGCGTGTTGGGAAGGGAGCTTTCAATAAGGAGTCTCATGCATGGCTGAGAGGATCCGCCATTTGATCGGTTATAACCGGCTTCCGCTCAGTATCTTTTTGGGGGGCGCTTTTTTCTTTCTCTCCTCTCCATCGGCTTTTTCGCTGGCGGCGGGAATCCCATTTGTCCTGTTGGGCGAGGCGCTTCGCGTTTGGTCGTCTGGATATCTCGACAAGAATGTGGTTCTGCAAACCAACGGTCCTTATTCGATCACACGGAATCCGCTCTACCTCGGGAATTTTTTGATCGGGTTCGGTTTTGCTTTGATCGGAAACAGTATGAATGCCGGACTATTGTTAATCGGTGGGCTCTCCCTCATCTACATCGCCACCATCTTAGAGGAAGAGAAATATCTGACTCAACGCTTCGGCAGGATGTATGATGTGTATGCGCGCCAAGTTCCCCGTTTTTTCCCCCGCTGGTCACGGCCCCAAAAGGGAGAATTCCGTTGGGAGAGAGTCTTGGCCCACCGTGAAATGAATACGTGGGTCGGGATTATTGGAGGGATTCTCCTCTTTTTAGCAAAATGGATGTGGATTTGATTCATCTCGGTTCTCCCGATGTCTAAAGTATCAGTGACCATTATCACTCTGAACGAAGAGGCTAACCTGAAGGCATGCCTTGAGTCGGTGGGGTGGGCGGATGAAATCATTGTGGTCGATTCTCAAAGCGAGGATCAGACCGTCCAAATTGCGCGCGCATTTGGCTGCCGCGTCTTCGTCAACCCTTGGCCGGGGCATCAAGAGCAAAAAAATGTAGCGGTCGATCATGCTTCCCACGATTGGATCCTCAGCGTCGACGCGGATGAACGGCTGACGCCGGAGATCCAGCGAGAAGTTCGGAAAATCATTTCCGATTTGAACAGTCTGGATGGGTATGCTTTCCCGCGGCGGAACTATTTCCTGGGAAAATGGATGCGGCATGGGGGCTGGTATCCTGACCGTGTCTTGCGCCTATTTCGAAAAAGCAGGGGGCGATTTGGCGGAACGAACCCACATGACAAGGTCATCATCCCTTCGGGTCGGGTGGGGCATATTTCCTATCCGATCATTCATCTCACCTATACATCTCTCGATCAGTACCTGAAGAAGCAGGACTCTTACAGCCGGATCGGTGCCGAAGAGCTTTTTAAAAAGGGTCGGATGAAAAAGGTCACCCCCCTTTCATTGACAGGGGGATTTATCGGTAAATTTCTGGAGACATACCTCTGGAAACTCGGCTGTCTCGACGGTCTTCATGGTCTGATCGCCTCTTTGGGAGGAGCCTATTTTGTGATGCTCCGCCGTGCGAGAGTCTGGGAGCTGAACCGAGGCGGCCAATGAAAGTCAGCGGATTTACTTTCTGTCGGGATGCGGTCAAGTTCGATTACCCGGTGGTCGAATCGATCCGATCGATCCTCCCCCTCGTCGACGAGTATGTCGTGAACGTCGGAAAGTCGGACGACGGCACCCGGGAGCGGATTCAATCGATCGGAGATCCGAAGATCCGAATCATCGATTCTGTCTGGGACGAGTCGCTTCGAAAAGACGGGCTCATCTTTTCCCAGCAGACCAACATCGCTCTCTCCCACTGCTCCGGCGATTGGGCGTTTTATCTTCAGGCCGACGAGGTTGTCCATGAGGCCGATCTCCCGCTCCTGCGAGAAGCAATGGAGCGATATTTGGAAGATCCGAAGGTCCTCGGTCTGATGTTCCGCTACCTTCATTTCAAAGGGGACTACTGTTCCATCGACCCCTGGATGTATCGCCGCGAGATCCGGGTCGTCCGTAACAACGGAACGGTCCGCTCTTGGGGGGATGCCACCGGTTTTGCCCGGGTGGAAGAAGGGGGTGAGAAAGGGCTCAAACAGGAAGCGGACCGCTGGCGACCGAGCGGCGCCCGTATTTTTCACTATGGGTGGGTCAAGGACCCGAAGACCCTCGTCCAAAAAAAGCGGACCCAAATCGCGTTCCATCATGGCGATGCTATCCCGGAGAGGGATCGCTCTTTTTTCCGCAGCGAGACCTATACGTTTGACAAGTACGACATCTTAAAAGAATTTCGGGGAAGTCACCCTGCGGTCATGGCCGACCGGGTGAGCCGGTTCACGCGGTTGTCCGCGCGGAGGAGCCGCTGGCTCAATATCCGTTTTTACAAGGAGATCTTTCGGCATGGCTTCAAAGGATAGGCCGACCGTGTCGGCGGTGGTCATCACGTACAATGAGGAAAAAAATATCCGCTCCTGCCTGGAGAGTCTTCAATGGGTCGATGAGATCATCGTGGTCGATTCCGAAAGCCGCGACGCGACCGTCGACATCGCCCATGCTTTCACCGACCGGATTTTTATCCGTCCCTGGCCCGGGTTTCCCGCGCAGCGCAATTTCGGGATTTCCCAGGCGACCGGGGAGTGGATTCTCATTCTTGACGCCGACGAACGGGTTTCGCCGGAGGCAAAAGAGGAGATCTCGGACTGGTTGAGCGGTCCCGAGGCGGCTCGGTGCGCGGCAGCGCAGGTTCCCCGCAGGAATTTCTTTTTCGGGAAATGGCTTCGCTTCGGCGGCGCCTATCCCGACCTGCAGTGGCGGCTTTTTAGGCGAGGGAAAATCCGCTATGATGAGCAATCGCTCGATACCCCACTCATCGACGGTCCCTGCGCGCGGCTCTCTTCTCCGTTCGACCATTACACCGGGGAGCGGATTGCCGATCGCATTCGAAAGATTTATCGGGAGACCGACCACAAGGCGCGGGAGCGCCTGACCCGTAAGCGAAGGGTTTATTGGTATGATCTCCTTTTTCGGCCGGCCGCCGCTTTTTTTAAGACATATATCCTGAGGCAGGGGTTTCGGGACGGGATTGAAGGCTATCTCTACGGCGCGCTGATCGGTTTTTACACCTTTGTGCGCTATGTAAAGCTCTGGGATCTCACCCGTGGATAATCCGCTGAAAATCCTCTACGTTCACCGCTCCGCGGGAAGGACGTACGGCGGAGCGCTGGTCGAGCTCCTGCGGGTTCTGGAGCGTCTTGATCGGGGCGCTTTCGAGCCGAGGGTTCTCCTCTCTCTGGAAGATTTTCATGCGGATCTTTTTCGTAAAATCGGGGTTCGAACGATTTGCCTTCCCCTTCCGTCCTTTCGGAAAGGGAAGTCTCTTCCCAAAATTCCCTTTGTATTATATCGGCTGGTCCGATTTTTGAGGAGAGAGGGGATCGATCTGGTCCATGTGAACGATGCGGATGATGCGGCCCTTCTGATTCTCGCCTCCAAATGGGTCGGGATCCCTTGTTTAGTCCACGCCAGAAGTGAAATGGAGCCGAAGAAGTTCAAGAAGCTCCGAGTCCACCGCGCAGATCGGGTCTTGGCGGTTTCCGAGGCGGTCCGGCAGGCGGCGATCTCGGGTGGTGTTGAGGAGAAGCGGGTGCGGACCTCCTACAGCGGCTGCGATCTGGAGAAAATTGAGAAAGAGGCCGCTCTTTTCTCCGTCCGCGAACGCTTTGGTCTCCCTTCAGACGCGCTCCTCGTCGGGAGCGTGGCCAATATCGCCCCCAAAAAAGGGCTCCACTATCTGATCGAGGCGTGCGCCCGGGTGTCAGATCCCTCCCTCTTCTGCGTCATCGTCGGGGCCGACGACCACGGGATGCAGAAAGATCTGGTAGCGCGGGCCGACGCCCTCGGTATTGGGCATCGGGTGCGCTTCGTCGGTTTTCAGGAGCGGGTCATTCCTTTCATCGCGGCGATGGATCTCTTTGTCCTTGCATCGGTCGATGAAGGTTTTGGAATCGTTTTGCTCGAGGCGATGGCGTTGGGGAAGCCGGTGATCGCGACCGAGGTTCACGGTCCGCCGGAGATTGTCCTTTCCGGAAAGACCGGATTTTTGGTCCCTCCGGCTGATTCAGATGCCCTGGCCAAGGCCATTACTTTACTTGCACGAAATGCCGACCTCAGAGAGGAGATGGGGAGGGCCGGTCGAGCGCGGGTGTGGGAGCGGTTTACTTTGGAGAGACAGGTCCGGGAGTGGGAATCGATCTACCGATCGCTGCATCAAGAGAGGGGGAGATGATCGACGACCGTTTCAATCCCGATCCAAAGCCCCAGGCCGCTCCCGGCGTCCACGAAAAGGCAATCGAAATTTTTCTGACGGGGAAGGGGATCGACCGGAACGTGTTGGACCTCCCTTGCGGGGAGGGAGCGATGGCGCTCTCGCTGCTGGAAAAAGGCTACAAACCGGTCTGCGCCGATATCGAGCCGCAGCACTTTAAGATTCCGGGGCTCTCCTGCGAAAAGGTTGACCTCAACCAACGGCTCCCCTTTCCGGATCACACCTTTGATGATTGGATCTGCATCGAGGGGATCGAGCATATCGAGAATCCTCATCACCTTGTCAGGGAGGCGCGGCGGATTCTCCGGCCCGGAGGGCGGCTGATCATTTCGACCCCAAACACCCTCTCGGTGAAATCGCGATATTTTTTTCTTCGATTCGGCTATCCGGTTCACTTCGACCTGATGATGAAGAAAGAGCAGGAAATCGGAGGGCGGCTGACGATCCAGCACCTGAACCCGATCTCATTTATTGAGCTTCGGTATATTCTGGATGAAAACGGATTTGCCGTCGGACGGATCGAGGCGAACAAGTTCGAGCGTCGCCATCCGCTCCGAAACGCCCTGATCAGCCGTCTCTTGGTTCCGAAGCGGTCGCTGAAACAGGATAGCCCCGAAGAGGGGGCGTTGCGCCGCCTTCTTGCTTCCAAGGTGTTGCTTTACGGCGAGATCCTGCTGGTGGAGGCGATCAAGAAATAATGTTACGGATCCTTTATACCATTGAGGAGAGGGGAACGAAGGTCTTCGGGGGGGCGGCGCGTGATCTGGTGTTGATTTTAAAACATCTCGATCGTAAGCGGTTTGAGCCGGCGATCTTACTCACCGGAGATGATTCATTTTTGCGGTTTCTTGAGCAGGAGAAGGTCGTCGATATTGAAATCTATCGGCTTCCCCTCCCCCCTTGGAGAAAGTTTAAATACCGCGTTTTCGCTCCTTTCGTCATCCGAAGATTGGAAAAGATCATTCGAGACGGACGCTTCGACATCGTCCATGTGAACAGCGGGTACAATGACCTTCCCTATGTGGTCCGCGCGGCCCGTCGCGCCGGCGCGGTTTCGGCCTTTACCATCCGTCACGGGGATATCATCGGAAGAAAGGTGAACGACTACGATTATCAAAAAGCCGATCTTGTCATCGCCTGCGCCGAGGAGCACCGTCGGCTTCTCGAACCGTGGGGGGTGGAGGCGGTGACCATTTATTCCGGCGTGGAGGAGAGCTTATCATTCGAACCGATCAAAAAAGCATTTGTAGGCATCCCGGAAGGGGCTAAGATCGTTGGGACGGTCGCCAATTTAATGTCTTTTAAGGGGTACCCCGATCTGCTCCAGGCGATCGCCAAGCTCCTTCCCCGATTCCCTGATCTTTGGCTGGTGGCGGTGGGGGGGGGAGACGAGGCGTATCGAAACGAGCTTCTCTCTTTGGCCCGTCGCCTCTCGATCGCGGATCGGGTTGTTTTTGCCGGTTTTCAGCCTTGCGGCCGTCAGTGGATCCCCCTTTTTGATCTCTTCGTCCTCGCTTCGGTTCGGGGGGAAGCGGCGACCCTCGCGGTTCTTGAAGCGATGGCGGAAGAAAAAGCGGTGGTGGCGACCTCTGTGGGGGGGATTTCTGAGTTGGTCGTCGATGGGATCACCGGCCTCCTTGTTCCCCCTGGGGAGCCGACGCGCCTCGCGGCGGCCATCGCCGATCTGATCGATCACCCGGAAATGAGAGCGTCGATGGGGCGGGCGGGAAGGGAGAGGGTGGTGCGACATTTCACCTTGCGAGCGGAGGTGGAGAGCCTTCAAGATCGATATCTACAGTTGGTCAAGGAAAAAGATCATGAGAAATGAAGAAAGATCCTTTATTCCGTTCAGAGTAGGATTGACCTGATGAAAATCTTGGTCATTGCTTTCCGGGCGCTGGGGGATATGGTTTTGATCACGCCGGTGTTGCATCTTCTGAAGACGGAGCGCCCGCAGACGGAATTGACCGTCGTCGTCGATGCCATCAGTTATGAAGTTTTGTTGAACCATCCTTCGATTGATCGGCTGATCGTGGTCGATCGAAACGAGAACAAAAAGCTCCCCCTGACTCAACGCTTCCGGAAAGAGTGGGGATTGATTTCTCAGCTTCGGTCGGAGCGATTCGATGCAGCGGTCGATCTCTTCGGCGGTCCCCGATCTGCGATAATGACCTGGTTGTCGGGGGCGCCGATCCGATGCGGGGAGAAGGAGCGGGGACGCCTTCGAAGCATTTTTTATACGCATCCTGCGCGGGTGGAGCGTGAAGGGGAGCACTTGGTTCGCCAGAAATTAAAGATCGTCCAATCGCTCATTTCTCCAGCTTCCCCTTCCGCCGATCGGCTCTCTTTAGAGCTTTTCGTGACCGACGAGGAGAGGAGGGAGGGGAGAGAATGTTTTAGGAGGGTCGGAATTTCTGAAGAGGGGGTCGTCGTCGGCCTTTTTCCTGGAGCGGGATGGGAGCATAAACGCTGGCCTCCCGAGAAGTTTGCAGCCCTTGCCGACCGCCTTGTCGACTCGCTGGGGGTGCATCTGGTGCTGATCGGAGGGGTTCGGGACCGCTCTGCCTGCGAAGAGGTCTCCTCTCGAATGTCCTCTCCTGCGGTCGCCTTGATTCAAAGGTCGGTTCGTGAGACGATGGCGATCATTGAGCGGCTTGACCTTTTTATTTCGAACGACACCGGGCCGATGCATATTGCGACCGCCCTCGGGTGCCCGACGATTGCTCTGTTTGGTCCCTCGAATAAAATTAAATACGGTCCGTGGGGGGGACAGGCCCGGATCGTTTCGGAGGATCTCCCCTGCAGTCCCTGTCCCCAGCAGGTCGACACCTGTGAACAGGTGGGGCGGGAGCGCCGGGAGTGTATGAAGCGGATCGGCGTGGAGAGGGTCTATCAGGAAGCGGTTGCGCTTATCGGTCGCGCGCGGGGGCAACGCATTAAGCTGAATCAGATTTAACTCGCTTTATGGATTTAACGACGGTTCGAAAAATTTTAGTGATCAAACTCCGGTATATCGGCGATGTATTGCTCTCGACACCGGTAATAGCCAATCTGCGGCGCCACTTTCCCGAAGCTCAGATCATCATGGTCGTCAACAAAGGAACCGATGAGGTCCTTCGATACAATCCCCATCTCAATGAAGTCCTTCCCCTTGATCGATCAAGAATCAAAGGGTGGGGGATGGGCCGGGTGCTTGATTCGCTCAGCCTTATCAAGCGGATTCGAAGAGAGCGGTTTGACCTTGTGGTCGACCTGACCGATGGGGATCGGGGGGCCATTATGGGGTTTTTAAGCGGCGCGCCGATTCGAATCGGCTATAACGCCGAGGGAAGAATTCGGGGGAGGCTTTATACGACGATCGTTCGTCCGTCGCAGCCGCGCCTTCACAACGTGGAGTATCAATTGGAAGCGATCCGGACGCTCGGGTTGCCGGTGGTGACGAAGCGCCTGGATCTCCGCTGGGGCGAGTCCGAGCGGCGATTTGCCGAGGAGTGGCTGATCGAAAAAGGATGGGCCGAGCGCTCTTTTGCGACGGTCCACCCGGGGGCGAGATGGTGGTTTAAGCAGTGGCCGCTCGATCGGTTTGCAACCCTTGCGGAGCGCTTGTGGGAACAGCATCGTCTGGAGACGCTTTTCTTGGGGGGAGAGAAGGAGCGGGGGGACCTGTTGGAGATCCGGAGGCACGGGCGTCGCCCTTTTCATTCGGCGGAAGGGATCACTTTGTTGCAACTGGCCGCTTTGATTGAGAAATCGCGCCTCTTTATCGGCAATGACAACGGCCCGATGCACATCGCCGCCGCGGTCGGCACCCCCGCCGTGGCTCTCTTCGGCTCCTCCGATCCCAAAATCTGGGGTCCTTGGGGGGAAGGGCACGAGATCCTTTATATGGGGGTTTCCTGCAGCCCTTGCGCGCATATCGGCTGCGAGATGGGAGAGCTCAACTGCATGCGACAGATTTCCCTCTCCGCGATCATGTCCGCGGTAGACCGGGTATTGAGAAAGGAGGGAAATGCGCTCCAGTCGCCTCTGGCTTACCTTTAAAGAATCGACCTCACAAGTGATTGAGGCTTCGCTCATCGGATATCTCTTCTTCCTTCCATGGGAACATACCGCTTTCATAAGGGACCTGCTCCTTGCGGTCGGAATTTTGACGTGGGGAGTAGAACGGTATATCCTGAAAAAAGATCGCGTTTTCATCTCAAAGCATTTGGAAAAGTATATCCTCTTTTATGTCGCCGCAGTTTTAATTTCAGTCTTTTTCTCGGAAGCTCCCATTGCGAGCGTTCGCTCATTCAGGTCAGGTCTTTCCAAATTCCTGTTGATTTTCGCGCTTGTCGTTCGGGTGTATCAGGAGCCGGGGTCGATTCGAAGGCTTCTTTATGGTCTCATCGGCTCTTCGACCCTGGTCACAGTCTACGGGCTGGTCGGTTATCTCTTCCACTGGCGCGCCGCAATAGAGCCGGGGGGACTTGCAACCGGTCCTTTCAATCATCACAATCCGCTTGGCCAATATCTCGCTCTTCATATCGTGGTGCTTCTGGCCCTTTTTTTGTGGGAGCAAAGGAACTTGTTCCGGCTTCTCTGGGGAATACTCATTCCGCTTCATCTGGCGCTTCTGCTTTTTTCCCAATCACGAGGGGCGCTGGTCGGGGTTTTGATCGCGGGAGGGGTGCTTTTTATTCTACAACGGCAAGCTCGAGTGATTATTGCTTTTTCCCTTATCCTGTTCACACTTGGATGGGGATTCAATCAGGATCGTCTCTTCAATCGATTTCGGACCATTGCACAACCCGAGACGTATGAGACCGGCATTGCAAGCCGGGATCGGATCTGGAGCGAGACGCTCGTCTGGATTGGGGAGAGCCCCTGGATCGGGCATGGATATGGAGGGACTCCCTTTTCCATTATGTCCCGGTCTCGATCCCGCATCGAGTTTGATGTGCCGCACACACATAATCTCTTCTTGCAAGTTTTCTTTGAGTCGGGGGTTCTGGGTCTATCGGCATTTGTTCTCCTTTTCTTTCGGATCGCATGGGAGACGTTTCGCCTTCGGCATCGCTCCGCAATCTATCCCCTTCTCTTTTCCCTTTTTGTTCTGATTTTTCTCCTCGGCATGACGGAACCCTTTTTCCTCATGGGGCATCTTGGAATTTTTCTTTGGATTCTTTTCGGTTTGGTCGATACAATGCAGGACCACTCTTTCGTCGGTTTAGGCAAAGGGATCACTGTTAGCCCTCCTTTCAAAATCTTAGAATCGGACTCATGATGCAAGGCCGTTTTGTTCGGATAACCGATTTTTTCAAATCCCATCGCCTGACCCTCTTGGTGTGGGTTCCCATTGCCCTTTACTACTTCAGATTCATCAAACGTCCCGATGGAATGACCCAATTTCCGCAGGCGGCAAACTGTTTCCTTATTGGGAAGCCGCTGGCGTTCTGCGCCGGAAGCTTTACCTATCCTCCCGCTTTCGCTTTTTTGATGATCCCCTTTGTTTTTATGCCGATGTGGTTGAGAAATATCGTCTGGTATGTTTTGTCGATCGCCGCCCTCTATTTTGGCTTCCGGATGTCGGAGCACCTCGTGATGAAAACCTTCCGGATCAGGTTTGAAAAAGACCAACTCTATCGGTTTCGCTTTTTATCGGTTCTGTTCGGCCTCAAGTTTGTCTTTGCCGTTTTGGAAAATCAAGCCTACGATTGCCTCATCTTCTTTCTGTTGGTATTGGGGGTTTACGGATTGGCCGAGGAAAACGATTTCTTGGCCGCTTCGGCGATTGCCCTGGCGGCGGCGATCAAGGCCACGCCGTTGCTCTTCTTCCCATATCTTCTTTTTCGTAAAAAATGGAAGGTCTTCTCTTTCTGCATGGTATTCTTTCTGGCCATTTCTTTCCTGCCCGATCTTTTCTTCTCGGCAGAGGGACAATCGACCTATTTTGGAAGGTGGTTCCAGGACACCGTTGCCCCCTCGCTCTTCAGCTCCGGGAACGCGTCGAGTCTGCATTTTTGGGAAGGGGAGAATCAGCTGAATCAGTCGCTGCGATCGTTTATCTATCGGCTCGCCGCAAGGGGGGAAATCGCGTCTCATTTCCGCGAAGTGCTCTATATTATTTATGCGCTGTTTCTCTTTCTCCTGTCGTATCTGATTTTTGAATTCTCCAAGATGGAGCTTCCCTATGCTTTGGATGGATCGGTGCTGATGATTGGGATGCTCATGCTCTCACCGATGAGCAGCAAGTCCCATTTTGTCGTCCTCATCCTTCCTTATATGGTGATATGGGGATATCTTTTCAGGTCAAACCGCTTGAATCTGAAGACGCCGATCGGATTCATATTGATGGCGAGCTTCGCGTTCAACTCCCTCACATCGAGAGGGATCATCGGCGATCGGCTCTCGACCATTCTGTTGCTCAGCGGTTGCGTTACGATCGGCACGCTGCTGATTTTGGCCGTGTTGGGGTTGGTGATATTTGAACTGCGGCGGGATCGGCTCGGCGCGGTTGATTCGGCCGGCGCCTTTTGATACGCTACAATCTTTTTCGAACAGCTCTCATCCGTTTCAACAAGAGAGATTCCCTGGCGGGGAATGCTGCTCAATCGAATCTCTATTAGAAACAATTTAAAAGGGCATCGTCATTGTTACGTCTGTCGATCGTAATCCCGACCTTCAATGAATCTCAGAATGTACAAAAACTGCTCCGCTCTCTGGAAGCGACATTGGGCTCCACCGGATGGGAGGTTCTTTTCGTGGATGATGATTCGCCCGATGGAACGGCCATATTGGTTCGGGACATTGCACAGAGGGATCCGCGGGTCCGTTGTCTGCACCGGATCGGTCGACGAGGACTCTCTTCAGCCTGTATTGAAGGGATGTTGGCCACCGCAGCGCCGATCATTGCGGTGATGGACGGCGACCTGCAGCATGATGAAACGGCCCTTCCGAAGATGCTGGCCGAGATCGAGAAGGGTGCGGATATGGTGATCGGGAGCCGCTACGCACCCGGAGGGAGCACCGGGGACTGGGATAAGTCTCGTCAGGCAATAAGTCAACTTGGCACGGTGACGGGCCGAGCGATCCTGCGGCAGCCGGTTTCCGATCCGATGAGCGGTTTTTTTATGCTGCGGCGCAAGCTGCTCGATGCGACCGTTCGCGATCTCTCGGGTGTGGGCTTCAAAATCTTACTCGATATCTTATTGACCGCCCGGCATATGTCCATTTGCATCACCGAAGTCCCTTACCACTTCCGCGGCCGCTTCGCTGGGGAGAGCAAGCTCGATGAGATGGTCGTCTGGGAGTATGGAATTTTGTTGGCCGATAAATTGATCGGCCGCTTTGTCCCCGTGCGCTTCCTCACATTTTCAATTATCGGCGGCGTGGGCGTATTGGTCCATATGGCCGTGCTGACCGCGGTGTTGAAGGGGCTGGGATTCGGATTCGCAACGGCCCAATCGGTCGCAGCGGGGGCCGCAATGATCCTCAATTTTACACTCAACAACATTTTGACCTACCGCGACCGCCGGTTAAAAAGATGGGCCTGGCTGAAGGGTCTCTTTAGCTTTATGGTTGCATGCAGCATCGGCGCTGTGGCCAATGTGGGAATCTCAACTTACCTGTTTGAGAACCGTACGCAGTGGATGCTTGCAGCCTTGGCCGGCGTGCTGGTGGGCGCCTTTTGGAACTATGCCGCAACCCAATTTTATACGTGGGGAAATGCGAAGTAATTGGGCGATGTGATCATTTATATCGATTATATTGATCTGATCCACTTCCAGATACTAAAAACGATTCCAAAAGGATGTCGTATTTCCTTATATTTTCCTATAATCCCTCTGTCTTCGCTCTTGCCGCACCCTAAGAAATTCTTGCATTATCTTTCGTCTTTTGTTATATCTATGATTCGCAAGAAGTCGATTTGGTCTCCAAATTAAAATCGATTTTTCAGTCTTGGGTCAGTTTGGGAATGATGGAGTTATACCAGCGAAAGCAGGTGTCAAGAAGATTGAAGCTTCCGCCTGCACGGGAGGGGCGGCCCAAGAAGAAAGAAATCTCTCGAATCGAACAGACCAGAGCCGATTTCTCAGCCGGCTTCAGAAGCATTTGTCCCTATTTTCCTGGCGAACAATTAGATATAGAATAATTTTCTGGTAAGTTCTCTTTTCGTTATTTCGGTTCACCTTGGAGGTAGCATTCGTGTATGGCGTGGTTTTGGCAGGGGGAAGTGGAACCCGTTTTTGGCCGTTGAGTCGTGAGGAATATCCGAAGCAGCTCCTGAAAATTTTCGGCAATCAAACTCTTATCCAAGCGACCCTGTCCCGGATTTCCGGCCTCATCCCGCTCAGCCAGGTCTACATCGTCACCAACCCGACCCAGGCGGAGCAGATCAAATTCCAATTGGAACCGACCGCCGGAGGGCCCCGCTTTATCGCCGAGCCGATCGGAAGAAACACCGCCGCCGCAATCGGTCTGGCGGCGGTCCACTTGCAAAAGAAAATTCAGGACGGAGTGATGGTGGTCCTCTCGGCCGATCACTTTGTCAGAGAGCCCCAGGCGTTTCTCAACGCGCTTCGCCTTGGAGAGGCCCTTGCCAACGAAGGGTATCTTGTCACCCTGGGGGCCAAGCCGACTAGGCCCGAAACAGGTTACGGATATATCCAAAAAGGGGAGACCTTTCCCAATCATCCGAGCGCTTCAACGGTGCGGCGGTTTGTCGAAAAGCCGAATCGGGAAACGGCTGAGCGGTATTTAAAGGGAGATGATTATTTCTGGAATGCGGGAATCTTCCTCTGGAAAATCTCGACGATTCTTGCGGAGATCAAACAATTTCTTCCTGAATTGACCGAAGGGCTGACACAGATCGGTGAAACGATCGGGACGGAGCAGGAGGCCGAGACGTTGAAGCGGATTTATCCGGGGCTCCCCTCGATTTCGATCGACTATGCCGTTTTTGAGAAGTCGAATCGATTGGCGGTCGTCCCGACCGACATGGGGTGGGAGGATGTCGGCTCCTGGAATGCGCTCGATGAAGTGATCAAGCGGGATGCCGATGGAAACATTCTCACGGGAAATGTCGTCAACATCGACAGCTCCAACAGCATCGTCTACGGACAGAAACGGGTCGTCGCCGTCGTCGGCTTGAAGGACATCGTCGTCGCCGACACCGACGATGCCACTTTGGTCTGCTCGAAAGAGAAAGCGCAAGAGGTTAAAAAGGTCGTCGAAGCGTTGAAAGGGCGCAACGGGGATGAACACCGCATCCACCGAACGGTCATCCGCGCGTGGGGAAGCTATACGGTGTTGGAAGAGGGACCCGATTACAAAATCAAACGGATCGTGGTCAATCCTCGCTCCCGTCTTTCTCTGCAGATGCATCATCGGCGGAGTGAGCATTGGGTGGTCGTGTCGGGAACGGCGAGGGTCACTTGCGGAGAGAGTGTTTATAATATCCATGCGAATCAAAGCACCTTTGTCCCTATGGGGGTGAAGCATCGATTGGAGAACCCCGGCGATGAGCCGCTTCAGATCATCGAGGTGCAGAGCGGTCGTTACCTGGGAGAAGACGACATCGTCCGGTTTCAAGACGATTACGGACGGGTGGAAGAGGCGAAGAAACGTTAAACGTGATTCGTTATTCGTTAAACGTGACAGAGGAAAACAATAACAAACAAATAAAAACCTTTGAGGATCTTGACGTCTGGAAAGCCTGTCAGAAGTTAAGAAAAGAAATAACAGAGTTGGCTCGCAAATTTCCGAAGGAAGAGCAATACCTTTTGACAGATCAAATCATACGGGCGAGCCGCTCAGTGACTGCCAACATTGCCGAGGGATATGGACGATTTTATTATCAAGAGAATATTCAGTTCTGCCGACAGGCAAGGGGATCGCTCTATGAGATATTGGATCACTTGACTGTTGCCTGCGATGAGTCTTACATAACGCACGATTCCTTCGAAACGCTTCGAAATGAAGCGGTCCACTGCATCGTTGTCCTAAACGGTTATCTCCGTTATCTGAAAAGTGCGAAAGACACAGTTGAATCTATTGTTTGATTCTTACGTTTAACGAATAACGATGAACGAGTAACGAAAAACATGTCGATCTTCAGGGAATATGATATCCGCGGGGTTTATGGAACAGCCCTCACCGAGGCGGTCGCCGAAGGGATCGGGAAAGCATTCGGCACCCTCCTGCGTCGGTCCGGTGGAAAAAAGATCTCGCTCGGATATGATATCCGCCTGAGCAGTCCGTCGCTGCGGGAAGCGCTTTTGTCCGGACTTCTCTCCACCGGTATCGATGTGGTCGATATCGGCGCCTGCCCGACGCCTGTCCTCTACTTTTCTCTCTTTCAGTTAAACGTCGACGGCGGTGTGATGATCACCGCCAGTCATAATCCCGCCGAGTTCAATGGATTTAAACTCTGCCGGGGCAAGGGGACCCTTTTCGGGGCCGAAATCCAGCAGGTCCGAATGATGGTGGAGCAGGGTGATTTCGATCGGGGGAAGGGAGATCTGACCTTCGAGCGGGATTTCCTCTCCACGTACCTCGATTATTTTGTAAAGCACTTCGCCTCTTTCCGATCTAAAAAGATCGTGATCGATTGCGGAAATGCGGCCGCGGCCCTCATTGCGCCGAAGATCTTCGAAAAGCTTGGATGCAAAGTCATCCCCCTCTACTGTGAGCCGGACGGCCGATTTCCCAATCATCACCCCGATCCGACCGTTCCGGAGAATATTGCCGACCTCATCGCGTCTGTCAAAAAAGAGGAGGCCGATGCCGGGATTGCCTTTGACGGGGACGGGGATCGTCTGGGAGCGGTCGATGAGAAGGGCGAGATCATCTGGGGCGATAAGCTGACCCTCCTCTTCGCAACCGATATTCTAAAAAAGAATCCCGGCGCGACGATCATCTCCGAGGTGAAGGCGTCTCAAGTCCTCTATGACGAGATTGCTCGTCTCGGCGGAAATGGAGTGATGTGGAAGACCGGTCACTCTCTGATCAAATCAAAAATGAAAGAGACCGGCGCCTTGCTGGCCGGGGAGATGAGCGGCCATCTCTTCTTTGCGGATCGGTATTTTGGATATGATGATGCGATTTATGCCGGGTGCCGATTGGTCGAGATTTTGGTCAGGAAAGATAGGCCTCTTTCATCCTTCTTTACTAGCCTTCCAAGAACTTATGTAACACCGGAGATTCGAGTTGACTGTTCCGATGATCAAAAATTTAAAGTTGTCGAGCAATGCAAAGGCTATTTCTCAAAGAAATACAAAACTATTGATATCGATGGGGTCAGAATTTTGTTTGAAAATGGTTGGGGTTTGATCCGGGCTTCGAATACGCAGCCGGCGCTGGTGCTCAGGTTTGAGGCCGACGATGCTCAGGATCTGATCGGAATACAAGAGTTAGTTAAAAAATTTTTAAAAACATTACACGAATAATTTTATTCTTTCCTCAATTTGAGGGGAAAACATTCCAATTATGGATAAGGTTGATCAGTAAAGAACCCCGCCCAAAGGGCGGGGCTTTAAAGACCTAAAACAATTCTAACTGTGACGGATGGTGTTCCTCATGACGATGGTATTGAATATACTTCTTGACTACCTCAGCG
>Ga0070739_10003547_pt1 | contig 19293 bp, 7 predicted proteins | sample Coa_R1_7_FD_66445 | JGI IMG/M metagenome (GOLD analysis project Ga0070739, IMG submission 66445) | Surface soil microbial communities from Centralia Pennsylvania, which are recovering from an underground coalmine fire - Coalmine... | ecosystem: Environmental > Terrestrial > Soil > Unclassified ... | reverse complement strand
GCTCAAGCCTCGGCCAGTCTCGGTTTACGGAGATGGGAGCGGCCGCCTTTACGTTCGCCAGGCCGCGCCCAGCGTCCACCGCTACGGGACCTTCGGACAGCGCTGAGGCCACGACCCGCAGTGCGCTCCGCATATCGGCCGCCCGGTTCTTACAGCGGCTGCAGCTCGCGTAGTGCATTCGCTGCTTGTCCGGCACCGAGAAGGGTTCGTCGAGGATTCGCCGCAGGATTCCGTCAGGAACGTGTCTCAATTCGGTACTCCTTTCTAAAGGCTTCCTCCGCTCTTCTGAGCAGAGTGCCAACCTGTCCGACGCGACAGCCCAAGGCCGCCGCAACTTCTGCATAGCTGAGGCCGCTGTATCGAAGCGCCAGTACGAGGGCACTCCGTTTGGGCAGGCGGGCGAGAGTCTCGCGAACCTCTCTCCGGTCCTCGTCCTGGGTGGCGGCATGCTCCGGACTCATCCCTGGCCCCGTCGACGCCTCGCCCCTAAGGGGTGAAGCCGGGTCGCCGGCTTGCTCCCGCCTTTGTCGCCTCTGTCCGTCTCGAATGACATTGAGGGCTCGATGCGAAGCCGCCTTGTGTAGCCACGCTCCGGCAAAGGGGGCAAGCGGGTCATAGCGGCTGTGGAACGAGATAAAGACCTCTTGGGCAACGTCCTCGGCTGCCGAGCGATCACCAAGGAGCCGGAAGGCGATCCCCACCACCCGCTGGTACTCCGAGACGAAGAGGCGGTCGAAAGCATCGTCGGACGGGACTTCCCTGGGTTTCACCCAGTCCTTCGCATGCAGTGCCATCTCTTTCCCTCGGTCCCTCTCTCGCAGTCTCTATTCATAAAGCACCGCACAGGCCCATTTTGTGACACCACCGCCGAGATCAAGGGTTGGATCCAGGAAGAAACGAAGACGGAACAAAAACGGAACGTATTCTTGATATCCTTTCTGCATGCCTGTCGCAGACGGGGATTCCGAATTATCGGTTGGACCCGGAGCACCACTGGAGGAGACGAACGTCATGCCACCGATCAATCGGCTCGGACTTCCAATACTCCTCGCCGCCGGCTTGTCGCCGGCCTCCTCCATCGATGCTTGCCCCTACACGCTCTCCCCTTCAGGTTCGACTGTGGCACGGTCGCAGTTTGACCCTCAAAGTACTACTTCCGGCTAGAAGGCCCCACATGCCGTCTCCCCACATCGGGATTCGAATGGGAACAAAATCGGAACATCGTCCTGATATGCTTCACCTTGAAAATGCAGCCAACCCACAACTTCCAGCAAATGCCCTCATCTGAGCTCGGAGGAGAAGAAAGATGACCAAGCTGCTTCGTATGACCTTTGCTCTCGCCATCGTTACCGGCCTCTCTGCCGGTTTCGGGAATGCAGCCGCTCGCTCAGTGGTCGCCGCGAGCCGGCTGTCACGTGCACACCTCCCGGCCCACGCCTCAGGGATGCGGGCCTCGATCCTCCCGCCTCGCGACAGCCGGGCCGGAGTGCGCCACTACTCCCGCGCGTACCTCGACCGCTTGAAGCGGCACGCGGGCGGGAACACGCTGGTCGTCACCAGCGTTAACGACAGCGAGCTCTATAACGGCTCCTGTCCGGCAACGCCCGGCACGCAAAACCCCCTTACGCTTCGCTGTGCCATCGCCCAGGCCAATCTCGACGGCTCCGGCGACACCATCAAATTCGACATCGTGCCCTACGACTGCTCCGGCTACAACTACGGCTCGGGACAGACGCAGACGCAGCCCGGGCAGATCTGTGACATCCAGGAGGCTTTCCCGGAGTACACCCTGACTGCCGGCAATACCACGATCGACGGCTACAGTGAGCCCGGCGCCTCGCCCAATACCAACACATCCCTCTCCCAAGGTGACAACGCCGACATCGCCATCCAATTCACGAGCTGCAACTACTTCCCCGTGCACTACACTCCCTGCGCGCCAACCACCGGGCTGATCGTCTCCGGCTCACACGACGTCGTCGAAGGCTTGGCCTTCAACGGCCTGAACGTCGAATTCTCGGTGACCAGTGCGAACAGCGTGCTGGAAGGTAGTTTTATCGGCGTGACCCCCGACGGCAAGCCGTCAAATGCCAGCCCCAATTCAACCACCGGAGCCGTCGCCGTCATGGGAGGCTCATCCGACACCGTGGGCGTCGATGCATCCGTCTCGTGTGGCGAGACGGGGTCACCGGGACCACTGTGCGGCGCCAATGTCATCGACAGCAACCTGGCCGGCGTGACCGTACAGACGGACGGGACGAGTAAGACCGTCGCGACCGGGAACGTCATCTCCGGAAACCTGCTGGGCGTTTCCCCCAATGGGTCGGGTGTCATGTCGAATAACTACAGCATCCTCGCCTATGGGACCGGCACCAGCATCGCCGGCAACCTTGTGGAGAACACCAGCAATACCAGCTACCAGCCGTTGCAGCTCTGCTCGGCCGCCAGCGACGCGGTCTACTACGGTTCGCCCGGGATCTTCATCGAAGGAACGGGCGCGATCACCGGCAACACCGTCACCAAGAGCCAGGCCGGCGGCATTCTTGTGGGCTGTCCCAATGACACTGGCACGCATGCGGTGCTGAGCAAGAATATCGTCAACGACAACGGCAATCTCGCTCTCGATCTGGCCCCTCAAGGCCAGGTGGACTGCTCGTCTCAAGGCGCCGGCCCCAACGACTATGTCGCCTGCCCGGTCATCACCTCAGCCACCTCCTCCAGCATCGGAGGAACTGCCTGCGACAACTGCACGGTTGAGGTCTTCATCGCCGCCAACGGGCCGGATGAGGCGCAGCACGGCGGCAGCACCGCCTATCTGGGAACAGCAGCCGCCGACGGCTCCGGCAAGTGGGTCCTGAAAGGGCCCTTTGCCGCCGGCGTGACCTTCGATCCGACGAACCAACAGGTGACTGCTACCGCAACGACGCCCGCGAGCCCGGGTCCGGCCGAGACCTCTGAGTTTGCCACGGACTTCCCCTCGCCCGAGGCTCCGTCTTCGTCTCCGTTTGTCGGGCCGGGCCACACCTTTACCGTCACTACGACGACCGACAACGCTCCGTTCAGCTCCTGTCCGAACGGCCCGGGAGGTTCGGGCTACTCGCTGCGCTGCGCCATCACCGACGTGATCTCACAACAGGACAACTGGGGCGACACCATCAACTTCGACATCCCGAGCACGGATTCCGGCTGCGACGCCACGACACACGTGTGCACCATCAACGTCTCGAACCAGCTCCCCAGCTTGACGTCTCTTTCGACGGTAGTCGACGGCTACTCTCAGCCCGGCTCATCGCCCAATAGCAACGCCTTCGGACAGCCGGACAACGCATCAATCAAGATCCGAGTTGACGGCGGCGGCAACTATCTCGATGGTCTGACCATCACTCAGCCGCACGACCTGGTCGACGGCCTGTCGATCACCGGCTTCGGACCCTCCAACGGCGCGTGTACTGAATGCAATCGAGGAGTCGTGATCTACGGCTACGGTGCCCAGTACGACGCCATTCAGGGCGACTTTATCGGCGAGGCGCCCGATGGCTCGTCAGCGGGCAACGGCCTGCACGGCATCGAGATAACGGGCACGTCCAACGACGGCACCCCGTTCGACACGCTCATCGGAGGCAGCGCGCCCGGCGCCCGGAACGTCATCGGCGGTAACGGCACCGGTCCGATTCAGACCTACGGTGTCGGAGACGGCGTGTATGACAACGACACCGCCAACAGCGGCTACGCCAGCATCGAAGGTAACTACGTAGGCACCGACCCGTCCGGCACAGCAGCACGCCCCAACGGTATTGGGCTCGGTGGCGCGATGACCAGCGACCTCATCGGCGGCGGCTCAGTTGCGGATGGAAATCTCATCAGCGGAAACATCGCCAGCGGAGTTGAGCTGGATGGAGCATACCTGACCCTGATCGGGGGCAATAGGATTGGGACAGATGCGGCCGGCACAGGAGGTTTGCCTAACGGGAGCGACGGAATCCTGCTGAGCCACTACTACTGCGGGTACACCTACTGCACCTCCAGCGCCGACATCGGAGCATCAGCAGGACAGTCGACGTTGGCGCCCAACACGGTGGCCGACAACCGGGAGGCGGGCATCATGGTGGGCGTGGCCCGGGACGGCGGATCGGCGTATATCGGTCAGAACTCGATCCATGACAACGGCGGCTCGACCTCCGCCTCATTGACGGTAACCAGCGCGTCTGAGTCGGGCAATACGGTCCTGCTTTACTTCAGCCCCACGCTCAGCACACCTCCGGCCGGTAGCGTGGTCGTATCCGGGATGCAGCCCAGCGGATATAACGGCACCTTCGCCATCACCGCATCGTCGACGGGCTATTTGACATATACCGACAGCGTTTCGGGCCTCGGCAACTCAACCACAAACGGCACAGCCACCATCGACTACCAAGGGCTCGGGATAGATAATTACCCAGCCGGGCCTAGCTGCACTGCGGCATCGCCTCCGCAGGGCTATAGCCCTGTTCTTTGTCCCGTGATCTCTTCGGCGACCGCCTCCGCGATAACGGGAACCGCATCGACCTGGAACGGCAGCGCGTCGGCGCCGTGCGCCGCCTGCACCATCAACGTGTACCAGGCGACCCAGGAGCCCGACGACGACTTCAGCGGCACGTATTACGGCGAGGGCAAGACTTTCCTCGGGACGACGACCACTGACTCCAACGGCAACTGGACCTGTTCCACCTCCTGCGCCCCGGGCACGAAGCCCTTTTCAGGTCTGCCGATCACCGCGACGGCAATGGATACCAACGGCACGTCAGAATTCAGTGCCGACGTCACGGCGTCAACCACTTCACCCGCCCGCCGGAAACACGTCCATCACACCGCGACTTGGATGCGCAAGTACCGGCTGCTTCGTCGCAAGCATGTGGAGGTTCTGTCGCAGGGCTGGCCACGTCCGGCGACCAAACATGGCGAGCGGGCTCGAGCCTGGGCGGGAGCGACACCGGCGACGACGAAGTCACTGCTGCCACCACGACATGTGAACATGGACGTGCCCGGGCTGAAGCCGGGTATGGTTCCAGGCCATGGCCGGGCTATACGAAGTGCGGGCTCCGGGCCATACCCGCGGTCCAGCGGTGGCGGGCTCGGCTCTCAGCAGAGGGCGTCCCAGGCCGGGAAACGGGCTGCTGGTCTCCTCCATCGACGGTCTGTTCCGTTTCCATGGGAGGCGAGAACCTTCCACGGTAAGCGGGCGAAGGTTCATCGGTTCCACGCAGGCCGCCAGCCCACGTACCCGACACTGGGCCTGAACCCTCTACCGCATGCCGCTGGAGGTCGGGCCTATGGTGAGATGCACTACGTGCCGGCGGCCCTCCGTAAGGAGTTGAGCCGGCTCAACCGGATCAGCCTGCGGCCGATACGGCACGGCTCCGGACCCATCACTCTGACCGTGACGACGTGGCAGGACGTGGCCTGTAGTGATCCGGCCGGTATGTCTCTACGGTGCGCGATCATGACAGCCAACAACGACACCTCAGGCAACCCAATCACCATCGGCTTTAGCATTGCTTCTGGTTGCGCCACATCGGGGCTCTGCCAGCTCTCGCCCATGGGACCGCTTCCCACCATTACCCGCGCCGACGTAACCATCAACGGCTACGGGCAGCGACTTGCTCAGCCCAACACCAATGCCTCATTCAGTCAGGGAGACAACGCCAAGGTGTTGATCGGAGTGGACGGCAGGGCAGGCGGGCCCAACTCCAACGGACTGATCGTGGCCGCAAACGGCTTCACTCTGAAGGGCGTCTTCGTGAATAGTTTCGTTCCGGCGAGCCCTTCGAGCACTGATGCTTCGATCGGCAACCAAGTAGTGCTCCAGAGCGGCGCATCCGGCGCGACGCTGAGTGGAGATGTTCTCGGCGGAGCCGCGCCCCGGGGGGCACTCGTTCTTCCCAACACTGGCCTTCAAATAGACGGCGGTGGCGCGGGCACCATTGGCGGAACAACTCCGGCCGATACCAACATCGCCTCCGGCAGCCATGCCGGCATTGAGCTGTGTGCTGTCTCCAGCGAGACAGTCGAAGGCAATTACGTTGGGACCGACCCCAGTGGCGAGAAAGCGCTGACGAGCACGGTGCAGACGGTTGCCTTCACCGGAAACGGAACCGGCATTCAGTTCGACAACTCCACCCACTGCGCCGCCTCCGGCACCTCGACCGGAGATCAGATCGGCACGGCAGCGGCGCCCAACCTCGTCAGCGGGAACGGCGGTACTGGTATCGACCTCGGCAAGTCGACCTCCGACATGGTGCAGGGAAACATCGTCGGGCTCGACGCAACCGGGTCGACCGCTCTTGGAAACCTTGGCCCCGGCATTCTCGTGGAGGGCACGGCCAACACCATAGGTGGCACAGGAAGCGGGCAAGGAAACGTGATCGGCGGCAACGGCGCCGGCGGTAACACGGACGGCATTCATGTCACGGCCGGTCCGAACACCTTTGAAGGAAACTACATCGGCACCGACATCACTGGCGCGAACGCCGTCGGCAACGTCGGCTCCGGCATCGGCATCCCCTATAGCTTGACTCCCACTCCAACCGGCGAGGTGATCGCGGGCAACGTGATCAGTGCCTCCAGCTTCGACGGCATCTTTACCGGGTGCTCCACGGGCGACACGATCCACGGCAACAAGGTCGGGACCAACGCTGCCGGAACGGCCGCGATCGGCAGCCAGCCCTACGGCATCTTCATGGGCTGCGAAGGGGCGGCCTCGAACGCGACGATCGGCGGCGCCTCCGCCGCCGATCGCAACATCATCAGCGGCAACAGCGCTGCCGGCCTCGACATCTACGAGACCAATGTGACCATCCAGGGCAACTACATCGGCACGGACGTTACGGGCAAGACCGCCATCGGGAACGGCACCGGAATCAGGTTCGACAATTGCGGCAACACCTGTTACTACTATGACCTGAATGATGTATCAAACGAACTGATTGGCGGTACGGCAGCCGGCGACGGCAATGTCATCAGCGGGAACAACTACGACGGCATCAGCTTCAAGTTCTGCATCCAGAGCTGCGTCATCCAGGGCAACAAGATCGGGACCAGCAGCGACGGGTCCGCCGCAGTGCCAAACCAGTTTGGGACAGGCATTCGGGTGCGGTCGTACTGCCCCTGCAATTTCACGCCTCCAACCGTCAACCTCACGATCGGTGGCACCGCTGTAGGCGCCGGCAACCTCATCGCTCACAACGAGGCCGGAATTGTCAATGACCCGGACTCCAGCTACACGGGATACGGCGCATATCCGGACCTCGGGGCTTCGCACGTGGCGGCCCAGATGAACCAGATCTATGACAATTCCGGCTGGTTCTCTCGACTTAGCCCCAACGAGATCTACTTGGGTTCTCAGGGGCCGGCTTGCGAATCCAGCTCCGCCAACAGCACCGTCGTGAACGATGCCATCGCCTGTCCCACCATCACCGGAGAGAAGACAGCATCGAACGCGGTGACTGAGGTCGACGGCCAGGCGCCCACCAACTCCAGCGTCGAGGTGTGGACGGCATCGAACGGCAGCGGCGACGCGGGACGCGGCGGCTCAATGGTTTATCTCGGAACGGTGACCGCGACGGGGGCGACCTGCGGCAGCTCGTCCTGCCCCTCCGGGACCAGCTCCTGGATCCTGAGCGCAACCGCCGGCACCTTCGCCAACGGCTTCAGCCTGGTTCCGGATCAGGCGGTGACGGCCACCGCCACCCTGCCGGTCTCCGGCGCCTCGCCCGCCCAGAACGAGACCTCTGAGTTCGCCAAGGACTTCGCCACTTTCTCCACTGACGACACCAAGGTGGTCGTCAATACCGACCTAACCACCCCCGGCGTCCCCTGTGACAACAGCAACTTCGGTCAGGCGAGTTTCGGCCAGTTCATCGGGACGTCCGGCATGAACCTTCGCTGTGCCATAAGTGAAGCAAACCTGGAAGATCCGCCGACAGTGACCTTCAACCTGCCCTCGAACGCCACCACCATCACTCCGGCCGCTCCCCTACCGCCGCTTCTGGCCTCGGGCCTGACGGTCAACGGGTACTCGCAGAGTGGCTCGAGTCCCAATACCAATGCCTTCGGCAAGCCGGATAACGCCGTCATCAAGGTTCAGATTGATGGATCGGCTCTCGGGGGGAGCTATTACTCCGGCTTGAATGTGGATGGCCAGAACCAGGTCATCGAAGGTCTCTCCATCACCAACTTCCCAGGCGCCGGAGTTGAGGTCGACAACGGCAGCGGGCTGCAGGTGACAGGCGACTTCCTCGGCATCACGCCGGGAGGGATGGCCGCCGGCAACACCGACGGCGTCGACACCTATGGCAATTACAACAGCAGCAATCCGGGAGCCACCATCGGGGGCACCGCGGCTGCCGACCGTAACGTCATCGGTGGCAACTTCGAGGACGGCATCTACCTGGACGACGAAAACGACACCGTCCAGGGGACCTATGTGGGGACGAATCCCGCGGGTACGGCCGCCGAAGGCAACGGGCGATATGGCCTGTCCATGGATGCTGCCTCCGGGGCGGTTATCGGCGGCACCGCGACCGGCGCCGGCAATGTGTTCAGTGGCAACGCCATTTTCGGCGTCTACATCTGGGATTATGCCTCGAATAATGCCGTCGTCGGAAATCTCATCGGCACCGACGCCACCGGCGACCCGGCCATCCCCAACGGCACCGATCTGTCCAACTGCCCATCGGGCCGTCCTTGTGACGGGTCTGGGGTGATGGTCGACAACGTCACCTACGGTGGCGGCGTCACCAACACCACCATCGGGCCCAACAACGTCATCAGCGGCAACGTCGGCAACGGCGTGGAGCTGGATGGAGGCTCGGGAAGCGACGCCAACAACGTCGTCGGCAACCTCATCGGCCTCTCGGCCGTCCGCACGCCACTCGGCAACGGCGGCGACGGCGTGTACGCCCACGACGGCGCCAACGGCGACGCCATCGGCGGCACTGCCACCGGTCAGGGCAACACCATTGCCGATAACCACCTCTCCGGTGTTCAAATCGGCTCCTCGGCCACCGACGGCACCACCCACGTCTCCATCCAGGGCAACACCATCCGCGACAATATGCAGTCACCGGGCTCCGGCTTCAAGGCCGGTTCGGCAGGAGAGATCTACCTGACCGGTGAGAACCCCTCCACCTGCACGACCGCCAACGTGACCGGCGCCCCCAACGACGCTCTGCCCTGCCCCCAGGCTCCCGCGACCCCGACCCTCGAGTACAACTCGACCACCGGTCTCGCGTCCGTCATGACCTGCGCCGGCTGTACCGTCGACTTCTATACCTTCAAGCGCACCTCCTCCACGGCCGGTGGTGGCTCGGGCGCAGCCGACCAAGGCCACGGCGGCAGCTTGAAATGGGTAGGCCAGGCCACCCCAACCGGGGGTACCACCGCCTGCGACCCCACCACGTCCGGCTCCTGTTCCGACAGCACTCTCGAGACCACGACCCTACCGACCGGCCTGGCCGGCATCACCACCACGGCCACGATCAGCTACTCCAGCGGCGCAATCACCGATACCTCTGAGTTCGGCTCCAACACCGGATCGCCAACCGTCGTGGCGGCGCTGAGCGACGAGCATATGGCCGCCAGGTCGGGAGCCGATCAACGCCGGGTGTCACACTTCCCGCCCAAGCTCAAGTCCGTCTACTTCGACTACAGCGTCCTGACCGCCAGCTCAGCCACCAGAGCCGCGGTGAAAGTCTTCGCTGCCGGCTCTGCCAAAGCCCTGGTAAGCCAGAACCTGTTTGTCCGTGAGGCAGGCGACTACGCGGCTCCGCTCAAGGCTCCGGCAAACCACACCTGGCAACGCGGCCGCTACTGCACCGTGCTCTATGAGGACGGCAAGCGGCTGGGCGGCAACGGCATGCCCCTGGCCTGGAATGTGGGAGGTGGCCACCTCCCGACCTGTGCCGCCAAGAAATCCAGCAACAGATTCAGCGGTTCGACGGACGGCATGTGGCGGCCGGCGGTCGAGTAACTCCGTAACAGCCTTTCCCTGGGGCCGGCCCTCCGCTCTTGAGACGGTGAGGCCGGCCCTCCTTACGGAAGTTCCTGGTGGGCGCTGCAGGGCTCCCTCGACCGCCGGCACGTTCACGGAGCGCGTGACGGCGAAAGGCTCGGGCCGCGGCTACCCCATGGGCGCCCGGCTTCCGGCCGTATTCAAGCCCCGGACGAGTCGGACTACGCGAGTAGCGGCCCGGTCATGGCGGGAGTGGCGATGATGCCTCGCTCGTGCAGGCATTGCTTCAGGAAGCTAATGGTGGCGGCGTTCTTCGACCCCGCCCCGCCGGCACGCCGAGCCTGCGTCTCCAGGTCGACAATCCGGGTCTGGCCCTCGTTGGCGCATCGAAAATCGCCGGCCACCGATCGCTCATATACCTCTACGCAGAGCTCCGGGAAGGCGTTGGCGATGCTGGGAATGGCGCCGGCCGCCCCAGCCAGTACCGCGGCGTCGATGAGGTGCCGTGTGCCGGCAAAGGCGGAAAAAGGCCAGCCCTCCCGTACCGCTTCCAGCGTCAGCTGACGGAACCATTCCAGATCGTTCTGACTGTCCTTGATCCCCGCCACTGCCCCTTCGCGAGCCAGGGTCACGGCAGTTTGCAGCGCGAGGCTTACGCGAACGGTCTGGGGGATGTTGTAGATGAAGACCGGGAGCTGTGCCGCCGAGCGAACGGCACGATAGTGCTGCAGCAGCTCCGCCTGGCTGTGGGGGAAATAGTAGGGAGGGGTTACCGCGACGGCGTCGGCGCCCGCCGACTCGGCCCGATGAAGATGCCGGAGGACGAGCCGCGTCGAAGCGTCGCTGATGTTGGCGATCACGGGCACCCGGCCGGCGGCCCTCTTTACCACGACCCGCACCGCCTCCGCCCGTTCGTCTTCATCGAAGGCGGCAAACTCGCCCGTCGTGCCCATCACCCAAAGTCCATGCACACCCGACGACAGCTGAAAATCGACCAGGTGGATAAGGGAGTCCGGATCCAGCTCTTCCGTGGCGGACACCGGCGTCACCAGAGGGGTCACGATACCCCGGAATCGATTCTGATTGGCGCTCACTGCTCGGCCACTCCCACCTCGAGCCTTGGGAAGAGTGGTTGGGGAGTCGAGACTCTCAGGCCGGCCACGTTGTCACTCGAATCGGAGTCGCACCCAAGCTGTGCAAGAATTGCTGCCGACGTTCTCGGCAGGAAGGGTTCCAGCTCAAGAGCAACCAGGCGGAGCACCTGGGTCAGTGTGTTGAGCACCGAATCGAGCTTCGCCGCCGTATCAATCTCGTCCGTGCCTACGGCCGGACGAGCCAGCCGCCACGGAGCTTGCCGTTCCACATACCGATTCGCCTCGCCCACCACACGCCATATCTGTGCGAGCGCTGCGGGGAAATCATACTCTTCCATACAGCCTGCGATGAGCTCCGGAAGGGCGCGCGCCTGCTCCACGAGCATCGCGTGATCGCGGTCTGGATGCGGAGCCTCGGGAACGACTCCGTCTCGGTAGCGCCCAATCATGCTCACAGTTCGGTTGAGGAGGTTGCCCAGGTCATTGGCAAGGTCAGCATTGTATCGGCTCTCGAAGGAGTCCATCGAGAAGTCGGTGTCGCCCGTCGACGGCGTAGCTCCCAGGCAGAAGTAGCGCAGCGCTTCGCTACCGTACCGGCGTGCCAGGGCCACGGGATCAATGGCATTGCCCATGGATTTGCCGATTCTCCGCCCCTCCACGGTGTAATAGCCGTGGACGAAGAGGACGTGCGGGAGCGGGACGCCGGCCGAAAGGAGCATGGCCGGCCAGTACACGGCGTGGAACCGGGTGATGCCCTTCCCGATTACGTGGACCCGGCAGTCGTTTTCCACCCAGTAACGGCGGTAGAGCTCGCCGTCGGTGGCATATCCGAGTGCCGTGATGTAGTTGCTTAGAGCGTCGAACCAAACGTACATCACCTGCGTTTCGTCACCGGGCACAGGGATGCCCCAGCCCCGGGCGCGCTCCTGTGAGCGTGACACGCTGAAGTCGCGCAAACCCGACCGAATGAAGCTGAGCACCTCGTTGCGACGCTGGTCGGGAATGATGCGATATTGCCCTGACGAAATCAGCTGTTCGAGCTGGTCCTGATAACGCGATAGACGAAAGAAGTAGTTTGTCTCTTCCACCCTCTCCGGAGCAATAAAGTGCTCCGGACAGAGGCCGTCCACCAGTTCGTCCGGCTCATAGAATTGCTCGCAGCTGAGACAGTACAGCCCTGCATACACCTGCTCGTAGAGGTCTCCCGACTCCTGCACGGCCCGCCAAAGCCTCTGCGCGCCCTGACGGTGCCGTTCGTCAACGCTGGTGCGGATGAACTGATCGTACGAGATATCCAGCACCCTATCCAGCTCGACGAAGGAGTCGGTGTTGCGAGACACCAGATCACCGACCGGGATTCCTTCATCTTCGGCCGCTCTCACGTTCTTCAGGCTGTTGTCGTCGCTTCCGGTTAGGAAGTAGGTATCCTCGCCGGTCCGGCGGTGGTAACGCGCGAGTGCATCGGTCTGGACGAACTCAAGTGCGTGTCCGACGTGGGGCGGTCCATTGACATAGGGAATCGCCGTCGTAACGTAGTACCGCTTGGTGGCCATGTCAGAGTCGCTCCGGCAGAAATGAAAAATCCCCCGCAGGTGCGAGGGATGAATTCTTGGTTGACCGAGTCTAGCATGGGCCACCACGACGACCACTGTCCCGGCAGCAAGTGTCCGGGCATATTCCCTAAGGGGGACCACCGGGGCTCGACCGGGAATCGGACCGGTGCACGGTCACCAAGTGGTGCACCGGTCCAGGCACCCGGGAAGCACAACTGAAATGCGTTTGGTAGAGCGCGGGCCGGATGGTCTCCCTATTACCATCCGGCCCAAAGCAATCCCCCACCTCAACAAGATTGCCAAGGACCAGTATAGAGATCTGAGCGCAAGAGTCAACCGCTCACAGGATGGCTGTTTGAGGGCCGTGCACGTTATGACAATACCGTTTTCGGCGTGTAATAGGCTACCTCGCAGCTCAACGGTCCAGCTTTCCACATCCATGACCCGGGTACGCCCCACTCTTCCACGAAATGCTCCACATGGTTTTCCACACCTCTGTGTGGAGACTCCTCCCACCACGTGCACCTGGACGCTCCTTGACAACTGAAGTCGCCGCGAAGCATGCTCGAGTCGAGGGCGTGTCTCGCCCGAGGGCTGTACAAGGCGGCGCACCAAGTGCAGGGCCTCCGGGCTCTGCTTCCCCATTAGAAGCTAGCGCCACCCCGGTGGGCGACGGGTGGGGCAGCGCGACTTCCCACTCTTCACGATCTTCAACTCTTGGCTGAAACAGTCGGGCGCGAGGTCAGCTAGACCTCGCGCCCGACTCTCCGGAGGAGGAAGGTTGCGCTTCTATACGCAGACCTTCACGGGACCCGTCAGTGTCGAGCTTCCATCGTACACAACAGTTCCGCTCGAGCGGTGAGTCGCGTCGGAGGCGGCCGCGAATGTGATGGTATCCCCCTTGGCCGGAGAGAAGAACGCGCCCGTCACGCGGGTTGCCTCGGCGAACGGAAGCGCCCAATTACCCGACATCTTGCTGAAGGTGCTGCTCATAGTGGCCATGGTGGAGGACGTCGTGATCCCTGTCTTCGTCTTGTGCTGAACGGTCACGATGATCAGACTTCCGGGCGCCGTAGATTTGCACCCTGCAGTCCGGACCGTGCCATAGATTCCGTTCGGCGGAGGCGGTAGGCTCTCTGCCGGGAAGGTTCTTGCCTGGTAACACTTCCCGCCGTTTGAGTCCACGCTGCTGCCGCTTACGATCTTGAAGTAGTAGGTAGTGTTGGCCGCAAGACCACCCGAAGTCACGGCGAGATGCGCGAAGCCGTCGCTCGGCATCTCACTCGCCTTAGCCGATGCCGTGGCGCAGCTGGTGCCGTACTCGATGCTGCTCGACGCCACCTTGCCCGTCGAGAACCAGGCGACACCGAAGGATTGGTCGCTTATGTTGACGACCTGAATGCGTGAGTTGGTGGCGGCAGAGGCGGTATGCGTCAACCCGGCTGCTCCGAAGGCGACCAGAGCCAGCAGGGCCAACGCGGAGGCGATCATTCTTCTCTGAACGTGCATATTCAGCGTTCTCCTGGTCTTGGTGATGCCGTGTTTCGACGTGGCTGCCCTCATCGACATTGCCCTGAACTATCAACGGCGGCGCAGGCAGTTCCCTGCGGCCTCCAGTTGAGAGGGCGCGTCGAGTGCACCCACATGCCGTTGGTGAATGGAACCTGATTGCCGACCGGAAGGGGGTACGTGACGTTGCCCTTCTTGTCGAAGAGCGGCTTCCAGTCGAGATACTTCCCGCCTGCCATGGCCGCGATCTCGGAGACCGTAGGCTTGCAGGAGACGGTCGTTGCGTTGAGCCCGCCGTGGCCCTCTGTGCAGGCGTGCGATTCCGCCTCAATCTGGTTGAACATGCTGTCCGTCATAATGCCCGGGTCCGGGAAGCGGGCACCAATGAGGTTCCAGCCTGGATTTAGATGGATCACCGACGGCGAGGAGACAACCGCGCCCGGCGGCGTCCAGTTGAAGGGCTTGGCGACGTTGACATAGATCCCGTCATTGGTCCGGATCTGTTCACGAGGATCTGTGAAGTCCGGGATCGACAGGGTCCACTGACCGCCATGGTAGGTGGCTACCGACAGTATCCCATCCTCAGGCACCCGAGCCTGCGATTCGAAAGCATCTTCGAGCAGCTCCGCCGTCGGTATCCGGCTGGTGGTGGGATCGCTGATGATGTTCCAGCCCTGCTCCAGCCTCACCGTCGGCGGGGCGCCTCCGAACCCGGTCTGCGTCTGACCGGAGGCGAGCTTGGGGTTTGGGTAGCCATTGGCAAGGGCACAGCCGTTGTTCCAGTTGCTCCACTCCTGCTGCACGATGTAGTGCTGGCCGTGGAGAACGATGTTGCTCCCGTCACTTCCGTTCACCGCCCCGTAGACGTAGGCGCACTTGTCACCGATCTCTCCCGATGCCTGGGAGGAGGGTGAGGAGTACCACCCGAGCGGTGGTCCGTAGCCCGGGGCCGTGCCGACCATGGAGTCCGATACCGTCTCGAATTCCTCGTGCGAGGTTACGGAAACCTCGGCATCGGCCACATAGTCGGTCGTGGACGTCTTCCTTCCGTTGACCAAGAAGGTGTGCCTCGGGGCCTTGCCGCTGCCGATCGGAGCCGAATAGCAGAGCCCGGTGTCGGTCACTCCCGGAGGAACGCTGGCGAAAGCAGCGTCGGCCATATTGGCGTAGAGTACCGGTGCGCCCTTGTCGATGAAGTCGCCGTGATAGGCGCAGAAGGTTGGAACCACCCCTGAGGTATTGCATACCGGCTCCGGGCTCCCGGGCGACGGCGGGCTAAAGCAGCTGGCGGCGCCATTGCCCAAGAAGACGAAGTACTGGTGATCCAGTCCGCTGGTCCAGCCGTGCTTGGCATTCTCGCTCATCATCCGCTGGACCTCCATCTGGATGTCCTCGTCATAGATCGGATTCGCGGCCGTTCCGCCGGGGACCGTGACTCCGGATTGCGGAGTAGACGTGTACCCGCAGTGATCGATGACCACGCCGGCCAGCTGCTCGTTGTTAACCACGGCTCCGCTGGTGTTGTCCGCGTACTGAGTCAGCAGGTTATAGAAGCCCGAGCCGTCGAGGTCCCTGAAGTACTGCGCCAGGATGCCTTCGTAGTTGGCGTCGCTGCCCGAACCAAACCCTGTTGGCTCGTAGTTGTAGGAGATCGGGTTCTGCGCCGGACCACCCTCGACACAGGGTTTGCCGCCCGGATCACTGGAGGCTCCCTGCTGTGGCAGCCAGAAGATCAAGTAGTTCTTCATGGTGTGGACGATCGAGCCGCCGTAGTGAGTCAGGTTGCTCGGGTTACCCGCCGTGGGCACGGCACCACTGGTTCCCGTCGCGTTGGCCAACAAGGGTGGACAGGTCTTGCCGGTCTCGCCGACGGCGTAGGCGGCCTTGCTCGAGGAAGCGCCGGGCGCAGACGAAGGTTGAGTATCCGTCGTATAGAGAGGCGAGCCGACCTGGACATCGGTTTCCCAAAGCTCGTTGGTGAGCTTTTGTCCATTCTTCGGAGACCCGACACTTGCGAGCGGCACCGAGATGGTGACGATGTTGTTCTTGAGATCCATAGATCCCGATGCCGTGCCCGACGGAACATGCAGCGTCTCCAAGCCTCCTACGACCTGAACCGTTCCGTACGTGTACTGGGTCGTGGTGGTTGCGTCTCCTCCGGCATATTGCGCACGGAGGTAGTAGGTGGTCGTGGTGCCGCCCGTGGTGTAGTTCCATTGAGCGAACCAGTTGTCGACCTGTCCGGAGGGCACGTCCGGTTGGCCGGCGGAGCTGGTCAGGCTGACGACCTTGAGCTGTGCCTTCAGATTGCCCTTCACGGTTGCGAATCCCGAGGCGGAGATGTCCAGGGACGGGAAAGGTCCCTCCGCGCCGACGCCCGGGACGGTGGCCGAAGCGTCGCTATTGGAAGAGTCCGTCGCCAGGGTGCAGGCGGGCGGCGGCAGAAGGCCGGAGCCAGACGGTGTCGAGGCAGACATTGCCGCCTGGGTTGAGCCCTGCCAACCGATCTCCCGGGCATGGGCCTGTATCCAGGCAGTGGTCGGCAGCATCACCGCTCTGGTGTGGTTGCGTGGACTCGTGAGCATCAGGGGGTTGTGTGCCACCGTGAGCCCCGGGGATGAATGGGGTCGTACGACTGAGCTGGCCGCGGCCTGCCCAAATGGAAACAGGAAGGCCGCGGGTAACGCCGCCGCCAATACTGCAGCGGCGGTACGCCGGCTGATAGTGTTCATGTCCTGTTCGGCTCCTTCGGTGATATGTAATCGAGAGTTCTGATAGAGTGCAACTTCGGCGCTGCCTGGCGTCTCTTGCTCGTTATTCCCTCCTTCTCTGGCCTCCGACTTAGCTGCGTAGAAAGAACGAACCGGGTTCGGTCTGAGCCCATTCCGGTCCCAGCGGAGTCTACGTGGCCGGAGGTAAACACGAGGTAAAAATCTCGGTAAACATTCGGTAAATAATCAGGGCTAGTCGCGGGCTCGCACTGGTGCGTACACCGCCGGCTAGAGATGTGGCTCGCAGAGTCACGTCACCCTGGTGCCACGAGCTACAGTCTGGCTTCTTCGTTCGATAACGACGACTGCTAGATGGCGGTTCGCCCTGAACATCGCTTACATCGAGCACCGGGACAGACGACCGACGGGGCGGGCCGCTCATCCACATGCGACGCAACCAGCCTCTTACGGCTCCGAATTCACATCCCCTGGGCCGAGGGGACAAGACGACTCGAAGCAAACTGACCGGACGCCGAGAGCCGTGGGGCCGACGGCCCCAAAGGTAGCAGCAGTCTGCGTGTACAGACGCAACGGCGGGGCTACTCTACTTGGAAGCTGAAATCAAGCTGGCGGATGGGGTGGGATTCGAACCCACGAGGGCCTTGCGACCCTACCGCTTTTCGAGAGCGGCGCACTAAGCCGGACTATGCGACCCATCCACGCGCCCCAAGTTTACCAAGCATGCCGCCTGCGTTTCCGGCCCGGATTCTCGGACAGTCGCCCCTCACGACTCGGCGGACGCGGTCTAGACTTCGGCGTGATTCTGACGCGTCTCCGGCTTCAGCACTATCGAAACTACGGGCAGCTCGACCTCGGATTAAACCCTGGTCCAACCATCCTCTACGGTCCGAACGGCGCCGGGAAGACCAACATCCTCGAGGCAGTCTTCACCCTCGCGACCACCAAATCCTTTCGCGCCCGGTCCGATCGCGACGTCATCGGCCGGCACCAGGAGGCGGCACCGTACCGGCTGCTGAGGCTAGAGGGCGATATCGAGCACGAGGACGAGCGGCTTGTGGTGGAGCTGGTGGTCACGGCCGAGCCCTCGGGCCGGGAGGGGGTTGAGCAGCTGCGTAAACGCTTCCGCCTCAACGGTGCGCCCAAGCGTGCCGTCGACGTCGTCGGCCGGGTCAAGGCCGTCCTCTTCGCGCCGTCCGACGCGGATATCGTCGCGGGCTCGCCATCGCATCGACGGCGTTACCTCGATCTGCTGCTCTGCCAGGTCGATCCCGGTTACCTCCGACTCCTCCAGCAGTACACGAGGATCGTGCAGCGTCGAAACGCGGTGCTGGGGCGGCTGGCTCCCCGTTCGCATCCCGGCATCCTCGAGTTTTGGGATCAAAAGCTGATCGAGGACGGTTCCGCCATCATCAGACGCCGCGTGCAGGCGATACAGGATCTGGCGGAAGCCGCCGCGGAGGCGTATGCCGGGCTATCGGGAGGTTCGGAAGCCCTCAGTGTGGGATATCTCCCCAGTCTCGGAACGGTCGACGGTGAATCAGCGGTCGAGGAGCGCTTTCGCGCTCGCCTGACCGAAGAGGAGAAGCGTGGCCGCGAGCAGCGGGTCACGCTCGTCGGCCCCCATCGCGATGAGTTGGCGCTCGAAATCGAGGGTGAGCCATTGGCCGTGTTCGGCAGCCGGGGCCAACAGCGCACCGCTGCCCTGGCCCTTCGGATCGCCGAGGCTCGCTACATCCTGAGCCGTTCAGGCCGCCATCCCATCCTTCTGTTGGACGAGGCGCTGGCAGAGCTGGACGACGATCGGAGGGAGCGGCTCCTTGCCTTCGTCGAGGCCTTTCCCCAGGTGCTGCTCACAGGGACATCCCTGGCCGCCTTCCCGGCCGAATTTCGGCAGCGGGCAGCCCTGCTCCGAGTCCACTCCGGGGAGATCAGCAGCGACTAGGCCGCCTGTAGGCGGAGCCGTTCGACACTGGATTCCGTGTTTTCTAGTCTTCGCCCTCGGACGCGGGGTAACGACGTGCAACTCCGTCTTTGCCGTGTCCTGGATCTGCTCCGCCCGGGACCGTGCTCCGACGATAGCAGCCGGAAATATGGAGGCCCGGTGAAGCCGTCCGAGCCGGTGCTAGCTTGAGGCATCCTAGCGCGAAGGGGGGAAGCATGCCGTTGATGATAGAGCTGCTACTGATTGGATTGGTCGCCGGTGTGGCCGGCGGCATGTTCGGGATTGGCGGAGGCGCCATCATGGTGCCGGCCATGGTGATCATCGTTGGACTGGGACAGAAACTCTCGACCGGAACCTCTCTCGCCGCTCAGATTCTTCCCATCGGAATCCTGGGCGCCATCGTGTACTACAAGAACGGCAATCTCAACATCAAGTACGCCCTGCTCATCGCCGCCGGGCTCCTGGTCGGCAACCT
>Ga0070739_10003546_pt1 | contig 19297 bp, 19 predicted proteins | sample Coa_R1_7_FD_66445 | JGI IMG/M metagenome (GOLD analysis project Ga0070739, IMG submission 66445) | Surface soil microbial communities from Centralia Pennsylvania, which are recovering from an underground coalmine fire - Coalmine... | ecosystem: Environmental > Terrestrial > Soil > Unclassified ... | reverse complement strand
CCAACCCGCTGTACAACGGGCCGCTGTTCCGCGCCCTGGCCGTCGCCCTGGACCGCTGGGTGGCGGACGGCGTCGCGCCGCCGGCCAGTCGCCTGCCGCGCCGCGCCGACGGCACACTCGTGCCGCCCGAGGCGGTCGAGTTCCCGACGATCCCGGCCACGCGCTACGGCGAGCTGCCGGCGATGCCGCCAGTGCAGTTCAGCGCGGCGTCGGCCAAGCCGATCGCCCTGCTCGACTTCGCCGCCGCGCCCCCGCGCGTCGTCGACCCGGCGGCCTATCCGATCGCCGTGCCGCAGGTGGACGCGGACGGCAACGACATCGCCGGCATCCGCCTGCCGGATCTCCAGGCGCCGATCGGCACCTACACCGGCTGGGCCATCCTCCAGGACGGCATGGGCGCCCCGGACCTCTGTGGCCAGCTCGGCCAGTTCGTCCCCTTCGCGGCGACGCGGGCGGAGCGCCTGGCCAGCGGCGACCCGCGCCTCTCGCTCGAGGAGCGCTACGGCAGCCAGGCAGCCTACGTCGCGGCGGTGGAAGCCGCGGCGCGCGCCCTCGCCGCCGAGCGCCTGCTCCTGGCCGAGGACGTCGATCGCATCGTCGCGGCGGCCGCGTCGCGGGACCTGTTCGGCCGGACGGCGACGGCCACGGCGGTGCGGGACCCCGGGCGGTAGTCCCGTCGCGCTGCCGAACGGGCAGCGCGACGCCGGGGCCATGCCAACGCGGAGTCGGCGGGCGCCAGGGGACTGCCCGTGGCGCGAGCGCCAGCCAGGGCGGCCGCGTCGCGCTAGGGTGCCTGGAGGAAGCTCAGGATCGTGGCGGCGAACTGCTCGGGGTACTGGTACATCATCCCGTGCCCCCCACCGGCGAAGTAGGCGAGCCAGGCCTGCGGGATGCGCTCCGCCAGCATCAGCGAGTTGGCCGGGGGCGTCGCCTGGTCGTCGCTGCCGGTGACGACCAGCGTCGGCCGGCTGATCTGCCCCAGCCGGTCGCAGGTGCCCGGCCACTGCTCGTTCGCCTGGTACTGCCGCTCTATGCTCTGCCGCGAGGGGCGGTCGAGCGGGTGGACGAACAGCTCGAGCACCTTCGCCGGGTGCTCGCGGACCCAGTCCGCCGGGAGGATCAGGTTCAGCAGGCGCTCGGCGTGCTGGAGCGGGCCGCCGCTGTAGTCGACGAACGTCTGCAGCGTCGCGGGGTTCTGGATCGCCTCAGAGCCGCCGCACAGGCTCGCGTACAGGATCAGCCGGTCCACCAGCTCCGGGTGCGCGAGCACCAGCTCCTGCGCGATGTGGCTGCCCATCGACCAGCCGAGGACGTGGGCGCGGTCGAGGCCCAGCGCCGCGATCAGGCCGGCGGTGTCGTCGGCGAACTGCGCGATGCTCCAGGGCTGCGTGCCGGCCGTCGTGTCGCCGATGCCGCGGTTGTCGAAGGTGATCACCCGGTAGTGCTGGGCCAGGGCGGCGACCAGCGTCGGGTCCCACATGGCCATCGTGCCGGCGAAGCCCATGATCAGCACGAGCGGCTCGCCCCGGCCCTGGCTCCGGTAGCTCACGTCGATGTCGCCGACCGTCACCTTCTGGTTCTGGGAGAGCGGCGCTGCCGCGGCGGCAGGAAGCGATCCGGGCGCGCCAGCGCTCGAGACGGCGAGCGTGCCCAGGACGAGGGCGGCGAGGAGCAAGGCTGATCGGCGGCGGCTGGCTAGCATGCGCGTCACCTCACTTCGCCGGGGTCGGTCGACGCGTATCGTAGCCGGCCGCTCCGCGCGATGGCAAGCGCGCCTGGCCGGCGGCCCGGCCGGGCTCGGGCCGCCGGGGGGCGAGAGCGGTCAGACCTGTCCGCTGAGGCGCGCGGCGGCGGCACGCACGACGATATCGAGCAGGCGCGCGCCGTTATCGTCGAGGTAGCGCTTCACGCCGTCGAGTGCGGCGTCGCGCAGGGCACCGGCGGCCGGCTGCTGGACAAGCCACTGCTCGGCCGCCTCCGCCGCCATCCCGCCGAGCGGCGACTGCAGCGTCCGGCCGAGCATGCCCAGCGCGCCGGCGACCAGGTCGCCGCCGGCAGCCGGCGCCGGCAGCTCGACCCGGGCCACGGCCTCCTGGACGAGGGCGGCGATGACCGTGCCCATCACGTCGCGCTGGGCCGCGAGCTGGTAGACCTGCTGCTCAACGGCAGGCGCGGCCTGCTCGGCGGCCTGGGCCAGGTGCCGCTCCCAGGGCATGCCCATATGCGCCCCCTACAACACGAGCACGGCGCCGATGGCCGGCAGGCCGATCCCCTGCAAGACCGCCGTGGCCAGGACGGACGCCGCGACGGACACGACCACCACGGTCACGAGCCGCCGCGCGAAGCGAAACAGCCGTCGCACGATCGCCACCTCCGCTCTCATCGCTCTCGTCGCCGCGGCCCCGCGCCCCCGCTCGGCCAGCCTGCCGCGTTCGCCGCGGCGCGGCGGGTAGTGGTCTGTCACCAATGAATTGGTGCGTGTTGCGAGCACACAACACGCATCACATCACCCCTGACGAGGTAGTAGTGTAGCCGAGGCGAGGTGTGGCGGTCAGGCCGCCTGCGCCTGCCGGCGCACCCGCGGCAGGACCTCCCGCTCGTAGAAGCGGAAGAAGCCCTCCTGATCGGGCCCGGCCTGGCCGACCCAGACCTGGTCGAAGCCGGCGTCCGCGAACTGCTGGATCGCCTGCACGTGCCGCTCCGGATCGGCGCTGCAGACCACCGCGCCGGCCACATCCTCCTCGCGGACGGTGGCCACGGCTTGCTGGAAGTGGCGCGGCAGCGGCAGCACTGATGTCAGCTCGCCCTGCAGGCCCGCGTTCGGCCACCACTCGTAGGCCACGCGGCGGGCCTCCGCGTCGCTGGCGGCCCAGCAGACGTGGAGCTGGCCGATCCGCGGCTTGCCCTTGCCGCCGGCGGCGTCGAAAGCCTCCCGCGCCTTCTTGTTCGGGCCCACGCTGATCAAGCCGTCGCCGACGCGCGCGGCCAGCTCCGCGGAGCGCTTGCCGCTGGCGGCGACCATGATCGGCGGCGGCTGATCGGGCAGCGAGTACAGGCGGGCGTGCTCGACGGTGTAGTAGCGGCCGCGGTGGCTCTGCATGCCGCCCTGCCAGAGCAAGCGGATCACCTCCACCGCCTCCTCGAGCATCTCCAGGCGCACCGGCGCCGGCGGCCAGTGCTGCCCCACGATGTGCTCGTTGAGGTTCTCGCCGCTGCCGACGCCGAGGAAGAAGCGACCGGGCATCAGCATCGCCGCCGTCGCCGCCGCCTGAGCGACGATCGCCGGATGGTAGCGCATCAGCGGGCAAGTGACGCCGGTGCCCAGGCGCAGGCGCTCGGTGGCCTGGGCGATGGCGCCGATCACCGTCCAGGCGAAGGGCGAGTTGCCCTGCCGATCGATCCAGGGATGGAAGTGGTCGGAGATTAGGGCGAAGGTGAACCCTACCTCCTCCGCCCGCCGCGCGTAGCGCACCAGGTCGGCGGGCCCATGCTCCTCCGAGGACAGCGCGTAGCCGATCTCGATCATCGCCTTCACCGTCCCTGCGCGCTACTGCCCCGGCCGCTGGCGGCCGGCTGCTGGGCGTCCCTCGCCCGCTCGACGTCTTCGCGGCAGAGCAGCCCGAGCAGCACGCCATCCGAGGTAGTAATCAGGGCGCTCTGCGTATCGTGCTTCTGCATGTACTTGGCGATCTCGTCCAGCGAGCCGTTCGGGCGGAAGGTCTTCGGGCCCAGCTCCATCGCCTGATCGGCGGTGACCATCGGCCCGGCCGTCCAGGCGTGGCTGGGCAGGAGGCCCAGCACCACGCGCTGCTCGTTTACCACGACGCAGACGTCCCAGCCGGACTGCCGCACCCGCTGCACCAGCTCCCCGATCGGCGCGTCGGGCAGGCAGGTCGGCACGGCATGGCGGGCCAGGTCGCCCGCCCGCGGCCGGTCGGTGTCCCGGCCCTCGCGCGGCAGCCCGCTGGCGAGCCAGTCCATCTTGCCGCCGACGTAGCGGTACACGTCGTCGAAGCCGAGCTGCTCGAGCCGCCACGCGGCCCGTGGGGCGAGGTCTCACTGCATGTCGTAGCAGTAAACGATCACCGGGCGGTCGTGCCGGAGCTGCTCCGACGTCTCGAGGTCCAGGCGCTCGAGCGGCAGGCTGATCGCGCCCGGCAGGTGCTCCGCCTCGTACTGCTTCCTGGGGAGGACTTCGACGAGCTGCGCGCCGTGGTCGACGAGCCGCTGCACGTCGTCCCGGTTGATGTCGATCGGCATGGTGATCCTCGCTCGGCTGGCACGCCGCGCCCGGCCGGGCGCGGCGCTCGTGTTGCTCCGCGCGGGGCATGCGGCCCGGCGGAGCGTCCGCTACTGGCGCGCGGGCCTACCGGGGCGGCAGCGGCCGGGCGTCGCCAGCGGCGCTGCGCTCGCGGCCGATCCCCAGCGTGTCGAGCTCGGCCTGGAGCGCCTGGCCCTGGTCCTCGGAGACCGGCTGGCACCAGGTTACGAGCTGCGCCCAGGCGCGGTCGGTCACCTCGCGGCGGCTGACGTAGGTGTGGTCGGTCGGCGGCTTCTCGTCGCCCGTGGCGACGAACGGTCCGCGGGCCGGATTGTCGAGGTCGAAGTAGGTCTCGTCGCGCTCGAAGCGGCCGCCGCGCCAGATCGGCAGCTCCTTGAGCACGTCGTCGCTCATCCAGGCGCTGAGCGCCGGCAGCCGGTCGCGGCAGTCGTAGGCCGTGTAGCAGCCGCGCAGGTCGTCTTGCTGGTTGCGCATCGTCGCACCTCCGTGCCAGTGGGTCCCGACAGCCGGGACCGCAGAGCGCATACCAGGCGCACGCCCCACTGCTGCCCGGTTAGTGGGGATGTGCTGGGTGTTTGCCATAGCAAGCACCCAGCACATCAAGTGTCCCAGAATACTACTGCTCGGGAAACGTGTATGGCCCGAGCTCGGCCGCGATCGCCTGCACGTAGCGGAGGTCGGCGACCCGGTCGAAGGGGAGGATCTCCTTCTGGCCGCCCTCGGCGAGGCTGAGGTTCTGCATGTAGTCGATCTGCTCTTCGGAGAAGCTCAGGTCCGGCGTCATCAGCCCGGGCTTGAACAGCAGGTCGAAGTTCGCCTCCGCGTCGGCGCGCTCGCGCTTCTGATACTCGACGGCGGCCCGCACGACCGCCTCCCTGTTGCTCAGCGCCCAGCGGTAGGCTCGCGAATGGGCGACGAAGAACCGCCGCAGGAGATCGCCCTGGTCGTCCATGGCGCTGCGCCGCACCGTCAGCACGACGCGGAGGAAGTTCGGGATGTCCTCGGCGGTATGAGCCAGGGCGACGATCGGGGTGCCGGACCTGGTGACGATCGGCAGCTCGGTGAGGTTGACCAGGGAAGCGTCGACCTTCTTGGCGATCAGGGCACCGAGCGACTGCACGGACGTGCCCGTGTTTACGTAGACGAGACGCGACGAGTCGAGCCCCTTGGCGCGGTAGATCGCATCGGTGATGCTGGTTAGGAAGCCACCCGGCCCATTGCTCGCCACCGGATGGTCGTACAGGCTCTGGAGGGTGTCGAACCCCTCCAGAGCGGCGAAGATCGCGGCCAGCCGGTTCTGGGGTGAGGCGACCATGACCAGGTCCGAGCCCTGGGCGTCGGCGCTCAGCACGCCCTGGGTTCCCTGGCGGCCGACGAGGAACCCCCCGCTGATGACCCCCCGCGCGATGACCGTGTCGCCGCCGGGCACCTCGACCAGCTCGAGGTCGAGGCCGGACCGGGCGTAGATGCCGGCGTCTTTCGCCGCCCGCGGATAGAGCGGCTCGAACAGCCCAGCCGGCACCCCCACCTGGACCGTGGTCAAGCTGCTGGCGGGCGGGGTTGCCCTCGCGGCGCCGGGAGTGGCCGTGGCCGGCGCCCCGGCGGCCGCAGTGGCTGACGCGGACGAGGCGGGCGGTGGCACGGCCGGCCGCGTGCAAGCCAGCGCTATGGCCAGGATCAGCGCGCCGATCCCCGGCTGTACCAGCTTGCGGCGCGCTAGCGCGTAGATCATAGTCGCTCCCCGAGCGATGTCTTGCGCCCCTGTTCGCCGCGGTCGTGGCCGATGGAAGCGACGCTTAGTCGAGCAACGCGTCTCTCGCCATGCGGTGACGCTGGCGGACTCGCGGCCAGCGCCCGACGCGAGTCGCCGTGGCCGGCGCGGCGACCGCCTACTGATAGCACCCTCGTCGCGGGCCGGGCAATGCGCCCGGAGCCCTGGCCTGGCTCGTTCGCCGCTACCGGTCTCGCCGCGTCGGCTGCTCGGATGGCACGGCCATTGCGGCGCCTCCTCGGAGACGAGAGGGCGAGCGATCGGCTGGCCGTTCTGACCCTAGCTGCGCCGCTCGCCCGCTGAAGGGCGCGAACCGTCCAGGGAGGTAGCTGGCAATGGCAGAGCAGCGGTTGCAGGGAATGCGGGTCGCCATCCTGGTGGCCGACGACTTCGAGCAGTCCGAGCTGACCGAGCCGAAGAAGGCGCTGGAGCAGGCGGGTGCGATGACGAAGATCGTCTCGCCCAAGAGCGGCGAGGTCCAGGGCATGCGCCACGACGTGAAGGAGGACAAGTTCCCGGTCGATATGACGCTCGACCAGGCGCGTCCGGACGAGTTCGACGCGGTGCTCTTGCCGGGCGGCGCGCTGAACGCCGACAGCCTACGCGTGGTCCCGAAGGCGCAGGAGATGGTGCGAGCCATCGATGGCGCGGGCAAGCCGATCGCCGTGATCTGCCATGGCCCGTGGCTGCTGGTCTCGGCCGGCCTGGTCCGCAACCGGACACTGACCAGCTACCACACGATCCAGGACGATATCCGCAACGCGGGCGGCAACTGGCAGGACCGCGAGCTGGTGCGGGACCGTAACTGGGTCAGCAGCCGCAGTCCGAAGGACCTGCCCGCGTTCAACGGCGGGATGGTCGAGCTGTTCGCCGAGCACCACGGGCAGCGGTCGGCGGCCCAGCAGACCCGCACGCCCGCCAGCCAGCGCGTCTGAGATGTACCCACCAGGGCCCGATCCCTGCCGCGAGCCCAGCGGCTCGCGGCAGGGATCGCTATTCTCAACGCTGGTACGGCCCCAGGACGTCGACGGCGAAGCTCGCGAACCGGTTGTCCACGAGCTGGTCCACGTCGACCGGCTGCTGGACCTGGCCCTGAGAGACGAACCAGTCCTGCTGGGCGCCGATGTCGGCGGCGTTGATCCGACCATCCGGGTTGACGTAAGGCATCGCCATCCGGTCGTAGAGCGCGGGCTCCTTGACCGGCAGGTGCTCGACGAGCTGGCTGATCGCCAGGGCGCGGTCGCCGCGGCCGGCGAAGAAGACGTCCACATAGTCCCGCACGCCCTTGAGGTAGGCCACCAGGAAGTTGTTGGCAACCTGCTGTCGCTCGGCGAAGCCGGCCGAGTAGAACACGGCGGCGATCTCGCGGCCGGGCGCCAGCTTCTCGGTCGACACCAGCACGTCGAGGATTCCCTGCTGCTTGCCGAGGGTGATGAACGGCTCGATCAGGAACGACGCCGCCAGCGAGCCGTTGCGCAGGCCGGCCAGCGTGTCCGGGAAGGGGAGCGTCTGCTGCTCGACGTCCCGGAGCGACAGCCCATCGGTGTTCAGCGCGGTGCTGGTCAAGAGCTGGGCCAGCGAGCCCTCGGCCAGGACGTTGACCGGGCGGCCGCGCAGGTCGGCGATCCGCTGGACCTGGCCGGCGTCCACGAGCGGCTTCGAGGCGACCAGGCCGTAGTAGGGCCGCTCGTCGTCGGTGCCGCTGGCGATGCCCTGGTTGGCGACCATCTTGATCGCGACGTTGCGGCTGACAGCATTGAACAGGCCGGCACTGCCAGCGCCGCCGAAGCCGACATCCAGTTGCCCGGTGCTGAGCGGCGCGATCTCGTTGACGACGGTGGCGAACTGCTGCATGTCGAGCGTGATCCCCAACGCCTCGAAGTAGCCGCGCTCCACGGCCAGAAATAGCCCGGCGTCGGTGAGCGCGGGCAGGTGGCCGATGCGGACGGTCGCTGCGACCGGGCTGACGGCCGTCACCGGCCCCGGCGAGGGGCTGGCCGCCACAGTCGGGGCGGCCGTGGCAGGGGTGGAGGCAGCAGCCGGCGCTGCGGGCGCCGGCGCCGAGCCGCCGCAGCCGGCCAGCCAGGCGCTCGCGCCGACGGCGAGGGAGCGCAGCAGGAGATCGCGACGGGACAGCCGGGCGTCGCTCCTCACGGCCCACCTCCAGACGCAGCATTATGCCTCAGGCGCCCGGAGCCAGCCCCGCGCGCTCGAAGCCGAGTAGCGGGCCGGCGCGTCGCCTACTGGCACGGGACTTGCCGCCGGGGCCTCCAGCGCCCGGCGCGCTCGCGGGTGTCGCGGGGGAGAGTACCGGCGGCGGGCCGTCGCTCAGTGGGAAGGTCGCCGCTCGCCACCGCCGCCCACGGGGGTACCGCAGCATGCAGCCGATCACGCTCGCCGTCAACGGCGCCCGGCACGAGTTCCTGGTCGAGCCGCGGCGCACCCTGCTCGATGCCCTCCGCGACGAGCTCGAGCTGACCGGCACGAAGAAGGTCTGCGACATGGGCGACTGCGGCGCCTGCACGGTGCTCGTCGACGGCCGCGCGATGTACGCCTGCCTGCTGCTGGCGATCGACTGCCAGGGCCAGGCGATCACCACCATCGAGGGGCTGGGCAGCGCGGACGGCCTCGACCCGCTGCAGGAGGCGTTCGTCGAGGCCGACGCCTTCCAGTGCGGGTTCTGCACGCCGGGCCAGATCATGAGCCTGAAGGGGCTCCTGCTCGCCGATCCCGCCCCGACCGACGCGGCGATCTTCCGCGCCGTGACCGGCAACCTCTGCCGCTGCGGCGCCTACCCGAACATCCTGCGCGCCGGCCGCCTGGCGGCCGACCGCCTGGCGAGGAGCAATGGTCCGGATCGCTAAGGTCGAGCGCGTGCGCCGCCGCAACGGGCAGGCGCGGTACGTGGTAACCGAGGACAGCGGCGCGCCGCTCTGGGGCCCCGACGCCGACCTGGCCGTCGTCGGGCACGCGCACCGCCGCGTCGAGGGGCGCGAGAAGGTCAGCGGCCGGGCCACCTACGCCTACGACGTGCGCCTGCCGGGGCTGCTGTTCGCGCGAGTGCTGCGCAGCCCCTACCCCCACGCGCGCGTCCGCCGCGTCGACACGGCGCGGGCGGCGGCGCTGCCCGGCGTCTACGCCGTGCTCAGCAGCGCCGACGCGCCGCCGATCCGCTGGTACGAGCAGAGCTACCTGTTCGACCGCACCGTCCGCTACGTGGGCGACGAGGTCGCGGCCGTGGCCGCCGAGAGCGAGGACGTTGCCGAGGACGCGCTACGCCTGATCGACGTCGAGTACGAGCCGCTGCCGTTCGTCGTGGACCTGGTCGCGGCGACGCGGCCCGACGCGCCGAAGGTCTGGCCGTCCGGCAACTGCCTCGCGCCCCGCACCTATCAGCGCGGCGACGTAGACGCCGGGCTAGCCGCGGCCGATCACATCGTGGACGAGACCTACGCGACCCAGGCCGCGCTGCACAACTGCCTCGAGCCGCACGGCTGCACGGCGACTTGGGACGGTGAGCAGCTTACCCTCTGGGACTCGACGCAGTCGGTGTTCGGCGTGCGCGACGGCGTCGCCGAGGCCCTGGGCCTGCCGGCCCACCACGTCCGGATCATCAAGCAGTACATGGGCGGTGGCTTCGGCAGCAAGCAGGTGGCCTGGAAGCACACGGTCATCGCCGCGCTCCTCTCGCGCCAGGCGCGGCGGCCGGTGCAGCTCATGCTCGACCGTGAGGCGGAGAACCTGGCCGCCGGCAACCGCAACCCCACCCGCCAGCGGGTGCGCCTGGGCGCGCGGCGCGACGGCACGCTCACCGCGATCCACGCCCACATCGAGCAGGGCGTGGGCGCCTACCTGCTCGGCGGCGAAGGCAGCGAGGTGAGCGGCCCCTACCAGGGCCTGTACCGCTGCCCGAACGTGCGGACGGAGCAGGTGGCGGTGTACACGCACACCGGGCCGGCGGCAGCCTTCCGCGCGCCGGGCTGGGTCGAGGGCGCGTTTGCGCTCGAGTCGGCGATGGATGAGCTGGCCCACGCCCTGGGCGTCGACCCGCTGGCCCTGCGCCGGCGCAACTACACTGCCGAGGACCAGCAGCGCGGCGTGCCCTACACGCTGGACGGCCTGCGCCACTGCTACGATCGCGCGGCGGCGGCCTTCGGCTGGGAGCGCTACCAGAAGCCGCCGCCGCCCGGCTCGAAGCGGCGGGGGGTGGGGATGGCCGCCCACGACTGGGGCGGCGGCGGCTGGCCGCCGGCCTACGCCTGGGTCAAGCTCAACGCCGATGGCACTGCCGACGTCATTACCGGGACGCAAGACATCGGCACCGGCACGCGGACCGGCCTGAGCCAGGTGGCGGCCGAGGCGCTGGGGCTGCCGCTTGAGCGGGTCGCCCTGCGACTGGGCGACACCCAGGCGGGCCCCTACGCGCCGGTGAGCGCCGGCAGCGCGACGCAGGCCACGCTCGGCCCCGCGATCCAGCAGGCCGCCGGCGAGGCGCGGCAGCAGCTCCTCGCCGCCGCCGCCCCGATGCTCGACGCCGCGCCGGCGCAGCTCAGCGCGCGCAACGGGGAGGTGTACGTGGTCGACGCCCCCGGCCGCCGCCTGGCGGTGGCGGAGGTCATGGCGCGGATCGCGCCGCACATGATCCAGGGCACGGGGGCGCGCGGGCCGAACCGCCGCGACCGCTCGGTCGGGACGTTCGGCGCCCACTTCGTGGAGGTGGAGGTCGACGAGGCGACCGGCGAGGTGACGGTCCTGCGGCTGGTGGCCTGCCACGACTGCGGCCGGATCGTCAACCCGACGCTGGTCCAGAGCCAGGTGATCGGCGGCATCACCCAGGGCCTCGGCTACGCCCTGAGCGAGGAGCGCGTGGTGGACCAGGCCAGCGGCGTGGTCCTGAACGCGAACCTGGAGGAGTACAAGGTGCCGACGGTCGCCGACGTGCCGGCGCTGGAGTACGTGCCGCTGGGCCTGCCCGACCTGGAGGCCAACTCCACCGGTGCCAAGGGCATCGGCGAGCCGCCGTTGGTGCCGACGGCACCGGCGATCGCCAACGCCGTCTACGATGCCGTCGGCGTCCGCCTGCGCGAGCTGCCGCTGACGCGCGCGCGGCTGCTCGCGGCGCTGGCCGCCCGCGGCGAGGCGCGCCGATGAGGGCCTTCGACTACGTTAGCCCGACGCGCGTGGACGAGGCGCTGCGCCTGCTGGCGGCCGACGGCGACGGCGGGACGCGCCTCCTGGCCGGCGGCACCGACCTGCTGCCGCTGATGAAGGCCGACGTCGCGGCCCCGACGCGCCTGGTCAACGTCAAGGCGCTGCCCGGCCTCGCCGGCATCACTTACGACGCGACGCACGGGCTGCGCCTGGGCGGGCTCACCCGCCTCGCCGAGGTCGAGACCAGTCCGCTCGTGCGCGAGCGCTACCCACTGCTGGCGGAGGCGCTGGCCGTCGCGGCCACGCCGCAGCTCCGCAACATGGCCACCGTCGCCGGCAACCTGCTCCAGCGCTCGCGCTGCTGGTACTTCCGCAACCCGCGCTTCCACTGCTGGCTCAAGGGCGGCGAGGCCTGTCCCGCCCACGACGGCGAGAGCCAGGTGGCGGCGATCCTGGGTGGCGGCCCCTGCTACAGCGCGCATCCGTCCGACCTGGCGCCTGCCCTGCTCGCGCTCGACGCGCGGCTGTGGCTCCGCGGGCTGGGCGGCGAGCGCACGCTAGCCATCGGCGAGCTGTACGCCGCGCCCGAGGCGGGACGGCGAACAGAGACGGTACTCGCGCCCGACGAGCTGCTGGTGGCGGTCGAGGTGCCGCCGCTGCCGGCGGGGACGCGCGGGACGTATCTGAAGGCGATGGACCGCAAGCTGTGGGCGTTCGCCCTGGTCGGGGTCGCAGCCGTGCTGCGCCTGGAGGGCGGTCGCGTGGCCCAGGCCCGCCTGGCGCTTGGAGGCGTGGCACCGATTCCCTGGCGTGCGCGGGAGGCGGAGGCGGCGCTGCTGGGTGCCGAGCCGACCGCGGCGGTGTTCGGGCGGGCGGCCGATGCCGCGCTGGCGGCGGCCGAGCCACTGGCGAAGAACGGCTACAAACTACCGCTGACGCGGGCGCTGATCCAGCGCGCCCTGGCCGCGGCCGCGGGCTTCAGAGCGAGCGATTAGACCGCGGCCGGCCGTGGAGACCTCGCCGCTGGCGAGGAGGGCGGTGGTCAGGCGGCAACGTGACAAAAGGAGCGCGACAGTGCGTTTTCGACAGTTCGGCGAGCGGTACATCGTTCGCCTGGAGAGCGGCGAGCCGGTGATCGAGACCCTGACCAACTTCCTGCGCGCCGAGCGGGTGGGGTTCGCCAACGTAAGCGCGGCGGGAGCCGTGCAGTGGGCCCACCTCGGCTACTGGAATGCTGAGACGCGGGCCTACGAGTACCGCGAGGTGGCCGAGCAGCTCGAGGTCGTTAGCTTCCAGGGCAATAGCTCGCTCAAAGAGGGCGAGCCGTTCCTGCACATCCATGGCGTATTCGGCCGGCGGGACTTCACCGTGCTCGGGGGCCACGTCAAGGAGGCGCGGGCCCACCCGACCTTCGAGGTCTGGCTGCGCGTCGAGACCTTGCCGATCCGCCGCGTCCACGACGACGCTACTGGCCTGGACCTGCTCGACCTGTCCGAGGCGACGGTCTGAGGGCACCGGAGCAACAGACCTGGGCCGAGCTGGAGCCACGGCCCAGCTATTGGGGCGTCGTCGGAGCGCCGGCCTCCTGGCTCGCGGCGGTGACGACCTGGCCAGAGCGGCTGTCAGGCCCACGTCAGGCTTCAGCGGAGCGCTAGACTCCTGGGTCGCGGTGGCTGGCACACCGTCTGCGGCCGAGTTAGGCGACACGCAGACCTCGGCTGGGAGGGATCGGATGCAGCGTGGCAAGGGACAGGAGACAGTAGTCGGCCTCTTCACGGAGCGCGACGAGGCGCGGGACGCGATCAGCGCGCTGCAAGAGGCTGGCTTTTCGCTCGACGACCTCAGCATCCTCACGCGAGATGCACCCGAAGCGGGCCGGGCCAATGCCCACCTGGCGACCGACGTCGACAAGACCGCCGCCACCGGCGCCGTGGCGGGCGGCGTCCTCGGCGGCGCGGTCGGCTGGCTGGCGGCGCTCGGTGCGATCGCGATTCCGGGCATCGGGCCATTCCTGGCGGCCGGCGCCCTGGCCAGCGCCCTGGTCGGCGTGGCGGTGGGGGCGGGCGCGGGCGCGATCGCCGGCGCGCTGGTCGACCTGGGCGTGCCCGACGCGGACGCGCGCTGGTACGAGCAGGAGGTCCGCAGCGGCCGGACGCTGGTCGCCGTGCGGGCCGGCGACCGCGCCGCGGCGGCGCGCGACGTCCTGCGGCGCTACGGGGCCGACGACATCGAGGCGCGCCGGGCCCAGGCCAGCGCGGAGCCCTACCGCGGTATGCCCTTCAGCGCGACCTGACCCGGGTCCGCGTCTCGGCCTGCCGTCCCCTCCCCTGACGGTCGCCCGAATAACCGCGCCCGGTGCGGGCGATCGGGCTGCGCTGGCATGTAGGCTGCGGCGCCTCCTCCAGAGGGCAGGCCGGGCTGGCCCTCGGCCCGGACCGGACCCTGACAGCAGGAGGTTCGCCAATGCAGCGCGACTATGATTACGAGCGCGACCGCTGGGGACGAGACTACGACCGGGAACGCGGCGGACGGGACTACGACCGCGAGCGGGATAGCTACTGGACCCGCGTCTACGAGCCCGAGCAGCGCGGCTGGACCCGCGACTACGACTACGATCGGGGATACCGCGAGCGGCGCGACTTCGACCGCGGGCACGACTACGAGTACGACCGCGGCCGTCCCTGGAGCCGCGACTACGACTACGACCGCGACCGTTGGGGGCGGCGCGAGTACGGCTGGGACTGGGGCCGCGAGTACCCGGGCGGCCGCTTCTACGATTACGACCGCTACAGCGCCTCCGCCGAGCCCCAGTACCGCCGCTATGGCTACGGCCAGCCCTGGCGCTACGGCTACAGCGAGTTCGATCGTGGCTACGCTGGTCGCGGCCCGCGCGGCTACCAGCGCTCCGACGAGCGGATGCGCGAGGACGTCTGCGACCGCCTTTGCGCCTCGCCGATGGTCGACGCCTCCGACATCGACGTCCGTGTCTCGAACGGCGAGGTGACGCTCACCGGCACGGTGGCCAGCCGCGACCAAAAGCGCACGGCCGAGGACATCGCGGAGAGCGTCTGGGGCGTGCACGACGTGCACAACCAGCTCCGCGTCACCCGCCAGTACTCCGGCACGACGACTGGCGGTGCCACGGCCCACGAAACGACGCCCGGCACGACCACGGGAGCCGGTAGCTCGACCGGCAGCCAGACGATGTGGCGCTCCCGCCTGCGCGCGGGCATGCAGGTCGTCGGGTCGGACCAGGGCGACGTCGGCCAGGTGAAGGAGGTGCGCGACGGCGACTTCGTGGTCGACCGGTCGATGGCGCGCGACGTCTGCATCCCCTTCACCGCCATTCGCGACGTGGCCGGCGATCGGGTCGTGCTCGACGTGCCCGCCAGCGACGTGGACAAGCAGGGCTGGCCGAACCCTGCCCTGTCCGGCGCGAACAACCAGACCCGCTAGCGACCTCGCGCGCGGCAAGGAACACGAGGGCCGTCGCCCGGCGGGCGACGGCCCTCACGTCGCTCCGAACACCCTGGCGGGCGACCATCTACAATTAAGAGACCAGGTGCGAATATTGCACGGACGGTGAGCATGGCGGACGGCGAGGCGCTGGTAGCCGAGTTCGAGGCGGGGCTGCCGTTCGCGCTGGACCCCTTCCAGCGCGAGGCGATGCTGGCCTTGGCCCTTAGTCAGTCTGTGCTGGTGGCGGCGCCGACGGGCACGGGCAAGACCATCGTCGCCGAGTTCGCCGTGCACCTCGCCCACCGCCGCGGGCTACGCGCCCTGTACACCGCGCCGATCAAGGCGCTCTCCAACCAGAAGTACCGCGACCTGCGCGAGCGCTACGGCGACGCCGTCGGGCTGCTAACCGGCGACCTGGTGCTGCAGCCGGACGCCGCGATCCAGGTCATGACCACCGAGGTGCTCCGCAACCGCCTGGTCCAGGGCACCGACCGGCTCGACGACGTCGGCGTCATCGTCTTCGACGAGGTGCACTATATGGGCGACCCGGAGCGCGGCACGGCCTGGGAGGAGGCGATCCTGCTCGCGCCGCGGCACGTGCCGCTGGTCTGCCTGTCGGCCACCGTGCCCAACGCCGACGAGATCGCCGCCTGGCTGCGCGACGCTCACGGCCACCTAGCCTGCATCTTCCACGACCAGCGCGCCGTGCCGTTGGAGGTGCAGTACTTCGTCGACGGCCGCGGCCACCTGGTCCTCGACGCCGAGGGCCGACGCGAGGCCTGGTTCCGCGGCGTCGGCGGCGAGCTGGGCAGCCGCCTGCGCTGGCGCGGCCACGGCGCCGGCGACGCCGATGCGGAGCCGCGCGAGCTGCCGCCGCCCTGGCAGGTGCTGCGCTACCTGGAGAGCCAGGCGCTGACGCCGGCCATCTACTTCCTGTTTGGGCGCCGCGCCTGCGAGCAGGCCGCCGCGAGCTGCCTGCCGCTCAAGCCGGTGCCGCACGGCCAGGAGCTGCTCCAGGAAGCGCGGGCGCGCCTCGCGGTGCTGCCGCCGGAGGACCGCGACCTGCGCCAGGTGGGGCTGCTGTTCCGCCTGCTGCCGCGGGGCATCGCCGTCCACCACGCCGGCCTGCTGCCGCCGATCAAGCTGCTGGTCGAGGAACTGTTCGCCGCCGGCCGTCTGCGGGCCGTGTTCGCCACCGACACGCTGGCGCTCGGCATCAACATGCCCGCCCGCACGGTCGTCGTCGGCGAGATGACCAAGTGGGACGGCGAGCAGCGCCGCCTGCTGACGCCGAACGAGTTCCGGCAGATGGCGGGGCGCGCGGGGCGGCGCGGCCTCGACGCGCGCGGCGTGGCGCTGGTGCTCTACTCGCCCTGGGTGACGTTCGAGCAAACGATGGAGATCGCCCGGGGCGAGCTGCTGCCGCTGGAGAGCGCCTTCCGCCCGAGCTACAGCACGACGATCAACCTCTGGCGCGGCCCGGCCGACGAGGACCGGCTCGCCGAGCTGTACGCGCGCAGCCTGCGGCGCTTCCAGCACGACCGCCGCCTCAGCCACCTGGCGGAGGTGCGGGAGGCGCTGCACGACCAGTTCGAGGCGCTCGAGGCCCGCGACGTCTCGGACCCCGCGGCCTGGACGGCGGCGCGCGACCTGGCCCGCGCCGAGCATGCCCTCAGCCGGGCGCGTGCCCACGCCAGCCGCGAGGCGCGCACGGTAGTGGAGGGCCTGGCCCGCGTCCTCGAGCGGTTCGGCTACCTCACCCTCGGCCGGCCGACGCATCGGGCCGCCTACCTGCGCGGCATCTTCGACTCGAACGCGCTCACCCTCTCCGAGCTGCTGGCCGGCCACTACCTGGAGCCGCTCGATGCGGCGGAGGTAGCCGAGGTAGCATCCTGGTTCTCCTGGGACCGCGACACGCCGGTGCGCGGGCTGCCGATCCCCCCGCGCCTGCACCGGCTGCGGACCGAGATCGGGGCGCTCCACGGCAGCGTGCTGGCCGAGGAGGCCCGGCACGGCGTCGAGGTGTCGCGGCCGCTGTACGACGACTTCCGCGGCGTGGCGCTGGCCTGGGCCGAAGGCCGCGCGCTCGGGGACATCGCCTACCGCTCGCACATCGCCGAGGGCGACCTGGTCGGGCACTTCCAGAAGACGATCGACCTGCTCGGGCAGCTTCGCGCGGCGGCCGCCCGCGGCGCGGGCGAAGGCGCTCCTGCGGGCCGGCGGGGCGGCAAGAGCGGTCCGCGAGCGCCGGACAGCCGGCTCCTCGACCGACTGCGGCAGGCCGACGAGCTGCTGCGCCGCGGCGTGGTCGCCGCCTCCTACGAGTGGGCCGTCGAAGGCCCGCCGGAGGACATCGACGAAGACGCGGCCAACTGGGTGCCGCGCCCGCCGCCCGACGAGACCGAAGCGCGCCGGCGCGGCCCCGGCCGCGGCGCGGGCCGGGGCCGCGCCGCCCGCCACGCCGAGCGGACCGCCGAGAAGCAGCGCGCCCGCTCCGCGGCCCGCGACGCCAAGCGCCAAAAGGCCGCGCCCGCGCCCCCGCGCACACCGCCCGGCTGGGCGACGACCGGCCGCCTCGGCCTCAAGGGCCGTCGCCCCGACGGCGCCCAGCCGAGCGGCGACGGCACCGCGCCTCGGGGCGGCGCTGCCGGGCGTGCATCCCCTGGCGGGACCAGCCGCACGGATGGGCGGGGCAAAGCCGCCCGCGGCCGGCGCCGGCGCTAGTCAGGATTCACTCGTCACGGCGATCCTAGCCGAGGTGCAGGGCGCCGAGGAGCCACCAACCGAGGACGAGGGCGCTTAGCGCCACCCAGGCGTACCAGACCGGAATCCTATGCCGCCGCCGCATGGCCCTGCTCCGTCAGATCGCGCGCCAGCGTCGCCAGTGCCTGCAAGCGGAGGAGGAGGTAGCGCGCCTCGTCGTGGTCGTCGCTGCCGAGGGTTCCGGTCAGGGTGAGCGCGGCGAGTCTGCCGCGCAGGTCGCGGACCGTCTCGCGCACCTCGGCGAGGTGCTGCATCTCGTGGCGGAGCCGCGGGTGGTAGCGCAAGACCTCGAGCTGCTGCGCCGCCGCGCCGATCCGCTCGGCGCTCCGCCACAGCGCCTCGGCCGTCCGCTCGGCCTCGGCGGCAATGGCGCGCGTCATCGCCTCGGGCACGCCCGCCGACCGCGCCAGCAGCGTGCCGCGCTCCAGCCGCACCAGCTCGCAGCCCACCTCGATCAGCAGGGAGCGCACCGGCCAGTCGGGCAGGCCGTAGAGGAAGCTCGCCGTCAGCCGCCGCTCGCCCTGGCCGTCCCGCGCGTACCAGCGGAGCGCCGCGCCGTAGCGGCCGCCGCGCTCGGCGCGGGCCGCGCGTGACGCCGCCGAGAGCGGGTTCCACTCCAGCTCCAGGCCCAGGCGTCGAACCCACCACCAGCCGGCCAGGCCGAGCCCCAGCCAGAAGGCCAGCCCGAACAGGAACGGGAACAGGAGCAAGAACAGCAGTGGCATCGGCCGCGAGCTCGCTCTCCACCGGGCGGCGCAGCGCCGTACTCTTCGCCATTCTACACGATGGCGAGCGCTACCCCGCTGCAAGGACCGCGCCAGGATCGCGCGCGGGAATGCTATGCTGGAAGTGCCGGCTGGGCAGCAGGGCAGCTCGTACGGGGGAGTAGAACCATGGCGACCGAGGAGCGCGGCCACATCGGCGCCCGGATCCGACGCAAGGAGGACCGCCGGCTGCTCACGGGCGTCGGGCGCTACGTGGACGACGTGCCGCTCGCCGATCCCTTGCACGCCGCCTTCGTGCGCAGCCCGTACGCTCGCGCGCGCATCCGCGGCGTCGACCTCTCCGGCGCGCTGGCCATGCCCGGCGTCGTTGCCGCCGTGGCCGGCGACACCGCGCGCGAGCGCCTCGGGCCGCTGCCGAGCGAGGGCTGGAAGATGCCCGGGCCGACGCTGCGCGCCGTGGCCGATCCGTTCGTCAAGGCCGAGACGCAGTACCTGCTCGCCGTGGACCTCACCCACTACGAAGGCGAGCCCGTGGCGCTGGTGCTCGCCGATAGTCGCTACGCGGCCGAGGACGCGGCGGAGCGCGTGGTCGTCGACTACGAGCCGCTGCCGGCCGTGACCAACGTCGAGCAAGCGCGCCAGCCCGACGCGCCGCTGGTCCATCCGGACCTCGGCGACAACCTGTCGGCGAGCGTGCGCGTCACGGCCGGCGACGTGGACGCCGCCTTCGCCCAGGCCGACCGCGTCGTGCGGCGGCGGCTGAAGGTGCAACGCCTGGCCGGCATCCCGATGGAGACGCGCGGCGTGTCGGCCTGGGTCGAGCCCGATGGACGGCTGAACGTCCGCTCGGCGACGCAGACGCCGCACGCGCTGCGCAAGGTGCTCGCCCACCAGCTCGGCTACGAGGAGGGGCGCATCCACGTCCTGGCGCCGGACGTGGGCGGCGGCTTCGGGATCAAGGCGCTGATCTATCCCGAGGAGGTGCTCGTCGCCTGGATGGCCCTCGAGCAGGGCCGCGCCGTGAAGTGGACCGAGGACCGCCACGAGCACTTGCTGGCGGCGATCCAGTCGCGCGACCAGGCGCACGAGATCGAGCTGGCCGTGCGCGCCGACGGCACGATCCTCGGCCTGCGCGACCGCTTCACG
>Ga0070739_10003545_pt1 | contig 19299 bp, 18 predicted proteins | sample Coa_R1_7_FD_66445 | JGI IMG/M metagenome (GOLD analysis project Ga0070739, IMG submission 66445) | Surface soil microbial communities from Centralia Pennsylvania, which are recovering from an underground coalmine fire - Coalmine... | ecosystem: Environmental > Terrestrial > Soil > Unclassified ... | reverse complement strand
GAGCGCGCTCGTGCGCGACGGCCTGGTCGCCGCGAACGACACCGGACCCCGTGAAGGCGCGCGCGGTCGCCGCGCGTTGCTGTACGCCACCACACCCGCCGCCGACGCGCTGTTCCCGAAGGCGTACGGCGAGCTCACCAACGAGCTCCTCGGCTATCTCTCCGACCGCGATCCGGCGATGGTCGACGGCCTGTTCGAGCGGCGACGCGAGCACCGCATCGAGAACGCCCGCGCCCGCCTCGCGAAGAAGCGCGGGCTCGCTGCGAAGGTCGCCGAGCTGACCGCGATCCTCGACGCCGACGGCTACCTCGCGACCTGGGAGAAGGCGGGCGCGGACCTCTATCGGGTCATCGAGCACAACTGCGCGATCTGGGCCGTCGCCCAGCGGTACGGGCAGGCGTGCACGAGCGAGATCGACTTCATCCGCGCCGTGCTGCCGGAAGCGGAGGTCGAGCGCGTCAAGCACATGGTGGCCGGCGCGCCGCACTGCGCGTACGAGATCCGGCGGCGCACGCGGGCACGCGCCACCGGCTGATCGGCTCGCGCCGACTGCCGGCACCGGCATCGCGCGGTTCGTCGTGGGCCGTGCACACCGCGGCGCACACGACTCACACGTCACCCTGAAGCGGCGCGATGAGTTCGCGACCGCGGGGCCGTCGTATCCGACGATGGGACTCCTCGTAGACTCGACGGTCATGCCCGCTCGCTCCGACGCCGCCACCCGCGAGATCGGCTTCGACGATCTCGAGCCGTACCGCCGGGAGCTGACCGGCTACTGCTACCGGATGCTCGGCTCGGGGTTCGAGGCCGACGACGCCGTCCAGGAGACGCTGGTGCGCGCGTGGCGCGCCATCGACGGCTTCGAGGGCCGGTCCACGGTCCGGTCGTGGCTGTACCGGATCGCGACGAACGTGTGTCTCGACATGCTGCGCGGCCGCCAGCGCCGCGCCCGGCCGATGGAGATCGGCCCCGCGTCGACGACGGACGCGTTCGACGGCGCGCGGCTTCCCGAGCACTCCTGGGTCGGCCCGATCGCGGACGACCGCGTGCTGGACCTCGACGACGATCCTGCCGAGGTCATGGCACAGCGCGAGACGATCCGCCTCGCGTTCGTCGCCGCGCTGCAGCATCTGCCGGCCCGCCAGCGCGCGGTGCTGATCCTGCGCGAGGTGTTGCGCTGGCAGGCGAGCGAGGTCGCGGAGCTGCTCGACACGAGCGTCGCGTCCGTCAACAGCGCGCTCCAGCGCGCCCGCGCCACCCTCGCGAACCACGACGCCGAGACGTCGCCGTCCGACCTCGTCGACGTCCAGCAGCGAGAGCTGCTGGCGCGTTACGTCGACGCCTTCGAGCGCTACGACGTCGAGCGACTTGTCACGCTGCTGCACGAGGACGCCGTCCAGTCGATGCCGCCGTACGTGCTCTGGCTGCAGGGTGCGGACGAGATCGGCCGCTGGCTGCTCGGCCCGGGCAGCGGCTGCGCCGGGTCGAAGCTCGTCCCGATCGTCGCCAACGGTTGCGCCGCGTTCGGCCAGTACCGCTCCGACGGCAAGGGTGGGCACACGCCCTGGTCGATCGTCCTCGTCGAGACGACCGGCGAGCGCATCACCGCGTTGCACAACTTCGTCGACGACCCGTCGCTCTTCGCGGCGTTCGGTCTGCCGCCGACCCTGTAGCGGCCGGTCGTCAGCGCTCCGCGTCGGTCAGGACGTCCGCGAGGCCTGCGAGCGTGATGAGCTCACGCAGGTCGTCGCAGACGTCGCGGAGCCGCAGGTCGCATCCGAGCGCGAGCGCGTGCAGGCGCAGGCGCGCGACCTCGTCCACGAGCGAGAGATCGATCGGTGCCACGCGGCAGAGCTCCCAGCGCGTCAGCTCCGCCCCGTCGCGCGTCATGACGACGGTCGCGAAGCGTGTCGGTTGGTACACGCAGCTACGACGACGGCCGCATCCGGGAATCATCGAGTCGCGGCGGAGCGGCGCGAACGGCGCGGCCGAATCGGTCATGCTCGGGACATGACGGACGTCGTGCACGGCGACCTGCTCGCGCGGATCGAGACCATCCCGGCCGGTGACGGGGCCGCCGACGAACGGCGCCGGCAGGTCGACGAGCTCGTCGAGTGGTCCCACGGTGACCGGGTCCCGCTCGAGCGGCTCGCCGACCGCTACCTCGCGCGTCTCTACCAGGACTCGGACGACTTCCGGGCGACCGAGGCACTGCGCGTGGTCAACGCCGCGCTCGCGCGGATCCCGCAGCCCGAGCGGCTGTTCGCCTGGCAGGGCCGGGAGCGCAGGCGGCGGGCGCCGCGACGCCGCTCGCGGCGGTAGCCTGATCCGCTATCCGACCGACCGTCGGTCGACGGGAGCCGTGGAGGGTCGCGGTCCAGGAGCGAGCCGGTGAGCAGGCGGGCCGAGCAGAGCCGTACGACGCGCGAGCACCTCGTCGAGGTCGCGACGGGCCTGTTCGCGGCCAGGGGCTACGAGGGCACGTCGATCGAGGCCGTCCTCGAGGAGGCCGGCGTCAGCCGCGGCGCGCTGTACCACCACTTCAAGGGCAAGGACGCGCTGTTCGACGCCGTACTCGCGAGCGTCGAGCTGCGCATCGCCGAGGAGACGCTCGCGGCCGTCGCGGACGTGACCGATCCCGCACACCCGGATCCCGTCGCGGGGCTGCGGGCCGGGTCGCTCGCGTGGATCCGTCTCGCCGGCGATCCCGTCGTCCGCCGCATCGTCCTGATCGACGCGCCCGCGGTGCTCGGCTGGGAGCGGTGGCGCGAGATCGAGGAGGAGAACGCGCTCGGCGGCGTGAAGGCGGTCATGCAGACGGCGGCCGACGCCGGGCTCGTCCCGGCCGAGCTCGCCGACCTCTTCGCGCACATGCTCCTCGCGAGCGTGAACGAGCTCGCGCTCGTCGTCGCGCGCTCGGACGACCGTGCGGCCGCCCAGGACACGGCGGAGAAGGCGGTCGACGCGCTGCTCGCGCGCCTGCTGCGCGGATGACGGTGTGTCACGGGTACCGGGCATGATGCACGGGTGAACCTGACGGGAACCGGTGTGTGGTCGCACGAGCTGCGCTACGGCGACCCGGGCGCGATCGCCGAGGCGGTCGAGGAGCTCGAGTCCGTCGGGTACAGCGCGGCGTGGATCCCCGACGTCGGCGGCGACGTCTTCACGCCGCTCGACCGCCTGCTCGCGTCGACGTCGACGTTGACGGTGGCGACCGGCATCCTCAACATCTGGATGCACACACCGGCCGACGTCGGCGCGTGGCACCGCGGGCTCGACGACGACCGGCGGTCCCGGTTGCTGCTCGGGCTCGGTGTGAGCCACGGTCCGTTGATCGACGCGCAGCCGGGCATGTCGTGGACGCGACCGGTCGCGACGATGCGCGCGTACCTCGACGGGCTCGACGACCACGGCGTCGCACCCGATGAGCGCTGCCTTGCCGCGCTCGGGCCTCGCATGTTGGAGCTCGCGCGTGACCGGTCGCTCGGTGCCCACCCGTACCTCGTCACGCCCGAGCACACGGGGTTCGCGCGTTCGATCCTCGGCGAGGATGCGAGGCTGCTCGTCGAGCAGGGAGTCGTGCTCGAGCGTGACGCAGGACCCGCGCGCGAGATCGCACGGCAGGCCCTCGAGGTCTACTGCAACCTGCCGAACTACGTGAACAACTGGAAGCGTCTCGGCTTCAGCGACGACGACGTCGACTCCCGCAGCGACCGCCTCGTCGACGCGCTGGTGGCATGGGGGGACGACGACGCGATCGCGGCGCGCGTTCGTGAGCACCGTGACGCGGGCGCGGACCACGTCTGCATCCAGGTGTTGCGCGCGGCGGGATCCGGGATGCCGCTCGACGCGTGGCGCGCGCTCGCACCCGCGGTCACGTGACGATCAGCGCGTGACGCGGAACCGTTGCCGTCCTCGTGCTCCTTCGACGTGCCAGAGTCCGCTCGATGCCTTGGTCACCGGATCCTGACGCGTTGCGCGGGCGCGTCGCGGTCGTCGCCGGTGCGACGCGGGGCGCGGGCCGCGGGATCGCGGCCGCGCTCGGGGAAGCGGGTGCGACCGTCGTCTGCACCGGCCGTACGACGCGGACCCGCCGCTCGGAGTACGACCGGCCCGAGACGATCGAGGAGACCGCGGACCTGGTGACCGCGCTCGGCGGCGTCGGGATCGCGATCCCGGTCGATCACCTCGACCGCGCGCGGGTGGCGGCGCTCGCGGAGCGGATCCGCGCCGAGCGCGGACACGTCGACGTCCTGGTGAACGACATCTGGGGTGCCGAGCGTCTCAAGGGCGGTCCCGCCGAGTGGAACACGCCCATCTGGGAGCACGACCTCGACACCGGGCTGCGCATCCTGCGCCTGGGCGTCGAGACACACCTCGTCACGTCGCATCATCTCTTGCCGCTGGTGATCGACGCGCCCGGTGGGTTGGTGGTCGAGATCACGGACGGCACGACGGAGTACAACGCGTCGAACTACCGCATCTCGGTGTTCTACGACCTCGCCAAGGTCGCGGTGAACCGGCTCGCGTTCTCGCAGGGCCACGAGCTCGCGCCCTTCGGCGGTGCTGCGGTCGCCGTCACGCCCGGCTGGTTGCGGTCGGAGATGATGCTCGAAGGCTTCGGCGTCACCGAGGAGACCTGGCGCGACGCGCTCCGCGCCGATCGCGGGGGCCTTCGGCCGACGGCGCCGCCCGGGTTCGCCGCGTCCGAGTCACCGCGTTACGTCGGGCGGGGGATCGCGGCGCTGGCCGCGGATCCGGACCGCGCCAGATGGAACCAGCGGTCCGTCACCGCGGCGGACCTGGCCCGGGAGTACGGCTTCACGGACGTCGACGGGACGCAGCCCGACGCGTGGCGCGACCTCTGAAGCCTGGGCGCGCTACTTGCCCTTCGCGTTGAGCGCCACCGCTTCTCGGACGAGAGCCTTCAGCGCACGTGCGTCGATCTTGTCCGCTTCCTTGATGTCGATCGCCCGCCTGACCTTGCCCTGGAGACTGGAGTTGAACAGCCCCGACGGATCCTTCAGCGTCGCTCCCTTGAAGAACGTGAGCTTGACGACGTTCTTGTAGGTCTCGCCGGTGCAGATCCCGCCGTTGTGCGACCAGACCGGCGTACCGGGACTGGTGGCCTTGGCCCACTTCCACTCTTCGACGACGTCGGGGTCGGCGTCCTTGATGATCGCTCGCACCGCGCCGAGCGTCTCACCCCGCCAGTCGCCGAGCTCCCTGATCCGCTTGTCGATGAGCTTGGAAGCGTCGGTCTTCGGGTCGGCCATCGAGCAACACCTCACGTCGTGGAGCGGGTGACGGGAATCGAACCCGCGTTCTCAGCTTGGGAAGCTGATGTTCTGCCTCTGAACTACACCCGCGAGACAGCCGCGAACCCTAGCAACCGGCCCGTCGCGGCTTCGCGGCGCGCGTGAGCGCACCGCGTAGGCTCCGAGCCCGTGATCCTGTCGGACCGGACGATCAAGGAAGAGCTCGCGGCCGGCCGCGTCGTCATCGAGCCGCTCGCCGAGGGGTCGGTGCAGCCCAGCTCGGTGGACCTGCACGTCGACCGCTACTTCCGTGTGTTCCGCAACGACACGACGCCGTTCATCGACCCGAAGGAACCGCAGGAGGACCTGACCGAGCTCGTCGAGGTCCCCGACGGCCGCACGTTCATCCTCCATCCCAGCGAGTTCGTGCTCGGCTCGACGCTCGAACGCGTCGCGCTGCCCGACGACCTCGTCGCGCGCCTCGAGGGCAAGTCGAGCCTCGGCCGTCTCGGCCTCCTCATCCACAGCACCGCAGGATTCGTCGACGCAGGCTGGGACGGGCACCTGACCCTCGAGCTGTCGAACGTCGCCAACCTCCCGATCGCGATCTACCCGGGCATGAAGATCGGGCAGATCTCGTTCCTGCGCATGACGACGCCCGCCGACAGTCCGTACGGGTCGAAGCAGACGGGCTCGAAGTACCAGGGCCAGCGCGGGCCGACGCCGAGTCGCTACTACCTCAACTTCCCGCGTGGCGCGGGCTGAGGGCGGCGCCGCACGCTGCGCCTGGGCGGGCAGCGACCCGCTCATGGTCGCCTACCACGACGACGAGTGGGGCGTCCCACACCACGACGATCGCGCGCTGTTCGAGCTGCTCGTGCTGGAGGGCGCGCAGGCCGGGCTGTCGTGGTCGACCATCCTGCGCAAGCGCGACGGGTACCGCGACGCGTTCGCCGACTTCGACGTCGTGCGAATCGCGCGCTTCGGCGACGACGACCGCGCCCGCCTGCTGTCCGACGCGCGCATCGTGCGCAACCGTCAGAAGATCGACGCCGCGATCACGAACGCGCGTGCCACGCTCGCGCTGCGCGACGAGACCGGCGACACGCTCGACGCCTACCTGTGGTCGTTCGTCGACGGCGCACCGATCGTGAACCGTCCACGCGACGAGCGTGACGTCCCGGCGGTCAGCGACATCTCGACGCGCCTGAGCAAGGACCTGCGCGCCCGCGGCTTCAAGTTCGTCGGCCCGACGATCGTCTACGCGTTCATGCAGGCGGCGGGTCTCGTCGACGACCACGTCGCCCGCTGCTTCAAGTCGCCCACCGTTCCGTGAAGCGTCATGCACATGGTGTGTGCATGACGCTTCACAAAAGGAACTCGTGGGCTCAGTCCTGACGCAGCAGGAAGGCCACGTTGTCGCCGAACAGGCCCGGCTCGCTCGTCGCGTCGACGTTCCCGTGCCCGAGCGCGCCGTACTCGTCGAGCGCGTGGTCGGTGCCCTCGGAGTGCGGCCAGTCGCTGCAGCACATGAACACGTCGCCGGCGGCGCGCGCGAGGTGGTGCGGCTGCTCGTACGAGAACGCGGCGATGCGCACCTGGCGGCGCACGTACTCGCTCGGTGCCATCTCGAGCTCGGCGTGCTCGCTGCCCGCGAGCCGCGACGTGAACCGGTAGCCGCCGTCCATGAACTGGAAGAACATCGGTACCCACACCGCGGCGAGCTCCATCACGCCGACGCGGAGGTCGGGATGGCGTGCAAGCACGCCGTTGAGCGCGAGGTCGGCGAGCGCGAGCGCGGGCGCGGCCCAGATGAACACCGACGTCAGCAGGAGGTTGTTCGGATCGGGGTCGCTCTCGTTCTCGTACCACGGCTCGGGGAACGGCCGGACGCTGCTCGCGATGTGGAACACCGGTGTGACGCCGTGGTCGGCGAACGCGGCCCACGCGCGGTCGAGATCGGGGTGCGACAGCGGCCGGCCGTCGACGAGGCCGGGCGGGATCATCGCGACGCGGATGCCGGCGCGTGACAGCGTGTCGAGCTGATCCTCGAGCCACGCGACGTCGCGCAACGTCAGGTGCGCGACGGGATGCAATCGCCCCTTCCCCTCGTGCGCGACGGTCGCGCACCAGCGGTTCCACGCGCCGAGGTTGACGAGCGTCGCGTGGAGGTCGCGCGCGAGCGCGTGCTCCCACACGAGCCCGTAGTTGGGGAAGAGCACCGCTGCGTCGAACCCGAGCGCGTCCACACGGTCGCGGCGAGCAACCGGGTCCCAGTAGTCACGGGGCAGGACGTCGTCGTAGTGGTGCTCCGGCGGGAGCCCGGCTCGCGCCCGGGCCTGCTGGCGCCCGACGTCGTCCGGATCACCCGGGGTCGTGACGTGCGCGAGCGAGATCCGCTCGCCCCGCCAGCTGACCCACGCGTTGCCGACCTCGTCGTCGACGATCGCCAGCGCGTCGTCGCGGTCCGCCGGGTCGGCGTGGTCACGCCACAGCGACCGCGACTCGAACAGGTGCTGATCGGCATCGATGATCGCCATGACGCGATTGTGCCCACAGCTGACACGCGTGTCACCCGGCTGCGGGTGCGGATCGCGTTGCGCGACTGGTCGTGGTGTTGGCAGGGGAGCGGCGAGCCTGCGAGCGCGACCGGAGGCGCAGCTCAGATCCCGGGCTGGAACGAGGGCGTCTCCGGGACGCTGCTCGGCGTGGCGACCGCCGCCGTGCCGTCACCTCGCTCGATCGCGTCGACGAGGATCTCGGCGATGTCCTGCACCTTGACGTCCTCGTCCGCGCTCTTGCCCTTCACGCCGTCGTCGAACATCACGTAGCAGAACGGGCACGCCACCGCGATCCGCTGCGCACCGGTGGCGAGCGCCTCCTCCGTGCGCTCGTCGTTGACCTTCTTGCCGATGCGCTCCTCCATCCACATGCGCGCACCGCCCGCGCCGCAGCACATCCCGCGCGTGCCGTTGCGCGGCATCTCGACGACGTCGATCCCCCCGAGCGAGCCGATGACCTTGCGCGGCGCGAGGTACACGTCGTTGTGCCGTCCCAGATAGCACGAGTCGTGGTACGTGACGCGCTCGTCGAGCGACGCGCCTGCGAGCGACAGCCGGCCCGTCTCGATGAGCTGCATCAGCAGCTGCGAGTGGTGGACGACCTCGTAGTCGCCGCCAAGCTGCGGGTACTCGTTCTTGAGCGTGTTGAAGCAGTGCGGGCACTGGGTGATGATCTTGCGCACGCCGAGCCCGTTCAGGGTCTCGACGTTCTGCATGGCGAGCATCTGGAAGATGTACTCGTTGCCCGATCGACGGGCCGGGTCACCGGTGCACAGCTCGCTCGGCCCGAGGATCGCGAAGTCGATCCCGGCCCGCTGCAGCAGGGTCGCGATCGCGCGGCTGGCCTTCTTGTTGCGGTCGTCGAAGCTGCCCGCGCACCCGACCCAGTACAGGTACTCGTGGTCGAGGGTGCCCGTCGGCTCGATGATGTCGACGCCGTCGAGACTCGCGGCCCAGTCGGCGCGGTCACCCTGGTTCATGCCGTAGACGTTGGAGCTGTTCTCCATCGAGCGGTAGGTGTTCCCGAGCTCGGTGGGGAAGTCGCTCTCCATCAGCGACTTGTACCGGCGCATGTCGAGGATCTTGTCGAGGATCTCGATGTTCACCGGGCAGATCTCGTCGCACGCCTTGCACGACGTGCACGCCCACAGCTCCTCGCTCGAGACGCGCTCGAACAACGAGTCCGCGGTGACGGTGATCTCGGGGACCGTACCGACGGGGGGTGACACCGCAGGCGTCCCCGTCGCCGCCATGACCTCGCCGACCTTCAACACGATCTCGCGGGGGTCGAGCGGCTTCCCGGTCTTGTGCGCGGGGCACACCGACGTGCACCGCCCGCAGATCGTGCACGCGTCGGTGTCGAACAGCTGCTTCCAGGTGAAGTCCTCGACGGTCGACGCGCCGAACGTCTCGAGCTCCGTCTCCATGAGGTTCGGCATGGGCTTCATCGCGCCCTTGGGCCGCTCACGGTCGCGCAGGTACATGTTCATCGGCGACGTGATCATGTGACGCAGCTTCGTCGTGGGCAGCGCCAGCAGGAACCCGAGGAACAGCACGAAGTGCGCGCCCCACAACCACCGGTGCAGGTCGCTCAGCGTGTGCGCGTTCCATCCCGAGAACCAGCCCGAGATCGGGTAGCCGACGAGTGACCAGCGCTCGAAGCCGGGACGGCCGACGAGCGCGATCCGGAACGCCTCGACGAAGAAGCCGGTCACACCGATGAGCAGGAACGTGCCGAGGATGAACGCGTCCTCGGGCTTGGTCTTGATCCGGATGCGGTACGGCCGGATGACGTAGCGCCGCACGATCGCCCAGCCGATCCCGACGACGAACGCGACCCCCGCGAGGTCGGACACCGAGGAGTACGCCATGTAGGTATGGCCGTGGAGGAACTTCCACGAGCTCGGGAGCTGGTGGTCGATCTCGAGGATCACCGTGGCCATGAACAGCCCGATGAAGCCGAAGTAGATGAGCGAGTGCATCACGCCCGCGGACGGGTCGCGCAGCAGGGTGCGCATCCAGACGCCCGCGCGGAAGTCCTCCATCCGCTGCTTGACGTTGCTTCGCCGCGTCCGCCGGTCGTCGGGTTGGCCCCGCTCGTAGTTCTGCACGCGCAGCGAGACGAGCCACGCGACGACGAACAGCATGATCGCGACCGCGAAGTAGAAGGCGACCTCGACCGGCCCCGGGATGTCGCCGAACACCCGGCGGGCGACGCGCGAGTGGTCCTCCCAGTGGGTCAGGTTCGGTACCAGTCCGGACGCGAGCGCGCCGAGCGCGGCGAGCACGCCGATCCACAGCACGACCTGATGGGGCTTGGGCCTCCGCACGCGCCGCCTCCGCACACTGTCCCGCTCCGGGAGCGCGAAAAGCTACCGCGGGGTCACCTCGCCATCCCGGTTCGACGCGGGTCCGATGCGCGGGCCCGATGCGCCTACTGGACGCTCTTGGCGTCGTACTCGCGCAGGCGATGGGCGAGGCCCGCGAGGAGCTTGCGCGAGAAGCCGGGGACCTCGTCGATGATCCCCGCGAACTCGCGCTGGCCGAGCACGACGACCTCCATCGGCGTCTCCGCGACGACCGTCGCGTTGCGGGGTGCCCGGTCGAGCAGGGCGAGCTCGCCGAAGGCGTCCCCGGGTCCGAGCGTCGCGACCTTGCGACCCTTGCGGGTGACCTTGGCGGTGCCGTCGACGATCACGAAGAACTCGGAGCCGGGCGCGCCCTCGCTCACGAGGACCTTGCCCGCGTTGACCTTCACGTCCTCGGCCCGCCGGGCGACGAGGCCGAGCTCCTTGCGGGACAGGGCGGAGAACAGGGACACCTGACGAAGGTGGTCCAGGAACACATCGCCTCGGGGCATGGCGGGAAATCTACCGACGGGGTGCCGCCTTGTCTCGGGGCATTCCGGCGCAGGTCGGGCCGGACGGGAATGCGGCAGCGAGCAGCGAAGTTGACAGCACTGCACTCAAAGTTCTAGCGTGCGGCGCAGGCAACGCGGTCCCACGGGACCGGTGCGCCGCACCTTCCCCGAATCTCAGCCAACCAGATCTCACCCAACCACACGGAGGCAACCCCCATGCCCAAGGCCGTCGGCATCGACCTCGGCACCACCAACTCCGTCGTCTCGGTGCTCGAGGCGGGCGAGCCGGTGGTGATCCCCAACGCCGAGGGTTCCCGCACGACACCGTCCGTCGTCGCCTTCTCGAAGACCGGCGAGGTGCTGGTCGGCGAGGTGGCGAAGCGCCAGGCCATCACGAACCCCGATCGCACGGTCCGCTCGGTCAAGCGCCACATGGGCACGAGCTGGACGATCGACGTCGACGGCAAGGCGTACCGGGCCCAGGAGATCTCGGCCCGCATCCTGCAGAAGCTGAAGCGGGACGCGGAGTCGTACCTGGGCGACACCGTCAGCCAGGCGGTCATCACCGTTCCCGCGTACTTCGACGACGCGCAGCGCCAGGCCACCAAGGAGGCCGGCGAGATCGCGGGCCTCGAGGTGCTGCGCATCATCAACGAGCCGACCGCGGCGTCGCTCGCGTACGGGCTCGACAAGGAGAACGACCAGACGATCCTCGTGTTCGACCTCGGCGGCGGCACGTTCGACGTGTCCGTGCTCGAGATCGGCGAGGGCGTGTTCGAGGTCAAGTCGACCGCCGGCAACACCCACCTCGGCGGTGACGACTGGGACCAGCGCGTCATCGACTGGATGGTGACCGAGTTCAAGAACGCGCACGGCGTCGACCTGTCGGCGGACCGGATGGCGACGCAGCGTCTGAAGGAGGCCGCGGAGAAGGCGAAGATCGAGCTGTCCTCGCTCGCGGAGACGTCGATCAACCTGCCGTTCATCACCGCGACGAGCGACGGCCCGCTGCACCTCGAGCTCAGCCTGTCGCGCGCCAAGTTCCAGGAGCTGACGGCCGACCTGCTCGAGGCGTGCCGCGGTCCCTTCGAGCAGGCGATCCGCGACGCGGGCCTGAGCAAGGGCCACATCAACCACGTCGTGCTCGTCGGCGGCTCGACGCGCATGCCCGCCGTCCAGGAGCTCGTGCGCGAGCTGTCCGGTGGCGAGCCCGAGAAGGGTGTCAACCCGGACGAGGCCGTCGCGGTCGGCGCCGCGATCCAGGCCGGTGTCCTCAAGGGCGACGTGAAGGACATCCTCCTGCTCGACGTCACGCCGCTGTCCCTCGGCATCGAGACCAAGGGCCAGATCATGACGAAGCTCATCGAGCGCAACACGACGATCCCGACCAAGCGCTCCGAGGTCTTCACGACCGCGGAGGACAACCAGCCCAGCGTCGAGATCAAGGTGCTACAGGGCGAGAGTGACATGGCGTACCGGAACAAGCTGCTCGGCACGTTCCAGCTCGTCGGCATCCCGCCCGCACCGCGTGGTGTCCCGCAGATCGAGGTGACGTTCGACATCGACGCGAACGGCATCGTGAACGTGTCCGCCAAGGATCTCGGCACGGGCCGCGAGCAGGCGATGACCATCACGGGCGGTACCGCGCTCGGCAAGGACGAGATCGACCGCATGGTCCGCGAGGCCGAGGCACATGCCGAGGAGGACCGGAAGCGGCGTGAGGAGGCCGAGACGCGCAACGCGGCCGACTCGCTCGTCTTCCAGACCGAGAAGCTGCTCAACGAGCAGGGCGACAAGGTCCAGCCCGAGGAACGCACCAAGATCGAGGACGCGCTCAAGGCGCTGAAGGACGCGCTGGCCGGTCCGGACGTCGAGGCCGTCCGCCGTGCCCACGAGGGCCTGATCACTGCGAGCCAGGAGTTCGCGCAGCGGCTGTACGCGGCCGCGCAGCAGGCCCAGGCGGGCGCGGGCGGACCCGGACCCGAGGGCGGGCCGACCACCGGCGCACCCGGCGGCGCGGGCCCGTCGTCCGACGACGAGGTCGCCGACGCGGAGATCGTCGACGACGAGCGGAGCGCGTGACGATGGACGGCAACGACGACGTCCGTCACGAGACGGGTGCGGCGGAGGACGCCGCACCCGTCGCCGCGGACGAGGAAGCGCGTGACGCGCGCGAAGAGGAAGCCGTGACGCTCGAACTCGACGAGCTGTCGCGCGCGCGTGCGGAGCGCGACGAGTACCTCGAGCTCGCGCGGCGCGTGCAGGCGGAGTTCGAGAACTACCGCAAGCGCATCACGCGCGAGCAGACGGCGTTGATCGAGCGTGCGACCGAGCGGCTCGTCGAGGAGCTGCTGCCCGTGCTCGACGCGTTCGAGCTCGCGCTGCTCAACCTCGAGGGCGACGAGCGCGTCCAGAAGGGCGTCGAGCTGGTCTACGCGGAGCTGCTCGGCGTGCTCGAGCGCAACGGGTTGAAGCGCATCGGCGAGCCGGGCGAGGAGTTCGACCCCAACGAGCACGAAGCGGTGATGCAGGAAGAGCGCGCTGCGGGTGCCGACGAGGGGCCGCCCGTGGTCGCGGACGTCATGCGCGCGGGCTACCGCGTGAAGGGACGCGTCCTGCGTCCCGCGATGGTGAAGGTCGCGAGGTGAGCGAGCGAGCCGCGAGGCGAGCGGAAGCGTGGCCCCGGGAGCGGCGAGCGTCTGCGAGCCGGGTATCCCGCGCGAGCAGCGAGCGCGACCACGGGGATCACCCGGCGCCGAAGGCGCCAAGAGCGAAGACGACGTAAGGCGGAGAGGTAGCGCGTGGCGCCACAGCGCGAATGGTTCGAGAAGGACTACTACGCGGAGCTCGGCGTGTCGAAGGACGCGTCCGAGAAGGACATCTCGCGCGCCTACCGCAAGCTCGCCAAGCAGTTCCACCCCGACGCGAACCAGGGGAACGCGCAGGCCGAGGAGCGCTTCAAGGAGGTGTCCGCGGCGTACGACGTCCTCGGCGACGCGGAGAAGCGCAAGGAGTACGACCAGGTCCGCGAGATGGTCGCGTCCGGGGTCGGCGGACCGGGCGGCTTCGGCGGCTTCGGCCGTGCGGGTGGCTTCCCGGGCGGCGGATTCGGTGCCGGCGGCCAGACGATCAACTTCGAGGACATCGGCGGGTTCTCGGACCTGCTCGGCGGCCTGTTCGGGCGCGCTGCGGGCCGGCGCGGCGGGCGCGGAGCGGCACGTGGGCCGCGGCGCGGGCAGGACCTCGAGGCCGAGCTGTACCTCGACTTCCTCGACGCGGTGCACGGCGTGACGACGACCGTGAGCTTCACCGCGGACGCGGTGTGCTCGACGTGCGGTGGCTCGGGTGCGAAGCCGGGGACGATGCCGGAGCGCTGCCCCGAGTGTGGCGGCGTCGGGATGATCGCCCGCGACCAGGGCCCGTTCTCCGTGTCCGAGGTGTGCCCGCGCTGCGGCGGCAGCGGCCAGCTGATCAAGGAGCGGTGCCCGACCTGCAAGGGCCACGGCATCGAGGTCCGTCACCGTGACGTGAAGGTGCGCATCCCCGCGGGTGTCGACGACGGACAGCGCATCCGCGTGAAGGGACGCGGCGGCGCGGGCGGGAACGGTGGCCCGCCGGGTGACCTGTACGTGATCGTGCACGTGCGCCCGCACGCCGTGTTCGGGCGCAAGGGCCACGACCTGACGGTGCGACTGCCGGTCACGTTCCCGGAGGCCGCGCTCGGCGCGCAGGTGAAGGTGCCGACGCTCGACGACCCGGTCACGGTGAAGGTCCCCGCGGGGACGCAGAGCGGCAAGACCGTGCGTGTGCGCGGCCGCGGCATCCCTCGTGCCAAGGGATCGCCCGGCGACCTGCTCGTCACCTTCGACGTGTCGGTCCCGACCGAGCTCGAGGACGGCGCGCGCGAGGCCGTCGAGAAGCTCGCGCAGGCGTTGCCCGGGAACCCGCGCGCGCACCTGGGAGTGTGAGTGTGACCATGAACGACGGAACGGCGAACGTCCCGAAGGGCAGCGGGCGGGTATCCCGCCCGCTGAGTGAGTGTGACCATGAATAACGACGAGCGCGCGCTCTACATCATCTCGGTCGCCGCCGAGCTCGCGGGCGTGCACCCGCAGACGCTGCGCATCTACGAGCGCAAGGGGCTGATCGAGCCGGCGCGCACGCAGGGGCGCAGCCGCCGGTACTCCGAGCGCGACGTCGCGCTGCTGCGTCGCATCCAGGAGCTGACCAACGACGGCGTGAGCCTCGCCGGCGTGAAGAAGATCCTCGAGCTCGAGGCCGAGCTCGACGACGCGCGCGCCGAGATCGAGCAGCTGCGCGACGACCTGCAGGCGGCCTACGACGAGGCCCGCGAGGCCGTCGACCGCGTCCACCGCCACTACCGCCGCGACCTCGTCCCCGTCAGCAAGGCCGTCGTCCGCCTGAGGCGCGGCTGACCCCCGCTCCGTCGGGACAGAGACTCGTTCCATGGTCGAGAAAACGTCCCCACGGGGAATGAAGTTGAGCGCGGGATTGTCAACTCTGGTGACATCCCACTCCGAGGTGACCTGACCCATGCCCCTGGACCCCAACCGCTTCACCCGCAAGACCGGCGAGGCCATCGGTGCCGCGCAAGCCCTCGCGCGCGACCGCAACCACTCGCAGGTCACGCCCGAGCACCTGCTCGCCGGCCTCCTCGGCCAGCCCGAGGGTGTCGTGCTGCCCGTGCTCGAGCGCATGGGCGTCGCGCCGAAGACGCTGCGCGACCGCGTCGACGAGGCGCTCGCGAAGCTCCCGCAGGTGTACGGCGCGCAGCAGCAACCCGCGTTGTCGCCCGACGCGTACCGCGTGCTCGAGTCGGCGGACGAGGAGCGCAGCGGCCTGAACGACGACTACCTGTCGACCGAGCACCTGCTGCTCGCGATGGCCGCCGTGCCGGGTGGCGTCGGCGACCTCCTGCGGTCGCTCGGTGTGACGCGCGAGGCCGTGCTCGACGCGTTGAAGGCCGTGCGCGGATCGCATCGCGTCACGAGCGAGAACCCCGAGGAGCAGTACCAGGCGCTCGAGAAGTACGGGCGCGACCTCACCGAGGAGGCCCGCAAGGGGAAGCTCGACCCGGTCATCGGTCGTGACGACGAGATCCGCCGCGTGATCCAGGTGCTGTCGCGGCGCACGAAGAACAACCCGGTGCTCATCGGCGAGCCGGGCGTCGGCAAGACCGCGATCGTCGAGGGGCTGGCGCGCCGCATCGTGGAGGGCGACGTCCCCGAGGGTCTGCGCGACAAGCGCCTCGTCGCGCTCGACATCGGCGCGATGGTCGCCGGCGCGAAGTACCGCGGTGAGTTCGAGGAGCGACTCAAGGCTGTCCTCAAGGAGATCACCGACGCCGAGGGCGAGATCATCAGCTTCGTCGACGAGCTGCACACGATCGTCGGCGCGGGCGGTGCCGAGGGCGCGGTCGACGCCGGCAACATGATCAAGCCGATGCTGGCGCGCGGCGAGCTGCGCCTCATCGGTGCGACGACGCTCGACGAGTACCGGAAGTACGTCGAGAAGGACCCCGCGCTCGAACGCCGTTTCCAGCAGGTGTACGTGGGCGAGCCGTCGGTCGACGACACGATCGCGATCCTGCGCGGCCTCAAGGAGCGCTACGAGGTCCACCACGGTGTGCGCATCCAGGACGCCGCGCTCGTCGCGGCCGCGATGCTGTCGCACCGCTACATCACCGGCCGTCAGCTGCCGGACAAGGCCATCGACCTCATCGACGAGGCGGCGTCGCGCCTGCGCATCGAGATCGACTCGATGCCGTTCGAGATCGACGTCGTCGAGCGGCGCATCCGCCAGCTCGAGATCGAGAAGGCCGCGCTCGGCAAGGAGACCGACGAGTCCTCGCGCCAGCGGCTCGAGGCGATCGAGGCCGAGCTCGCCGAGCTCGCCGAGGAGCGCGACGGGATGGTTGCGCACTGGCAGTCGGAGAAGGACGCGATCACTGAGATCCGCGAGCTGAAGGAGCGGCTCGAGTCGACGCGCACCGAGGCCGAGCGGGCCGAGCGCGACGGCGACCTCGAGCGCGCCGCGCAGCTGCGCTACGGCACGATGCGCGACGTCGAGAACGAGATCGCGCAGAAGACCGCGCGCCTCGAGGAGCTGCAGGGCGACCAGAAGATGCTGAAGGAGGAGGTCGACGCCGACGACGTCGCGGAGATCGTCTCCCGGTGGACCGGCATCCCGGTGTCGCGGCTCATGGAGGGCGAGGTGCAGAAGCTCGTCCGCATGGAGGACGTGCTGCACGAGCGCGTGATCGGCCAGGACTCGGCCGTGACCGCGGTCGCGAACGCGATCCGTCGTTCGCGTGCCGGCCTGTCCGACCCCAACCGGCCGATCGGGTCGTTCCTCTTCCTCGGTCCGACCGGCGTTGGCAAGACAGAGCTCGCGCGTGCGCTCGCCGAGTTCCTCTTCGACGACGAGCGGGCGATGGTGCGCATCGACATGTCGGAGTACATGGAGAAGCACACCGTGTCGCGCCTCGTGGGCGCGCCGCCCGGCTACGTCGGCTACGAGGAGGGCGGTCAGCTCACCGAGGCCATCCGTCGTCGTCCGTACGCGGTCGTGCTGCTCGACGAGATCGAGAAGGCCCACCCGGACGTGTTCAACGTGCTGTTGCAGCTGATGGACGACGGTCGCCTGACCGACGGCCAGGGCCGCACGGTCGACTTCACGAACGTCGTGCTCATCATGACGAGCAACCTCGGCGCGGGTGGCCCCGAGCCGGTCGTCATGGCCGCGGTGCAGAACCACTTCAAGCCCGAGTTCCTCAACCGCATCGACGAGATCGTGATGTTCCACCGTCTCGACGAGCGCCACATCGAGCAGATCGTCGCGTTGCAGGTCGGCCAGCTCGGCCGGAGGCTGCAGCAGCGCGGCCTGCGTCTCGAGCTCACGGAGGCGGCCCTCGAGCACGTGGCCCGGGTCGGCTACGACCCCGACTACGGCGCCCGGCCGCTCAAGCGGGTGCTCCAGCGGGAGGTCGCGGACCCGATCGCGCTCGCGGTGCTCCAGGGCGAGTACGCCGACGGCGACACCATCGTCGTCGACGCCGTCCCCGACGGCGGTCTCGTGTTCAACAAGAAGCAGGACACGCCCGTCGTCGTCGCGTAACCCCGCCCCGTTCTGGGAAGCGTCATGCACAACATGTGTGTCTGACGCTTCACAGAACACTGGGGTGGGGTGACCCGCTACCCTCTTGCCAACGTGAGCCTCGAATCACGTTCCTCCTGTCGGAGACCCACGTGCCCGGCACGGTGATCGTCGGCACCCAGTGGGGCGACGAGGGCAAGGGCCGCTTCACCGACTATCTCGCCAAGGAGAGCGAGCTGGTCGTGCGGTACCAGGGCGGTCACAACGCCGGCCACACGATCGTCGTCGACGGCGAGGTGTTCGCGCTCCAGCTCGTCCCGAGCGGTGTCCTCTACGACTGGGTCGTGCCCGTGATCGGCAACGGCGTGGTCGTCGATCCGGCCGTCCTGCTCGAGGAGATCGACATGCTCGCGACCAAGGGCATCGACGCGGCGCGGCTGCGGCTCTCCGGGAACGCGCACCTGATCATGCCGTACCACCAGGAGCTCGACCGGGTGACCGAGCGATACCTCGGCAAGAACAAGCTCGGCACGACCAAGCGCGGCATCGGTCCCGCGTACGCCGACAAGGCCGCCCGGGTCGGCATCCGGGTGCAGGACCTCCTCGACCCGAAGATCTTCCGCGAGAAGCTCGACCTCGCGCTGCGCGAGAAGAACGGTGTGCTCGCGAAGGTCTACAACCGGCTCCCGCTCGACGCCGACGAGATCTGTGCGCGCTACCTCGCGATGGTCCCGCGGTTGGAGCCGATGATCTCGGACACCGTGCACCTCGTGCACGAGGCGCTCGACGCCGGGCAGCGCGTGCTGTTCGAGGGCGCGCAGGCCACGTACCTCGACCTCGACCAGGGCACCTATCCCTACGTCACCTCGAGCAACCCCGTTGCCGGCGGTGTGTGCCCGGGCGCGGGCGTCGGGCCGAACGCGATCGACCGGGTGATCGGCGTCGTGAAGGCGTACACGACCCGCGTCGGCGCGGGGCCCTTCCCGACGGAGCTGCACGAGGGCGACGCGATCGGCGACCTGCTCGTCGAGCGCGGTCACGAGTTCGGCACGAACACGGGCCGCCGCCGCCGTCCCGGATGGCTCGACGCCGTGATGCTGCGTCACGCGGTGCGGCTCAACGGTTGCACCGAGATCGCGATCACGAAGCTCGACGTGCTCGCGCCGCTGCACGAGCTGAAGGTGTGCGTCGCGTACGAAGGCGAGGACGGGACCCGCTACGACCACGTCCCGTACCACCAGAGCGTGCTGCACAAGGTGCGTCCGGTGTACGAGACGCTGCCGGGCTGGGGCGGCGAGATCGACGGCGCGGCGCGCGTCGACGACCTGCCCGCGGCCGCCCGTGAGTACGTGCGCTTCATCGAGGAGCAGGCCGGTGTGCCGGCCACGTTCGTCTCGGTCGGGCCGGGCCGGGAGCAGACCGTCGTGCTCCCGCGCGCGGCGTAACCGGTGCGGGTCCTCGTCGTCGGCTCCGGCGGTCGCGAGCACGCCCTCGCGTGGATGCT
>Ga0070739_10003543_pt1 | contig 19309 bp, 20 predicted proteins | sample Coa_R1_7_FD_66445 | JGI IMG/M metagenome (GOLD analysis project Ga0070739, IMG submission 66445) | Surface soil microbial communities from Centralia Pennsylvania, which are recovering from an underground coalmine fire - Coalmine... | ecosystem: Environmental > Terrestrial > Soil > Unclassified ... | reverse complement strand
GAACGTCCTTCTCGACAAGCCCATGACTCAATTTTCCTTTCGATGGATTTTGAGTCTTAACCGGTTGTCTCAAATCACCATACAAGTCCAGTACTGTACTGCGGCCACACAGCCGATCGAAACTTATGGTACTCTTGACTCACTGCGCAGTTTTTAACGACTGAACTCGGAGGCAAGGTCGAAATCGTGTCGATTTTCAAAATTTTGGCGCTGGCTGCCGCCGTTATCGCAGCTCGGGCGTCCGCAACGCCTATCATCCTTAGTTTTGATGGCCTCTCGCCGGGTCCCGTGCCCGATGGGTACGGCGGCATTAACTGGGGCGGGAACTGGTTTGTCCTTCCGCAGGCTCAGTATCCTTATTCCGCTCACTCGGGAAATGCTTCCGTTTACACTTCCCCCGGTTACGGGGAAGTGGATTTCTTTTTCACCTCGCCGGTTTACTTCGTGGGCGCGTATTTCGCGATCGCGCCGTCGAACACTGTCTATTTCAATTTGTACGATAACGGGCAATTGGTGAATACATCCGTCATTCTGAAGCCCTGTTCCGATTCGCCTCCCGGCGCTCTGGGCTGCCAGAACGCCCTCCCAGGTACCAATCCGCCGCGCTTTCTGCCTTCGGGCTATTACAGCCAGACCATCACCGAGGTGGGAGTATTTTCGCAGGCGCAGGGTCTTTATACCATGAGCGATCTGGTTTACAACACGACCGAAGCTCCCACCGTGCCCGAGCCCTCCACCCTGTTGCTTACGGGATCTCTCCTGGCGGCAGTGTTCTGCGGCGTGCTTCTGAAGAGGCGTTGGGCGCTGGGTTTGGCCTAGCCGGCCACTCTCCTACAGTTCGAATTTGATCCCTTGCGCCAGGGGCAGCTCGCCGGACCAGTTGACCGTTACCGTCTGGCGGCGCATGTAGGCTTTCCAGGCGTCGCTGCCGGATTCGCGGCCGCCGCCGGTGTCCTTTTCGCCCCCGAAGGCGCCCCCGATCTCAGCTCCGCTGGTGCCGATGTTCACGTTGGCGATGCCGCAATCGCTGCCGCGGGCGCTCAGGAAATCTTCGGCCGAGATGAGGTTCGTCGTGAAGATCGCCGAGGAAAGCCCCTGCGGCACCGCATTGTGCCAGTCGATGGCCTGATGCAGGGTTTCGAACTCGATCAGGTGAAGAATGGGCGCGAAGATTTCCTCCTGGAGGATGGGCATCCCCGCGTGCGATCGGACCAGCGTTGGTTGAACGAACCGCCCGTGCAGGCGCTGGCCGCCGAACAGCACTTCGCCGCCCTGCTCGCGGATGGTAGCCAGACCGCGCATCATGTTCTCCACCGCGGCGTCGTCGATTAAAGGACCCATCAGCGTGGCGGGGTCGAGCGGATCGCCGACGCGGATCTGGCGGTAGGCGTCGATCAGCTTTTCGGTGATCCGGGGAGCAATGCGCTTCTGAAGAAACAGCCGGCGGATCGAGGTGCAGCGCTGCCCGGCGGTGCCGGCGGCGCCGAACAGGACCGCCCGCACCACGAGGTCCGGGTCGGCATCGTCCATCACGATCACTCCGTTGTTGCCGCCCAGCTCGAGCAGCGTCCGCCCGAGCCGCGCGGCCACCACCGGCGCGATGAGCTTCCCCATGCGCACCGATCCGGTGGCGCTGATGAGCGGCACGCGCCGGTCGCCGATCAACCGCGCACCGATGACGTCATCGGCGCCGATCAGCAGGTTGCAGACACCCTTCCAGCCGTGGCGGTCGAGCACGGCGTCGCAGATCTGCTGCACGCGGACGGCGGTGAGCGGAGTCTTCAGCGATGGTTTCCACAGCACCGTATCGCCGCACACCATCGCGATCAGCGCGTTCCAGCTCCACACGGCCACGGGGAAATTGAACGCAGTGATGATGCCGGCGATCCCCAGCGGGTGCCATTGCTCGTACATGCGATGGCCCGGGCGCTCGCTTGGCATGGTGAGGCCGTAGAGCTGGCGCGAAAGGCCCGCGGCGAAGACCGAGATATCGATCATCTCCTGCACTTCGCCCTCGCCTTCCGCCAGGATCTTGCCGCTTTCGAGCGTGACCAGCTTGCCCAACTCGGATTTCTGGCTCCGCAGTTCGTCGCCGATTTCGCGGACGATCTCGCCGCGCCGGGGTGCGGGAACCATGCGCCACCGCTCGAAAACCCGCTGCGACTCGACGACGGCGCGCTCGTAATCCGCCGCGGTGGCCGCAGGCACGCGGCCGAGCTCGGCGCCGGTGGCGGGGTTGTAGGAAACGGCGTGGTTGCCCTCGATGAATCCGCTCATATTGCCCAGTCTGGCAAACTCCCGGCGGACGGGCACGAGCCCCGGGCTGTCAGCCGGGCCGCGGCGACTCCGGCGCAAGTTATTCTGACTGGAGCATGGCCATTGTGACCCTCTCCGGCGAGCCGGCCACGCGGTTCGAGGAAGTCGCCCACGGGGCCGCGCAACTGCTCGGTTATGAGCTTGTCGCGGAGAGCCGCCTGGCTCAATTGGTGGCGGAAGAATTGGGCGAAACCGCGGTCCCGGATCACGCTTGGCGCGCCGCGGTGGCGTCGATCGTCGCGCGGCTGGCGACCCAGCATCACCTGGTGATCGCCTGCGAGGGCGCCGAATCCCTGTTTGCGCCTATGCCGGTTTTGTTGCGCGCGGGCGTCGTCGCGCCCGAGGCGCGCCGGGTGGGCAACGTCATGATAGACCGCCCGCAAGACTGCACCCTGGAGCGTGCCGACGCGGCTGCCGAGCTGGCCCGCATCGACGGCGAAGCGCGGCGGCGGCATAAGGCTCGCTTCGGCCGGACCGCTCCGTTGCCGGAAAACTTCGATTTGATTCTCAACGCCGGGCAGATGGATGCGGGCCAGATGGCCGAAGTGGTGCGCGCTGCGGCGGCGGCTCGCTGCCTGACGGAGGCGGGATTTCTGCCCCCGGAGGCCGAAGCAAAGCTGCAATTCCAGACGCGGCTGGAACTCGCGCGCCATGGCATCGTCCCGGCGCGCCGGGCGGACCTGAAACGTACTGTCTTCGGGCACCCAAGCGAAGAGGTCTTCGCGAATCTTCTGGACTTCTACCGCATCCAATGGCAATATGAGCCGCGCAGCTTTCCCTTGCAATGGGATAAAGATGGTAATGTGATCGAGGCTTTCACGCCCGACTTCTATCTGCCGGAGTTCGACCTGTACGTGGAACTGACCACCATGAAGCAGACGCTGGTGACGCGCAAAAATCGAAAGATCAAGCTGCTGCGGGCGGTTTATCCGCACGTCAACATCCAGGTCTTCTATCAGAAGGATTTTCAGGATCTGGTGTTCAAATACGGGCTGCGGGTGAGCGGGACGTGAGTCTTCCGCCGGGCGTGGAGCGGGTTCTGTTCACCGAGGAGCAGGTATCAGAGCGCATCCGCGAGGTGGGCGCGCAGATCAGCGCAAAGTACAGCGGCCGCGATCTGAAGCTGATCGGAGTATTGAAGGGATCGGTGTTTTTTCTCACCGAACTGGCGCGCGCGGTGGACATTCCCGTGAAAGTCGACTTTCTGGCGATCTCCAGCTTCACTGGCCTGACGGCCGGCGGCGCGCCGGGCATGGTGCGCATCGCCAAAGACCTGGACGACCCGATTCAGGGCGAAGATATCATGCTGGTGGAGGACATTATCGACACCGGTTTCACCGCGCGCTACCTGCTCCAGACGCTGGCCGGGCGGGAGCCGAGAACCCTGGCGGTCTGCACGCTGCTGGACCGGACCGTCCGGCGGATCGTGCAAGTGCCGGTGGATTTCCGTTGTTTCGAGATTCCGGACCGCTTCGTCGTGGGGTGCGGTCTGGATTATAAGCAGTCGTATCGTAATCTAGGCTATATTGCAGTGATGAATCCAGAGAGCGGCATAGGGCCGGCGCAGCCCTCGCTCCATCCGGAAACCCGCCACGGTTAAGCCGCGCCAGGCTCCGTTGTGCGCGAGTTTCTAAAAGAAGAGAAAGGATAGCGGGAAGTGAACTATCAGATCGATCCAGCACACAGCGCCGCCCAGTTCAAGGTGCGCCACATGGGAATCGCAAATATTAAAGGCGAGTTTGACGAGGTATCCGGGAACGTGACCTTCGACCCCGCCAATCCCTCGCAATCGAGCATCGACGTCACCATTAACGCTGCCAGTATCAGCACTCGCGCGGCCAAGCGCGACGAACACCTCAAGGCTCCGGATTTCCTCAACGTCGCGGAATATCCGCACATCACCTTCAAGTCCAAGAGCGTCTCGGCGGCGGGAAACGGGGCGTACAAGGTGATCGGGGATTTGACCATTCGCGGTGTCAGCAAGGAAGTGGCGCTTTCTGTGGAAGGGCTTTCCGAGGAAGTGAAAGATCCGTGGGGCATGATGCGCCGCGGCGCGGAAGCCAAGACGCGCATCAACCGCACGGACTTCGGGTTGAATTTCAACGCCCCGCTGGAAGGCGGCGGCATGATGCTCGGCGACGACGTCGACATCATGATTGATTTGGAAATGACGCGGAAACCGGAATAGCGCGGCCCTGGTGCGCCGGGGTGACCAACTCATTGCCTTCCTGATTCAATACGGCGCGCCGCTGCGGTTCGGCTTCGTGCTGGCCGAGAGTTTGGGCGCGCCGTTTTCCTCCGTCCCGATTCTGCTCGCCAGGGGAGCGCTGATCGGCGCGGGCACTTGACCCAACGAAGCTGCCAGCGCCCGGGCGGCGCCCGAACTGAGGAAGCTGGGGATCACGCGCATGCGGCCGCTCGAAGGCGGCTGCGGCGCCTGGCGCGACCGGGGGTAGGAGCTGGAACCCGTGGCTCCCGGAACGATTTTCCCCGCTCAGTTCGGGAGCCGGTAAGCGCGAAGCTCGCCGGAATAATCGCCGCTGCCGATCGCCACCACGATGTATTGCCGGCCGTTCAGCATGTAGGTCATCGGGCCTCCGGTCTGCTGGGCGGGCATGTAGACGGCTCCGGCGTCCTTGCCGGTGAGCTTGTCGTAGGCGCGCAGATAAGCGCCCTTGCGGCCATCGGGCATGGTGACCTCGCCCTTCTCGCCCGCGATCAGCAGCGTTCTGGTCACCACCTGGCCGGCAGTTCCCGGCCGGCCCGTGCGGGGAATGTTCATGCCACGCAGCAGCGGATGGTTGCGGATGTTATCGGGCGTATCGCCGTGCGCCACCTGCCAGAGAATCTCGCCTTTGTTGAGATCGATCGCCGTGATGGAGCCGTAGGGCGGCTTGATGAGCGGGAGCCCCTGGACGGTCAAGCCGCCGCCCGGTCCGCCGCGCCCGCCAGGAGCCGCGGGAGGCCGGGGCGCCTCGGGATCGGCGGCCTGCGTTGCGGGCGAGGGCACGAAGGCTGGACCGCCGCGGCCGCCGCCCGCCGCGCCGCCTCCTGGTCCGCCCCGTCCGCCGCCCGTTGCCTGATTCGCTGCGCGGGCCTGCCCCGACATGTAATCCACATCGGTGCGATTCTTATCGCCGGGAACCAGGCCGATCGGCGTGACCGCAGCCTGCGAAGAGACGAATACGATGTGATTTTCGGGATCGTAGGAGCCGCCGGGCCAGTTCGATCCGCCGCCCGCAGTCGCCAGCGTCAGGGTCGCGAGCGGGCCTTCCGGCCTGCTGAGCGACCCGGGCGTGAAAATTGGGCCGATGCGATATTTCTTGATGATCTCCTCGGCCTCGGCGTGAAGTTCGGGTGTGAAGTCGATCAGATAGCTTTCGAGGAAACCCTGGCGGTCATAGGCCGGCGGTTTTGTAGGGAAGGGTTGCGTCGGCGAATACCACTCGCCCGGCACGTCGCCCTTGGGGACGGGACGTTCCTCAATCGGCCAGATGGGTTTTCCGGTCTCGCGATTCAGCACATACAGAAACGCCTGCTTGGTGGGCTGCGCGACCGCCTTGATGGTCCGGCCGTTCACCACGATATCGGCCAGGATCGGCGGGCAGGGATTGTCCATGTCCCAGATCCCGTGGTGAACGTATTGGTAATACCACTTGAGCTTTCCCGTGTGCAGATCCACCGCCACCAGGCTTTCGCCGTAGAGATTGTTGCCCGGCCGGTGGCCGCCGTAGTAATCGCCGGTGGGCAATTCGATGCCGAGATACACCAAACCGAGTTGCTCGTCGATGGAGGCCTGGCCCCAGGAACCGGTGTTGCCGGTGTAGGACCAGGAATCGTTCAGCCAGGAGTCCAGGCCGGGCTCGCCGGGCTTGGGGATGGTGTGGAAGGTCCATAAACGCTTGCCGGTGCGGACATCGAAGCCGCGCACGTAGCCCTTGACGTTGGTGCGGCTGGTGGGGACTCCACCGGGCTTGTGCGCCGCACCGACCACGATCACGTCCTGCGCGATGATCGGCGCCGCGTGCAGCCCGATCTCGCCGCTCATCGGATCGATGGTCTGATCGTCATCTTCTTTCAAGTCCACCACGCCATCCTTGCCGAAGGTGGGGACCCGCTGTCCCGTCTTCGCATTGAGGCAGATGAGGCGGTAGCCCGGCGTGACGTAGAGGATCCGTTCCTCGTTGCCGTCTGTCCAGTAAGAGAGCCCGCGGCCGGAGAGCTGGCGGGGCGCGACGGCGCCGCGCTGGCCTTCGTTCTCGCTGTGGGTCCACAGCAGCTCCCCGGTAGCAGCATCGAGGGCCACCACCGCCCGCCGTGTTCCGGCGGTGGAGTACAACACGCCTTTTACCATCAGGGGCGTGCTCTCGAGGTTGTTCTCCGGACGGGGGCCTAGATTATCGGTCTTGAAGCGCCAGGCGACTTCGAGCTTGTTGAAATTGCTCGCGTTGATTTGATCGAGCGGCGAGTACCGGGTGCTGCCGAGATCGCCGCCGTAAGTGGGCCATTCGCCGTTTTTTGCGCCCTGCTGCGCATACAGAGGAGCAATCGCCAGAACCAGAAGAGACAGGGTTCGCATCGGAGCCTCCTTGGGCTACGTCTGCGAATTATATATCAATGGCCACTGGGACGAGCGCGGTGCCGCGCGCAGATCCGAGGAGCTGGCGGGCGCTCCACCAAATCGCAAAACATATCGGACTTTCAATCACTTGCCACGGTTGGCCACGGCTCGCCCGGCCCCAGCCGGCTCTGATATTCTGAAAATTCACCCGCCATGCATATCAAAAAGCAACGCCTTCTGACCCCAGGGCCGACCCCCCTGTATCCCAAAGCCCTCCACGCCATGATGGACGCCGATATCCATCACCGCACCGAAGATTTTCGCAACCTCTACCGCGCCGTGCTGGCGGATCTCAAAGAGGTTCTGGCTACGCAGAACGACGTTCTGGTGCTGGTGAGCTCCGGGACCGGAGCCATGGAAGCCTCGGTCTCCAACTGTTTCTCGCCTGGCGACCGGGTGATCGTGTGCACCGCCGGCAAGTTTGGAGAGCGCTGGGTGGAAATCGCCAAGGCTTATGGCCTGAATGCCCTGGTGCTGGAAGCGCCTTATGGGCAGGCAGTCCCGGCCGACGCGGTAGCGAAGGCTCTGGCCGCAAATCCCGACACCCAGGGAGTTTTCGTACAGGCCTCGGAGACCTCCACCGGCGTCGCGCACGACGTGCAGGCCATGGGGGCCGCGATCCAGCCCACCGGTGCCATCTTCGTGGTCGACGCCATCACCGGGCTTGGCACCCAGCCCATCGATATCGACGGCTGGGGCATCGATATCTGCATTGGCGGATCGCAGAAAGCCTTCATGATCCCGCCCGGCCTCGCGTTTCTTTCCATCAGCGCCAAAGCCTGGACCCGCATGGATTCGGCCAAGCTTCCGCGCTATTACTTCAACCTCAAAAAGGAAAAGAAGAACGCCGCCTCCGGCGAATCCGCCTGGACTCCCAACACCGCCCACATGCTGGCCTTCGCCGAGGCGCTCAAGTACATCAAGCAGCTCGGCATGGCCAAACTGATCGACAACGCCCAGCAACTCGCGCATGCCACCCGCACCGCCTGCCAGACGCTCGGTCTGGAGCTGTTTGCGCCCGATTGCCCGGCTGCCTCCGTCACCGCCGTCAAAGCGCCCAAGGGCATGGACTCCGGCGTCATCGTCAAGGAGTACCGCAGCCGCTTCGGTTCGATCATCGCCAATGGCCAGGGCACCATGAAGGGCCAGATCTTCCGCATCGCGCATCTCGGCTATTTCGATTTCCCGGACCTGTTTGCGGTGATCGCGGAACTGGAACTGATCCTGCATGCCAACGGTGTGCCGGTCCAGCTAGGCTCCGGTGTCGCCGCTGTGCAGCGCCTCTACGCCGAAAAGGCCATCGCGAAAAAAGAGAAGGTAAACGCCTGAACTCTCATGAACATCCTGGTCGCCGAACCTCTTGCTGCCGCAGGCATCGATCTGCTCAAGAATCAGAACGGCTGGAACGTTATCGTTTCCGACCCCAAGTCCTATGGGGAACACCTGGGCGAAGCGGATGCGCTCCTGGTCCGCAGCGCCGTCAAAGTGAACAAGGACGTGCTCGCGAAAGCGCCGCGCCTGCGGGTGATCGGGCGCGCCGGCGTGGGTGTGGATAACGTCGATCTGAAAGCCGCCACCGCCGCCGGCGTCCTGGTGATGAACACGCCCGGCGGCAACGCGGTCTCGGTGGCCGAGCACACCCTGGGGCTGATGCTCGCCATGGCCCGTTCGATCCCGCAGGCCTCTGCCTCCACCAAGGCCGGAAAGTGGGAGAAGAAGAAATTCCTGGGTACCGAACTGCGCGGCAAGACTCTGGGCGTCATGGGCCTCGGCAGCATCGGCCGCGAAGTGGTCAACCGCGCGCGAGCCTTCGAGATGAAGATCCTCGGCTACGATCCCTACGTGAGTTCGGTCACCGCGGCCGAGCTCGGAGTGCCGCTGGTTTCTAAAGACGAACTGTACGCCCGGAGCGACTACATCACGCTGCACATGGCCCTGACCCCCGAAACGCAGGGCATGCTCAACCATGCCGCCTTCGCCCAGATGAAGAGCGGCGTGCGGATTGTCAACTGCGCTCGCGGCGAGTTGATCGATGCGGAAGCCCTCCGCAGAGCCATGGAATCGCACAAGGTCGCCGGGGCCGCCCTGGATGTCTTCCAGACGGAGCCGCCGGCCGCGGGCGAGCCTCTGCTCGCCTTTGACAGCCTGATCGCCACGCCGCATATCGGCGGCTCTACGGAGGAAGCGCAGGAAATCGTGGGCGTCCGGATCGTGGAGCAACTGGTCGAATATCTTCAGAACGGCATCGCGCTGAACGCCGTCAACGTCCCGGCGATGACCGCCGAGCAGTACCGCGCCGTCGGCCCCTACGTCGATCTGGCAGAGCGTCTGGGAGCCCTGGCCGCCTACATTGCCCCCGGCAATCCCAGTTCCGTGCGGCTGGTGTATCACGGCAAGATCGCCGAGCAGAACACCCTGCTGGTGCGCAACGCGGGAGTGGCCGGAGTGCTCAGCCGGTCGATGGCGCAGAAGGCTAACGTCGTCAACGCTCTGCAATTCGCGGCCGACCGCGGCCTCACCTACGCGGAGCAGCACGAAAAGCGGGCCGGCCACATCGATTCCATGCGCCTGGAGCTGGCCACCGGCTCGGGCGTTACCAGCGTCGAGGGCGCCGTGGTCTTCGGCCACCCGCGCCTGCTGCATGTCGACAGCATCCCCTGCGAAGCGCCGCTCGCCGGCCACATGCTGTATTTGCGCAATGAGGACGTGCCGGGCGTGATCGGCTTTGTCGGCACCGTGCTGGGGAACAGCGGCATCAACGTCGCGAACTTCTCGCTGGGCCGCCAGCCCAATCCGCCGGTCTCCGGCGCGCGCGAAGCCATCGCCATGGTCGAAACCGATACGGTCGTCCCCGATAGCGTAGTCCAGAAGCTTCTCGCGAATAAGGCCATCCGCGTGGCGCGCGTGGTCGAGTTCAAGGGCTGAGTTCGGATCGGCCGTGCGCGGTTACTGCGCCACCGCCGACATCGCCGCCGCGGCCAGCGCCGCGATGCCCAGAAAGCTGCCGAAGGGCAGCTCCGTGGTCGCGATCTCTTTCTTGGTGAATTTCGCGTAAATCACGCCCACGATCGAGCCCAGCAGCGAGCCCAGGATCAGCGTCACCAGCACCCACCGCAGGCCCACGAACGCGCCGATCATCGCGATCATCTTCACGTCGCCGAAGCCCATGCCCTCGCGGTGGCGGATCTTTTCATAGGCCCAGCCGACAAACCAGATGGTTCCGCTGGCGAAGGCCGCCGCGAACACCGATTCCGCGAGCCAGATGGCTCGCGGGTTCCACGACGGCGGCAACAGCAAACTCAGGAACGCCGAGTCCACCGGTGCGAAAGCCGCGAAGACAATCCCCAACACCGTACCCCCGAGCGTAAATTCGTCGGGCAAGATCTGAGTCTCGAAATCGCTGGCAATTAACGCGATCAGAATTGCAGAGTACAGGCAATACTTCCAAGGAAGAAGGCTCGTGCACAGGCTAAAGTCCGCGCCATTTACGACATGACACAGGCGTTCGGCCGGTGCACCGCTAAGGTATGCGACGCTGGCGGCGAATGCCACCCCTGTGGCCAGTTCCACGAGAGGGTAGCGAATGGGGATGCCCTTTCCACAATGCCGGCAGCGGCCCCGCAGCAGCGCGTAGCTCAGCAGCGGAATATTGTCGTACCAGGCGATGGCGTGCTCGCACTCGGGGCAGAAGGAGCGCGGCGCGACCACCAAAAGATCGCGCGGCATGCGGAACACGCACACGTTCAGGAAACTGCCGATCAGCAGCCCGGCCAGCAACGCGATTATGGTGTAAACGATGGTCATCGGCCGAAGCTCATGAACTTGGCTTTCGCGTATTTCAGGAAATTGTAGAAGGCCGCCATATATGCGATCGCCAGTCCTTCCAGCCCGTCGAGGAAGCCCATCTTCAGAAAATAGGTCTGCAGGAAGGTCCACGGCGGATTCAGGATCAGCCGGGACCAGGTGACCTCTTCCTTGCAGGCGATCAACTGCTCGGCGGCGAGCGTGGTGTAGCGGTCCATGGTGCGCAGATGCTCGGAGAGGGAATCGCAAGTAAAATGCAGCAAGTTGGACTCCAGGCGCCCGACGCGGCCGTTGACCTTCACCGATTCATGTACGTAAGCGCCCTCCCAAATCGCTTTGCGCCGGTCGTAGAGGCGGATCTTGCGGTCCGGATGCCAGCCTCCGTGGCGGATCCAGCGGCCGAGATATTGCGGCAGGCGGGGCACGGTGTAGGCATCGAATTGCGGCCCGGTCTTCTTGAGGCGCCAGATCTCGGCTTCCAGCGCTTCGCTCAGCGATTCATCGGCGTCGATGGAGAGAATCCAGTCATAGGAAGCCTTCGCGGCCGCGAAATTCTTCTGATTCGCGTAGCCCGGCCACGCGCTCTCGACCACGCGGGCGCCGAGCTTCTCGGCGATCTCCACGGTGCGGTCGTTCGACCCGCTGTCCACGACCAGAATTTCATCCACGCAGCGCAGGCTTTCGATGGCGCGGGCGATGTTGCGCTCCTCGTTCAAAGTGATGATCGTCGCCGAGATCTTCACGGGGCATTCGGGTTGGTGCGGATCGGTGAGACCGTGAAGGAAAGCACGAATACCACCAAGGCCGCGAAGCCCAGCCACGATCTCGCCCGGCCCACCGGCGAAGGGTCCACGATGGCCGGATGACGCATCCCGAAAAAGAACAGGATCACGGCCCACACCAGCCAGCTATAGGCGAAGAAAATCCCCAGGGGAACCAGGATCAGGATGGCGGCGCGGGAGAACAGCCTGGTGCGCTCGCCCAGGAAGGAATAAAGGATATGGCCGCCGTCGAGCTGGCCGATCGGCAGAAGGTTCAGCGCCGTGGCCAGGATTCCCACCCACGCCGCGCGAGCGATCGGGTGAAGATAGATATCGGTAGGCGGCACGCCCGGAAATTGAATCCATTCGGCCAGGCGAAGGATCAGAGGGGTGCCGAAGATGAGGTCGCCGCGCGCGGCAATGCCGGGCGAAACTTTGGAAAGCGACAAACCGATGGCCAGCGGCCATACCAGGACCGCGAAGCCGGCCAGCGGGCCTGCGATCCCGATGTCGAACAAAGTGCGTTTGGAATAGATAGGCGAGCGGATGCGGATGAACGCCCCCAGCGTGCCGATGAGTGTCGGGGCCGGCAGGAAAAACGGAAGAGAGGCGTCGACGTGATAATAGCGCGCGGCCAGGAAATGCCCGAACTCGTGGGCCAGCAGGATGGTCAGCAGCGTTAGCGAGAATGGCAGCCCGGCCAGCAGATATCCAGGATCGTGCCAGATCCGGGTATAGCCCATGATGTCCTCGCTGAAATTGATCGGCTGATCGGCGTCGAAGCTGTGCGCCATGCCGGCCCCCACTACGGTGGTCGTCAGCAGGGTGGCGGCCAGCAGAAGTGCATGCAGCCAGTAACGGTGTTTGGGCTTTACTTCCTCGAGGAACGGGAAATAGCCGCGCTCGGAACGCACGGCCGGCACCGGGGGGTATCCATTGCTTGACACAAGGTTACTGCTTACTGGAGCGTCTGTAACTCCTTGCCGGGCTTGAAGCGCACGGCCTTGCCCGGCGGGATGGCGACCTCCGCGCCGGTGCGCGGATTGCGGCCGATCCCGGTTTTGCGAGGGCGAACGTTGAAGATCCCGAAGCCGCGCAATTCGATGCGCTCGCCCCGGCTGAGCGCCCGCTTCATGCTCTCAAACACGGTTTCGACGGCCATCTCGGCTTTCGTCTTGGTGATGCCCGTCTTATTCACGACCTCGTTGATGATGTCCAGTTTGATCAAAAGGCGCCTCCCCGTAAGACTCTCGACTACCGGACCAGCAAACCTCATGATAAAATTAGGGTTATTGGATTGTCAAGGGACGCATCCGCAACTGCCCCGGGCGCGTGCCTGTTTGTCTATGGGACGCTGCGCCGCGGGCGCCGCAATCGCTACGCCTGCCTGCTGGCCCGTTCGAGCGAATTTGCGGGCCGCGCGCGGCTCCCGGCCAGACTGTATCGCTTGAAACCCTACCCCGGTCTGATTCTCCAGGCGAAGCCCGGGGAGTGGGTGGAGGGGGAACTCTTCAAGCTCAAGGATGCGAGGCGGTTGTTTTCCGTGCTCGACTGCTATGAGGGCTCCGAGTACCGGCGCGTTCGGACCATGGCCGTAACCGAGTCGCGGCGCCGCGTACGCTGCTGGGTCTACGAACTCCGCGAAACCGCGGCTTGAACCTGCGTGTTTGTAGCGAGCTTCCCGGCAGCCAAGTCGCAGAATTCCTCGTAGGGCAGATCGGACCCGAGCCGCTTCAGCTCCGCCATGAAATATTCGTCCATTTCCCGCTGCCGATCCGGCGTAAGCAATTCGGCAGAGCCGCCCTGGGAACCCTTACGCATCATGGCGGCCTCGGTCCTCCACGGGATCGGATTCCAGCCGGCGAATTTCCCGCCAATGGTCTTCATGTAACCGAACGACGACTTTTTCGCGACCAAATCCAGCACATCCTCCCCCACGCGGACGTCCAGGAATTCGGCGATCTTGCGGATGGTCCCGGGCAGGTCGCGCTTCATGGCCTTGAAGGACACCACCAGCACGTTGGGCCGGTGGCGCTGCGCCCAGTAATCGGCGGCGCTCTGGGCCCAGTTGGCCCACCCGAAATCCGGCGAGCAAATATTTGAACCAGGCGTCTACGGAGGGAATTGGCAGCAGGCTTCCGAAGAAAAAGTAGCTGGAGACGAAGACATCTTTCGGGTCGCGGATCACATGAATGTAGCGGGCCTGTTCCGAATAAGGAATCTGGCCCCAGCCCAGGTGGGTTTTAATGGCTCGCTTCTGTTCGGGAGAGGCTCGCCAGGCGGTTTCGTCTTCCAGGGGAACCGCGTAGCCCTTGGCGAAAGCGAAGTTGTTGAGATCGGGCCAGGGGATCACATCGTGGACGTGCTGGTATTCGCCCTGGCCGTGGTTCAAAAGCTGATGGACAATCTGCATGGCCCAGTTGGTGCCGCTTTTGACGTACACGGCCACGAAGACATCGTGACAAGTGGGGACGTAGCTCCCGAAGGGATTGTGCTTCAAAAGTTCCTTGCGCTGCCGGCGGCCCATCGCCCGCAGCGACTGCTCGCCACGGCCGAACAGATTCATGACGGTCGACATCGGCCGGAAAATCCCGTCTATCATCAAACCCATTACGCAGCGGAAGACCATGGGCGGCTTGCGGCGCTGGAAGCCGGAGGTGGCCATATGTTTCTTTGGATTATAGGGAAGAAAAGTGCGGGGGCCAAGCGCCGGGCGCGCGCCTCTCCTATGGTTGCCCCGCCGGTGCGCCGAGAGTTCCCGGGTCGCCCGAGGAGCCGGCATTGAACACCCGCGTGCCATCGACGAGTCTCACGGTTTTCGCATTGGCGATGTTCGATCCGTCCTTGGCGGCCGAGCCGTTGACGATGATCACATCCCCCGGCTTGATCGAGTCCTTGCGCCAGCCGTTGCGCAGCAGGAGATTGGGGCTGCCGAGCTCGCAATCCCACTTGGTGGCCTTGCCGGTCTCATCTTTCACTTCCATGTGAATCCAGGCGTGCGGATTCACCCATTCGAGACTGGTGAGCGTGCCTTTCAACTCGACCGGCTTCTTGGAGTCATACTCGGCGGTGAAGGAATGGTGCGCGGTGAGCGGAATCCAGCCGGCGACCAGCAGCGGCAGCAGCGTTTTCATCACTCGCATCATACTATTTCCTCTTTCACCCATTCCCGCGCCTATTTGAAGTGCTGCGGGTCCAGGTTCTTCTCGCACACGAACTCCAGCAACTCGCTGTCGGGAACCAGGTGCTGCTTGATGACCGCGCCCCAGGGCTTGGTGTAGGCTTTGGGATCGTCGATGGTCACGTTGACCTGCATGTGGCCGACATCGGAGCGGTGGAAGCGCTCGGTGACTTTGAGCGCTGAAGTGTGTGGATGGCCTATGGAATCCATCCAAAAATCTTCATTGACGCCGGCGGTGGTGACCACGAAATCGTCGCCCTCCCACTTGCCGATCGAGTAACCCATCCAGCTCGGGCTCAAGAATTCCTTGGGGAAATCGCGGCCGTCGGTGAAGATCTGGCGGTAGAGGTAGAACATTTCGTACAGGATCACGGTTTCGCCGGGCATGCTCATGACCTTGAACGGATACGGCAGCGTGTTGACCTTGGGCACGCCCTGCGGCAGGCAGCGGGCTTCGGGGTCGTCGCGGCCGGGATGCGCGCGCCGTTCGTTAAAAAGCTGCTCGGCCCAAGGCTGGAAGGGAACCTCTTTGGTATCGACCGCCAGGTTCCCGAGATGCCGCGAATCGTCGGCGACCCATAGCCCGTCGATGGTGGGATGGCCTTCGGGCGTGCGGGGCGCGGGCGCGGTGAGGTCGGGCTTTCCGTCGGCCTTGCGGGGGATGTTCTTGCTTGGATAATCGAGCCACTGGGCGTGGGCCAACCCTGCGAAGGCGATAAGGATCAGAGCGCTGTTCATGGCCGTCCCGCCGGTCCTACCAGATGCTGCGTGTCGCGCTGGTTTTCCTGGCAGATGTATTCCATCAGCTCGTCGCCCGGCAGCAGGCGATGGGAAGCGTACACGGTGAAGGGCTTGGTGTAGGCGCCGGGGTCGTCAATGGTGGCTTCCTCGATCAGCGTGCCGAGGTCCTTGCGGGTGTAGCGCTCGATGGTATGAAGCTGCTCGGTGTGCGGGTGCCCGACGAAATCGAACCAGAACCGGTCATTGAAACCGACGGTATCGATGACCAGCGTGTCGCCTTCCCACTTCCCGGTGGAGTGTCCGTACCAGGTGGGGTTGGGATCGTGGGGATGCTCGCGGCCATCCATGAAGATCTGGCGATAGCTGTGGATGTTGCCTTCGAACAGGAAATAGATGTAGGGCGGGTTTTCGACGATCTTCCACGGGTACGGCGCGTGCCGCGGGACGCCGGTGGGCAGGCAGTTGGCCTCGGGATCGTCCTTGGACTCATGCTTCGCCATGACTTGCCTGGCCCAATCGTTGAGCGGGATGGGCTCGCGCATCCCGAGCGTGATGTCTTCGATCAGGAAGATGTCGGCCGGCCGCCACAGCCCCGAGAAATCCGCGCGGCCGTTGGCCAGGCGCGGCGTGGGGCCCTTGGGCGCGGGCGGCCCCTTCCGCGCCGTGGACTGCGGCTGCGCGGCGCTGTGCGGCGGCTGGAAGAGAGCGATCGCGGCGGCCGCGGCGCACACAATCGGGCAGACAAGGCGGTGACGCATCTCTACATTCTATTCGCCCGGCGCGATCCCGGCGTAAGGATTCAGACAACCCAATGTAACGCGACTCGCACGGTTTCCTTCCAATAGGCATGGCGTTTTCGGGTCGGAGGATTGTCCCTGCGTTGCTTGTTTTCGCGGCCACCAGCGCCATTCGCGCGAGCGAGTCCGATGCGCTGGCCATTTCGGCGAACATTCAGTCGCGGCATCTGCCATTTGGAACCATCCTCGACCCCATCAATGCGTCCCCGTCCAGCAATCAGATTATCGGCTACACCCGCTGCGGCGATTCGGCGCTGTGGACCGGCGCGTATCTGGCGGCGGAATCGTTCCGCTACAACGTGACGCAGGCTCCGGATGCGCGCGCCAACGCGCTGAACGCCTTCAACGGGCTGAAAAGCCTGGTGGACGTGACCGGGACCGACGTGCTGGCTCGGTGCCTGGTTCCGGCGAACTCGTCCTACGCGCAGGGAATCGCAAGCGAAGAATCGTCCAACGGGATTTATCAGAGCCCGCCCTATATCTGGGTGGGCAACACGTCGCGGGACGAGTACGTGGGCGCGATGTTCGGGCTCGCGGTGGCCTACGATTTCGCAGGCGAGGCCGTCCCGCAGAGCGCCGTCAGCGCTCTGGTCACGCGCATGGTCAGCTTTCTGATGAATCACGGCTGGACGATCACGCTGCCGGACGGCTCGGCGACGGACACGTTTCTCATTCGGCCGGAGGAGCAGTTGATGCTGCTCGAAGTGGCGGCGCACGTCAATTCCTCGCGGTTCGGGACCACCTACCACTTGCAGGAGGACGCGCTTTCGGCTCTGCTGGCGCTGCCGGTGGGGGTGGACACCGCGACTAACAGCTCGTACTTCAAGTTCAACCTGGATTACATGGCCTATTACACCCTGATCCGGCTGAACAACGGCGCGAATGCGGCCTATAACGGGGCCTACCGGATCTTGCGGAATTACACGGCCTCGCACCAGAACGCGTTTTTCGATCTGATGGATCACGCCATCAGCGCGCCGGACGCGGCGCGCGACGCCAGGGCCCGCTCGCTGTTGCAGCAGTGGCTCGTGCGGCCGCGGCGCGACGCCTACGTGGACGTTTCCAAGCTGGTGCCGGTCTGCGGCAGCGAAGCCTGCCAGCCCGTTCCGGTTCCCATGCGCCCGCCCACCGATTTCTTGTGGCAGCGCGATCCTTTCCAGCTTTCCGGCGGCGGATCGGGGATCATCGAGAGCGCCGGAATCGATTACATCCTGCCTTACTGGATGGCGCGGTTTTACGGGGTACTGTCCGCGATGACGGTGCAATCGGCTGCGGCGGCTTCGGGCGCGGCCGCGCCGGATTCCATCGCCTCGGTTTACGGTCTGAATCTGGCGGCCGGAGTGGCGCAGGCCTCCTCGCAGCCACTTCCGGCGACGCTCGGCGGAGTGACTCTGACCGTGACCGATGCGGCGGGCACGCCTCGCGTGGCTTCGCTGATGTATGTGTCGCCGGAACAGATCAATTTCGTGATTCCGCACGGGACGGCGCCGGGAGCGGCGGCCTTCACGGTGAATCACGGCTCGACGACGCAGGTGGCCACGGCGGCCATTCAAAATGTCGCGCCCTCGATCTTCAGCGCCGACGGCACCGGGACCGGGGTGGCGGCGGCGACCGCGCAGCAATTTCAGGCCGGCAATCCGCAGGCGCCTCCCGTGAACCTGCCGGTGTTCCAGTGCGGCAGCTCCGGCTGCGAGCCGGCGCCGATCTCCCTGGGCGTCGATACGCCGGTCTATTTGAGCCTGTACGGCACCGGAATTCGCAACCGCAGCGCGCTCGCCAACGTCCAAGTGACGATCAACGGCATCAGCGTGCCTGTCCAATATGCGGGGCCGCAGCCGGACTTCGCGGGACTGGACCAGATCAATGTGGCGCTGGTGCTGGCGCTTCGGGGCTCGGGTGTGTCGAACGTGGTGGTGACGGTGGACGGGCAGGTGTCCAACCCGGTGACGATTAATGTTCAATAGATTTTCGAATACGAGCCGATGGCGAAGAAAATAGTACAAGAAATCGATAGCGATTCCAGATGAGTTCAGATATACTTCCTCGGACACAGTGATCCCGGTTCTTTCTCTGTTGGTGGCCGCGCATTCGATTCTTTCGCAAACAGTTCCCGCGGGCACGGCTTTGCACGTGCGCCTGGCGGCTCCCATTGGCTCCTATGCGAGTCAGGTGGGCTCGCCCGTGGAGGCGGTGTTGATCGCCCCGGTGAGGGCGGATGGGCGCACGATCCTGCCGGCCGGCAGCCAGATTTCCGGCGTCGTCAAGTCCGTGCGCCGCGTGGGGCTCGGGATCGTGCACGAGACTTCTTCGCTGGCCATCGATTTCAACTCCGTGACGGCCCAGGGGAGCGGGCCTGTGCGGATGGGGGCGCGGCTGGCCGCGGTGGATAACGGGCGCGAAGCGGTCACGCCGGGGGGCACGATCATTGAAACGCGGGCCACCGGCACGTGGTCCTCGCGGGCGGCCCACGTTGCCCGGATGATGGCGCTGTGGAGCGTGCACACGGACGTAGCAGTGTTCGCGGTGAAGGCCATGTTGGTCCGCGTGCCAGAGCCGGAGATTTATTTGCCTTCGGGCGCGGAACTGACGCTGATGTTGACCGAAGCCATCGCCGCCAGGGGGGTGGAGGAACCCGAGCCGGGGCCGCGCCCGCTGGCCCAAGAGGAACGAGCCGAACTGGCGCAGGTGGTGGCGCGCCTGCCGGAAAGAACCTTTGCGCCCTCGGGCCGGCCCTCGGATTTCATCAACCTGCTGCTGATCGGCGACGGCCAGGAGATCGCCGAAGCCTTTACCGCCGCGGGCTGGATCGAAGCCCGTGCGACCAGCTTCAAAGCGGGCATCGAGGATGCGTTCGCGGTGATGGAGAACCGGGGGAATCCGTCGGCGCCGATGTCGCCGCTGCTGGTCAATGGGGCTTCCGCGGATATGTCCTGGGAGAAGGGGCTGAACAACCTGGCCAAGCGCCATCATGTTCGGCTGTGGAGGCGGGGCCGGACCGAAGACGGCCGCCAGATCTGGATCGGCGCGGCCACCCGGGATATCGATTTCGCTTACATGCGGCGGGGCCGCCTGATGACCCATCGCATCG
>Ga0070739_10003542_pt1 | contig 19318 bp, 16 predicted proteins | sample Coa_R1_7_FD_66445 | JGI IMG/M metagenome (GOLD analysis project Ga0070739, IMG submission 66445) | Surface soil microbial communities from Centralia Pennsylvania, which are recovering from an underground coalmine fire - Coalmine... | ecosystem: Environmental > Terrestrial > Soil > Unclassified ... | reverse complement strand
AGGCAGTGAGCTGTAGTCCGGACATCACGTTCCGGGTTGCGGCGAGTGCGTTGAATTGTGGTCCACCGGGCGTCGCGTTCTAAGGACAACGCGTCCGGTCAATCAGTGACGACGATAGAGCAGCCGGGTTCGGCCCGCGCCGCAAACGGCGCGGGCCCGGATCTGCCATTTCAGAATCTCGACCCACCACTTTGAGGCACAAGTGCGTCCGCACTCGATCACACCGTCCGCGGCCCCGTTATGACCGCCGGGCGGAGTTAGTATCGATACTTCCCCCATGCCGACCCGCCGTTCACTACTTGCATCCGCTTTCATTGCTCCGTTTGCAGCGGCCGCCCTGCCACCGCCAATCGCAGCGCTGAAGAACCGCCGCGCGGAGGCGCGACCGATCACGCCGGAGGAGCGGCTGGCTCGCGTAGAGCGCGCCCGCGAGCTCATGGCCGCGAATCGCCTCGCCGCCATCTGCATGGCGGGTGGAACCTCGCTCGAGTACTTCAGCGGCGTACGCTGGCATGTCAGTGAACGGCTCTTCGTCATGGCGCTGCCGTCGCGCGGTGAACCGTTCTTCGTCTGCCCCGCATTCGAGGAGGGTCGCGCGCGCGAACAGATCGCCGCCAACGCCAATCTGCACAGCGCACGCGTGTACGCCTGGCAGGAGGACGAGAATCCGTACGCGCTGCTGGCCGCGTGCCTGAAGGAGCGCGGTCTCGCTTCGGGCCGCATCGGTATCGAAGAGCGCATGCCGTTCGTCTTCGCCAGCGGCATCGGCGAGGCGCTTCCGCGGGCGACCATCGCCGGCGCAACCCCGGTCACGGCCGGCTGCCGAATGATCAAGAGCGCCGCCGAGCTGGCGCTCATGCGTTTGGCTTCGAGCGTGACCCTGCAGGTCTACGAGGCTGCATGGCGATCGGTCCGCGAGGGAATGACCAATCGCGAGCTGAGCGGCCTGATCGCGGCGGCATACGACCAGATCGGCTTCCCCGGCGAGGCCATGGTCGAGGTCGGCGAAAACTCCGCGCTGCCGCACGGATCGGTGAAACCGCAGATCATTCGCGAGGGCTCCATCGTGCTTATGGACGACGGCTGCACGGTGGAAGGCTATCAGTCCGACATCACTCGAACATTCGTCTTCGGCCGCGCGACGGAGAAGATGAAGCGCGTGTTCACGATCGTGCGGCGCGCGCAGGATGCGGCGCTCGCTGCGGCGCGTCCGGGCGTCGCCTGTCAGAACGTCGATGCGGCCGCGCGGAAGGTAATCGAGGACGGCGGTTACGGGCCGGGCTACAAATACTTCCTTCACCGGCTCGGCCACGGCATCGGCATGGACGGGCACGAATGGCCGTATCTGGTCCGCGGCAACACACTCCCGCTCGCCGCCGGCATGACCTTCAGCGACGAGCCTGGGATCTATCTTCCCGGCGAGTTCGGCATTCGACTCGAAGACGACATGCACATCCGGCCGGACGGCGCCGAGTTGCTTACTCCGCAGAGCAACTCGCTGGAGCAGCCATTCGCGGCCATTTGACGACGCCGGCCATCGTTGCCGCCGCCAGGAGCACCGTGAGTACGACAGATATCGACAATCCGGTATAGAGGACGCGTGCCGGCGTGATCGCCGTTAATGAAAGCTCCGCGGCGTGCGCGGCTGCGTCATGTGTCCACCAGTGCCAGGCAGAGCCTGGGTGCATCGGCGCGACGCTCCCGCCCGAATACATCGGGAACAGTTTCACCGTCCAGGTGGCGATCAGGATCCATGCGCTGAGCGCTGTGATACAGACCGCGACGAGGGCGCCCGCGGTCTTCCAGCGTGACAGACCGAGAAACGCCAGAATCATGACCGGAGCGAGGAGTGCCTGAGTGTACCAGGGGCTCGCGCCTGCCGTTTCCCCGTGGGTGTGCGCAAAGCTCGCGGCCGAGGCATAGGCCACTGCGATCGAAAAGAGAACGATGGCGGCGAAGATGATCCACTCCGCGGACTCGATGCTTCTGTGGCGCGCGATCCACCCGGCGAACGCCACCGCAAGCAGAGCGAGCAGGACGTCGAGCGTGGTCTGCGAAAACGTGGTGAATGAATTATTGCCCGTCCACAGCGAGCCGCGGGCGAGGAAGCCAGCCGTCGCCGGCCAGTCGATGTGCGGCGCCGCGGCGAGAGCCTGTCGAACACCGATCCCATCGAACTCCTCGTGCGTGCCGGGTACGTTCCCATAGAGTGCGACGTTACGGGCATACCACGGGCCCGCAATCACCAGAACCAACGCGGCGGCGGGCCACGTTCTTCGCAGCTTCGTGCGAGGGTTCAACATAAGCACTGCCGCGAGCGCCACGAATACCAGGAAATATGCTTTCGTGAGCAGTCCCGCGGAAAGGCATCCCGCGGCGACAATAGCCGAGCGCCTGTCGGGCTTACGGATGAATTCCGCCAGGGCGGCGAGAAACATGGCGCCGATGCCGACAGCAAGCCAGTCATTGGCGACATGCGCGATGCTGGCGTAGAGCATTTCCGAGCAGAATACGGTGAACAGCGCTGCGTTCAGGAACGGGGCCGGAAGCTGCAGTGTGCGGCCCAGCGCCGAAGCGCCGATCCAGATCAGCGTGGTTGAGAGCAGGGCGCCGACGAGCCGGAGAACCAGCACGCGAGCCGTGATCGGCTGCCGGGAAAGCAACCGGTCCGGCAACGCAAGGACAGCGTAGGCGAGCGGTGGATGGTGCGCCTCGTAATTTGGGCGCGAGCTGTCAGCCGGCCCCGGCCGCAGGCGATCTAGTTCGCTGCGCCGTTGTGTCTGCTGCTCCAGCGGCAGCGAAAACCATTGATCGAACGGGGTCGCTTCGGCAATCCATCGGCACACGATATGGCTGAGCGGAGCGACTCGGAATGAGGCGGCAACGTCGGCCGGCAGCAGCGTGCGGCCGAGCACCGGGAGCTTTCCGGTCTCCCAGAGGGTCTCGACGTAGCCATAATGAAACGCTTCGTCAAAGCCTTCCCACAACGGGAGAAGCGCGGCGAAGAGGCACGCGTTGAGGAGCCCAAATAACAGGATGAACCGGCGCAGGAGCAAGCTTTGCGCTCACTCGGCGCGCAGCGCTTCACTCGGATCCACGCGCGTGGCGCGGATGGCCGGGATCGCGCTTGCCAGCGCCGCGAACGTCAGAAACAAAAGCGGGCTTACAACGAAGGTCAGCGGATCGGTGGTGCTCACGCCGAAGGTCATGGACGCCATCAGCCGTGTCGCCCCGAATGACGCTGCGATGCCCACGGCGATCCCCAGCACTGCGAGCGTCAGGCCCTGCCGAACAACGAGCCCGATCACGTCCCCTCGGCTGGCCCCGAGAGCGATGCGCACGCCCATCTCGCGTGTGCGCTGCGTCACCGAGTAGCTGATGACGCCGTAGAGCCCCACCACCGCCAGCACGAATGCGCCGATCGCGAAGACCGCGAGCAGCGCCATCAGTACGCGGGGCTGGGCGCGCGAGGCGCTGAGCACATCATCCATTGTCTGTATGCCGATCACCGGCACGTCGCGGTCCACCGACGCGATCTGAGCGCGAATCGCGCTGGCCAGAGCGCGCGGGTCGCCGTCGGCGCGTATCGTGAGGTTCATGGAGGGCCAGGGGAGCTGCGCGAACGGCAGATCGACCTCGGGCGCCGGTTCGGAAGTGAGCGACACGTTCTTAACGTCCCCGATCACGCCCACGATCTCGGACGGACCGCGCCGGCCGAGCGAAACATGCTTACCCACGGGGTCCTGCCCGGCAAAGAACCTGCGTGCGAATGCCTGATTGATGATGACCACCGACGGGCTGGTTCGCGTGTCATGCTCGTTGAACCATCGACCGCGCAGCAGCGGGACGCCCATGGTCTTCAGGTAATCGTGCGCGAAGGTCTGGACGTAAACAACCGGGCGGTCGGCAACGGGGACGACCGGCTGACCTTCGGCCAGCACCATCGACTGCCGCACCGCATTCAGCGGCAGCGCGGACGAGACCGCGGCCGCTTTCACGCCGGGGATGGCTTCCACCTTTGCGAGCGCCTGCTCGAAAAAATCGCTCATCTGCTGGCCGGTGGCGTACTTCGCCGGCGGCAGGGACAGGGACATGGTCAGCGTGCCTCGCGTATCGACGCCGACGGGCGCCATGCGCAGGTGAATGAAGGTGCGGATCAGCAGCCCGGCGCCAACCAGCAGCACCACCGATAAAGCAATCTGAGCAGTGACCAGCGCGCTGCGCATGCGGTTGCGCATCCTGGCGCCCGCGGCGCCGCGCCCTTCCTCGCGCAGAATGCCGCTCAGCCCCGCGCGCGAGAACTGGAGCGCCGGAGCGAGGCCGAAAAGAATTCCGCAAATGACGGACACGCCGGCAGCGAATAAGAGGACCGGGACGTCGATGCCGGCGCCGATCTCGCCGGTGCGCGGCACGAAGTCGGCGACTTTGGCGGAGAGAACGCGCGTGGCCACGATGCTGAGTATCACGCCGCACAACCCACCGATCCCAGCCAGCAGCACGCTCTCGGTCAGCAGTTGCCGCATCAGAAGGCGCCGGGTGGCGCCCAGCGCCGTGCGCACCGCGACTTCGCGCCGCCTTGTCAGTGCGCGCGCCAGCAGAAGACCGGCCACGTTGGCGCAGGCGATCAGCAGGACCACGGCAACCGCGCCGGCCAGCACCAGCAGCGTCGGCCGGAAGCCGCCGACGAGTTGCTCCTGAAGCCCGCGCACTTCGATAATCCGATTCGTGTCCGGGTAGCGCGCGAACTCCTTCGCGTACTGGTTCGCCAAAACCGCCATTTGCGCGGCTGCCTGCGAAATGGTGACGCCGGGCAAAAGGCGGCCGATTGCGCCCAGGTAGGAAACGCCGCTCAGCAGGTGCTCGGTGCTCATCAGTGTTAATTCATCAATGCGCGGAATCCAGATCTCGGTCTTGTTGCTAAGCAGACCGAAGGTAAATGACGGCGGCAGGACGCCCGCGATGGTGTACACTCGCGCGCTGAGCGTGACCGGCTGTCCGACGATGGCCGGCGATGCGCCGAACTTCCGGCGCCAAAGGCTGTCACTGAGAATCACCACCGGTTTGCCCGCCGGTCCGCCATCGTCCTGAACGAAACTGCGTCCCAGCGCCGGCCGAACGCCGAGCAGATCGAAAAAGTTCCAGCTCACCCGGCCGGCCTGGATCTGTTCGGCGTCTCCGCGGCCGGTGACGGTCATGGTGTCGAAGGTGTACGCCGCGAACCCGGAGAACACGCGCTGCCGCTCGGCAATCATGGTGTACCGTGGCCACGAGATGAAGTCCGCGCCGCCGTCCTGCTCGCCCTTATCGATTGCGCCCACCAGCACCAGCCGCTTTGCGTGCCGATAGGGTAGCGGTCGAAGAAGCAGCGTGTCCACCAGCGTGAAGATGGCGGTGTTGGCGCCGATGCCCAGCGCCAGGGTGAAAACGGCGACGAGAGTGAAGCCGGGATTCTTCCAGAGCAGGCGGAAGGCGTGGCGCAGGTTCATTGGCCGTTCCCGGCGTGGTCCGCGCGCGCGCCTGAGACCACTGTGGAGTCGCGTAGCTTGGCCAGCTCACGCCGCGCGATCGCGGCCCAGCTGCTGCCGGGATCGAGCTTCAGATAAGCCTTCCAGTGCCGCACGGCATTCAGGGGCTGCCCGATGCTCTGGTACAGCAGGGCAATGTTATAGTGCGCGTCGGCGTACGAGGCGTTGGCGCGCAGCGCGGCCTGGTAATGCTCCAGCGCGCCGGTGCGATCGCCCGTCTCATCGCACAGGTTGCCGAGATTGAAGTGCGCCAGCGAATAGTCGGGGTCCACCTTCAGCGCTTCATTGTAATAACGCTCCGCCTCGCGCCAGGCGCGCGCATTGAAGTAGACCGTTCCGAGATTCACCAGCGCGCCGGCGGAAGAGGGATCGATGACCAGGGCCTGCTGATAGGCCTTGATCACGTCCTCGAGCGGGGCGCCGGTCTGCTCCAGCTCCAGTCCTTTCTCGAACCACCGCTCCGCCTCTACGCGGCGGCTGACCGCTTTGGCCGGGGTGTTCTCCTGCTGCGCCTTCTTCTCCGGAAATGAGAGCAGCCGCGCCAGTTCCGCCTGATCGAAGTTCAGCAGAAGCTGCCCGGTGATGGGCTCCATGTGATGACCGCCGAACTGCACCTGAATGCGTCCACCGTCGGAATACAGCTTCAGCTCAGTGAGCGGATTTTCGATTTCGCGCAGCTTCTCGCGCAGGGACTGGAGCGCGCGGCGAATGCGGATGGCGGCAATGTTGGCCTTTCGCAGAGCGATCAGAGTTTTGAGCGCGAGCAGGTCCGAAAAGGTAAAGGTTTCGAGGACGGGAATGAAACTCTGCCGCTCCCAGCTCTTGAGCTGGCGTTCGGTCAGGTCGAGCAGGCGCCGGACTTCCTCTCGCGTGTACGCCTGCGTCGGTGTTGCCGGCACGCTGAGATTCTAACAAGTCCGGATGAGCAGTGCCGCGGAAATTCGAAACTATCGCTCGCGCATGGCGCGGATGAGCGCTTCCATGTGGTCCAGATATTTCGCCAGCGCTTTACGGCCCTTGTCCGTGAGCGTGTATTCGGTCCTGGGCATTCGACCTTCGAACGACTTGGAGCAGGCGATGTAGCCGGCCTCTTCCAGCTTGCGTGCGTGCACGCTGAGGTTGCCGTCGGTGGTTTCCAGCAGGCGCTTGAGATCGTTGAAGGTAAGCGATTGATTCGCGGCCAGGGCGCTGATGATCCCAAGGCGCATGCGCTCGTGAATCAGGCGATCGAGTTCCGGCAGCCCGCTGCCCGGAACCACCGAACGCGGGCCAGCGGCGCCCGGAGCCTCTTCTTTCCGCAGAGTGTTGCGTCTAGCCACCGTACCTCCTTGCGATGATGATGCCGAAAACGATATGCAGGACGCCGAATCCGGCGCCCAGCAGGGCGTTGGCCCACGGCAGCGGCACGAACAGCGCCACGGCGCCCAGGCCCATGAAGCAGAGGCCCATCAGAGGAACCACGCGTACGGAGAAAGCTCCGCCGGTAACGACACCCGTGCCGTAGAGCAGCAGCCACGTGCCGGGAAGCGCGCCGATGAGGTTGCTGCGGTACAGCACTCCACCGAGAAACGCGCCTGCCAGCAGCGGCGGCGCAAAGCTGAGCACGAAACGGCGCGCGGGAGCGGATGAGAGCGTCTGGCCGGCCGAATCGGATTTCAGCTTCATGGCGATTGCGCCGATACCCATGGCAAGCATGCCTTCCATGAGCCAGGCGATGAGCCAGCGATCCGCCGTGGGCTGGCGCGCGGCGACGAAGGCGGCGGCCAGGGCGCTGAGCCCGATAATGACGCCGCCCCACCCCGGCACGGCGGTGAACGATCCGGCGCGCTCCATGGTTTCGCGAATGAAGCGCAGGTTGTCCATGGCCCGGCTGTGCAGGCCAACCGGCTCGTGGCCGGTCGGGCGAATCGGTTCGACAGAGGCCATATAACAAAGTATAGGACGGGTACTTTGTAATGTAAAGCCAGCATGCGCCGCGGCGACGGCGGCAAAACTTCAGAAGAGTTTCATTTGGCGTACGGCCGGCCAGGATTCCGGCAGATCGGCGACCCCGCGCTCCTTCAGGCCGTACTTCTCGATCAGGCGGCGAACCGTCGCGCGGACACGTTCGGGGTATTCGCCGGTAAGGTACGCGCGGCGCGCATAGAGCTGCTGGTATTTGTCGAAGAGGTGCGGGAAGTGGCGCTCGACGAACGGCAGAAAAACCTGTTTGGCGCAGGGCTTCAGAAACAGCGGGGCGGCGCTGAAGGAAACGATGCCGGCGCGGACCGCCGCGCCGCAGACTGCGTCCATACTCGCTTCACTGTCGTTGATGAGCGGCATCACGGGGTGGGTCAGGACCGTGCAACGAACCCCCGCAGCAGTCAGAGTTTCGATGGCTCCGAGCCGCAGCGAGGGGCGCGGCGCGAGCGGCTCCAGCAGCCGCGCCAGCGCTTCATCGAGCGTGGTGATGGTCATGTTCACGTGCACGATGTTCGAGCGGGCGATCTCGCGCAGCAGATCCGCATCGCGCGAGACGAGATCCGATTTCGTTGTGATGCCGATGCGCCGGCCTTTGCACTGCGCAAGGACCGTGAGCATCTGCCGTGTGATGCCGTAGCGCCGTTCGGCGGGCTGATACGGGTCGGTTGCGGTTCCGATCCACACCGACTCCTGTTGCGGCACACGCGCCAGATCGGCGCGGAATGCGGCGGCGTTGAATGACTTCGCGAAGATCCGGGTTTCGAACAGCTCGGGATCGTGCAGTTCCATGAACTCGTGCGTGTAGCGCGCGTAGCAGTAGCGGCAGCCGAACTCGCAGCCGCGATACGGGTTCACGGTCCAGATGAAGGGCATGCGCGGGCTGGTGCATTTGGTGATGAGGCTGCGCGCCTCGATCTCCAGATACTCGACCCGGCGCTTGGCCTCGAGCAGTTCGCTGTTAGCCGCCAGGCGCGCGATCCCAATGAGCTTCGGTCCGGACAGCTCATCGAAAAGCACCCGTCCATTTTCGCCATTTGTTCTCCTCTTGTCAAGAGGTGTGTTCGGAAGCGCGTCCGGCGCCGGAGATACAATCGCAGGCGAAGAGACAAATCATAGAAGGAGCGCGGTTTTGAAAAATAACTTTCCTCGGCGGCAGTTTCTGCGTACGGGAGCGTTCGCGGCAGGCACATTGCTGGCGGCCAAAGAAATCACCCTCGATCAGGAGACGCCAGGCGGCGGCTCCAGGCCGGTGGCGCCCAGCGATCGCATTCGATTCGGGATGATCGGTATCGGCATGCAGGGGTCGGGGTTGCTGCCCGACGCCATCAGCATTCCAGGCGTGGAGTGTGTGGGAGCGGCGGACCTGTATACCGGCCGCCATACGCTCGCGCGCGAGATCACCGGCAATCCGAACCTGCCGGTGACGCGGCACTACCAGGAACTACTGGATCGCAAGGACATCGACTGCATCGTGGCCGCAGTGCCGGACCACTGGCATAAGCGCGTGGTCGTGGATGCATGTAACGCAGGCAAGGACATCTATTGCGAGAAGCCGATGTCGCACACAGCGGAGCAGGGCTTTGAGATGGTGGCCGCGGCGCAGAAGAACAACCGCATCGTGCAGATCGGGTCGCAGCGCGTGAGTTCGGCGCTGTGCGCGAAGGCGCGCGACATGTATCACAACGGCGCGATCGGTGAGATCGAGCACGTGGAGCTGTCGCTGGGGCGCAACGACCCAACCGGCGCCTGGGAGTATCCGCCGCCGTTCGACGCCTCTCCGGAGACCATCGACTGGGATACGTGGCTGAACGACGCGCCGAAGATTCCGTTCGACAAATACCGCTTTGCGCGCTGGCGCTGCTGGCGCGAATACGGAACCGGAGTCGGCGGGGATCTGATGGTTCACCTGGTGAGCGGGATGATGTACACGCTGGGCTGGAACGAGCCGCCGCGGTCGGCGCAGGCGCTGGGCGGCATCTTCCGCTGGAAGGACGGCCGCAATATGCCGGACCTGCATCTGGTGCTGTTCGACTATCATGGCGTGCCGGTTTATTGCCGCCTCGGACTCGGGACCGAAACGCCCGAGCTGGCGCGGTTTTGTGGGCCGAAGGGGATTCTGGACGCGGGCGAGTTCGAGCTGCGCTATTCGCCGCAGCCGGGGATCGATCTGGCGCCGAGCTATTACACCAGCAGCTTCCCGCAGAAGATGCGCGAGGAATACCTGAAGCAGTGGCACGCCGAGAACGATCCGAAACTCGGGCACGAGCCGATCTATGACAGCACCCTTTATCGCGGGCACGACTGGGACGATATGACCCCGCATCTGAACGTGTTTTTCCAGGCGGTGAAATCGCGCAAGCCCGTGGCCGAAGACGCAGTGTTCGGGAACCACGCCGCGATCGCCTGCCACATGGCGAACGAGTCGTACTTCCAGAAGAAGCCAGTTTACTGGGACGCGGAATCGAAGACGATCAGGAGCTGATCCTGCGCATGACCGCCTCGACCACGCGGTCGCAGCGCGACAGGTGGAAGGGGAATGCTTCGGCGGCGACGATGCCGGCGCAGCGCTCCAGTTGTTTGCGCAGAAGTGCGCGGGCGCGGTGCAGCCGTGTTTTGACCGTTTCCTCGCCTATGGAGAGCGACGCGGCCGTGTCCAGAACGCTGAGACCTTCGACAACACGAAGCACGAACACCGTGCGATAGGTTTCCGGCAGCCGCTCGATGGCGTGCTCCAGCAGCGAGCGCATCTGCTGGTCCGCGGCCGCTCGCTCGGGGTCCGCCGGGTCGATAAAGGATGCATCGTCAATTGTCATGTTTCGTGACCGCCTGCGCACGCGCGCGAGAGCCTCATAGATTGCGATCTTCGTGAGCCAGGTGGAGAACTTTGCCTGACCGGCGAATTCGTGCAGGTGTTCATAGGCGCGAACGTAAGCGTCCTGCATGACGTCTTCGGCTTCGGCATCGTTCCGCAGAATCGCGCGCGCGACCCGGTACAGCCGCTGGTTATAGCGGCGCATGAGGATCTCGTACAGCGCCGTCTCGCCGCCACGGACGCGCTCGACGACCTCGTCATCGCCGAGCGTCTGCAATCCCGCGTCAATGCTGACCAGAGCCATCACTGGTACAGAGTTTTTCCCCGCCGAAAGGTTCCCGGAATTTCGCTGCAACGAACCAGCGCCGCGGGACTCTGTACGGGCGATGAGACATGACAGCAAACTCGATACCTGCTGGTGGGTGCTGCGGATCGGACTTGGATCGGCGGCATTCCTGGCGGGGCTGGACAAGTTTTTCAATTTACTTACGAACTGGAGCATGTATCTGAGCCCGCTGATGGAGCGACTGCTGCCCGTCAGTGGAACGGTGTTCATGCGCCTGATCGGACCGGTGGAGATGATCGTCGGACTGGCGATCCTGACGCGCTGGACGCGGCTGGGCGCCTACGTCGCCGCGGCATGGCTGCTGGCGATCGCCGTCAACCTGCTCACCACCGGCAACTTTTACGACCTCGCGGTGCGCGATGTGGAGATGGCGCTCGCGGCATGGGTGCTGGCGCGCCTGACCGAGATCAGGGCGTCGCATCCGAGGGAAAGGACGGTGATGGCATGATCGGAAAATGGCTGCTGGCGGCTGCTCTCGCGCTTCCGGCGTTTTGTGCGGCCGAGACGTGGAACAACGTTCCACTGGTGGATGTCGCCTGCTCGGCGAAGGTGAAGGCCAATCCGGACGCGCACACGCGCAGTTGCGCGATGCAGTGCTCGAAGAGTGGATATGGCATCGTGGCGAGCGATGGCTCGTTTCTCAGGCTGGACGCGCACGGCAACGAGCAGGCGCTCGAAGCTCTGAAGAGCGCGAAGAACGACGATCACCTGCGCGTGACGGTGACGGGTGCGCGCAAAGGGGACACGATTCAGGTCGAATCGCTGAAGATGTGAAGACAGTTATCGGGCCGGCGCGGTTGCCCGCTGGCCCGATCCTTTCAGCATTGCGATAACCGGCAGGACAATGGCCACCAGCATTACGACGGCAATCACGCCGATCGCTTCGGTGTAGTTGCCGGTGCTCTGGCGCACGCGCGCGATGAGGATCGGGGAGGGGATGGCGCCCGCGCCCCAGGCCAGAAGAATCCAGCCGTAAATCCCGCCCATGTATTTGGCGCCGAAGAAATCGGCCGTAAACGAGGGCATGGTTCCGAAGCCGCCGCCATAGCACAGGCCGATCGCCGCTACCGCCGCGGTAAACGTCGCTGCTGTCGTCAGATGGGGAAGCAGGAAGAAGATCACGGCCTGAATGACATACAGCAGCAGGTAGACACGCGCGCGGCCGATGACATCCGAAACCCAGGCCCAGAATACCCGGCCGACGGCATTGAAGATGGAGATGATTCCGACGATGCCGGAGGCCTCAACGGCGGTAAGCTTCGCGATTTGCTGGGCCATGGGCGAGGCCTGGCTGATGATCATGATTCCGGCTGAAACATTCAGGAAAAGCATCAACCAGAGCAGCCAGAAGCGCCACGTGCTCATGGCCTGGGAGACGGTGTAATCCACCGTGCTGGCTGCTTTCGCCACGGTGGTGCGGGGCTGCCATCCTTCGGGACGCCATCCCTGCGGCGGGTTTGCATACGCCTGGGCGCAGAGAACGACGACCACGAGGTAGACCGCGCCGAATACCGCGAAGGTGGCCGGAATTCCCGAGGAGATGATCATTCGCGCGGCAATGGGGCTCATCACCAGGGCGCCGGCGCCGTAGCCCATCACCGCCACTCCGGTCATCAACCCGCGCCGATCCGGAAACCATTTGGTGAGCGTGGCAACAGGGCAGATGTAGCCCATGCCCATGCCGATACCACCGATCACGCCGTATCCGATATAAAGGCCGCTGAGCAGGTGCTGCGACACGGCCCAGGCGGAGACCAGAAAGCCGATCCCGTACAAAATGCCGGCGACGGACGCCACAATACGCGGGCCGGAACGGTCCTGCCACAGGCCACCGATGATGCTGCCCACGCCGAGGAAGGCGATGGCCAGGGTGAACGTGAGCGAGACGGAGGTGAGGGTCCAGTGCTCGGCGGCAATGAGCGGCTTAACGAATACGCTCCAGCCATAAACGGCGCCGAGGCAGACCTGCATGACTACGGCGGCGGCGGCAATCATCCAGCGATTCGGAAGCCGGTCGGGCATGGATCGTCCTTTAGGTATTCAGGCGATTGTATATCAGGAGGTTGTTCCGGGAGATGACAATTGGGTTACAGCGTGGGAAGGTGTTAGCATTGCGGCGTCAACGGCGGACGCTTCGATCCAGAGGACTTCTGGAAGGCGCTCGGCCGGCTGTACGACGAGACGCTGGAGTTACGCGGAAGCATCGCCGATCTGCGGCGCATCGCAGAACTCCATCAGAGCGCCATTTCTGATTTGGCGCGGGTGGTCACCAGGCGTGGCGCGATGCAGGAAGACCCGCGCGGAATTCGGGCCGAGCTGAAGGCAATCCGCAAAAAAGTCGACAGTAACGGCAAAAGCTGAGCGGACGGGTTCAGCGGCCGAACGAAAGCCGTTGCGCCAGCAGGTCCGGCAGCCCGGCGGAAAGGATCTTCTCCTGCGCCGCGGGGACATCGTACGCCACGCGATGGAAGGTCACGAGGCGCTGCTCGGAGTCCCAGAGCGCATACGCCGCGCGTGGATCGCCGTCGCGCGGCTGGCCAACGGATCCGGGATTGAGCAGGTACACCTGGTCGGGCTCGATCTGCCAGGATTCAGCCCTGACGTCGCCTGCAGGGCGGGCAAGCCGCTGCACGCCGTTCCGATGGCACAGGAAACCGCCCTGAAGGTGCGTATGGCCGAAAAAGCACGTGCCCGATTCAATGTAGCCGCGGAGCTGCGCCGCATCCTGGTCGGAAACGATGTATTCATCCTCATCCAGCGGTGAACCGTGCGCGATTTCGAATCCGTCGATCAGCGCCGGACCCTGCGCAAGCGACCGGAGCCATTCCACATTTCGGGGATTCATCTGGTCCATGGTCCACACTGCCGAGATGCGCGCCAGCGGATTGAACCACTCGAGGTCCTCCAGTCCGGCGCAGGCCTTGTCATGATTGCCGCGAATCACCTCGGACACATTCTGGCGAACCCATTCGGTGACCACATCGGGATCGGCGCCGTAGCCCACCAGGTCGCCGCAACAGACAATGCGATCGTACGAACCGCGGGCGTCGGCAAGGACGGCCTGCAGCGCCTCCCAGTTGGCGTGCAGATCGCTGACGATCAGGAAGCGCACAGCTCTACCACGGAGATCTCCGGCGGAGCGCCGAGGCGAATCGGCATGCCAATGGTCCCGATACCGCTGGAGACATAGATGGCCGATCCGGGCAGGTAGTAAGCGCCTCGGACCCAGGGTGTGAAGAAGCGCGCGACGTTCATGTTCTGGTGCAGGATTTCGACGTTGACCTGGCCGCCGTGGGTGTGTCCGGCGAGCACCGCCTGCCACCCCTGCGCCGCTGCAGTGCGAAATACGTCCGGATTGTGGGAAAGCAGGAGATTCAGTTTTCCGTTCGCGACCAGGCCGGCCGCATCCTCGAGATAAGGCTTATGCATGGCCTGATAGTCGACGCCGGCAAGATTGATGATCGCGTTCCCGAAGCGCAGGTCCGTCGCTTCGCTGCGCAGGAAGCGGACGCCGCGACGGCCGCACTCGGTGGTGACATAGTCCTGATCGCGGCAGTAGATCTCGTGATTGCCGAGACAGCCATAAACCCCGGCATCGGCGCGCAGGCGGCCGAGTTGGCGGATGCAGGCATCGAGCGGATCGCCGGGGCGGGTGATAAGGTCGCCGGTCATCACCGCGAGGTGCGCGCGCGCCCCGTTGGCCATGTCGATCGCGCGGGCAAGCTCTTTCTCCGACAGGAAGGTGCTCAGGTGAACGTCGGTGACCTGAACAATGCGCATACCGTGCAGGTCACGCGCCAGATTCGGTATCGCAAGCTTGACTTCGCTTACACGGAAATCGTTCCGCGTGACGATGCCGAAGGTGGTGACCACGGGCGGAGAGGCGAGCATCAGGGCGCCTGCCGCGCGGAAGACCTGGCGGCGGTCCTCGCGGAAAGGCGGCGCGCCGTGCGCGACCAGGGCCATGACAGACCAGCAGACAACACAGAATCCGCTGGCCAGACCAAATGCCTGGATGAACTGCGTCAGCGCCACCGGGAACTGGGCGGCGATACGCTCGGAAGCGAACAACCAGGCCGCGATGAAGGCGGCGATCAACAGAGCGCAGGAGCTCCAAATGGTCGCGCGGAGAGCCGGCGAACCCTGCACAGATGTGGATCGGAGCAGGCGGCGGGCCATATACAAGGCCGCGCACGTGCTCGCGACAGCGCAGTAGAAATCGGGGAACAGGTGCAGGGTGTGCATCAAGCGGTCAGACTTCAATTTTATCGTGCGGCTGCGCGGAACCGTCGCTATCTAAGGTATTTACCCTGGCGATTTATGGTTGGATGGCGCGGCGGTGGCTTTTTGGTCCTTCGCACGCCGGCCTGAGAAACTGTTGGCATGCCCGCCGAGGCGCCGGTGATCCGCTATGACGGCCGGTGTGGGTTCTGCAAGCTTTGGGTGGATTACTGGAGACAGCTCACCGGCGATGCGGTGCGCTATGAGCCGGGCGAGGGGCTGACGGCGGTCGAACTTTTGCTGCCCGACGGCGAGGTGGTGAGCGGCGCCCGCGCGGTATTCACGCTCATGAAGTTCGTTCCCGGCAGGGGCTGGATGGAGCGCGCCTATTACGGCATGCCGGGCCTGGCGACGGCTTCGGAGGCGGCGTATCGGATGGTTGCGGCGCACCGGAATGCGGCTTATCGCGGCACTGTGCTGCTGTTCGGCCGGCGGCCGGCGCCTGCGCGGTACGAGCGCACCGCCTGGCTTTTCCAAAAGCTGCTGGCGCTCATCTACATCGTCGCGTTCGCGTCTTTTGCGGTACAAGCCCGCGGACTGATCGGAAGCAGGGGAATCCTGCCCATCGGGCGGTACCTCAGTGCGTTGCACGCCACATTCGGAACCGCGGCGCTTTGGATCGCGCCTACGGTATGGTGGGTCAGCAGCACTGATCCGGCGGTGATTGCCGTGCCTCTCCTGGGGATCGTTGCCGCATGCCTGGCGCTGGCGGGAGCAGTGCCGCGCATCGCTCTTTCGGCTGCGTTTGTCCTTTACCTGTCGATCTGCACCGGCGGTCAGGATTTCTATTCATTTCAGTGGGATCTGCTGCTGCTCGAGGCCGGCTTTCTGGCTGTCTTTCTGGGGTCCACGGCGACCATTTGGCTCTATCGCTGGCTGCTGTTCCGGCTGATGTTCTCGTCCGGTGTAGTGAAGCTGACGAGCGGCGATCCGACGTGGCGCAACCTGACCGCGATGAGCTACCACTATCACACGCAGCCGCTGCCTTCTCCGCTGGCGTGGTATGCGGACAAGCTTCCGCTCGCGTTTCAGAAAGCCTCGACGGCGATGGTGTTTGCGATCGAGCTCCTCATCCCGTTTCTGTTTTTTCTTCCGCGGCGCGCGCGGCATGCCGGCGCCGTGGGAATCATCGGGCTGCAGTTGCTGATCATGCTCACCGGCAACTATGCCTTCTTCAATATCCTGACGATTGCGCTTTGCCTTTTCCTGTTCGACGACGCGGACCTGAGCCGGCTCAGAGTTCGACTGCGGCGAACGAGCATGCCGCCCCCGCGGGTGATGGTCGCGGTAACTGTGGTCGTCCTGGTGCTTAGCGCCATCCAGTTAAGCGGGTCATTACTCGGCTACCTGCCTGGACCCGCGGCTTCCATCCTGCGGGTTGCGCAGCCATTCGGAATCGTGAACAGCTACGGCCTGTTCGCGGTCATGACCACTACGCGGCCGGAGATCATCGTGCAGGGATCCGATGACGGCCAGAACTGGCGCGACTATGAGTTTCGTTACAAGCCGGGCCGGCTCACGCGCGCGCCGATGTGGGTGGCGCCATACCAGCCGCGTCTGGACTGGCAGATGTGGTTCGCGGCCCTGGGGTCGTATCAGAGCAACCCGTGGTTTGTGAACTTCATGGTGCGGCTGCTGCAGGGGTCGCCGGAGGTGACGGCCTTGCTGGCCGGAACGCCCCCTGGAAAAGCGCCGCGGTACGTTCGCGCCGAGCTCTTCGAATACAGTTTCAGCGATGCGGGGATCCGGGCGAGGACCGGAGATTGGTGGGTGCGCCAGCCTCGCGGGCTGTACCTGCCGGCCATCGGGCTGGAGGATGTGCGCGAGACGAGCCGATCAGACGATGAAGAACCCGCTCTCCACCTGCTCGCTTTCGATCCGGTTCCAGACCACGCGCGCGCGCCCGACGGCGGTGGAATGCCGGAAGGTTACGGTCTGCCCGGAATGCAGGCTGCGGCAGGCGTGGCGGGCGCGAAAGCCGTTTCTGCTGATGTCGAGCAGCTCGCCGGTGACTTCCATTTCCAACGGATCCGCAACGTTCAGAGTAACGATGCCGCTGGCTGGCAGCCGGGGTTCCGACCGCCGTTCCTCGGGGCTCATGACACGTTCAGGATGCATAGCTTTGCGCATCCTCCATAGCGTAGGACTTCAGCTTCCGGCTGAGTGTGCGGCGGGAGATGCCCAGCCGCTGCGCCGCGCGCGAATGATGGCCCTGGGTTTCGGCAAGGGCCTGAAGGATCATGCGGCGTTCCATGCCGTCCAGATCGACGGCGGCGGTTGTTTGCGGCGCCGAATACTGTCCATTCTGGATCTCCGGCGGCAGATCGGTTCTTCGAATTTCCAGCCCGCGCGAGAGCACCGCGGCGCGCGTCAGGACGTTTCTCAGCTCGCGGATGTTGCCCGGCCAGCGGTATGAGCGGAGCGCCTCCTGCGCGGTCGCGGAAAGGAACAGCTCCGGATTGTGCTGGTGCAGGAAGTGCTCGGCGAGCGGGATGATATCTTCAATCCGTTCGCGAAGCGGCGGCACGTGAATCGTAATCTGTCCGATGCGGTGGTACAGGTCACCACGAAATTTGCCGTCCTCGACCATTTCCGCGAGATCGCGGTTCGTCGCCGCAATGATCCGCACGTCGGTTGTGATCTTGCGCACGCCGCCGAGGCGATAATATGGCACGCCGTCCAGAACGCGCAGCAGCTTCACCTGCATCCGCGGCTCGAGCTCGCCGATTTCGTCCAGGAAGAGCGTGCCCTGATGCGCGAGTTCGAAGAGCCCGGGTTTGGCGGAGTCGGCCCCGGAGAAGGCTCCTTTGTCGTAGCCGAAAAGCTCGCTCTCGATAAGGTTATCGGGCAGCGCGGCGCAGCTGACGTCGACCCATGGTTTGGTCGCGCGGAGGGAGTGATGATGGAGGGCGCGCGCCACCACTTCCTTGCCCGAACCGCTTTCCCCACCGATTAATACAGTGACATTGGTTTGCGCCACGCGGCGCACCAGATCGAGGATCTCGTGCATGGGCTGGCTCGCCACCACGGCGGCCATTCCAAGGAAGGTTTCCGTTTCAGAAACAGCGGGCATGCGCTCTCATGATCATTTTCGGCGAGGAAGGCGCAAAGCAAAATAGTACGGGCCAATCATAAATGACCAGGGCAATACTCCTGGCCGCGTATCGGGGAGCCGTCTTATTCGCGACTGCTGACTGGTTGCACCGGTGTTTCTGCGAGCGGTCCTAAACCGGCCAGGGGCAAAAGCCGATACACGAACAGGGCAGGTGCTGGTGCGTCTGGCCCGGAACGCGACTGACTGCTCATGACGCTCAAAGCGAGAATCTACATCTGGATCATCGTCGCCATTGGCGCCTCAGTTCTGATCACGCAGCTTTCACAGTGGCGCTCCGAAAACATGGTGCGCTACCTGATTTTTCTGGTTCTCACGGTGGCGGCCTCGAGCCTGAAGATCAGTCTGCCCGCGGTGACCGGGACGATGTCGGCGTCGTTCCTGCTAATCCTGTTCGGGGTCATGGAGTTCAGTCTTCCGGAGACCCTGCTCGTGGGCGCCCTGGCCTCGGTGATCCAGTGCCTGTGTTCGACCCGGCGACGGCCGCAACTGATTCAGATCGTCTTCAATACGAGCAGTCTCTCGATCGCAATCGCCGCCACGCGGATGGCCTGGCATTCCCCCTTCCTGCGGTCCAGGAACACCGATACCGCGGTCATGCTGCTGGTTGCCGCGGTGGTGTTCTTCACCATGAATACGCTGCCGATCGCGACGGTGATTTCACTCACCGAAGGTAAATCCCTGCGGCGCGTGTGGAAAGATTGTTACTTCTGGTCGCTGCCGTACTACCTTTTCGGCGCGGCTGTTGCCGGCGGAACGGCCATCGCCACGCACCGCTACGGCTGGCAGGCGGCGCTGCTGGTGATTCCGCTTGTTTATCTGATCTATAAGTCATACAACCTTTACGTCGGGCGTACCGAGGCGGAGAAGAAACACGCCCAGGAGATGGCGCAGCTGCACCTGCGGACCATCGAAGCGCTGGCGCTGGCGATTGAAGCCAAGGACCACACCACGCACGATCATCTGCAGCGGGTTCAGGTTTACGCTATCGAGATTGGGCGGGATCTGGGTCTGGACGAATCGCAGATCGAGGCGCTGCGCGCGGCGGCGCTGCTGCATGACATCGGCAAGCTGGCGGTTCCCGAGCACATCATTTCGAAGCCGGGGCGGCTCACGCGCGAAGAATTCGACAAGATGAAGATCCATCCCGTGGTTGGGGCGGAAATTCTGGAGCGTGTGAAGTTCCCTTATCCGGTGACCCCGATCGTGCGCGCGCATCACGAGAAGTGGAACGGCTCCGGTTACCCGGATGGTCTGAAGGGTGAGGAAATTCCGATCGG
>Ga0070739_10003541_pt1 | contig 19321 bp, 16 predicted proteins | sample Coa_R1_7_FD_66445 | JGI IMG/M metagenome (GOLD analysis project Ga0070739, IMG submission 66445) | Surface soil microbial communities from Centralia Pennsylvania, which are recovering from an underground coalmine fire - Coalmine... | ecosystem: Environmental > Terrestrial > Soil > Unclassified ... | reverse complement strand
GGCCTGTGGGAGCACAACCGCACCCGCGAGCTGCCCGCCGTCGAGGAGGTCGGCCGGTGGCTGTCGGAGCACATGCCGCCCTCGCCACCGTCGACGATCGTCCACGGCGACTACCGGCTCGGCAACACGATCTTCGCCGATGCCGCGCCAGCCCGGCTCAGCGCGATCCTCGACTGGGAGATGGCGACGATCGGCGACCCCCTGGCCGATCTCGGCTACATGATGATCCACTGGCACGAGCCGGGGGACCAGCTCGGCGGCTTCAACCTCCAGGCGGTCACGACCCTGCCCGGCTTTCCCTCGCGCCAGCAGGTGATCGCCCGCTACGAGGAGCTCTCCGGCCGATCGATGCAGGCACTCGACTGGTACGTGACGCTCGCGCTCTGGAAGGGCGTCGTGTTCATGGAGGGCAACTACAAGCGGGCGGTCGCCGGCACCACCGACGATCCGTATCTGAAGTCGTTCGGCGACGCGGTCGTCGAGCTGGCCGAACGGGCCCTCGAGGTCACCCGCAGTGGCTTCTGAGGCCGCGAACGGCTACCGAGGGCTGCTCGTCGACTACGGCGGCGTGCTGACGACGAACCTGTTCGACTCGTTCAACGCGTTCTGCTCGGCCGAGGGCCTCGCCACCGACGCGGTGATGAAGCGGTTCGCCGCCGACCGCGAGACCCGGGAGCTCCTGATCGAGCTCGAGTGCGGACGGCTGGCTCCGCAGGCGTTCGAGGTGCGGCTGGCCGAGCACCTCGAAGTGGCGCCCGAAGGGCTGATCGAGCGGATGTTCGCGGGCTCGCTGCCCGACGAGCCGATGCGTGCGGCGGTGCTCGGCGCCCGGCGAGCCGGAGTCCGGACCGGTCTGATCTCGAACTCCTGGGTGGAGGACCACTACGACCCGGCGATGCTCGAGGAGCTGTTCGACGGGATCGTGATCTCGGGCCGCGAGGGGATGCGCAAGCCCGCGCCCGAGATGTACTCGCTCGGCGCCGAGCGGATCGGGGTGGCGCCCGAGCGCTGCGTGTACGTCGACGACCTGCCCTTCAACCTGACGCCCGCCGAGGAGCTGGGGATGGCGACCGTCCACCACACCGAGACGCGGCGCACGATCGCCGAGCTCGAACGCCTCCTCGGGGTGCCGCTCAGCTGACCTCGTTCTTCGTAGCGTTTCCCGGCTGGATGCAGGTCGAGCCGGATTCGAGCCCGGGTCACCGCGTGTCCGTCGGCGACCCGGTGTGCTTCACGCGAACGGGCTGGCGCCGCCGGCGAGCCATGCACTATCGCGAGGACTTCCTGCGCGCCGACGTGGTCGTGTTCCACATCCCCACGACGCCGCTGCCGCTGCGATTGCCCCGCCGGCCAGGGCAGGCCTGGGTGGCGTGGTCGATGGAGAGCGACGTCAATTACCCGCAGCAGCGAGACCCCGGCTTCATGACCCAGTTCGACCTGACCGCCACCTACCGCTCCGATGCCGACGTGACGCTCTCCTACGCGCATCCTCACGAGTGGCTCGACTTCCGCCCCGCTGCCCGCGACCCCGCCGCGAGATTCGACCCGGCACCGGCCGCCTTCATCGCCTCGAGCCCGTTCGACCGTAGCGGGCGGATCGAGTATGTCCGCGAGCTGATGCGACACATCGAGATCGCCTCCTACGGTCGTGTCCTGAACAACCGTCGACTGTCCGACGACCGGGGACCGGAGACCAAGCTCGCCACGCTCGCCCGCCACCGCTTCACGCTCGCGTTCGAGAACTCGGTGGCGGTCGACTACGTCACCGAGAAGCTGTTCGAGTCGCTGCTGGCCGGATCGGTTCCGGTCTACCTGGGTGCGCCCAACGTCGCCGAGCATGCGCCGGCGCCGGGCTGCTACCTCGACGTCTCGTCGTTCTCGGGCCCAGCCGAGCTGGCCGCCCACCTCCGAGTGCTCGTCGACGACGACGCGGCGTATGGCCGCCTTCATGAGTGGCGCGAACGCCCCCTGGAGCCGGCGTTCCTCCAGCGCCTCTCGGAGCAGCGCGCCGGCCTGCTCGTCCGGATCGACCAGGCGCTGCGCGCTCGCCGCCACGCGGACGCGGGTTCGGTCTAGACTCGCGGCTCTGCCACCGCTGCCTTGGGAGGGGAAGCGATGCCGTACAAGCCAGGTGACCTGACCCGAGCCGCCGCGACCCGGGTCGTCCGCGGCGCACTGGACGCGGTCGATCGCCAACTCGACTGGTGGGAGCTGCCGCTGCCCCTGCAACTGGCCCAGCTCGCCCACTTCCGTGAGGATCTGCGCCGCTTCAACCTGTACGACACGGAATTCGCCGAGGGCAATGGCGCGACGGCGGCCGCGGTCACCTCCGAGCCTCCGCCGCACCGCACCTACGACGGCTCGCAAACCGATCCCGACAACCCCCGCATGGGGATGACCGGCACGCGGTTCGGGCGCAACAAGCCGCTCGAGGCGACCTACCCGCAGGAGCAGTCCGTTCTCGACCCCTCCCCGCGTGAGGTCTCGCGCCAGCTGCTCACCCGCGACACGTTCAAACCGGCCACGACGCTGAACGTGCTCGCCGCCTGCTGGCTCCAGTTCCAGAACCACGACTGGTTCAGCCACGGCGACAACTCCGAGACCGAGTTCCTCCAGGTGCCGCTGAGCGAGGACGACGCCTGGGACGACGGCGTCATGGAGGTGCGGCGGACCTCGCCCGACTCGACCAACGCGGGCGGGAAGCTCCCTCCGACCTACGTCAACAAGGTGACGCCGTGGTGGGACGGCTCGCAGCTCTACGGCTCGACCGAGGCGCGCAACCGCGAGCTGCGAGCGGGCGAGGACGGGAAATTGAAGATGGACGGGCTGCGACTGCCCGAGGAGACGGACCCGGCGCTGAACGGGATCGACCTGACCGGCTTCTCTGACAACTACTGGCTCGGGCTGTCGGTCATGCACAACCTGTTCGCGAACGAGCACAACGCGATCTGCGACATGCTGGGGTCCCATCACCCGACCTGGGACGACGAGCAGCTCTTCCTCTGCGCGCGCACGATCAACGCGGCGCTGATCGCGAAGATCCACACGGTCGAGTGGACGCCGGGGATCCTCGCCACCGACGCGCTCAAGATCGCGATGAACGCGAACTGGTACGGCGTGCTGCCGAAGTGGGTCAAGCAGCGCTTCGGGCACATCGGCTCGGGCGAGCTGATCAGCGGGATCGTCGGCTCGCCGCTCGACCACCACACCGCGCCCTACAGCATCACGAGCGAGTTCGTGTCCGTCTACCGGATGCACCCACTCGTCCCCGACGACTACGCGGTGCACTCCCACCGGACCGGCGAGCGGATCGCCGAGCAGGAGTTCCCCGCGATGCAGGGCCACGCGACCCGCAGCGCGATCGACGAGCACGGGATGACCGACTGGATCTACTCGCTCGGCATCGCCCACCCCGGCGCGATCACGCTGCACAACCATCCGGATGGACTGCGCGACCTCGTCCGCGTCAACGGCGACCACGTCGACATCGCGACGATCGACATCCTCCGCGACCGCGAGCGCGGCGTCCCCCGCTACAACGACTTCCGCGAGAAGCTCCGCAAGCCCCGCGTCGAGTCGTTCGACGAGCTGACCCCGAACCCCGAATGGAACCGGCAGATCCGCGAGGTCTACTCGGGCGAGATCGACAAGGTCGACACGCAGGTCGGCCTGCTCGGCGAGCGCCTGCCGCCCGGCTTCGGGTTCAGCGACACCGCCTTCCGGATCTTCATCCTGATGGCCTCTCGGCGCCTGAAGTCAGACCGGTTCTTCACCAACGACTACACGCCAGAGGTGTACACGCGCGAGGGGCTCGAGTGGATCGACCGGAGCCTGTTCGCGGATGTCGTGCTGCGCCACCACCCCGAGCTCGCGCCGGCGCTCGAGGGCGTCGGCAACGGATTCGCCCCCTGGAACCGGCTTTGAGGCGAGTCCGACCGGCTTTGAGGCGAGTCCGACCGGCTTTGAGGCGAGTCCGACCGAGGGAGCGGCTTGTGGGCTCGCTCCCTCGGACCTCGGCGCGGCCGGCGGTCGATCAGCGGCCGTAGAGCAGCTTGTAGAAGCGCCGCAGCATCCGCGTGCGCCGCGCCCGGTACGGGAACATGAACGGCTCGCGCTTCAGCGCCCGCCGCGTGATGAACAGCGACTGCGTCTTGCAGTACTTGCGGATCCCGTTCGCGCCGTGCCGGGTCCCGACGCCGCTCGTCTTCCAGCCGCCCATCGGCAGGTTCAGCGCCGAGTAGTTGATCTGCGCGTCGTTGACGCACACGACCCCGGCCTGCAGGCGCCGCGCCGCCTGCTCGCCGCGCTTGATGTCGCTCGTCCAGACGCTCGCCTGGAGGCCGTAGTCGGAGTCGTTGGCGAGCTTGAGGCCCTCCTCGAGATCCTTGATCTTCATGATCGGGACGACCGGCCCGAACGTCTCGCTGCGCATCAGGTCCATCGAGTGGTCGACGTCGACCATCACGGTCGGCTCGTAGAAGCGACCCTTCTCACCCTGCCGGGGGTGGCCGCCGGTGAGCACCTTCGCGCCCTTCTCGACAGCGTCGCGGACGTGGGCGTCGACGATGTCGAGCTGCGGCGGGAAGATCACCGCGCCGACGTCGACCGTCCCCTCGCCCGCCGGCGGTCCCTGCCGCAGCTTCTTGACGTTGTCGGTGACGCGCTGCACGAACTCGTCGTAGATCGGCTCCTCGACGTACACGCGCTCCACCGAGATGCAGACCTGCCCGCCGTTGTTCATCGAGTAGAAGGCGGCGGCGTTGGCCGCCCGCTCGACGTCGGCGTCGGCGCAGACGATCATCGGGTCCTTGCCGCCCAGCTCCAGGTAGCAGGGGATCAGCGCCTCGGCCGCGGACTTCATGACGGTCTTGCCCGTCCGGGAGGAGCCGGTGAACATCAGGCAGTCGACGAGCTTGATCAGCTCGGCGCCGGTCGAGCCGTCGCCGGTGGCGACGTGGAAGACGCCGTCGGGCATCCCGCACTCCTGGAGCATCTCCGCCATCAGCAGCGAGCTCAGCGGTGTCACCTCGCTCGGCTTGAGGATCACGCTGTTGCCGGCCATCAGCGCGGGGATGCAGTCGCCGAACGAGTTGGCGATCGGGTAGTTCCACGGGCCGATCACCCCGATCAATCCGAACGGCTCGTAGCGGATCACGAGCTTCTTGCCGACCGCGATCGGGTTGTTCCACGACGGCACCCGCTCGTCAGCCAGGTACTTCTCGGCCTCCTTGGCCCAGAACGCGAGCGCCGTGACGACATAGCCGAGGTCGGCGAGCTGGGCGTCCTCCCAGGTCTTGCCGGTCTCCGAGACGACCGTCTCGATCACGCGCTCGGCGTTGGTGATCATCCACTGGCGCGCGCGCTTCATGACCGCCGCGCGGCCGTCGAAGCCGAGCGCCGCCCAGCCGGGCCGCGCCGCGCGCCCGCGATGTGCCATCGCCTCGAGCTCGGCCTGGCCGAGCACCGGGATCGTCCCGATCACCTCGCCGGTCGCCGGGTTCTCGACCGGAATCGTCCCCGCCGGAGCGGGTGGCGCTCCGTGGCCGTTGGTGGTCTCGGGGACGCCCTGCTGCTGCTCGACGCTCGCCATCTCGACGCTCCTGTCCGCCCGACTGTGTTGTGCGGGGTCGGCGTGGTCGCGCGCACCCCGGGACGCTTAGGTTATCCCAGGTCGATCGACTCGATCTTGGGAGGATCGACCGGCCGGTCCCCCGGCCCCGTGCGCGTGCCCTCGATCTGGTCGACGGCGTCCATGCCGTCAGTCACCTGACCGAAGACCGTGTGCTTGCCGTCGAGCCATGGGCAGGCGTCGGCGGTGACGATGAAGAACTGCGATCCGTTCGTGTCCGGCCCGGCGTTGGCCATCGCGAGCGCACCGCGCACGACCTTGTGCGGGTTGATCTCGTCCTCGAACGTGTAGCCGGGACCGCCGGTGCCGGTGCCCTGCGGGCAGCCGCCCTGGATCATGAAGTCGGGGATCACCCGGTGGAAGATGATCCCGTCGTAGAAGTTGTCCTCGGCCAGCTTCTTGAAGTTGGCGACCGTCTTCGGGGCGTCCTCGTCGAACAGCTCGAGCGTGATCGCGCCGGCGGTCGTGTGCATGGTGGCTGTGCTCATCTCAGCGAGGGTACGCAGTCGGGACGAGCTGGGCTGGCTCAGCTGGGCTTCAGGGCGCTCCAGCGAAACGAGCGCTCGGCACGCTCCACGCGCGGCAGCTCGAAGCCGGCCCGGGCCAGGCGCTCCGAAAAGCCACCGGGATCGACCAGGTTGAGGGTGTCGCCGATGTGGATCGCCTTGAACAGCGCTCCGCGGCCGATGCTGTCGCTGCCCGCGAACACGCCGCCGGGCCGGAGCACCCGCGCCGCCTCGTGCAGGGCGCGATCCTGGAACTCGACCGACGGGATGTGGTGCAGCATCGTGAAGCACACGACGCCCGTGAAGGTCCCATCGGCGAACGGCATCCGGGTGGCATCGCCCTGACTGACGGTGACCCGGTCGCCGAGCTCCGCTCGGAGCCGCCGGCAGTAGCCGGGTTCGAGTTCGAGCACGCTCAGGCGGATCGGTCGACGGGCGAGGACGCGCGTCGTCGCGCCGAAGCCGGGACCGAACTCGAGGACCTCCTCGCCGAGCTCCACGCCGTGGAGCGCCCACGGGAGCAGCTCGTGCTCGACCGAGCGCGCCCACCGGCCCGAGGAGCAGAGGAGGTTGTGGACGCGATTCACCGGCCGATCGCGACTCAGCCCTTGGCCAGCTCGAGTCGCAGCGGCCGGCCGCGGATCTCGGCGCTGGCGGCCAGATCGATGACGCGCTCGGCGTCGCGCTCCGGCACCTCGGCGAAAGCGAAGCGCTCGAGCACCCGGACGTTGCGCACGGCCTCGCCATCGAGGCCGGTGGCGGCCGTGAGCGCATGGACGATGTCGGACGGCTCGATCCCCTCGGCGCGCCCGCCGGCGATGATCAGCTTGCGCACGGGCAGCTCGCCGTTGACGGGCTCGTGGGGCTTCGAGTGCCGGCGTGGCTTGGCGACGACCGGAGCCGGCGCGACGTGGGCGTCCCGCGCCCATGGCGCGAGCTTCACCCCGGCGTGGCGCTCGATCGCCTCTATCTCGCGCCGCTGGCGCGGCTCGTAGAAGGTGATCGCGCGGCCGCTGCGACCGACCCGCCCGGTCCGGCCGATGCGGTGCACGTAGACGTCGGGCGAGGTCGGCACGTCGAAGTTGATGACGTGCGAGATGCCGGAGATGTCGAGTCCGCGCGAGGCGACGTCGGTGGCGACCAGGAACGGCGTGCGGCCATCCTTGAACGAGATCATCACCCCGTCGCGTGAGCCCTGGGTCATGTCGCCGTGCAGAGCCTTGACGTTCATCCCCTGGTCGCGGAGCGTCCGGTAGAGCTGGTCGCAGCGGATCTTGGTGCGGACGAAGACGATCGCCTGGTCGGGCCGCTCGGCCCGCACGACATCGACCAGCGCGCCCGCCTTCTCGCGGGCCGGGACCTCGAGCGCGAACTGCTCGACCGTGTCGACGGTGAGCGTCGCCGCCTTGACCTTGACGACGACCGGGTCGTAGAGGTACTGGTCGGCGAGGCGGCGGATCTCGGCGGGCATCGTCGCGCTGAACAGCGCCGTCTGGCGGCTGCTCGGGGTGAGCGACAGGATCCGCTCGACGTCCTCGAGGAAGCCGAGGTCGAGCATCTCGTCGGCCTCGTCGAGGACGACGAAGCGGCAGGAGTGCAGCATCAGGCTGTGCCTCGATATGAGGTCCTTGACCCGGCCGACCGTGCCGACCACCACGTGGCCGCCCGCGCGCAGCTGGGCCTGCTGGGTGCGGATCGGCGCGCCGCCGAACACCGCCACGACGTCGACGCCCTTGCGCTGTCCGTAGGCCCGCAGCGCCTGGGTGACCTGGATGCAGAGCTCCCGCGTCGGGGTGAGGACGAGCCCCTGCACCTCGTGCTCGGCCGGGTCGACGTAGCTCAGCATCGGCAGCCCGAAGGCGGCCGTCTTGCCAGATCCGGTCTGCGCCTGGCCGATCACGTCGAGGCCCTCGAGGAGCGGCGGGATCGCCTGGGCCTGGATCGGGCTCGGCTCCTCGTAGCCGACGTCGTGGACGGCCTCGAGGATCGGAGCGGGAAGGCCGAGGTCGGTGAACGCGGTCATCTGCCTGCTGAGGGTAGTCGGGACGCAGACACTGGCGCTGCCCGATGCCGCGGGGCAGCCCTGCACCAAATCTAAATCATTTCTAAGGTACCTAAAAGTTTGGTACCTTACGAATCACTCCAAAATGACCACCGCCACCGACCGCATCGAAGCCCACGTCTGGAGGATCTCGGGGGTCGTGATCCTCGGGTCGATCATGTCGATCCTCGACACGACGATCGTCAACGTCGCGCTCGCCACCCTGTCCCGCGAGCTCCACGCCTCGATCAGTCAGATCCAGTGGGTGGTCACCGGCTACATGCTGTCGCTGGCCGCGGTGATCCCGATCACGGGCTGGGCCGCGCGACGGTTCGGGGCAAAGCGCGTCTACCTGCTCTCGCTGATCCTGTTCACGGCCGGCTCGGCGCTCTGCGGCCTGGCCACCTCGGCCACCGAGCTGATCGTGTTCCGTGTCCTCCAGGGCGCCGGCGGCGGGATGATCCTGCCGGTCGGCCAGCTGATGATGGCCGAGGCGGCCGGGCCGAAGCGGATGGGGCGGGTGATGAGCGTCGTCGCCGTCCCGATGATGCTCGCCCCGATCCTCGGGCCGACGATCGGCGGGCTGATCCTCCAGAACGTCTCGTGGAACTGGATCTTCTACGTGAACGTGCCGATCGGGGTGATCGCCGTGCTCGCCGCGCTGCGGTTCCTGCCCACCGTCAAGCCCGCCCCGGCAGATCGCCTCGACTTCCTCGGCCTCGCGCTGATGGCGACCGGCCTGCCGCTGCTCACCTACGGCCTCGCCGAGATCGGCAGCCTCGGCACCTTCGCATCATCGAAGGTGATCGTCCCGATCGTCCTCGGCCTCGTGCTGATCGCGGTGTTCGCGGTTCACGCCCTGCGGATCAGCCATCCCCTGCTCGAGCTGCGCCTGTATCGGCGCCCGACCTTCTCCACGGCTTCGATCGCGATGTTCTGCCTCGGTGGCGCGCTGTTCGGGGCGATGATCCTGCTACCCCTCTACTGGCAGGACATCCGCCACGAGAGCGTGATCGACACCGGCCTGCTCACCGCGCCCCAGGGACTCGGTGCGGCACTCGTGATGCCGCTCAGCGGCAAGTGGACCGACCGCTTCGGCGGCGGGCCGCTGGCGCTGTTCGGCGTGACGCTCACGACGCTGCTCACGATCCCCTACGGCTTCATCGGCGCCCACACCTCGATCCCCTACCTGTGCGTGATCATGCTGGTCCGCGGCATGGGGATCGGTTTCTCGTTCATGCCGGCGATGACCGCGGCGTTCGCCTCACTGAAACGCTCAGAGCTCTCCCATGCCACTCCCCAGCTGAACGTGCTCAACCGGGTCGGCGGCTCGATCGGGACGGCGCTGTTGGCGGTGATCCTCCAGCGCGCGCTCAGCGGAGCGCACACGCTCTCCGGCGCCGCGTCCGCGTACGGCACGGCCTTCTGGGCCTCCGCCGCAATCAGCGCGGTCGCGATCATCCCGTGCGTGATCCTGTGGCGGGCAGAGCATCGCGCGCGGCGTGAGCAGTCAGGCGGCGGCACGGCTGACACGGTTGACAGCGGGACGCTCGCCGAGGCGATGGCATGAGAGGAGAGGCTGACCGATGAGCACCGGCGCCGAGACGCGCGACGCGACCGAGCAGCTCGGGGCTGCGTTCAAGCGGGTGATGGCGGCCGTCCGGCGCCTCCGCGGGCGCGAGACCCACCGGCCCGGGGCGCTCAGCAACGCCCAGTACGGCCTCCTGTTCAGCCTCGCCGGCGGCTCCGCGATGTCCGCCCGCGAGCTCGCCGAGGCCGCGGCCCTCAGCCCCGCCACCGCCACCCAGATGCTCGAATCGCTCGAGGCGCACGGGCTCGTTGATCGCCTGCGCTCCGAGGAGGACAAGCGCGTCGTCCTCACCACGCTCACGGACCGCGGCCGCCTGGTCGTCGAGGAGCACCGCGCCCGGGTCGAGCCGAAATGGAGCGCCGCGCTTGCCGAGTTCAGCGACCCGGAGCTGCGCACGGCCGCCGCCGTGCTCGATCGGCTGGCCCGGCACTTCGACGAGTACGCGCAGGAGTAGCTGGCCCGGAAGGCCCCGCCTACCGCGGGCTGAGAACGCCGTCGAGGTGCGGCACGGGCTTGTTCGCGCCCCGCACGCCGAAGCGGCCCTCGCCTTCGACGAACTCGACCCGGGCCGGCAGGACGATCGGCTTGCGAAACGCGACCTCGACCGTGTAGGCATCAGGGAGCCGCGCCTCGAGCGCCGCGAGGCAGCGCGCCTTGGTCCACATCCCGTGCGCGATCGCCGACGGGAAGCCGAACATCCGCGCGCTCAGCGGGTGGATGTGGATCGGGTTGTAGTCGCCCGAGACGGCGGCGTAGCGGCGGCCGAGATCGCCCGGGAGCTTCCAGCTCGCAGCTGCCGGCAGATCTTCGGCGCTCGGCACCGAAGGCGCGGTCGCCGCTTCCTCGCCTCGGCCTCGGCGCAGGTTGGTCGACACCTCCTCCCAGACGAGCTCGTCGCCCACCCGCGCCTCGGTGCGCACCGGCACCTGCCGGCCACGGGGGTGGGGCTGGATCGGCTCGGCCCAGACGCGCAGCGACAGCGCCTCGGAGGCCCGGATCTCGCGGTGCACCGTGATGCGGTTGTACACGTGTACGAGCCCGATCGCCGGGAACGGGAAGCGCGGATCGGTCATCAGCGCGAGGTGCAGGGGGAACGCGAGCATGTGGGGGTAGGTGGGCGGCAGCGTCTCGCGCAGGTCGAAGCCGCACACCCGGTCGTAGGCGGCGAGGCGCTCCCGGTCGACCGCCACGTCGCCCAGCACGAGCACCTCGCTCGGGTCGGTGTCGGCGGCCCGGCGCCCGCCGAGGAACGGAAGCGCGGACACGCCCGGGATCATCGACGCTCCGGCCCGCGCGAACAGCCCGCCCATTCCGGGCGCCGACTGGAACGTGCGCTCGCTCATGCCCCGAGCAGGCTCTGGCCGCAGACGCGGACCACGTTGCCGTTGACGCCGGCCGATCCGGGCTGCGCCAGCCACGCGATCGTCTCGGCGACGTCGACCGGCAGCCCGCCCTGCGACATGCTGTTCATCCGCCGCCCGGCCTCCCGGATCGCGATCGGCATCGCGGCCGTCATCTGCGTCTCGATGAAGCCCGGCGCAACCGCATTGATCGTCTGGCCGCGCTCGGCCAGCACCGGCGCATAGGCGCCCACCATCCCGATCACTCCGGCCTTCGAGGTCGAGTAGTTCGTCTGACCCGCGTTGCCGGCGATCCCGCTGATCGAGGAGACGCTGACGATCCGGCCGTTCGGGCGGATCAGGCCGCGCTCGCTCAGCGCAGAGTTGATCCGCTCCTGGCTGGTCAGGTTGATGGCGATGACCATCTCCCAGAGGTCCTCCTTCATCCGCCCGAGCGTCTTGTCGCGGGTGACGCCCGCGTTGTGGACGACCACGTCGACGCCGCCGTGCTCCTTCTCGAGGGCATCGGCGATCCGCGTCGGCGCGGCGTCGGCGGTGATGTCGATCGCGAGCGTCGAGCCGCCGATCTCGGCCGCGACGGCGGCGAGGTCGTCCGCCTGGGCGGGGACGTCGAGCGCGACGACGTGAGCGCCGTCGCGCGCCAGCACCTCGGCGATCGAGCGCCCGATCCCGCGCGAGGCGCCCGTCACCAGCGCCACCTTGCCGCTCAGCGGCCGCTCCCAGTCGACCGCTTCACCAGCGGCGTCGCCCTGCGGGAGGCTGATCCGGATCACCTGACCCGACACGTAGGCCGACTTGGGCGAGAGCAGGAAGCGCAGCGTCGATTCGATCTGCGCCTCGGCACCGGGGGCGACATAGACGAGCTGCGCGGTCGCGCCGCGCTTTGCCTCCTTGCCGATCGAGCGCATCAGTCCCTCGAGCGCCCGCTGGGCGACGGCTTGACTCGGCTCCTCGCAAGCTTCCGGCGCCCGGCCCAGGATCACGACCCGGCCCGAGGACCTGATCCGGCGGATCGTCGGGTGAAAGAACAGGTAGGCCTCGTTCAGATCGTTGCTCGAGGCGATCCCGGTGGCGTCGAAGACGAGTGCCTTGAACGCCTCATCCTCGCCGGCGGGCGGAGTGTGGACCTCGGCTCCGACGGCGTCGAGCACGCGCCTGACCTCGGTCTCGAGCTTCGATCCGGATGGGGCGCCGAGCAGCACCGGTCCCTCGATGACGCGGCGGCCGGGCCTCCAGCGCTCGAGCGGGACCGGTTGGGGCAGGCCGACCTGCTTTGAGACGAGCTTGCCGATCGGCGTGTTGACGAGCTGCGAATACCTGTCGGACATGGCTTAGGCGGCCTCCATGATCGCGGTGACACCGAGTCCTCCGGCCGCGCAGATCGAGATGACGCCCCGTCCGGAGCCACGCTCGTGGAGGGCCTTGGCGAGGTTGGCGACGATCCGCCCGCCGGTGGCGCCGAACGGGTGGCCGGCCCCCAGCGAGCCGCCGTTGACGTTCAGCTTGTCGCGGTCGATCTGACCGAGCGGAGCCTCGCGGCCCAGCTTCTCCTTGCAGTAGACCGGGTCCTCCCACGCCTTCAGCGTGCACAGCACCTGCGAGGCGAACGCCTCGTGGATCTCGTAGAGGTCGAAGTCCTGGAGCGTCAGGCCCGCGCGCTCGAGCATCTTCGGCATCGCGTAGGTGGGTGCCATCAGCAGACCCTCGCGCGCGTGAACATGGTCGACGGCGGCCGTCTGGGCCGCCGTGAAGTAGGCGAGCACGGGCAGGCCACGCTCCGCCGCCCACTCCTCGCTGGCCAGCAGAACCGCCGAGGCGCCGTCGCTCAGCGGCGTGGAGTTGCCGGCGGTCATCGTGCCGTCCGGCCCGCCGAACACGGGACGCAGTTTGGCCAGCTTCTCGGGACTCGAGTCCGGGCGCAGGTTCTGGTCGCGCTCGAGCCCCAGGTACGGCATCACCAGGTCGTCCTCGAAGCCGCGGTCGTAGGCGGCCGCCAGGCTGCGGTGGCTGCGCACGGCGAGATCGTCCTGCTCCTCGCGCGTGATCCCCCACTCCTCGGCCATCACCGCGGCGTGCTCGCCCATCGACATGCCGGTGCGCGGCTCGGCGTTGCGCGGGATCTCGGGGACGATCTGGGTCGGCCGCAGCCGCGCGGCGGCGCGCAGCCGCGCGCTGTTCGACCTGGCGCGGTTGATCTCGAGCAGCACCGCGCGCAGGTCCTCGTTGATCGCGAGCGGGGCGTCCGAGGTGGTGTCGACGCCGCCCGCGATGCCGACCTCGATCTGTCCGAGCGCGATCTTGTTGGAGACGAGGATCGTCGCCTCGAGGCCGGTCCCGCACGCCTGCTGCACGTCGTAGGCGGGCGTGTGCGGGTCGAGCTTCGAGCCGAGCACGCACTCCCTGGTCAGGTTGAAGTCACGGCTGTGCTTGAGGACGGCGCCGGCCACGACCTCGCCGACCGTCTCGCGCTGGAGGCCGAACTTGTCGACCAGCGCGTCGAGCGTGGTCGTGAGCATGTCCTGGTTGGACGCCCGCGCGTAGGGGCCGTCCTGGCGCGCGAAGGGGATCCGGATCCCGCCGAGCACGGCGACCCGGCGGACGGTGTCGTTCACGATCTGATGCTCCTCGTCGTCTGGATAGTTACGCAGGCGTAGGTTATTGCCCGGTGGCGGGCGTGGTCGTCGTGAAGGCTCCCCCGGAGGTCGCCCGCCGAACCAGCCCGGGTACGAGCACCCGCGTCGCCGCCGCCAGCCAGTAGTAGCGCGGCACGTAGCGCTCGGCCGCCCCGCCCGGCCCAGCCTCGAAGATCGCCTCGGCGACCTTGTCGGGCGTCGAGACGATCATCCGCGTGAGGCGCTTGGCCCGCAGCTCCGTCGCGGGGAAGCCCTCGGTGGCGATGAATCCGGGGAGCACCAGGCCGACGTGGATCCCGTTCGGGCGCTCCTCGCCCGCGAGCGCATCGCTCCACCCGGCGAGCGCGAACTTGCTCGCCGAATAGGCCCCCGCCCGGGGCCGCGAGACGCGGCTCGCGGTGCTCGCGACGTTGACGATGGACACGTTCCGGGCGGCCTCGCGCGCGGCGTTTCGGGCGCCCTCGCGCGCGGCGTTCCGGGCGCCCTCGCGCGCGGCGTTCCGGGCGCCCTCGCGCGCGGTGTTCCGGGCGCCCTCGCGCGCGGTCCGGCGCAACAGGGGCAACAGCGCCTCGACGAGCTTGACCGGCGCCTCGAAGTTCAGGCGCATGTGGCGCTCGACGTTGTCCCATCCGGTGTCGGCGAACGCCCCCCGCCACGACGCGCCGGCGTTGTTGACGAGCAGGTGCAGGGCGCCGTGTTCGCGCTCGACCGTCTCGGCGATCCGCCGCGGCGCGTCGGCCTCGACGAGATCGGCGGCGATCACGGTGGCGCCACCAAGTTCCTCGGCGAGCTGCTTGAGACGGTCCTCACGTCGCGCGACGAGGACGAGCCGCGCGTCCGGCTCGCGCGCGAGGCGCCGGGCGGTCGCCTCGCCGATCCCGCTGGAGGCGCCGGTGATGAGGGCAACGAACGTCACGGGGGCTCGAATGTAAACGTTCGCCCCCGATCGCGGCGGGTCGAATAACCGCCAACAGGTGGCGGTTATTCGACCCGCAGCGGCTCGTCGGTACGGTTGCGCGGTGAGCCACAGCACGCTCGCGCTGATCACCGTCCCGTTCGTCACCGGCGTGATCGGCTACGTGACCAACTGGACCGGCGTCCTGATGCTCTTCTACCCGGTCCACTTCAAGGGCATCCGGGCGCCCTGGCTGATCCGGATCGCCGCGATATTGCCCTACAAGGTTCGCCAGATCCCGGGGATCATGGTCGGCGGGATCGGCTGGCAGGGGATCGTCCCGTCGCGGGCGGCGAAGATGGGCAGCCTCGCGGTCGACGTCGGGATCGCCAAGCTCGGCACGCCCCGCGAGTTCTTCCGCGAGCTCGACCCTGACCGGATCTCCGAGCAGATCCTGACGAGCGTCCGCGGCGACGTCCGCGAGACGATCGACCGGGTCATAGCCCGCGACCACGAGCGCCTGTGGGGCGAGCTCCCCCAGCCGCTCCGCGAGCTCGTCTACCAGCGGGTTCAGGACCAGCTCCCCGAGATCGTCAACGGGCTGACCGACGAGATCGCCGAGAACATCGACCAGCTCCTCGACGTCAAGCTGATGGTGATCCGGCGCTTCGACGCGGATCCCGAGCTGGCCAACCGGGTGTTCCTCGACATGGGCCGCCGCGAGCTGAAGTTCATCCAAAACTTCGGGTTCGCGTTCGGGTTCGCGCTCGGCATCCCGGTCGCGGCGCTGACCCACTTCCTCACCTTCTGGTGGCTGTTGCCGATCCTCGGCGTGCTCGTCGGCTACGTGACGAACTGGACGGCGTTGTGGATGATCTACGAGCCGGCCGAGCCGCGACGCTACGGCCCGCTGCGCTTCCAGGGGTTGTTCATCCGCCGCCAGCCCGAGGTGGCCGACGCGTACGCGAGGATCGTCGCCGACGAGATCGTCACGATCGCCAACATCGGCGATGAGCTCGTGCACGGACCGCAGTCGGACCGCACCCGTGCGCTGATCGAGGCCTCGATGGAGCCCGCCATCGATCGCGCCACGGGGCGGATGCGCCCCGCGGTTCGCGCGGCGCTCGGATCGGGCGAGTACGAGTCGATCCGCCGCTCGTTCGCCGCCGCGCCGGTGGCGAAGATGATGGAGCCCCTCGCGGATCCGGAATTCAACCGAAGCCAGAGCCGGGCGATCCGTAAGCTGATCGCAGAGCGAATGAGGGAAATGCGACCGAACGAGTTCGCCGAGATGCTCCGCACGGCCACGCGCGAGGACGAGTGGCTGCTGCTCCTCCACGGCGCGGTGCTGGGGCTGGCCGGCGGGCTCGTCCATCTGGCGATCTTCGGATGACCTCCTCGTCGGACGAGCCCATGACGACGGACCTGCACGCCCCCGAGGCGAACGGCAACGGGGCGGGCGCAGGCGTGTTCACCGACCCGGGCGAGCGCTCGCAGGATGTCGTTCACCAGCCCGACGCCGCCGAGCTGGTGCCGGCGATCGCGCGCATCACCGCGGAGATGTGGCTGCGGGCGGCGATCTGGGGCGTCGGCACCTCGCTCCGTGCGGGCGTCCGGCTGGCGCGGGCGGCGACCGACCCGGAAGCGGCCCTCGACCTCTACCAGGACCTCGCCGGCGGCCTGCGCGACTATGCCCGCGAGTTCCTCGGCATCTCCGACCTCGATGACCGGGTCGGCCGGCTGACGCCGCTGGCCGGGGCGACGGTCCCCCAGAACGGGACGCCGCCCGAGGTCGCGCTGCGCGCGCAGGGTGAGGAGCTGCTGAGGCAGGCCGCCGACGTCGGCTTCGAGGAGCGGGTGCACCCGGCGTTCGCCCGCATCCTCACCGAGCTCGCCCCGGACGAGGCGAGGATCCTGCGCCTGCTCGCGACCGCCGGTCCGCAGCCGATGGTCGACATCCGCGCCGCCAACCTGATCGGGGTCGGATCGCAGCTGATCGCGCAGGCGCTCAACATGGTCAGCGCCCAGGCGGGGCTGCGCCGCCGCGAACGCGTCCCCACCTACCTCAACAACCTGCTGCGGCTCGGGCTGATCTCGCTCTCGGACGAGCCGCTCGAGGACCCGATCTCCTACCAGGTCCTCGAGGCGCAGCCAGACGTGCTTGGCACGATCAAGGACACACCCCGCGCGAAGTCGATCCACCGCAGCATCCGGCTCACGCCGCTGGGCGCCGAGTTCTGCGAGGTGTGCCTGCCGCTTGAGCCGGCCGAGCTGCCGGCCGGGACGGTCACGCTGATCAGTGGCGAGTCGCCTCGAGCGCCCGCCGCGCCCTGAGCGCGAGCTCGAGCTCGAAGCGCCCGTCCGGTGTCTCGAGCGCGTCGCCGAGCAGCTCGCGCAGCTTCGCGAGGCGGTAGCGCACCGTCTGCGGGTGCACGTGCAGCGCCTCGGCGATCCGCGGCGTGTGGCGCTGGTGGGCGAGCCACGCCTCGAGCGTCTCGAGGAGGCGGTCGCGCTCGAGCGCCGGCAGCGCCTCGATCGCGAGCAGCCGCGTGTCGGCGAGGTGGCCCGCGAGCTCGCCGTCGTCGAGCAGCACGAGGCCGGCCAGATGCTCGTCGACCCGCGCCGGGCCCCGCGCGGGCCGGGCGATCGCGCGGCGCTGCATGAGCTGGAGCGCCGTTCGCGACCAGCGGAGCGAGCGATGCGTCTCACGCGGCGCCACGGTCGGCCCGAGCGCCGCCGGTTCGCCTGCGACCGCCGCGTCGAGCTCGCGGCGACGGCCAGGGCCGTCGGGGTCGGGCAGCACCAGGAAGACGCCCGCGGCGTCGGCCCCGACGAGCACGTCGACGCTCAGCCCGCGCGCGACGGCCCCGGGCGAGTGGCTCGCGAGCGCCAGCACGGCGAGCTCGCTCGGGATCGGCCAGCGCGCGAGCACGGCCGCGCGGGCGAGCGCCTCGGCGTCCCAGCTCTCGTCGTCGAGCAGCAGCGTCGCCAGCCGGCGGCGCCGTCGCTCGAGCTCGCCCGCCTCGTCTGACTGCATGCGCAGGTAGCCCTCGATCGCCTGCGAGGCGAGCTGATCCGAGTAGACGAAGATCGCCTCGGCCAGCGAGATCACGACCGGGGTGGGGATCCCGGTCGCGGCGGCCAGCTCCGCGGCTCCGCGCCAGGCGGCGCGGGTCCCGGTGCGAAACGCGCTGCGCAGCTCGTCGAGCGCGCGGCCGGCCTGGAACTCGGCCTCGCCGAGCCTCCGCCACAGCTCGGCGGTGTCAGAGCTGGGCGGCTCGCCCCGTTCGGCGGCGTCGAGGAAGGCGCGGATCGCCTGCTCGATCCCGATCCGGATCCCCATCCCCTCCGGAGCGGCCAGCACCTCCTCGTAGACCGGGCTCTCGGCGCGGATCTCCGCCACGAGCCCCTCCACGAGCGGCCCGACCGCGGTCCGCACGGCCTCGACCGCCTCGGGCGGCAGCGGGGTCAGCGACCAGAGGCCGTCTGCCATTGTCAAATTGTGACAAAGCGGCCCCGGCAGAACGTGGAGAAGGGATGGAGCGCATTTGTTACGGAGGCGTAGGGTCCGCTGGCATGACCTCCCCCGCCCGCCGCCGCAGCGTCACCCAGACCCACGAGCGGATCGCCCAGCTCGGCTGGGAGCCCTCGTATCACGAGCCGGCGATCCGCTACCCGACCCGGTACCGCTTCCCGAACAAGGCCAAGGACCCGATGAAGCACATCATGCGGGAGTACCTGCCGATGGAGCTCGAGAAGGACGAGCGCGTCTACGGCGGCCACGACGCCGCCGTCCGTGCCGACATGCCGAACAAGGCACACGAGCGCTGGCTCGAGATCCTCAAGCCGTTCATCACGATCACCAACTTCGCCGAGGTCGGCGCCGGGCGCTGCATGTCGATGCTGATGAGCGCGGTCCCCAACAACGAGCTGCGCAACGGCTACCACGTCCAGTTCGTCGACGAGATCCGCCACACCGGCCTGCAGATGTCGCTGGCCCGCTGGTACGCCAAGCACGTCCCCGACCCGGCGGGCTGGAACCTCGGCCCGAAGGCATTCTGCAACAGCGTCCTGACCAACCCGGGTCTGAACATGCTGAGCCACTTCATGGTCGGCGACCCGATCCAGTGCGCGTTCACGCTCCAGGTCGTCGCCGAGACCGCGTTCACGAACGTCGTGTTCGTGGCGACGCCCGACGTCGCCGCTCGCAACGGCGACTTCACGCTGCCGACGACGTACCTGAGCGTCCAGTCCGACGAGGCCCGACACATAAGCAATGGCTACGCGACCCTCCTCACCGTCCTCCAGGACGACCACAACGCGCCGCTGATCGAGCGCGACCTCCAGCAGGCGTTCTGGATCAACCACGCCTTCATCGACGTGTTCTCCGCGGTCGTGATCGAGTACTTCAGCCGCGACCGCTCGGACCCCGAGTCGTTCCTCGACAAGTGGGACCGCTGGGTCCGCGACGACTGGCACCGCGCCTACATCATGAAGCTCGGCAAGCTCGGGCTCGAGATCCCGCCCGACGTGTTCGACCGCGCCCGCGAGCGGATCGTCAACGGCATCCACCACCGCCACGCGATCCTCGCGTTCGCCGCGTGGCCGCTCGCCCACTGGCGCTTCGACCCGCTCGACGAGCGCGACTTCGAGTGGTTCGAGTCC